>Ga0189278_10088_pt1 | contig 124629 bp, 129 predicted proteins | sample N26A9minimetaG_FD_130326 | JGI IMG/M metagenome (GOLD analysis project Ga0189278, IMG submission 130326) | Marine microbial communities from the Costa Rica Dome - N26 A9 mini metaG | ecosystem: Environmental > Aquatic > Marine > Oceanic > Photic zone | place: Costa Rica: the Eastern Pacific...
ACAACAGCCAATTTAAAGCCTAAATTATAATCTCGCTGAGTACGCTTTTTAGAGTTGGCTTTAATTTTAAGTTCCTTTTTCATAATAAGTCGATTTTGTGTCAACTTATTTCAGGACGGGACACAATGAGCATAAAAAAAGGCGCTCTATGAGCGCCTTATATCAAGTTTTGTTCTTGAATTTTTTATTTATTAGCAGCGTATCTCTTAGCTACCTCATCCCAGTTAATCACATTAAAGAATGCAGAAATGTAATCAGGACGTCTGTTTTGGTAGTTGAGGTAATATGCATGCTCCCATACATCAAGACCTAAAATTGGCGTGCCTCCACAGCCTACATTAGGCATCAATGGATTATCCTGGTTAGGAGAAGAGCATACTTCTACCTTTCCACCTTTATGCACGCATAACCAAGCCCAGCCTGAACCAAATCTTGTAGCTGCCGCATTAGAAAATTCCTCTTTGAATTTATCGAACGATCCATACGCTGCATTAATTGCATCAGCCAACTCACCTGAAGGGTTGCCTCCTCCATTTGGTGACATTACTTTCCAAAATAAGTCGTGGTTGTAATAACCCCCACCATTATTTCTTACTGCATTGTTATCTGTATGGTTGGCCAATAAGTCTTCGATAGACTTTCCTTCCATTTCAGTGCCTTCTACAGCACCATTTAATTTACTTGTATATCCAGCATGGTGCTTACCATGGTGTATTTCCATTGTTCTTGCATCGATATGTGGTTCCAACGCATCGTGTGCGTATGGTAAATCGGGTAATTCGAAAGCCATAATTTTTATTGGTTTATATGTTTAACATCTATTTATTTCAAATATACGTAGACACTTGGTGAACAAAAAGCCTGTGTTGTTCACTTCTAATTATGATGGCATTGACTTTTTCTATCCTTTTCGGAGCTTTTTGAAAAAATCAGTGACTAACTGACCTGCCTCTGTAGCGAATGGCCCCTCAACAACTTCTGTCTTCGGGTGAATCATTTTTGGATTTATGTAGTTGAAGCCACGTTTCTCGTCTTTAGCAGCATAAACCAGCTTACCAAGTTGAGACCAATATAAGGCCCCGGCACACATGCCGCATGGCTCAAGTGTCACATAAAGTGAACAGTCATTAAGGTATTTTGTTCCGAGGTAATTGGTAGCTGAAGTAAGTGCCAACATCTCTGCGTGGGCTGTAGGATCACTCAATTTTTCCGTCTGGTTATATGCCCTGGCAATTATTTGTTTGTTGACCACTACCACAGCACCAATAGGTATTTCACCTTCTTCACCAGCTCTTTCGGCTAGTTTCAAGGCCTCTTTCATATAATGCTCGTCACTATGAATCGTCAGCCCCATTATATACTATTTTTCACCTTTACAGATTGCATCATTTCCTTTACTTTGGCTTGCCACTCATTCTTCATTTGAATTGGGGCATTGAAAGCAAAAACAATGGTTTTGCCATTGATGAGTAAATACTGCACATAAATATACTTCCTCACCGGGTCTTTTTGATCCAGTGTATATTTATCGCCATTGATGCGCGTCTCCATTTCAAAAACGATGAACTCCTTACCGTTAATGGTTTCAATGCCTTCTTTGAGTATTTCTGTACGGTCATAAAGGTTTAGTAGGCTGGCCTTAAAAAACCCTTTAGCTATTTCTATGTCCGACTCCCTCCATTGCGTAGCAGACTGCTTCACGCTAAAATCAACAAGTCTTTGCGTGTTTGTAAATGCTCCAATCGGCTGCCTTACTGAAGGGTAGCGCTGAGACATATCGCTCACAGACATTGGAAAAAATGCTTCAGGCAATAAAACAGTAACGTGCTCACCGACTTTTGTTTTTACCAGTTTGTCTTGATTCAGGCCTAGCAGCGAAGCAATACTTAAAACAATCAATATTTTTGACATAGGATTAAATGAATTTTATCTCATCTGGTTTCTAACCAAATTTAATACCATTAACTTTGCGCCTCCAAAATTAAAAATTTTAGCATGCTAAGAACACATACTTGCGGAGAATTAAGACTAGCTGACGCATCGAAAGAAGTAACCCTCACCGGATGGGTACAACGTGTAAGAAATAAAGGTAGTGTATTGTGGGTCGACTTAAGAGACAAATATGGAATAACTCAGCTGATCTTCGAAGAAGGGGTATCTGACGAAGGACTTCTTGAAAAAGCGGCTAAGCTTGGTCGTGAGTTTGTGATCAAAGCAACCGGAAAGGTGGTTGAACGCCACAGTAAAAACGACAAAATACCTACCGGAGATATCGAAATAAAAGTTGCTCAACTAGAAGTACTTAATGCTTCTAAAGTTCCTCCATTTACCATCGAAGATGAAACTGATGGTGGTGAAGACTTAAGAATGAAATACCGCTACCTTGATTTAAGGAGAAATACAGTAAGGGAAAAGCTACAGTTACGTCATAAAATGATGCAGGCTACCCGAGCTTTCTTAGATCAAGCTGACTTTATGGAGGTAGAAACTCCAGTACTTATCAAATCTACACCTGAAGGGGCACGAGATTTTATTGTGCCCTCAAGAATGAATGAGGGACAGTTTTATGCCTTGCCTCAATCGCCACAGACTTTTAAGCAGCTTTTGATGGTTTCTGGGTTTGATAAGTACTTCCAGTTAGTAAAATGCTTTAGAGATGAAGATTTACGGGCCGATAGACAACCGGAGTTTACACAAATAGACTGTGAAATGTCGTTTGTTGAGCGTGAAGACGTGCTTAGCACATTTGAAGGTTTAGTAAAGCACCTTTTCAAAACTGTAAAAGGGGTTGATATCGACCAAATAGACAGAATGGACTATGCAGATGCTATGCGTTTGTATGGGTCGGATAAGCCGGATACTCGTTTTAGCATGCAGTTCGTAGAACTTAATGATGTTGCTCAAGGCAAAGGGTTCAACGTTTTTGACAGTGCGGAGTTAGTTGTCGGCATCAAAGCAGAGGGCTGTGCGGATTATTCAAGAAAACAACTCGATGCCCTTACCGATTTCGTAAGAAAGCCTCAGGTAGGTGCGAAAGGATTAGTATATGTAAAATGTAATGAAGATGGTTCATTTAAATCATCAGTCGATAAATTCTACTCACAGGAAGATTTAGCTGAATGGGCTAAAGCCTGTGATGCCAAGGCAGGTGATTTATTGCTTGTATTAAGCGGAGATACCAACCATACACGCAAGGCGATGAATGAGCTTCGTCTGCACATGGGTAATGAACTCGGACTAAGAGATAAAAACACTTACAAAGTGCTTTGGGTGCTAGATTTTCCTCTTTTAGAGTGGGACGAGGAAACTGAGCGATACCACGCGATGCACCATCCGTTTACCTCACCTGTTGCTGAAGATTTAGCCAAGCTTAAAGATGCCCCAGGTGAAGTGAGAGCAAATGCCTACGATATGGTAATCAATGGTGTTGAAGTAGGTGGTGGATCAATCAGGATTCACAATCGTGAGATGCAGCGACAGATGTTTGAAGTACTTGGTTTTTCTGATGAAGAGGCCAAAGCTCAATTCGGCTTCTTAATGGACGCCTTTGAATATGGCGCACCTCCACACGGTGGAATCGCATTTGGATTTGATAGGTTATGCTCTCTATTTGGAGGCTCTGATTCTATCAGAGATTATATCGCATTCCCTAAAAATAATGCCGGCCGCGATGTGATGATCGACTCGCCAGCCTTGGTAAGTACTGAACAATTAGACGAGTTAGGGATTAAACTAAAAGGTTAAAACTGAGTAACGTCTGTGGAGACACAGACCTTGGGTCAGTTAACCACAGGGAGACACGGAGGCTCACAGAGGTTCACAAAGTATTATTAAAGAGTCTAGCACGAAAAATACTTTCGTGCTTCCGCAAAGGCCCAATCTAAATCTTCCCCACAAGGGAAGACTTAAGTCCTCCGCTCAGGCCGCTGTCCCTCCATTTGGAGGGATTTAGGGAGGCCAACCAATAATTTCTGGACCAATCAAAAAAAGGTCTGTGAAGACACAGACCATGGTAAGGTTGAGAGATTAACATCTACTACACACGAGAGACATATTCTTTTTCACATTGCTCAAATAACTCGATCATTTGCCTGGTTACATTTCCGGGTTTACCATCTCCAATTGTCCTATCATCCATTTGTGTAATAGGTAGCACTCTTTTAGTTGTTCCAGTTAGAAATGCCTCTTTAGCATTATACAACTCATTTAAAGTAATTGGCCTTTCAATTATCGAAACCTTATTTTTTGCAGCTCTAAGCAAGTTTTTACGTGTAATGCCCAACAGTATATTGTCCTTGGGTGTAATTACAGTATTATGTTCATCTACAATGAAGATATTACTTCGAGTAAGCTCAAGCACCTCATCATTGTAATGGTACACCACATCATACGCTCCTTCTCGTTGCACTTTATCTTGCAAAAAGATACCTGTCATGTAGTTAATGGTTTTTACTTCAGGTAAATCGCGTAAGTATTCGTGGATAATTAGCTTAATACCATTTTCATATTTATATGCCGGAGGAAAAGTGATCGACTCTTGTGTAATCACTAGGTTTGGTTGGCCTGGGTCATAGCCATTGGGTGTGTAGCCACCAGTTAAAATCATTCTTATGCCTGCTGTCGGTAGCTGATTTTTATCAAACAATGTATATAACTGCTCCTTTAACTCATTTTTTGTAAATGGGATCTTAAGCCTTACACGCTCAGACGCATGATAAAATCGATCTAAATGATCGTCAATAAATAGTGGAACACCATCAGACAGCCTGAAAAAATCAAAAATACCATAGCCACGCATAATCGCGAGATCATTGATACTGAGTACAGCATCTTTGGTTTGTTGCAAGTGTCCATTAACCAGGCAAAACATGGTTGAATATAATGAAAAAGTTTTCTCATTAATAACATCCTTGGCAAATGGTAATAAAACAGAAATGGCATCCCGTGTAAGAATGCCATTGTGTTGTCAAACCATCGGATGGCTTTGAGCCATCCGAAGGATAACTTTTTATATTTTATTCTTTCAACCCTGCCGTTCCAGATCCTGTCCCAATATTAATTTTAATATCAGCGTCTGATAATTTAACTGTTTTCTTGATGTAAGTCTGGTTCCCTTCTTTTATCTCTTCTTCTTTATCAAACTTAATTGGCGCTTTGATTTCACCTTTTCTCTTATCAGCTTTCATCACAACAGTGCCGACAAATGCATTTCCATTGAAGTCTATAATGGCATCGCCCGAGCCACTATTTACCGAAAGGTTTGCCACTGGAGAAGCCGCTAACTCAAGTCTTACATCTCCAGAGCCTGAGTTAAAGTAGCTTTTGTCCGTGACGGTAATATTAGTCACATCGATATCTCCACTACCCACATTTGCAGCAATAAGACCCGAAACATCGGACATACTAATTTCTCCAGAGCCACAATTTACTTTCACTTCACCTTTACCTCCATTTACTTTTACATTACCTGAGCCAGTATTTCCTTTGAAGGAGCCATCAAAATTGCTCATTTTAATATCTCCAGAACCTGTATTAGCATCTACCTCTCCTTTCACAGAAGAGACTTCTAAATCGCCTGAGCCTGTATTCATATCAATTTCGATCATTACATCAGCTATGGATAGGTCGCCTGAGCCGCTGTTTAATTTAAAGTTGATATTGTCTGGCACGTGCAATGTCCAGGTGACTTTGCCACTTACCGACCGGCTTTTAAAATCTTCTTTTAGCATTAGTTTACTTCCATCTTGCTCGATGATTGGCTCATAATCATCTTCATCATACGTATACTCAAGTGTAAGTTTTACCGAACTATCATTAGACTTTTTTACAAAACAATCACCTGAAGCGGTCGTAAGCTTGATGTCTTCAATACCAGAAAATTCTCTCTCGATTTTTTTCTGAGCGAAAGTTGTACTTGCTATTAAAGCAAGTACAAATGCGGCTGTAAGTTTTAGTTGTTTCATTATTCTGAGGTTTTTACTTTCAAAGACAACGCTTTGAAATAAGGGTTGCATTTAATGCTTAAGCTTTTTCATTACAGTTTCTGTAACCACTCTTTTATTAAATAATAGCAGTATGCCAGAGACCAAAAATAAGAGGCTCCAAATAAGTCCATCTTTTAACCCATAGTAAACATGGGCCTCTGGTACCGGCTTTATAAATTCATCTGCCGCAAGTAATAATAACCGCAGGCCTGACCAAATGAGCAACAAAACAATCCAGAAAGTTAAGGAGTGCCTGAATGCCAATTCCGTTCGTTTTGCGCTAACTATCAATAAAACCAGCACGAGCATGATAAGCATTAGTGGTATCGGACTGCCAAGTGTAAAATACACTACACCCTTCACTAAAAAGTAGAGCAGAGAAACCATCAAGGCTAAAATTGCAGCTAATCTTCTGTTGAATATCATTTTGTAATCAATTCTTTAATAACATCACCTACAATATTGGAGCAGTTTAGGAGATAAGGAAAATTCACTTTGTCATAGGTATCTTCCTTGCTATCCTTATACGGTGAGCTGTCTCTGTGATAAAAACATTCGCCAGCACCAATCACTTCAAAGGCTGATGGAACAAACACATCGAAGTCTGTAGAACTGGCGCTATAAGTATTTTTATCAATTTCAATTACTTTTAGGGGAGTGTCATACTTTTCAGCCTGCTCACGGTATTGGTTAATCAAATCCAGTGACGGTGAGAAAACCTCCATAGCTTTGTCACCGTCTCCATCCCATCCGACCATATCAAAGCAATGAATTGATTGAATATTCCAGCTTAAATTTTCAATGTACTCAAGGAATGCCCGGCTTCCGATAAGTTCTTCCTCCTCCTGATCGAAAAATACAACTACAAGGTTTTTATCTCTCATTTTAAGCTTTTTCACCTCCCTCAGCACGCTCATAATGAGCGCTATACCTGTGGCATTGTCATCGGCTCCGGGAGCACCTCTTTTACCTGAATCGTAATGTCCACCGAGTATGATGTAATCATTGCTATTGGATGTTGCTGGTAAAACACCGTACACATTTACACCTTTAAAGGGGTCAATGAGTAAATCGATAGCAGCATTTAAATTTGCAAATTTATAAGATTGAAATTTAGTTTCAATTCCCTCATTTTCAAGCACTGCCTTAAGATACGCACGTGTATATTGTCGCCCTTCTTTTGTCCAGCGATCAACTATGCGCGTACCATCGCTCAAAGGTTGGTGCCCTGACAGGCTCCCAACTATTGCCTTTTGGTATTCAGTCTTGCTTACTGGCGACTGAGCCTTTAGGTTAAGCTCATATTTATCAGCAGCACCACAACCCAGACCGCAAGTAGCTAATAAGAAGATATATAATACTTTACTCATCCTTTAGCGTATTAGCAGGATTTACTCTGGCTGCTTTAAACACACGATAGCTCACAGAAGCTAAGGCGATAACTAACGCGACAACACCCGCTATAAGAAATTCTGTAACGCCAAGTGAGAATCTATAAGCAAAACTGTCCAACCAATCATTCATGAAATACCACGCCAGTGGTGTGGCAATCAAAAATGCTATACACACCTGATAAACAAAGGTTTTAGAAAGTAGTAAAAACAGATCACCCAATGAAGCACCGAGTACTTTTCTCACACCAATTTCTTTGGTACGTTTCTGAATGATAAATGACGCCAATCCAAATAAACCAAGACAAGCAATAAAAATTGTTATGCTGGCACCTACCGCAAATACGTTGCTGGCTCTTCTATCATTTGTATAAAACAGCGCCCATTGATCATCCAAAAAGTGATACTCAATTGGCGTGCTCGCATCAAATTGGTCATGAACTGATGATGCGTGAGCAACAGCCTCCTGCGCATGCTCAGGGTCGAACTTCAGAGAAAAATAATCGATTTGTTGGAATGCGTTATATTGATAACCAACCACCAATGGTGCAATCTCGTTATGCAAAGACTGGAAGTTAAAATTCTTTAACACCCCAGCTATTTTATAGTCGCCACCCCCAATTGAAATGAGTTTTCCTATTGGCTCTTTGATGTCTAGTGAGCGCACAAGGGATTCATTAACTAACACCTGCAAAGAATCAGTGGTGTTGTTGCCTGAGAAATTCTCACCCGCCACTAGTTCAATATTGTAAACATCTAGCATGCGTTCATCAAAGCCCATATAATTAGAACGAAGTGAATCGTTGGAGTTTTCGCCCTTCACATAAACCTGAGCCAAATTTTTCCATTCACCTGGCACCCTTGACGATACACTTACCTTTTCGATGTAAGGAGAGTTTTGAAATTCTGTAACCATCGTTTCTGCTCGAGCACGTGTTTGCCCACTATTGATATCGACAATAATCAATTGGTCCTTATCAAAACCTAATGATTGATTTTGAATATAACTGAGCTGATTGGAGGCAACAATAGTTGCTATTATCATCACGATAGAAAGTGTAAATTGAGTGATTACCAGCACCTTTCGAAGCATTACACTACCACGTCCAGTACTCATTGAACCTTTAAGTATATTGGCAGGCTTAAGTTTTGACATTAAAAATGCCGGATAAAGGCCGCTGATTATACCCACAATTATGGTTATGAGAAATAGCAATGAAAATATACCGCCAAACGTTTCTGTATTAAACATAAATTGTTTGTCGGTAAGGTTGTTGAAGTAGGGAAGTAATAGATCGACCAGCCCAACTGAAAGTGCCAAAGACAATAATGACATTACAACTGATTCGCTTAAAAACTGAATGATAAGTTGGTGGCGCAATGCCCCAGAGACCTTTCGCATACCAATCTCTTTACCTCTGTGTAGCGACTTGGCAGTAGCCAGATTCATATAATTGATACAGGCTATTAACAACATAAAAATACCTACCGCAATAAAAATGTAGATATAGGCTTTCTCACCTTTACTTTGATCCGTACCAAATTCAACCTGTTTGGAGTTGAAATGAATGTCAGTTAGTGGTTGTAAATAAAAATTGCGATTATCTTCCGGGTCGAAATGGCTGGCTATGAAATCAGGTACTTTTTCTTCTAACGACTCAAAATTAGCCTGTTCGTCCAGTTGCACATAAGTATAAGCACCATAAGTGCTCCAGTTATTTACATATTCAGGGAAAAAGTCCATCCCCGTAGGTAGGCTTACCAAAATCTTAAATTGCAAATGAGAATTTTGTGGTACAGGTTTAATTACCCCGGTAACGTAATTGACACCCATTCTTTCGCCAGCATCCATTTCCTGCCCCATAGCTTTCTCAGGGCTACCAAACAATCTGACAGCCCAATCTTCATCTATGACAGTCGTATTTGGCTCACTTAATGCGGTACTCGGATCTCCCATGACCCATTCAAAATCAAAAACTTCGAATAACCGGCTATCGGCAAAATAGTAGTTTCTTTCGGCATACTTAGTTCCTTCTTTTTCAAAATTAATGTGCCCACCAAATTGAAAGAGCCTGACATAGTTCTTTACTTCTTCATAATCTTCCACCATGGTTGGGCCAACAGGTGGTGTTGTTTGTCCAAAATACCTGGTTTCATCCCCAGTACTATCTATTTCCACGACACGATAAATATTATCGGCATTTTCGTGAAACTTATCATACCCCTGCTCATCAATTACAAATAGGAAAAGTAAGCTAGAGCATGTAATTCCAAGCGTAAGCCCAAGTATATTAATCGCGGAGTACGCCTTGTTACGTGTGATATTGCGTATAGCTATTTTTATAAAATTTTTAAACATGATGTTGTTGTTTGAGTTTTAGATTAAGTTATTCTGACCTTAAAGAATTTACTGGATTTTGCACCGCAGCGCTTAAAGACTGGTAGCTAATTGTAACCAGCGCAATTATCAAAGTGATTATACCTGACAGTAAGAACATCCAAGGGCCCATGCTGATGTGAAAAGTAAAACCGCTGAGCCAGCTGTTCATAAAATACCAGGCAACAGGCCAGGCAATGGCATTTGATATAATTACCAGCAAGATAAATTGCTTAGACAATTGCTTGAAAATACCCCAAGTTGAAGCTCCCATTATTTTTCTAATTCCAATTTCTTTGGTGCGCTGGTAAGCTGTAAATAAGGATAGTCCGAAAAGCCCGAGGCATGCAACAAATATGGCTAGTATAGAAAATATGGTAAATACCTTACCAAATTGTACCTCTGATTTATACTGCTCATCATAGTGTTGATCGAGGAAAAAATAATCGAATGTATTACCCGGATACATCGAAGTGAATAGCGCCCTAACATCTTCGATAGTCACACCAATGTTTTCGGTATCGACTTTCAAAGAATAGTACCTTCTTGTAAAAGGTCGATGTAAAAATGCCACTTGATACCGTTCATTTTTAAGGCCTTGCTGATGATAATCAGCCACTACGCCCACTACTTTGAGTGTATCTCCACCAATTTTTATATCCCTACCAATTGATTCTTCTGGAGTTCCCAGAGAATATACTTCTATGGCCTTGTTGCTTAATATGACATTTTCCTCCTCGTTGAATTCATTTGAAAAATTTCTACCTGCAATCAATTCATGTCCATAAGTGGTAATATAATTCTCATCTACCGCTAGTTTGTACATAATTGCTGTAGCATTAGGATCATCTTCGGGTTTGCGAGCACCGTTGGTCCAATAAATCAGGTTGCCTGGCACTTCAGAAGACGTTGTAATCTCCTTTACAGCACTTAATCTTTTTACTTCATTTTTAAATGCCGACCAGCTTTCTCTATATACAGTGTCATTTTCAACTATTTGAGGACCAGACACAATCAAAGTTTTATCAATGTCGATCCCAAGGTCTTGGTTGCGCATAAAATTGATCTGTGTGTAGACGACAACAGTGCCTAAAATGAGCATGGCTGATGCACCGAACTGAAAAATAACTAAGACTTTTCTAAGCCAAACGCCTTTAAATGAATGTTGAAATTTCCCTTTAAGTACAACTGCCGGCTTATAACTACTCAGCACAAACGCAGGATAGAGCCCGGATAATATCCCACCGAGCAATAGAATGGAGCCAAAATAAATCCAAAACTCAACATCAGTGAGGTAATTAATGGACAAAGACTTACCTGCAATCTCATTAAAAAATGGCAATGCCAGGTCGATGACAAGTAGTGCGAATAGCGCTGATAAAATATTTAACGTCCAGGATTCAAATAAAAACTGCGTTACAAGCTGCCTCTTATGGGCACCTACCACTTTTCTCACTCCCACTTCTTTAGCCCTTTGCAAAGCTTTAGCCGTGGCAAGGTTTATATAATTGATCCATGCAATAATTAAAATAGCTATCGCTATGGCAATGAGAATATTCACAGTTTTACCGCTTCCATTTACTCTCGCTTCCTGAATCAGGCTAGAATAAAGGTAAATATCAGTCATTGGCTGTAAACTCAGGACTGTCCTACCTCTAGACTCTTCACCTCTGTACTTAACAACAAACTCTTCAAAGCCTGACTCTAAGGTTATGGGATCCGAGCCTTCCTTGAGTTTTACATATGTGTAAAAGTCATACCAGCCCCAGGAGTCTTCAAAAGCTTCGTTGAAAACGATCTTCCCAGTAGGGTATGAAAGTAAAATATCAAACTTAATGTGTGAATTTTCGGGAGACTCCATAACTCCTGTGACCTCATACTCCTCACTCACGCCAATTTTAATTCGCTCACCAATTGCGGCTACAGCACTTTCAAAATATTTTTCAGCTATTGCACGGCTTATAACAGCCGTATTTGTGTTTATAAGTGCTTGAGCATGATTTCCTTCTACCCAGGGATAATCAAACATTTCGATAAAGCTTTGATCCGCCTGAAAAATGAATTTTTCATTGTACAAATCATCACCCACGGTCACAGTGGAGCCTCCATAGTAGAGAAACAGGCGCGCTTGCTCCTCGACCTGGCTAAAATCGGCCTTCATTGTTGGCCCTACTGCCGGAAAAGTAGTAGCCGATTTAAAAATTCGTTCACCTTCGCGGAAATTGTCATATCTAACTCGATAAATCTGTTCACCATCTTGATGAAAGCTATCATAACTCAACTCATATCTCGCATAGAGAATAATCATTAAACTGGCTGTAATGCCAATGGAAAGACCTATAATGTTGAGCACAGAAAAGAGCTTACTTTTCTTCAAATTCCTTAATGCTATTTTTAAATAATTCTTAATCATAATACAAAGGGTCTATTCGTTTCTTAACGAGTCTACAGGATTTACTTTCATGGCTTTAATTAATTGCGAGCCGATTGTAATTAAAACTATGACCAGTACGATGAGGAAACCAATCAAAAGAGTCGGGAGTCCAAAATCTATTCGATAAGCATTCTGTTGTAACCAGGCGTTGTTCACGAAATAAGCTAACGGCCCGCCAATTGCGTAGGCAATTACAATAAGGACAAGAAAAGCTTTTGCCACATGTATCAATATGTCGCGGCCCTCTGCCCCAAGTACTTTTCTTATTCCAATCTCTTTCGTTTTGTTCTGAATATGGTAGATAACCATACCTAAAAGACCAAGACAAGCAATGGAAACGGTGATAGTTGTTACGTAACCCAGGATTAGCAGCAAAGCTTCATAGTGACCATAGCTCAACCTCAAGTCATCTTCATAGAACGTATATTCAAAAGGTCGATTGGTTTGTTCTTTCCAAATGGCTGCTAACCCCGCAATTGTTTGCTTTGTTTGTGAGGTATTAATGACGATTACGGCACTTTGCACCATGTTTGGTTTAAAGCGCAACGCCATGGGACCAATCTCTTCATCAAGTCGCTCATAATGAAAATCCTCTACTACACCGACTACCTCCAATTCATTTTCTCCGACAGTTATTAAATTTCCAATAGCCTGTTCCCGTGACTTCAAACCCAACCGTTCAACTGCCTTTTGGTTGAGAATAATATACCGTTCTTGCTCGGGCATTTGTAATGGAAAATCTGACCCTGCCAATATGTTAAGCCCCATTGACTCAATATAATTATGACCAACAGCAAGAAAGCTTACAAATACTGGCTTTTCTTCATCTTTGAGGTGTACATCAACAGTATTGTTTGTTCCAAGAGCGGGCATGTGAGAGGTAGATGTTACCAATTTAACATTTGAAAGTTTTTCAAACTCAGTTCTGATTTTCTCATAGTCCAACCCCTGCAGCCTCACATTTACTATACCTTCTGTTTCAAAACCATGATCTGTAGTCATCACAAATCGTGTTTGCTGATAAATCGTAACTATTGTAATTACAAAAAAGATGGTAAAAGCAAACTGTACTACTACAAGTACCTTTCTTATGTCAAATCTTCTGAAGCCTGACTTTTTATTGACCCCCCCCAGCTGTATAGCTTTCTTAAGGGCTGCAAGCGGAGATGTTCCCGAGAAAAACAATGCAGGTACCAGTCCCGCTGCTAAGCCTGCCAGTATTACGAAGCCAATAAACCACCAATAAATGCCAGGGGCCTGATCAAACCTCATAGGGGCACCCAAATTCGCAAAGAAGCTGTTCATTTGCGGTAACAAATATTGTGCAATCAAATCAGCAAAAATGAAGGCTATTATTGCAATGATAACGGCCTCGATCATGAACTGAGAAAAAATATGCTTTCTACGAGCCCCCACGACTTTTCTCACTCCTATCTCCTTTGCTCGGTTGACGGCTCGAGCCGTTGTGAGGTTGGCATAATTAAAGCAGGCTGAGGATAATACAACTAGCGCTAAACCCAACATGATATATACCATAAAATCCGGCAAGCCAAATCCGGTATTGTTACTCAACAAAGGACCTGGAGTAATATTCGCCAATGATTGAAGCTTAAACTTATACTGAAATTCCCCCTCCTGATCGTAATTAGTAGTGGCTGCTGAAGATAAATACGGATTTAGATTTTCTTTACTAGCTCCCTCCTTCAATTGCATGTATATATAGGTATCGTATATATTGTCCCAGTTGTCAAGATTTGTGTTTTGAGTACTGTCTTGGAGGGCAAGGTTTGTCAAATAATTTATTGAAGCGATCACATCAAATTCAAGATGGGTTTTACCGGGAAACTGAGCCAAGACACCGGTGACAATATACTCTCCTTGCCCCTCAACTATAAGTGTTTCATTTAGAGGGTCATCATCTGCGAAAATTTTATGAGCCAACTCCTCAGTTAATACAACCGAGTTTGGCATGGTTAGCGCTTCAGTCATGTTTCCTTTTGCTAATGGCAGATCAAAAACATCAAAGAAATCATTGTTTGAATAGTATCCCTCAAAAGGTATTTCCCGGTCTCTCCACTTGCCAATACCCGAAAAGTTGCGCTTTATCACAGCCATCTTCTCAACACTTGCATGCTCCGAAATCCCAGTGGCTAATGGAAAGGCGGTTGTGGCAGTTGACCACTCAAACTCTTTTAATTGAACACGGTCTGTAATAACTCTATAAATACGATGTTGATCTTCATTAAATTCATCGTAAGACATTTGATCCGTGACTATGATTATCAACAGCAAGCACACAGACATACTTACAGAAAGACCAAAGATATTAATGAATGAAATCGCCTTATTTCTAAGGATATTTCTAATGGCAATTAAAATATAGTTTTTAAGCATTGTTGTTATTTTGAGTATTTGACCAGCTTTTGAATGCCAATGTTAATGCCAAGAACATGAATCTGCTCAATTGAGTCAACTAGGCCTTTTTATTACCAACAAATCAACAAACTGCCCACTCATAAAACACTCAAGTGCCCATATATGGACAGTTTGTATGGTATTTTTAAAGAATGAAAGTACATTTGGATTGCTATGTCAAAAACAAAAGCAAACATATTAATAGTCGATGATGATGACCTGGTACTGTTATCTGCTCAACTTTTACTTGAACAGCACTTTACCGAGGTCATAAAAATCAACACGCCCCATCAAATTCATGAAGCTTTTAAAGAGCGCTCGTTTGACATCGTTTTGCTGGATATGAATTTCAAACAAGGCGAAACTTCAGGTGAAGAAGGGCTGCATTGGTTAAGACAAATCAAACAAATTAGTCCACAAACCAATGTGTTGCTCATGACTGCTTATGGAGAATTGGACATTGCCGTAGAAGCAATGAAGGAAGGGGGCACCGATTTTATAGTGAAGCCATGACAAAACGAAAAGCTATTAGCAACTGTCAAATCTGCACATCGCCTTACACAGGAAGAGGAGAAAGTCAGGAAGCTTAAAAGTAGGGAACAAATCATCTCTGCGGATTTATCTTCCAAATTTGAAATGATTGGTAACTCCAAATCGATGAATGAAGTAAAGTCGATGATTGCAAAAGTTGCCAAAACAGATGCTGAAGTACTGATATTGGGTGACAATGGCACTGGAAAGGAAGTGGCCGCACGCACAATTCATGAAAATTCTCACCGGTCTGATGAAGTATTTATAAGTGTCGATTTGGGTTCTATTCCAGAAAAACTATTTGAAAGTGAGCTATTTGGTCACGTCAAAGGCGCATTTACGGATGCAAAAGAAGAAAGAATAGGTCGATTTGAAGTTGCCTCTGGTGGTACACTATTCCTGGATGAAATTGCCAACTTATCTCCCGCTCTTCAGAGCAAGCTGCTCACAGTACTACAAAATAAAAAAGTGACCAAAATTGGCTCAAATCAAGCTGTAAATGTAGATGTAAGGGTGCTCTGTGCGACTAATGGAGACATACACCAAATGGTGAAAAAAGGTGAGTTTAGAGAAGATTTACTCTACCGAATCAATACGGTTGAACTGATACTGCCTTCATTGAAGGAGAGAAATGGCGATATTGAGTTGCTCGCCAACCACTTTCTTAAAAAATATGCACACAAATACCACAAACCACAAACACAACTTGATGTCGCTGCGATAGAAGCACTCTGTAAATACAACTGGCCGGGTAATATAAGAGAACTTGAGCACGCCATAGAGCGTGCTGTAATAATGCTTGAAGGAGAAACTATCAATGCTTCTGATTTTAGTTTTCTCAAACAATCCGGAAAAGATAATGGCAATCAGTTTGAAGAGTATAATCTGGAAAATATTGAAGCCTGGGCCATAAAAAAGGCGATAAATAAGCATAGAGGTAATATTAGCCATGCTGCGAAAGAACTTGGCCTTTCTCGTGGCGCCATGTATCGAAGAATGGACAAATACGGAATTTAATGTTTAAAAGCTTTAGGGTAAATGTCATATTGAGGTTATCGATCATTACAATCTTGGTCGGCCTTATGCTCTTTTTCGTCATATCCGATGCACATTACCTCCGGAGCATCTACTTATTCGTATTCCTCATTATTGCATTGTTCGAGCTATTCTGGTACATCGACCGTACCAATCGGGCTTTCTCCTCCTTTCTTATGGCGCTGATGCAAAATGATTTTACTACAACTTTTTCTGCCACCAGTAAAGGGAAATCGTTTCGTGAATTATATCGCGCATTTAATATGATAACCGAACGATTCAAAAAACTTAGCTCCGAAAAACAGGCGCAACATATCTATCTCGAGACTTTGGTAGAGCATGTAAAAGTAGGCATCATCAGTTTTGATGAAAATGAGAAAATTCAATTAATGAATGAGGCGTTTAAAAAACTCAGCGGTAAGCCCACCATTCTTTATTTAAAAAGTCTGAATACCGTTAACGAAGAATTGGTTGAAACACTGCGTAACATCGAGCCTGGAGACCAAAAACTGCTTAAAATTAATATTGGTAATAATTTAATGCAGTTAGCCATATATGCCTCCACATTTAAAATACACGATGGAACATATAAATTAATCTCCGTTCAAAACATTAAAAACGAATTAGATAGTAATGAGCTCGATGCCTGGCAAAAACTAATACGGGTTTTAACACACGAAATCATGAACTCGGTCACACCAATCAGTTCATTAACCGACACGCTAGCTACGCTTACAGCTGCCGAACTCGAAAAAGAAAATCCGGAAAAAGCGACCATGCAAAAAGTAATGCAGGGTTTGAAGGCTATAAAAAGTCGTAGTACAGGGCTTCAATCATTTACAGAAGCCTATCGTAAGCTCACCCGCATTCCTCAGCCAGCATTTGACAAGATTGATTTAATGAAGTTGTTAAATAGAATTGAAACATTACTTGAAAAAGAATTGACTCCAATTGATTTTAAAATTACATCTCATAAAGATGAATTGATCTGTATTGCAGATGCCGCACTACTAGAACAGGTTATCATAAACCTTATTAAAAATGCCATTGAAGCACTTAATGACTCAGAAAACCCTCAAATCAAGGTGACCATTATTCAGAATGATAAAACGTTTATTACAATCTCAGACAACGGTCCAGGGGTTGATACCGACAAAATTGACAAAATTTTCATCCCTTTCTTCACAACAAAACCCGAGGGATCAGGTATAGGACTTGCATTATCCAGAGAGATCATGAGATTACACAACGGCAATATTGAAGTGCAATCCAGTAAAGACTCAGGCACTTCTTTCAAATTGGCATTTTGATTTTATCTATCCTTGAGTCTGTACATAAATTTCAAACCAGACCATACCTCATCTACAGCACATACTTTTACATCCACAAGCCCACTTTCCAACCCTAGTTTTCTCACAATATTACCATCAAGGTCAGTATCCACTTTAGCTGCTTTTTTGGGCCATGAAACCCACAAAATCCCAGTTGATTTTAAATCAGATTTCAGGTCGGACAGTCTTTTTTCTAGTTCAGACATGCTTTTTGTAAAAAAGTGTATAAAATCGACTTGTTCACCTGCAGCAGCTTCATGAACATCAGGTAGTTCATCAAATAAAGTGAGATAGTAGTCCGGCTGATTCACCAATCGTATGGAATAACCGGCCTTTATACCGAGTTTCTTAGCCAGTGGAGTTTTAGAATAACCCGACATTAAACATTAATTTGATTTAAATTCAGCAACTTTATTTTCATAAAAATGGTATTGTAATATATGAAAAGAATTTTAGTCCTTCTCCTCATCAGCCTCATGGCCTGCACCGACAAAGAAGAATCGGAGCTCTATACAAGAAACAAAGTTGTATATACTTTACAGGAAGGTTCGCAATTCCCTATATCAGGTACAATCACATTTAGGGAAAGAATTACTGGTGAACTGGAAGCTACAATTGCCTTATCAGGCACAGAAGGTGACATTAATCACCCTGCACATTTACATTATGGAAGCTTCGACACGCCAGATGCTGAAGTGGCCGTTCTTTTAAGTCCCGTTTATGGAGAAACTGGTGAAAGCGTTACGGTCTTTGATAAACTCAATGACGAGACACCTTTTGGCTTTAGTGATTTAAAGTCATTTGACGGGCACATTAAGGTGCACCAGGACGGAGGCCCAAACAAAAATGTAATTCTGGCTTATGGAAATGTTGGTGTAGCCGAATGAATTTCGCAAAGATTGTTGTATAAATAATTAACGCGTTTGTAATGACCAAATTTTTAAAACTAATCACATGTATTTGTCTGATTTCAATTGGCAATTTTTCTCAAGCACAAGACTTAAACCCCACCTTCCTGGCTATTATCGTAAGTGACATGGACTCATCCCTTGCCTGGTACCAACAAAAGCTTGGCTTTGAAGTCGTAAACCAAACGGCCAACGAAGCGCGTGGAATTAGGCAGGCCAACCTGAAAACAGCAAGTACCAAGCTTGAACTCATTCAAATTAAAAATGCTATCAATCCTTCTGATTCAATAAAAAGTCCTTTGATAGGGCTTTTTAAGTTTGGTTTTACTACGCCAAAATTTGATTGGTGGATTGAGCATTTAGAACAGCAGTCTGCCCACGTTCATGGTAGAGTAGTGCCCGACCCTCACTCAGGTAAGCGCATGGTCATTGTCAAAGACCCAGATGGAAATCGCATTCAGATTTTTGAACAGTAACACCGGAATTATTTTAATCAAACCACAACTTGTTTCTTAGTCATTCGTTTATTTACTTTGTTATTCAAAGTACTTTTTATGAAAGAAAAATATCTAGAGGATATAAAGGACATCAAAGACATTATGAATCGCTCCTCACGGTTCATTTCACTGAGTGGTTTGGCTGGTGTTTTCGCAGGAATTGTGGCTTTAGCCGGAGTATATGTGGCCTATAAAATAGTCTATGCTAATCAGGACTATGCCGCTTATCGTCAGGTTATAATCACTTCAGAAACTATCATTAATTTGCTTTTGGTAGCCATAGCTACCTTACTCCTTACTTTCGTTTCTGTGCTTTATTTTACAAGGAAAAAGGCGATCAAAAACAATCAAAAATTATGGGATCATCAATCGAAAAGACTTGTGATTAACTTAATGATACCCCTTGTTGCCGGAGGAATATTATGCCTCATCCTTTTATCACAAGGATTTATTGGACTGATTGCACCTCTAACACTATTGTTCTATGGTTTGGCTTTAGTAAACGCGAGCAAATATACTTTGTCTGAGATCAGAAGTCTGGGTCTTATTGAAATTGCTCTTGGCCTAATTGCAACATATTTTATTGGCTATGGTTTGTTATTTTGGGCCTTGGGATTTGGCGTTCTACATATTATCTATGGTTTTCTTATGGAGGTTAGGTAGGTCGTGAAGGATATATTAAAAGACTTAGATAAAGCATTTGAAAATAAAGTAAGGCTGGGCATTATGTCAGCTTTGGTGGTAAACACGCATCTTGATTTTAATGCATTGAAAGACCTACTTGGCGTAACTGATGGCAACCTGGCGAGCCACTTAAAGTATTTAGAAAAACATGCATACGTTGAGTTCAAAAAAGAGTTTCTGGATCGAAAACCAAACACAAAATATATGGCTACAAAAAAAGGAATAACAGCATTTAAAAAGCATTTGCAGGCAATAGAAAAACTCATTTAAAAAAATTTATACATATACTTTGTATTTCAAAGTACTTTAAACATACAACTTATGGAAAATAAAAATGAACCTTTAGAAAGAGTAAATAGCTGGATTAAGAATTCGGTAACACTCAAATTAATTACCATCACGATTCTCATGTTACTGCTGCTTATACCCACAGCCATGATCGAATCAATCATTGAAGAAAGGCAGGCATCAAATATGCAGGCCACCGATGAAGTAAGTGCTAAGTGGGCCAATGAGCAGTTGATCAACGGTCCGGTATTGAGCATCCCAGTTGTTTATGAATATATCAAAGATGACAAGCCAACAGAGGTTATCAAATATTGGAAAATACTTCCAAATGAACTTACTGTAAATGGAGAAGTAATCCCTAAATCACTTAATAGAGGTATCTATGAAGTCATTGTTTACGATGCAGCGCTAGCAGTATCGGGCAATTTTATCATTGATGAAACTTTTGAAAAAGACAATATAAAAGAAATTAAGTACGACCGAGCATTTTTAACCGTAGGCATATCTGACATGCGAGGCATCAAAGATCAGGTGAATATCAAGTTCGGTGAATCAAACTTAAAAGTGCAACCTGGTTCTAAAATTCCTGATTTAATAAAATCAGGAATTACCGCCCAGATACCTCAAGTATCTGTAACTGACAAACCCATTCCATTTCAGTTTAATTTAGGGCTACAAGGCAGTCAACAACTAGCTTTTACACCGATCGGTAGTACCACGAAGGTAAACCTAACATCAGCCTGGGACTCTCCTAGTTTTAATGGCAGTTTCTTACCTCGTACAAGAGCCGTGAATGAAAATGGTTTCGAGGCTTCATGGAAAGTCTTAGAGTTGAATAGAAATTTTCCGCAATCCTGGATCGGCCACCGCAACTTATCTGAAATTGAAACTTCGGCCTTTGGGGTTGATTTAATCATGCCTATTGATGATTATCAAAAATCAATACGCTCTGTCAAGTATGGTGCAATGACTGTTGCCCTTACTTTTCTGACAATTTTTCTGGTCGAAGTAATTAAAAAGCGAAGGATTCACCCCTTTCAATATGCTTTTGTTGGCCTGGCATTATGCCTGTTCTATATTTTACTCATTTCCATTTCGGAGCATCTGAATTTCAATCTAGCGTACTTCATTTCCACAGTTTCTGTGGTAACTATGATCGGGTTATACGCCATCAGTGTCTTCAATTCAAAGAGAATTTCTTTGCTGCTGATATTAATTATCATAGGTGTTTACTGCTTCTTATTCACTACACTACAGTTGGCTGACTATGCGCTTTTATTAGGTAGCATTGGTCTTACGGCAATTCTAGGGTTGGCGATGTATTATACGCGCAATATCAACTGGTATAAGTTGAATATGGAATCATGATCAATAAAAAAGCCCCGAGTCTCATTCAACTCGGGGCATACATTTATTTCACATTAATTATTTATTGTACTGCTAATTCAATAGCATCTGACAGTTCTTTAGCCACTTCAGTTTGTCCCTCTTCCGAATTTAGATAACGATCGGCATTAAGATTAGAAACCATACCTACCTGAAACAACACTGCAGGGCATTTAGCATTTTTTAAAACATAATAACCACCAGTATAAGCAACTTGTACTTTCTTGTCTTTTTGACCAAACTCATAGGCCAACAGCTTAGCAAATCGTTGTGATTTCTTCTCATAAGTACCATTTTCAAGATAAGTAGGCATCATAAAATCCTGGTTTTTATCTACGTGTTTTTCCACATGCAGTGATACAAACAAATCGGCTCCATCTGTGAGCTGCATTCTATCTTTTAGCGATACTAAGCGATCGTCTTTTCTTGTGAGAATAACTTCTATCTGAGATTCTGAGAAATTTGAAGCTACCATATTAGCGATATTCATAACTATCTCTTTTTCGAACAATTGAGAAGATCCAATGCCGTTATCGGCTCCACCATGACCCGGATCAATTACTACTTTATATTTTTTCAGAGGAGATGTGTCACTTGATCCAACATTTGTGTCTAGTTGTGAACCAAACTTGTAGTCATTAATAAACTCCAATGGATCTACATGACCATTTTCGACTTCAATCACTTCATAATGGAGATGTGCACTAGAAGAACGTCCAGTACTCCCAGAAAACCCAATGACTTGACCTCGTTCCACCTGATCACCCACTTTTACGTTCAGTTTAGACAGGTGAGCATACAGTGTTTCATAGAAATCATTATGATCAATTATTATTTTAATGCCATAATCTCCATCTTCACCTGCAAAAGAGACTGTTCCATTTGCCGTAACAATCACTGGGTTACCCTCTTCAGTCTTTAGATCAACCCCCTTATGCATTACTTCCTTCTTAAAAACTGGATGAATTCTATTACCAAAACCAGATGTTACCTTCACCCCTGCTGAGTTTTCTAAAGGAAAAATAGAGGGAAGGTATTGCTCTGTGGGTGAAAACACTTCTGAAATAGGGGCAACTACTTCGTTTGTTAATTTTTCAGGGGCAGAAGTACTACTAAACGCTAATGCCAACGCCAAAACAGCGGGCATAGTAAAAGAGTAAAGCCAAACTGACTTCTTGTTCATTTTGTTCATCATTTTAATTCGATTTTTTATGGTAGAATAATTAAAGTAGCTTACCATTCCTGCCGGAGTTGACCTTGTCAATTGCTGATATAATACTTCCTGATAACTTAGCGAATCATTGAATCGTTGAATGACACCTTCATCAGCTTGAAATTCGTGTGTTTCTATCAATGCATTTCTGAAAAGATAAATCACTGGATTAAACCAAAAAACACAAATCAAAAACTCAAGAATTGCACGATCAATTGAATGCCATTTTTTGACATGAATGGCCTCATGTGTAAGTACTTGTTCAAATGCCGAAGTATCATTAAACAGCCTGTCAGGCATCAGAATATTATTAAAAAAACTGAAAGGGCTAATCGTTTTACTTTTATATAAATTGTACCAGCCCTTTCTAACTAACACAGACTGATTAAGCATTTTCGACAGTTGTAAATATCCCACAACCGATTTCACGAATAGCATGAAACTAATCACTACAAGAAGCCAGGGAGCATAGAATAATAATGACCTTTTTGATTCGATCTTTTTCACCGGAGTCAAGTCAGTTTCTGCTAACTCAAACTCAACCGTTTCTAGCCAAACCTGTGCCCTGTCGTGCTCTTCTTCTATCCTGTCTGGTAATATTGAAGACACATCGACTAATGGTATGATTAAACTCAAAATAAGAGCGGAAAATATAAAAATGCGGTTTAGGTCAAATCTTCCACTTTTATGAAATACCAGTCGATAAATTAGATAGAGAACTAACTGAATAGTGACAACCTTTACAATATATATGAATAAGACGCTCATGAATTTTTCTTTTTAATTTGGTCGTCAATCATGCTTCTTATTTCTTTTAGCTCATCAACAGATAATTCCTTTTGACTTGCAAAGAATGATGCAAATTGTCTTGCTGAGCTATTAAATAAATTATTCATAAGCCCCTTCATAGATTCTCTGGTATAGTCCTCCTTTGAAATCAATGGGTAGTACTGACGAGAATTGCCATGTAGTTCAAACCCAATAAAACCTTTCTTCACTAAAACATTTACAACTGTACTGATAGTAGTATAAGCAGGCTTAGGTTCATCGTACTGATCCACAATGTCTTTTAAATAACCGGTTGAGAGTTCCCAAAGGTGTTTCATCAACTGTTCTTCGGCTTTGGTAAGATCTTTCATATCACAATACTATAACTATAGTTATAATAATACAACTATATTTATAGTAATTGTTTCTAAATTGATCAAAATAGTTCTCAACCCTTATTTAATAAGTTATTTTCATTAATTGAAATCACTAGTGTCCGAGAAAAATGATGTTTAACGAAATTCTACCGCAAAACTACCCCTAAATCCCCTAAAGGGGACTTGCTGGCACCCCTTTAGGGGACGGAGGTGTCTTTTAGTGATAGCTATCGGGAGACTTAAAAACCTTGTTGGTTTCTATTAAACGCCATTTTTATTAACAATAAAATTTTAGTCGGACACCAATGAATTGAAATCATAAAAAAAGCCCCGAGTCTCACTTGACTCGGGGCTTTATCTTATTGTTGTAGCTTATTATTAAAGCAGGCCGTTAGTTTTCTTAACCGCCTCGGCACTTTCTTTTAGCTTATTCATTTCTGCATCGTCAAGATCAATCTCAACGATTTTTTCAATACCATTTCTTCCTATAATAGCAGGAACACCAATTGAGATGTCATTGAGTCCGTACTCTCCTTCTAACAAACAAGAGCAAGGGAACATTTTCTTAGTATCACAAGCAATAGCCTGAACCATCGCAGATACTGCGGCTCCTGGCGCATACCATGCAGAAGTGCCCAATAGTTTAGTAAGTGTAGCTCCACCCACTTTAGTCTCTTCCATCACGTTATTAAGCTTATCCTCGCTTAAGAACTTAGACGCTGGCACACTGTTTCTTGTCGCCAATCTAGTCAAAGGAATCATACCCGTATCACTGTGTCCACCGATTACCATACCATCAACATCTGATGCAGGGCAATCCAAAGCTTCTGATAATCTGTATTTAAATCTTGCTGAATCCAAAGCTCCACCCATACCGATAATTCTATTTTTTGGTAAGCCAGTAGCTTTATGTGCTAGGTAAGTCATCGTATCCATTGGGTTGGATACCACAATGATGATTACGTTTGGAGAATGCTTTATCAGGTTTTCTGAAACCTGCTTAACGATACCAGCATTGGTTGAAATCAACTCCTCACGAGTCATACCTGGCTTTCTTGGAATACCAGAAGTAACCACAGCGATATCGCTATCTGCTGTTTTTGAATAATCGTTGGTTGTACCCGTAATTTTTGTATCAAAACTGTTAAGTGAAGCTGTCTGCATCAAATCCATAGCTTTACCTTCGGCAAAACCTTCTTTAATGTCAATCAAAACAACTTCAGAAGCGAAGTCTTTAATGGCTATGTACTCAGCACAGCTGGCTCCTACAGCTCCTGCTCCTACAACGGTAATTTTCATATTTTTTATTAGTTAGATTAAGAATAGAATTAATGGAGTGCAAATTTAAAGAATAGGCCTGACATCACTAAATCAACAGGCTATTTTCATGCAATCTATTCTATCATCTTTTATAAAGCTGACTCAAGTTGAAAAAACCCATAGATGATTTATAGGCCTTAAAAAGATTGGAATTGTAGTCATTATAAATTTTTGACAATGACTCGAGCATCTTGGCTTTCACTTTCATGTTACCATCGAAAATATTGAAAATATTATCCTGAGGGATAACATAAAATTCAGCAGTTTCAGATGACACAAAGGCATTCAATAGTCTATTTGTATCGTTGAGCAGGCAACTTTCTCCTAAAGCTACTCCGGGTTGTACAGTGGTGAGGGTTTCAAACTCCTCATCAAGATCAAGATTCAAAGAAACCTCTCCTTTTTTCAAAAGGTACAGCGCGTGACTCGGATCATTTCTAAAAAAAACTACCTCATTTTGCTCAAATTTACGCTCATGCATGTGAGGTAAAAACAATGAGAGTTCTTTGTAATTTAACTCTGAGAACAAGGGTATCTTAGTGAGAAACACAAAGAGACTTTGCTCACGATGGGTATAAGTTTTTTTAAACGGGTTAATCATTTTAGATGCAATCGTATATTCAAAGTGCTTTTGGTCTGCTCGGTAATTTTGTATCGGTCATCAATCCTATGGCCTATCACCCATATAATATCTTTCCCTGAAACCATTACGTACACCCTATCTTTCAAGTTTAAAGGAATTTTATTATCAATCATAAAATCACTTAGCTTTTTTTCGCCTTGCATACCAAGTGGTTTAAAGCTATCACCTTGCTGCCATTTTCGCACGATAAGTGGAAAATGTAATTTGTCATGATCGAAACCAGCATCCACCTCAAAGTCAATCTCATTACCCTCTCTGGCATCAATGCTTAACTCAAAGTATCTGTTTTCAAAATGGCGCTGTGCTGATGATATGGTGCCTTCTTCGTTCTCAATTACTCCAATTTTGCTTATAATGACTTCAGACCGGTCTACATTCAATACAAACTCGTCTGTCTGAAACACTTTACCAATTTCTCCAAGTGTATGTTTGATGTCCATCGTTTGCGGAAAATTGAATCCGTATTTTTTTAATAGCTCAGCCAAAATCGACACTTCAACCCTTTGTAAAGCTTCTTTTTGCAAATAAATATCGTCACCTTTTACACACGAACTTTCAGTCAACAACTGCTCAACTTCCTTATCAATCACCCTATGGCTAGATTGTAACCTTTGCAATGTTGATTTAAAAGTTTGCTCCAGGGAAGGGTTAATCTTTTTTAATTGTGGTAGTACGGTGTTGCGAATTAAATTACGACTGTAATCATTTTCATTATTAGAGGCATCTTCTCTCCACTTCAGGTTTTCATTTTTAGCATACGTCTCAACCATTTCACGCGAAGCAAAAGAAAGCGGCCTGATTATTTTTTCATTGACAGCAGGAATACCCGTTAGCCCTGAAATTCCTGTGCCTTTCACCAAATTGTATAAAACAGTCTCGAGAGAATCATTTATGTGATGTGCTGTAGCAATAAGTGAATAGTTATTTTCCGAAGCAGTGTCTTCAAACCATTCATACCTCAAATTTCTGGCCGCCAATTGGGTTGAAAGAGCATTTTCTTTGGCATATTTCTTGGTCTCAAATGACTTGATGAAAAATGGCACATTCAACTCTTTGGCTAGTTGTTCAACAAATAAAGCATCTTTATCTGCTTCACTGCCCCGTAATTGGAAATTGCAATGGGCAATGCCAAATTTAAAATGGGCTTTAGAAAACAGATGTGCCATTACCACACTATCAACACCGCCACTCACAGCAAGTAATACGGCATCTTCTGGTTTGAAGAGCCCATTAGTCTCATTGAATGTCAAAAATTCATTTAACATCGGTTCGGCCTGAGTTTTTTAATTTAATTTTGCAACTGCACAAACATGATGAATTTACAAATAAAAATACTACTTGTAGCCGCCTTAGTACTCACAACAGGTGGTGTTACACTCGCGCAAAAGAAAGTAAAGCTTAAAGAGGCCGAAGTGATGTATGGTAGCGCTAAACCAGATGGAGAACGTTATGAGAGGGTGATCGGTGATGTAGTGTTTGAGCAGAAAGAAACAACCATTTACAGTGATTCGGCTCACTTTTACAGAAAAAGAAATTACGTTGAGGCTTTTGGTCATGTGAGAATTGAAGAAGGAGACTCGGTAACTATTACCGCTGGCAAGCTGATATATGACGGTGACAGTAAAAAGGCCAAACTGCGTCAAAATGTTGTGTTCAAGAAGTTAGGTCAAATGACCCTTTACACTGACTTTCTGGATTACGACCGACCGAAACAAGAAGCTAAATACTTCAATGGAGGCAAACTGGTTGACAGTACAAATGTTTTGACCAGTAGAAAAGGATATTATCAGGTAAACACCAACATGGCTTCATTTAAGAAGAATGTGGTAGGTAAAAACAAAGACTATACCTTAGAATCAGATACTTTACAATACAATACCAAGACTAAAGTAGTATTCTTTAGAGATGAAACAGAGCTTACAAATCAAGATGGCGATGTGGCTACTTATTATGAAGGTTCTTACAACACAGTTGCTCAAAAATCAGACCTGGCAAAAGGTGAGGTCGAAACAGAAGCATATATTCTTACAGGTGATAAATTAAGGCTTGATGATCTCAGGAAATACTACACTGCCACCGGCAATGTTGAAATGATCTCAAAAGAACAGGATGTCATCATCACAGGTGACCATAGTTTTTACAACAAACGGACTGGGGTATCCAAAGTATATGGCCGGGCTTTGATGAAAAAGATTTTTGAGAACGACACGATGTACCTAACGGCTGACACATTAGTAGCTATCGAAAACCAGGATCCTCAAAAAAAGCGACTATTGGCTTATAAAAATGTTAAAATCTTTAAGTCAGACCTTCAGGGAATTTCCGACTCACTGGCTTACCACACGGCCGATTCTACCATATACTTTTACAACGATCCAGTGCTATGGACAGGGGGCAATCAACTCACCGCAGACTCTATAAATGTGGAAATTGCTAACAATACCATTGACAAACTTAATATGAATATTAATTCATTTGTCATTTCTCAAGATAGCATCAAGAACTTTAACCAGATTAAAGGGCGAAAAATGGTGGCTCACTTTAATGACGGCCAACTGAAAAACGTTGATGTAACTGGTAATGGTGAAAGTATATTCTTTGCCCTTGATGAAGGCGACACATATGTAGTAGGCATGAATAAAATTCTATGTAGCAACATGGTGATCAATTTTAAGAAAAACACTGCAGACAATGCTTCGTTCTACGTTAATCCTGATGCCTCATTTATACCGCCTCATGAGTTATCTGAGCCTCAAAAAACACTTCAGGGCTTCATTTGGCGTAGCGAAGAACAACCCATAAAAAAGAAAATGTTGGAAAACACTTTAGAATTTCAAAAGAAGGAAGCACCCAGGAAAGAAGAAAAACTAACCAAGCCTAAAGCACCCCCTAAACTCATAAAAGGCTAGGTTAAAAATAATTACAAAAAAGGTTACCAAAATTATATTCTTACGTATAAATAATTAGGATATTTTTCGTATCTTAAATTCCAAATTGAGGAGAAGTATCTCAACTAAAGCAACCATAACAAATGAAGCTCTTGCTCACCACCATATTAACCGTGATGTTATTGACGTCTGTCAATGCCCAACGGTTTGAGGTGGTCGATAATAACAAGAGCTTTAACGCAAGACTAGGAGAAAAAGTATCTACTCCCTTAAAAATTAAAAATCTTACCAACGAGCCTTTACAATTAGTCATTAGACGTATTGATAATGAGATCGGTTCGAGTCAAAAAAGTTTTTTCTGTTTTGATGGCGAATGTTTCGAAGACAGCGCAGAACAACTGCCTGAGCAATATGTCATACCAGCCGGTGAGACCTCGTTAAAATTTGAGAGTATCCTGGAAACAGGTCTTGTAGCTGGTTTAAGTAAGGTAAAGTATATCATATATGACAGAAACAACCCGGCTGAAGCTATAGAGTATCAATTGACTTATAACATTGAAGAGAAAAAGGAGAAAAATCTGATATACAATTCAGATGACCTGAGAATCAATGATGTTTATCCTAATCCAGTTTCTGAATATGCTATCATAGACTATAACATTCTCAATCGAGAGGTAGAAGCGAAGGTCATCCTTCACAACGTGCTCGGAAGCGTAGTAGGAGAATACCAACTCCCCTTTTTAGAAAACAAAGTCACTATCAAAACCAATGAATATAACCCAGGAGTATACTTCTATACTTTGTATATTGATAACGATGGAGTAATGACTAGAAAGCTCATTGTGAGAAAATAAAAATCCACTGCTCCAAAATAAATCCTAATTACTTCAGTTGCGTATAATAGCCTTAGTCTTGGCTGTTTATTTTATTGTTTATTTACCCAATTGAGCTATATTTGCACCCTTATGTTAAAACGGGCTTATTTAAGATATTTTTTATACCTATTTCTTGTTTTTTCAACGCTTGCCTGTAGCAAGTTTAGAAAGATCGAGAAAAGTAATGATTGGCGTGTGAAATACGAAGCCGCTATCAATTATTACGAAAAAGAGGACTATTATAGAGCTACCCAGCTTTTCGAGCAAATTAAGCCTATCGTAAGAGGTATGCCTGAAGGCGAAAAGGTAGAGTTTTACCTGGGATACTGTCAGTATTATCAGGAGTTTTACCTGTTAGCCTCACACCAGTTTAAGGTATTCTACGAAACCTATGCAAGAAGTGAGATGGCCCAGGAGGCTCAATATATGTACGCATATTCTTTATACGCAAACTCTCCTAGTTACAACCTTGATCAGACGAGTAGCTACGAGGCTATCGCTGCCATGCAGACATTTATCAACAGATATCCACGCAGTGAGTTTAGAGATGACGCTACGCAGGTAATTGATGAGCTTCAAATCAAACTTGAGAAAAAAGGCTACGAAAACGCCAAGCAATATTTTAAAAGAGAAATGTACTCTGCAGCGGTAGTTGCTTTTGAAACATTTAGCAACGATTTTCCAGATTCAGAATACAACGAGGAGATTTCGTATCTTAAGTTCGCGGCACAATATAACTATGCTGAAAAAAGTATCCGTTCTAAGCAATTGGAACGATTCAGATTAGCAAACGATTACTATATAGAATTCATTGACAAATACCCTTCCAGTGAATTTATAAAAGAGGCTGAAAAGCAATATGGCAACAGCTTGGAAAGGGTAAATAACTTAGCAAAGAAATAACTAAAATTAATAAATTATGGCTACTCAGGCGTCTATCATCACAAGAGACACAGACAAATTGACTGAAGATACTGGTAACATTTACGAGACTGTTACTATCATTTCTAAAAGGTCAAGACAAATTGCCGTTAACGTAAAAGAAGAATTAAACGCAAAACTTGCTGAATTTGCATCTACTGTTGACAACCTTGAAGAAATATTTGAAAACAGAGAGCAGATAGAGATATCTAAGTTTTACGAGCGTCTTCCAAAATCTACTAACATCGCAATCGAGGAGTTTGAAGAAGGTAAAGTGATGTATCGTTATAAAGAGGTAGAAGACGAAAGTAACAAGCTGGAATTATAATTCAGCAATGCTCCAGAATAAAAAAATTGTTTTAGGAGTTTGTGGAAGTATTGCTGCTTATAAAGCTGCTTCCCTTGTAAGATTATTGAAAAAAGCCGAAGCAGAGGTAAAAGTCATAATGACTGCCTCTGCTTCTGACTTTATTACCCCTCTTACATTATCAACACTTTCAAAAAACCCTGTTTACTCCAACTTCATTAAAAATGAAGCCGGTGAGTGGAACAACCATGTTGAGTTGGGCCTATGGGCAGACTTTATACTTATTGCACCAGCCAGTGCCAACACCATTGCTAAAATGGCTCACGGACAGTGCGACAACTTGTTATTGGCAACTTACTTATCGGCCAAATGCCCTGTGTATGTAGCCCCAGCTATGGACCTTGATATGTACAAGCACCCATCAACAGAAGCCAATATCGATAGCCTACAACAATATGGCAATACAATCATTGATGCTGAATATGGCGAATTAGCCAGTGGGTTGGTCGGTGCAGGTCGCATGGCAGAGCCGGAATCAATTGTAGATTTCCTCTCAATTAAAAGTAAAAAAAAAGCCCTGACAGGTAAAAGCGTATTGATCACTGCCGGGCCAACTTATGAGGCAATAGACCCTGTAAGATTTATTGGCAATCACTCCAGTGGCAAAATGGGTTACGCGCTAGCCGAAACCCTGGCAAATGAAGGAGCAGACATCCATTTAATAAGTGGACCAACGAACCTTCAGGTGACTCATCCAAATATCAAAGTCACATCAGTTACCTCAGCTCAGGAAATGTATGACGCCAGCGTAAGCATTTTTAACAAAATGGACATAGCAGTCCTTGCGGCAGCCGTAGCGGATTACAAACCAGATACCGTAGCTGATCAAAAAATAAAGAAAGCAGACAGCAATCTAAAAATAAGCCTTACCAAAACTAAGGATATCGCAGCCGAGTTGGGTAAGCTTAAACGTAATGGACAGGTAATGGTAGGTTTTGCCCTGGAGACTGAAAATGAAGAATCAAACGCACAAAAAAAAATTCAATCAAAAAACTTTGACTTCATTGTACTCAACTCCCTGAATGATAAAGGTGCTGGCTTTGGTCATGATACCAACAAAATAACTATCATTGACAAACAAAATAAAATTCACAAGTTTGAGTTAAAGTCTAAGACAGCAGTTGCTCAAGACATTGTCGATACTATTAAGGAAAAATTATGACCCGTAGCTTAGTTTGTATTCTTCTTATTTTTCTGGTCTACCCTATTGCTGCACAAGAACTTAATTGTAGAGTCACCATCAATGCTGACCAGGTACAAACTACTGACAGACGTATCTTTAAAGATATGGAAACGGCTTTTTCCAACTTTCTCAATAACACTAAATGGACAAGCGACATTTTTGAAACAAATGAGAAAATAAAGTGTAATCTGCTTATCACCTTGCAAAACCCAACTAGTATTGGCAATTATCAGGCGACTGTGCAGATTCAATCAGCTAGGCCGGTTTACAATTCCAACTACGAGTCTATTCTACTAAATTTTGCAGATCGTGATTGGCAATTCGAATACGTTGAATCTCAGCCGCTAAATTTCAATGAAAACATATATACAAGCAATTTAACTTCACTTCTGGCCTTTTATGCATATGTAATTATCGCCATGGACTACGACTCATTTAGTCAGTTAGGAGGAGGTGAATTCTATAGAAAAGCCTTGAATATTGCAACTAACGCACAAGCTGCCAACAGACCTGGATGGAATACATTAGGTAGCACAAGGAACCGGTATTGGTTAATTGAAAACCTCACAAACTCTCAAATGCAGGACATTAGAGTTGGCCTCTACGAGTACCACAGACTTGGGCTAGACACTTTTGAGCAGTCACCAGACGAAAGCCGCAAGACTATTTTATCTGTCTTGGAAAAAATCAGAAAGGTGAGGAAAACCTATCCTAACTCGATATTCGTTATTGCCTTTCTTGATGCCAAGTCGGATGAGCTCATTAATATTTTCTCTGAGGGTAACATACAAGTAAGAAGACAAGCCTTCGACATACTTGCAGAAATTGACCCATCCAAACGTAATGATTACGAAAAAATCATTAAGAATAACTAGCCGTGGCCAAGAGACAAAAGCGTTTCAACACGATCAAACTCATTAGTCAAAACATTCCTGATCTTTCCGGTAAAAAAGTTAATATTGTACTGAATAGTAGCCAGGTCTTATTCGTAACTATTTTGGATATCGAGAAGACCTTAATTGCAGTTCGTAATATGAGAAATGCCAAATCTACTATTGATATACGAGACATTGCTGAGATCATTTTAGATTACTAAGGATAGATGCTAAGCCACTTATTGATTAAAAATTATGCTTTAATCGAACATTTGGAGCTTTCCCCTTCTCCCAACCTCAATATCATTACGGGAGAAACCGGGGCAGGTAAATCAATTATGCTTGGAGCAGTTGGTTTGCTTATGGGCAAAAGGGCCGATACTAAAGTATTACTAAATGAAGAGGCTAAATGTATCATCGAAGGTCATTTCGACCTTACCAGCTACAACCTTAAAAAATCATTCGAAGAAGCTGAGTTGGACTACGAGCCTACTTCAATTATAAGAAGAGAAATTAGCCCTTCTGGTAAATCCAGAGCATTTATAAATGATACACCCGTTACCTTAGATATATTAAAATCTATAGGATTAAACCTGATGGATGTGCACTCACAGCACGAGACATTAAATCTGGGAAAAGCGACTTTTCAATTAGCATTTATAGATGCCTTTGCAGACGCCACAGCAACGCGTAAGGCTTACGCTAAAACCTATAGGACCTTCAAAGACAAACAGGATTATTTAGAAAACCTGAAAAAAGAGGCTGCTCAAATAAGCCAGGAAGCAGATTATAATAACTTTTTGCTTGATGAGCTTATCAAAGCAGATTTACAACCTGATGAGCAGGAGCAATTAGAAGAACATGTAAAGCTTGCAGAGCATGCAGAAGAAATAAAGCTCAAACTCAATGAGATTATAAGCATTGGGTCTAACAGTGAGTTTGCATCGACCACCTCAATACAGGAGATAAAGGGCCTCTTCAAACAAATAAGCGTTTACTCCAATACTTACTCTCAACTACACGATCGCATTGAAAGTGTCTTAATCGAACTGGCCGACATACTCAATGAAGCGGAGAAAGCGGAGCAAGAGGTAGACTTCGATCCGGAAGAATCACAACGACTGCAGGATCGGTTAAGCATGATTTTTTCATTGCAACAAAAACATGGCGTAAGCACAATTGAAGAACTGATTGAAATCAGGAATCAGCTGGACGCTAAAGCTCAAAAATTTGTCAACATTGATGATGAAATAGAAAAAGCAACGGCAGCAGTTGCTGAACTAAAGGATCAGGCATTATCTCAGGCAAAAGCATTGAGTAAAATTAGAACTGACTCATTAAAAAGCATTGAAAATGAGTTAAGCCAATTATTGCAAAAGGTAGGTATACCCGATGCCGAAATTAAAATAGAAAATGAATCAACTGACCTGAGCTCATCAGGTATTGACAATATCAACATCCTTTTTAGTGCTAATAAAGGGATCGCACCGCAAGAGCTTAGCAAAGTCGCCTCTGGTGGTGAGTACTCAAGGCTAATGTTTTGTGTTAAATACATACTTGCGGATAAAATATCATTGCCTACCATCATATTTGATGAGATTGACACAGGTGTATCTGGTGAGGTAGCCTTAAAACTTGGGAGCATGATGAAAACGATGGCGCAAAATCATCAGGTAATTGCTATTAGTCACTTACCCCAAATTGCCGCAAAAGGTGATAGCCATTACTTTGTTTATAAAGACAATACCTCCGATAAATCTATAAGTAAAATCCGCCAGCTCAATGAAAGTAGCCGAGTGGAAGAAATTGCCAAAATGATTGGTGGGGAGAAACCCTCCGATGTTGCTTTTGAAAGCGCAAGAGAACTTATCAATCAATAATTTTTTTAAAACATTCTCAAAGCCCTCATGTTCTTCCAGCGGTAGTACATCATGTTAATTATTTTGTATTATTGTAGATTATGGATGAAATGCCGAAGATCATAGATGGGTTTACGCACACTGAATATCTCACAGTATTTAGTGCTATTATTTTTGGTTATGTGGGGGCCGAGTATTTCCAGGGATGGGGAGCACTTATCAGAAACAGATCCCGTATTAAAGCCTATTGGCAGCATACGCTTTGGACTATTTTTGCTTTTACCATGTTCATCCAAAACTGGTGGGGTATCTGGCCAAGAACAGAATATATTGTAGACAATCTCTTCTATTTCTTCTACAGTCTGGTGCCCATTTTCATTTTCTACATTGTGAGTGTGTTACTTTTTCCTGACTTCAAAAAAGACAATGTCCCTACCAAAATGAAGGACTTCTTCTATGCCAATACGAGATGGCTGTTTGGTCTTTTTGCGATCTACTTTCTTTTCACCATATCCAGCTCATTCGTATATAACGATATAGGTAACGTGCAAGTACAAAATTTCATTCGAGGTTTTGGGGTGGCATTAGCAGGTACCGCAGCCTACTTCAATAAAAATAAGATACTCCATATCATTTTCCTTGTGATAGGGTATGCAGCACTTATCAGATTCTTTCTGGCTTTACCATCTTAAACGCTAAAACATTTGAGTAAGCAAATAAATATGACCAAAGTATTAGGCCTTGTTCTTGGGCCGGTATTTTTTTTAGTATTTCTGTTTATATCCTTCCAAACATCTCAACCTCAGCTTTATCAAGTGCTGGCGCTGGCCGTCTGGATGGTCACCTGGTGGGCGACTGATGCCATTCCAATACCTGCAACAGCCCTACTGCCAATTATTGCCCTCCCACTGCTCAACATATTTGATGTCTCTCAAGCCACGGCTCCATATGCCAGCTCTATCATATTTCTATTTATGGGAGGTTTTATGATAGCATTGGCTTTAGAAAAACACAATCTACATCAGCGCATAGCCTTAAACCTACTAAAAATTACAGGCAAAAGTGGCAATGGAATCATACTTGGTTTTATGATTGCTACAGCGCTACTCAGCATGTGGATTAGCAATACTGCCACTGCAGTAATGATGCTACCCATTGCCACTTCAGTGGTTTCATTAATTCTTGATAAGGACAGTAAAAAGTTAACGAAGAAAGAAAAATACTTCGCCCTCGGCCTAATGCTGTCTATTGCTTACTCGGCTAACATTGGCGGTACCATGACACTGATAGGCACACCACCAAATGTTGTGATGGCTGGTTATCTGTCAGAGATACTGTCATATGAAATGTCATTTAGCAATTGGCTGGGTATTGGCGTACCTGTTGGTATTTGCCTTCTGACAGCCACTTATTTCATGATTACACAGGTACTATTTAAAAATAACCTTAAACAAATAGAAGGCTCCGCAGAACTGATCAAACAAGAGTTAAATAAGCTCGGGGGAATCTCTAAAAATGAGAAGATTGTACTTGCGATTTTTGGTTTTACCGCATTTTGCTGGATTTTCAAACAGCAAATTAATGGAGTCATTGGAAGTCCATTACTTAATGACACAGTTACGGCAATGACAGGAGGCCTATTGATGTTTGTAACTCCAATCAACTTAAAAAAATCGAAATTTGTGTTGAATTGGAAGGACACCACCCGTCTGCCATGGGGTATATTGTTATTATTTGGTGGTGGTATGTGTTTGGCAAGAGCCATGGAGCACGTTGGCATTATTGGCCTGATGGGAGAATTTGTGCAGGGTCAGGGTGATTTAGATATCGCACTTATTGTCTTGTTGACAACTGCAATCGTGCTTTTCCTTACAGAACTCATGAGCAATGTAGCCCTAGTGACTATTTTCATTCCGGTAATTATTGGCATTGCTCAAGGGTTAAATATTGATCCTATGCTGTTGGTAATTCCTGCAACTATTGCATCTAGTTGCGCTTTTATGATGCCTATTTCAACCCCTCCGAATGCCATAGTCTTCTCAAGCGGACATATAAAAATTAAGGATATGATGCGTGCAGGCATCTTGCTCAATATAATAGCAATAGCAGTACTTGTACTGCTAAGCTTGCTATTAGTTGAATACGTAGTTTAAACTCGCTTCTTTCTTTTGCTTTCTTCTATTAAATACGAACAACCAAGCCCGATACCTCCAAAAACAAAGATCATAGAGAAGTAGGCAACTTCATCCATTCGAGTGTGAGCATCTAGAAAGTAGCCCATTAATAAGCCAAGCCCAGCACCTACCAACAAAAGCGAAAACCGCAAAGGCCAACTAGAATTGCTTGGTTCTCTTTTAAAATCTCCAGGGCTTATGCCTTTTTCGATCATCGACATGCGCTCTTCATTTTCATATTTTCTTAAATACACCACAATTACAATTACACCTAGTATGGCTATAATCGGAATAAATACTGCTATTACTGAAACGTCCATTATTTTGAGTTTTTAATTAAACATTATTTGCCACTTTGACGCCCTGGTTTACAAACTGGTTACAGTCTCAGGTCATAAAAATATAATTTTTAAAAAGGTGTAACTTAAATAAGTAAATAAGCGTCCAACCGTTGTGACTCACAAGGATCCTGATCATAATCTTATCACTAAAATATTAAATGGTGATGAAAGTTGTCGTAACGAATTGATCGTTAGGCATAAGGATTATGCCTATACTATTGCTTACAATGTATTGAATAACGCAGAGGAAGCGGAGGAAGTAGCTCATGATGCCTTTGTTAAAGCATTCAAAAGTTTACACAAGTTTAATCAGGAGGCTAAATTTTCTACCTGGCTTTATCGCATTGTATTTAATACAGCCATTTCTCAGCAAAGGAGACAAAAGCGAAAGCACTCTGATTTAGATGAAGGAAAGCATGTGGCATCTAGCGAAAATAACTCGCTAGAACTGCAAGACAGACAAAAATACATTGAACAAGCCATGCTTCAACTCAACGAATTAGACAGAACATCAATTACTTTGTTTTATTTTGACGAAATGAGCCTAGAAGATATAGCCAAGATTTTGGATATGAATGTAGCAACCATTAAAGTTAGACTGCATAGAGCGCGAAAACGTTTAGCTAAGGCTATTCAGGAAATATTAAAAGAAGAAGCATTAACTCTTTAGTTATGAAAAATATATCTGACGAAAAATTACTGGAGTACATTGATGAGACACTTGTCACATCTGAAAGCGAGGAAATAAAAAAACTTATCAGTGAAGATCAGTCACTCAATAAGAGATACTCGGAATTGTTGGAGATGCATCTAATGCTAAAAGAAAAACCTCTTTTGACACCTTCTGAAAGTTTTGTTGAGGGGGTAATCCATAGCTTAAGTTATAGAAGATCCCGATTCAGAAAGTCAGGTCTGATACTCTTTATTGCAGCACTTACAGTAGTAATATTTGGTTCTATTTACATTCCGGAACTGGTGCTAAACTTTAACCTCGAACCTCTCAGCCTTAAGAACTTTACCGTTGAAATGCCAGGGGGTATTGATTTAAAACAATTAAATATTATACTACTCTCGGCACTTTCATTTATATCTCTTATACTTTTCGAGAAGACAGTGCTAAAGCCTCTATTTAAAAGATAAAGTCAATAAAAAAGCCAGACTGAGATTCAGTCTGGCTTCAATTATTACTTAATTAATTCTTACTAGTATCTGTAGTAGTCAGGCTTAAATGGTCCTTCAACCTCAACACCAATGTATTTAGCTTGATCATCTGATAACTCATCAAGTTCAACGCCAATTTTGGCAAGGTGTAACATAGCCACTTTCTCATCTAAGTGCTTAGGCAATGTATACACTTTGTTCTCGTAATTGTCAGCGTTATTCCAAAGCTCCAGTTGTGCTAAAGTTTGATTTGTAAATGAGTTTGACATTACAAATGAAGGGTGACCGGTTGCACAGCCTAAGTTTACAAGTCTACCTTCAGCTAATAATATAATGTCATTTCCATTTGAAAGCTTATATCTATCAACCTGAGGCTTAATTTCATCTTTCTCAGCATTTGTATTTAACCAGGCAACATCAATCTCATTGTCAAAATGACCAATGTTACAAACTATGGCTTTGTCTTTCATCGCCATAAAGTGCTCACCTGTAAGGATATCTTTATTTCCAGTGGCTGTTACAATAATATCAGCTTCTTTCACTGCATCCTTCATCTTCTTCACTTCAAACCCGTCCATTGCAGCCTGAAGTGCACAAATAGGATCAATCTCAGTAACAATTACTCGAGCACCTGCTCCTCTTAAAGAAGCGGCAGAACCTTTACCTACATCGCCATATCCACCAACAACAGCTACTTTACCGGCCATCATTACGTCAGTTGCTCTTCTGATTGCGTCAACACATGATTCTTTACATCCGTATTTGTTGTCAAACTTAGATTTTGTAACTGAATCATTTACGTTGATAGCTGGCATTACCAATGTGCCATTTTTCTCACGCTCAATAAGTCTATGAACACCTGTAGTAGTTTCTTCAGAAAGGCCTTTGATACCTTCAACGTATTGTGGGTACTTATCAAAAACCATGTTCGTTAAGTCACCACCATCATCCAAAATCATATTTAATGGCTGTCCATCAGGGAAAATCAAAGTTTGTTCGATACACCAATCAAACTCTTCTTCAGTTAATCCCTTCCATGCGTAAACCGGGATACCAGCAGCAGCAATAGCCGCAGCGGCATGATCTTGTGTTGAGAAGATATTACATGAAGACCATGTAACGTCAGCTCCAAGCTCCACTAATGTTTCGATAAGCACAGCTGTCTGGATAGTCATATGAAGACAACCAGCAATTCTGGCTCCTTTCAATGGCTTGTCTTTGCCGTATTCTTCTCTCAATGACATTAACCCAGGCATTTCAGCCTCTGCTAATTCAATTTCTTTTCGACCCCAAGCGGCCAGGTTAATATCCTTAACCTTGTATTTTACTTTTTCTTCAATCATGGTATAATTATTATGTTACTATTATCAGCTTTGATTTGCAAAATTAACAAATAAGGTGCGATTATCTCTAATATAAATTAAAATTAGTTTTATTTCCTATAATAGCTTAACATATAGGAATTTTTCCTAGTATAGTATACTTTTGGGTTAATCAACAGGAAATATTCCCATGCCAAATCTAGATGCCACCGACCATCAAATACTAGCCTTGCTGCAGCAAGATGCCAAACTCAATGTCAATGATATTGCTCAGCAGCTAAATCTTACAAAAACACCCATCTATGAACGTATTAAACGACTAGAAAAGTCCGGGGTAATTGATAAGTATGTTGCACTGGTTAACAGACAAAAATTCACCCCTTCAATTGTGGTTTTTTTAACTGGCTCTCTCAAAGTAAGCAAATTTGATGAAACTCAAGATTTCTATAATGCCGTAATGCAGATTGATGAAGTATTGGAATGCTACCTCCTTGGTGGTGAAAAGGATTTTATGCTTAAAGTGATCGCACGAGACTTAAACTCATATCACGAGTTTTATTCTGCCAAAATAGGCTCAATCCCTCATGTAGGAGAAATTAAAAGCTCGTTTGTACTCAAAGAGGTAAAATACAATACAATGATTCCAAATATGAGTCTAAAAGAAGACTAAGCGTGAGCGCCTAATTGCTTAAGCGTTCTATAATGTGATCTTATGGCTCCTATGAAAGTTTTATTTTCATGGTAAGGTACATTATAGCTTTTGGCCGTTCTTTCAACAATCTTAGAAATCTCCGGGTAGTGTACGTGACAAATATTAGGGAATAAGTGGTGTTCAATTTGAAAGTTAAGACCTCCACATAAAAATTTGGCCATCGCACTTTTTCTGGAAAAATTGGCAGTTGTTTGCATTTGATGCACCGCCCACGACTCTTCTAGCTTACCTTCATCATCAGGCTCAGGAAAGCTAACCCCTTCCACGGTATGTGCCAATTGAAACACAAGGCCCAACACTACACCTTCGGCTAAATGCATGGCTACAAAGCCTATGATAAATTGCCACCACGTAATGTCTAAGACAATAAGCGGTACAACGATAAATAGTGTATAATAAATCACCTTAAAGAAAAATAAATTGAAGTACTCAATCTTCGGGTGCTTTGTGTTGTCTGTCTGACCTATTTTCTTTTGAAAAAATTTCTTAAAATCCTTTCTAAACACCCATGACAATGAAGCTAAACCATATAAAAAGAAAGCATATAAATGCTGATACCTCATGATTGGCTTCATTTCTTCATTTTTCGAAAGTCTTACCAAACCTGGGGCAACATCAAGATCCTCATCGTGACCTGGGATGTTAGTAAATGTATGGTGTACCTGATTGTGTGTTACACTCCATACATAGGCATTTGCTCCTATTAGATTGAACGTATAGCTCATAATGCGGTTTACTTTTCTACTGGAAGAAAAAGAACCATGTATTGCATCATGACTTACATTAAAACCTATGAAGGCCTGAACCATCCCTAATAAGATGGCAAATAGCAGGTTGGTCATCATGGAGAATCCTCCAAAAATAATAAGGAGATATAACCCAACAAGGCTACCCAAGAAAAAAACAGACTTAAAAATCATCTCAGCATTAGCATTTTTGCTAATCCCTTTTGATTTAAAGTATTCGTCTACTTCCTTTTTTACATCGGCATAGAAGCCTGATTGATTACGTCCGTTGAATTTTACTTTCATAAGTTGCTATTTCTCCTGGCTAATTTTTATACAAACAATGAAAAAATCAAGTCAAATTGTATAATTATCAGAAAATTCCAACTTCAAAGGTAACCCTTAAATAATTGGATAAGAAGCTTATATTGCTTTTTCAACCTATAGTTAGTTATGCATTAAGGTAATTCTTCACAGAATCGGGAATCAATGCACTTTCTTTGTTCAGTTGATCTGCAATGGGAGTTTCTTTTTTCTGAATTATGGGTACAACACCTGCCCAGATATTTAGTTCATAATCTGCAGCATCATCTGAAGGTGGGCCCTGTCTTATTTTAGCCGAGGCCTGATCTATCTTAACCTCCAGCACAGTAGTCGCCTTTAATTCTTTAGGTGATGGCTCTCTCGCCTCATCCCAGCGGCCGGGTATAATTTGTTCAGAAACTATGTGTAATGCCTCAACTTTATCGTCTTCAGCTACTTTTTTAGCCTTACCAAAAAGAACTACCGATCGGTAGTTCATAGAATGATGAAAAATTGACCTTGCCAATACCAGTCCATCGACATGTGTTACTGTAACACAAACATTAATGCCTTTATCTAACGTTTTGAGCATTCTGCTAGACGCTGCCCCATGTAAATAAATCACATTATCTTTTCTACCATACAAAGTTGGAATCACAAAGGGCTGTCCGTCTAAAACAAATCCTACATGACACATACTACCTGCATCCAAAATGTCATGCACAGTTTGCTCATCATAATGACCACGCTGAGGCACACGTTTCACCTTGTTTCGACTGTTAATATCATATGAGTTCATATGATAAATATAGACCAGAAAAATTTATGTAGAATTATGTGGCTTACTAAACCGCCTTCATTTTGAGCTTTTTCTTTAGCTCTTCCACAGAAGATTTGAAATTGGCATTGGTATCAATCATATCATTTACAGATTGTACGGCATGTATTACTGTACTATGATCTCTACCACCAAAATGATAACCAATTGCCTTTAGTGAGTGATTGGTATACTCTTTAGAAAAGTACATAGCCACTTGTCTTGCTATTACAATTTCCTTTTTCCTGATTTTGTCTTTAAGTGATTCAACCTCCACTTTAAAGTACTCTGCAACGGTTTTTTGTATATAATCGATACCCACTTCAGTTTCGATATCCTGAACGATATTCTTTAAAGTTTGCTTTGCAAGTTCCAGGTTAATCTCAACTCTGCTTAATGAAGCATGTGCAATTAAGGAAATCAATACGCCCTCGAGCTCTCTAATATTGGTATCAACACTATAGGCCAAATACTCTATTACATTTTCAGGAATATCAATGCCGTCAGCCTGCATTTTACGCTGAATGATAGCCACTCTTGTTTCGTAATCTGGCTGCTGCAAGTCGGCTGTTAAGCCCCACTTAAATCTTGACAATAGCCTCTCCTCCAATCCTCTAAGATCTCTTGGAGGACAATCAGAAGTCATAATAATTTGCTTACCTGCTTGATGCAAGTGGTTAAATATATGGAAGAATATCTCCTGAGTTCTTTCCTTGCCAGCTAAAAACTGCACATCATCAATGATTAACACATCGACCTGCATGTAGAAGTTTTGAAACTCCTGTATTTTGTTGTTTTTCAGTGCATCTATAAACTGATTGGTAAACTTCTCGGAAGAAACATACAGGACAAACTTATTGCCTAAGTTGTTCTTAATTTCATTACCTACAGCTTGTACCAAATGCGTTTTACCTAACCCAACACCACCGTATAACATTAATGGGTTAAATGAAGTAACCCCGGGTTTTTGAGCAACTGCATAGCCAGCAGAGCGTGCCAGCCTATTACAATCACCTTCTATGTAAGTATCAAAAATGTAATTTGGGTTGAGCTGTGATTCTTGAAATGGAGAATCAACGGTTTTTAATTGAAATGGAGATCCATATTCTTCTTTGCCATTACCTGAATACGAATTCTTTTTGGGATTAGCCCTGTTGGGTAAATTAACGGAAAGGCGTGACGAGCTGCTATTTCCGTTATCCACAATAACTGAATACTCCAATCTGGCCTGCGGTCCCATTACCGCATTAATAGCTTTTTTTAAAATATGTACATAGTGCTCCTCCAACCATTCATAAAAGAATTGACTAGGTACCTGAATGGTCAAGACATCATTATTGCATCGAATGGGTGAAATTGGCTTAAACCATGTGTTGAAACTTTGTTCCGCCACATTTTCTCTGATTACCCGAAGGCAATCCTTCCACACCGATTCGCAATCAACTTGCATTTATTGAATTCTAAAATTTGAAGGTTAGTACGCACTCCTTTTAATTGAAAAAAGGGAAACAAATTTGTAAAAAAAAACACGAAGATAAAAGGAAGACTACCTAGTAATTACAATTAATCATGCGATTAATTTTATCGGTACAATAAATGACTATGAATTCTTTAAAATATATAATTAGCCGACCCTCACTCTTCCAACAATCGATTTGTTATTGCGGTCCAAAGTTTGATAAAAAACTTAACTTTACCATTCAAATTTAAAGGTGGTTTATGAAGCAAAAGCTATTTGAAGACTTCGACAAAGTAGATAAGAAACATTGGTTGGAAAAGGCTACTACAGATTTAAAAGGAGCCAATCCCCAGGAGAAGTATGGCTGGCAAATTGAAGACGGTATTCGCCTGGATCTATATTATGACAAAAGTGATACTAAAAATCTGTCAACTTCTTTTCAAAACAGACAGTACGTTGCAGATCACCCCTCCGGACACATAAGACACTGGGACAATTTGCAAGAGGTGTTGGTCGATGATGACAAAAAAGCCAATAAAGTAGCTTTGGAAGCTTTAGAAGGCGGTGCTGAAGGTCTCATTTTTAAATTAAAAAATCAGGATGTTGATTACAATGTGCTGCTAAAAGATATACAGTTAGCATTTTGCAGTGTCTGGTTCGATGTTTCAAGCAGTAAATCAACCGAAACCGCTATCAATTGTCTGGAGAATTTGAAGCCACAGACTGGAGGGTTGATTATAGATGATATTAATGCAATACAAACATTACAATTGCATCTACCCAAAAATTCTCAACTTAAAATTGCTCTCACCTTACCAATTACTAACAAAAGTCTATCAGAGAAGATTGCAGCATTTTTAGAAATCGCAATCGAGTGTGTAGAACATACTGACGAAAGTATCCTTAAACGACTATCCTTTCAATATCCATTGGGCACAGATTTCTTTGGTGAAATTGCGGCTATGCGTGCACTCAGACAACTATATTTTCAAATAATAAAAGCATATAAAATTGAAGATAACTTACCAGAAGATCTGCATTTAATGGGTGTCTCAACCGCATGGAGTAATGAAGACTATAATCCTCATGCCAATATGCTTAAATCAACCACAGCGGGTATGGCAGCAGTCTTAGGAGGTTGTGACAGCCTGTTAGTGGAGCCAGAAAATAATGAAAAGCCTTATATGACTCGCGTTGCGAGAAATGTATCGAACATTCTAAAAGAAGAATCTTATTTTAATTCCAATGCAGATCCTGTAGCGGGCTCATATTATTTAGAATCATTAACAGATACGCTAGCTAAAGAAGCCTGGTCATTATTTCAGCAAAAAATAGACAAGTAATTTATGAAACCTGATTTTTCTAAAATTTCATATAATCAGTACAGCCCTTCTGACGCTAAATCGGCTAATGGTACAACCATAAATACAGCCGAGGGGATTAAAATAAAACCGGTATACACCGCAGAAGATGCTAAAAAGTTAAACCATACAGATTTTTCAGCTGGTTTACCTCCATATTTGAGAGGCCCATATACGACTATGTATGCAGGCAGACCCTGGACCATCAGGCAGTATGCTGGTTTTTCAACAGCACAAGAGTCAAACGCATTTTATAGAAGAAACCTGGAAGCTGGTCAAAAAGGCTTGTCAGTGGCCTTTGACCTCGCTACGCATAGAGGATATGACTCCGACCACCCAAGAGTTTCGGGTGATGTAGGTAAAGCCGGAGTTGCTATTGACTCTGTACTTGATATGAAAATACTTTTCGACCAGATACCATTAGATAAAATGTCGGTGTCGATGACAATGAATGGAGCAGTAATTCCCATCATGGCTTTTTACATAGTCGCAGCTGAGGAGCAAGGCGTAAAGCCAGAACAATTAAGCGGTACTATACAGAACGACATTTTGAAGGAGTTCATGGTAAGGAATACCTACATCTACCCTCCTGCTCCTTCAATGAAAATTATAGCTGATATTTTTGAGTACACTTCTCAAAATATGCCAAAGTTTAACTCGATAAGCATCAGTGGCTATCATATGCAAGAGGCCGGTGCTACAGCAGATATTGAGTTGGCTTATACCTTGGCTGATGGGCTTGAATACCTGAGAACGGGTATTAAAGCAGGAATGGATATTGATTCTTTTGCACCAAGGCTCTCTTTTTTCTGGGCTATCGGCATGAATCACTTTATGGAAATTGCTAAAATGCGTGCTGGGAGATTGCTTTGGGCCAAAATAGTAAAGCAGTTTAACCCAAAAAATCCTAAATCATTAGCCCTTAGAACGCATAGTCAAACTTCAGGTTGGAGTCTTACAGAGCAGGATCCTTACAACAATGTTACTCGTACGTGTATTGAAGCCATGGCCGCAGCTATGGGACATACACAGTCGTTACACACCAATGCATTAGATGAAGCTATCGCTTTACCCACCGACTTTTCAGCTCGTATTGCACGAAATACGCAGATTTATCTGCAAAAAGAAACGAACATCGCAAAAGTGGTGGACCCATGGGGTGGTTCCCATTATGTAGAGCAACTCACCGCTGAGTTGGTCGAAAAAGCCTGGGAGCGAATGGAGGAAGTCGAAGAGCTAGGCGGTATGGCTAAAGCTATTGAAAGTGGTGTGCCAAAAATGAGGATAGAAGAAGCAGCTGCCAGAAAGCAAGCCCGAATAGACTCTGGAAAAGACATTATTGTAGGTGTAAACCGTTATGCAATTAGTGAAGATCCCGATTTCGATATACTCGAGGTTGATAATACCAAAGTAAGGAATGAGCAAATAGAAAGACTTAAACAATTAAGAGCCGATCGCGATGAAGCTGACACTAAACAGGCACTTGATGCTTTGGCTGCATGTGCTAAATCAGGAAAAGGTAATCTAATGGAGCTAGCCGTGGATGCTGCAAGAAAAAGGGCTTCACTCGGTGAAATTTCTGATGCGATGGAATCTTCATTTGGCCGACATAAAGCCACAATACGCTCAATTTCAGGCGTTTATTCAAAAGAAGCCAGTATGGATAAAAATTTCAAGGAGGCCAAAGCACTTTCCGATGAATTTGCTTCGGTAGAAGGTAGAAGGCCGCGTATTATGGTGGCAAAAATGGGTCAGGACGGACATGACAGAGGGGCTAAAGTCATTGCAACAAGCTTTGCTGACCTTGGTTTTGATGTAGACATCGGCCCTCTATTTCAAACACCAGAAGAAGTAGCCAAGCAGGCAGCTGAAAATGATGTACATATAATAGGTGCATCGAGCTTAGCGGCAGGGCATAAAACACTTGTACCTGCGCTAATCAACGCTCTGAAAGAAATAGGTAGAGATGATATTATGGTGATAGCGGGGGGAGTGATACCGCCTGCTGACTATGACTTTTTATACAAAGCCGGAGTTAGCGGAGTCTTTGGACCCGGAACTGTGATAGCAGAAGCGGCCAAAGACATACTCAATAAATTGTTAAAGGATTAATATATTAAGGCACAAATAGTTAGATTTATATAATAGTTTTAAAACTAACTCAGTCGTGTCATGGCAGCTATCAAAAACCTCTCTTTAGGATGGTTATTCCTTTTTAGTTTTGTATTCAACTATCAGGCTACTGCTCAGAATAAGTGGGAGAAGCAGCTTATTAAAGTAGATGCTGATTTTAATGAAGGCGACTATGCCAAAGCAAACAAACGCCTCAGCAAGTTTAAATCTAAACTCAATAAAAAATTAGGTAGCAATAACGAATACATGGCCCAATACTATTTGCGCCTCGCAAAGTTTAGTATTGCCCAGGGTCACTTGCTTGATGTTGATGGTATGATCGAGCAAGCCATGAATACCAGCAAAAGTATCAATGGAGAGAATAGCAAACAGCATGCACTCAATGAGCTTGATGTAGTAGATATTTTATTGCTGTACGGAAATTTCGTTAGAGCCAGTGAGTTTGTTGAAAAGGCCGAAGCCTCACTCAAAGCGGTTGACGAACTGTCTGATAATTTGAAAGCAAAAATTGACCTCAAAAGAGCACAGATCCTCACCGGACAGGGATATTACAATGAGTCCTTAGCGTTTATAAACAGTCATCTTGATTACTTCAGAGCCCGTGCAGTAGATAAAGAAACATACATCGATGAATCCGGAAAACTCAAAACAAGACGTTTGGAGGAGGAAGAAGTGATGGATCGCATGAATGATTATGCCACACTGATGACCACCAAGGCCAATACATTTAGAAAGAAAGGCGTATTTAATAGTGCAGATAGTGCCTTTACCAGAGCTGAAGAGTGGATAGATCGAAACATGGGTAATAAGTCACTTTCCTATGTGATCAACCAATACTATCATGCCAAACTACTAGTTGAAAATGGCCTATTGGATTTTAAAGATGATGCTAAAGGCCTGCATTATGACAAAACCTTAAGTAAGCTGAAATCTAATCATGAGGAATCACATTACATGGCATTCGAATTATTCGAGTCTCTATTAAAATGGTATTTATATCAAGACCAAAAAGCTAAATACAGAAGTGCCAAAGTCGAATATGAGAAGGCCATAAAGCGTAATTTCAAGAAAACGAGCTTGCATTATATCAATCTTGAAACTATAGAATTTGATTCCGAATTGGTTAAAGACAGAACGCGAAAGATGGAAACTGAAATAAACAATATTTTGGCCTCCACACGCTCACTACCTAAAAATCATCAGAAAACTATAGAACTCCTCGATGTACTTTATCGACTATCACTTCAAAAACAAAATTACTCAAATGCCGAAAAGTACCTTTCCGAAATTATTGATATTAAAAAGGCACTTTATGGGGAAAATTCTCCCGAATATCATTTGTCAAAAGTTGAGTTAGCCAACTACTACATCGACTATACCGACAAAATCAAAGAGGCCCAGGAAATATACAATGAAAGTTTCTTTGGTGTACTACAGCATCAGATTGACGACTGGCATAAAGATTATGTAAACATACTTAATCATATCGCACTGTTTTATCAAATAATAGATCAATATGATAAGGCCGCTGAAATGTTGGCTCAGGCTGAAAATACTTCCCGAGCCAAATTTAGAGACACGGACCCTAACTACGGAGTGCAACTCAATGAGTTGGCCAGACTATACTTAAAAATTGGCAATTATGATGAGGCTGAAGAAAACATTGATGCATCCGTTGCTATTCTGGAAAATGAAAGAAGAAATGAAAAGCGAGTACTTGACTACGTTGATGCACTACAAACCAGAGCAAAATTAAGGGCCATTCAGGGTCTTTTTGATGATGCAGAGGCTATTCTTGACAGGTCGCAAAAACTGCAGACAAGAGCAGAAACCACTTCATTGTTTAACGAACTGGAAGCGGCAGAAGAACTGGCCAATTTGTACATAACCCTCGGTAAATACAGCGCTACGGAAGAAATGCTTACCGAGCTTATTCATACTTACGAAGCGAGGTATGGCATCTCCTCACGAAGATTAATTGAACCTCTTGTAAATAAAGGTCGGCTTATGCTCATTTCTGGCGAATACCCGGAAGCTGAGAAAGTAGGTATTAGAGCGTTAAATATGGCAGTATCTATTTATGGCGAAAAGTCATCAAAGACTGCATCCTCTAGATCACTTTTATCGGAAGTTTATACAAGCATCGGTGACTATGAAAAAGCCCTTGATAACTCTGTTGAAGCAATAAAAATTGAGAAAGCTCAATTCGGAGAAAATCATATTGATGTGGCAAGATCAATTGCTCAACTGGGACTTATTAAATTTTATAAAGGCGATGACCTGGTTGAAGTTGAGAAGATAATGAATCAGGCCAAATCAATTATTGAAAATAAGCTTGGAAACCGTAACCCACGCTATGCAGGTATATTAACCAATCTTGCTAAAATTTATATACCACAGCACAGGTACGATGACGCCTTCAACGCGCTGACTCTCGCAGAAAACATCTGGATTACCCGAGTTGGAAGAAGAAATAACATCAATACAGCAGATATATATGTGTTGGAAGGAGATATATATTATTTACAACGTCAATTTGATAAGGCAGAGGAAGCCTATGAAAAGGCAGAAAGATTGTACAAAAAGTTTTTCAGTGATAACCACCCCGAATATGTAAAGGTGCTTTCTAAACTCAGCAAGGTATACTACATGGAGGGTGACTCTAAAAAATCTAAAGATTACATCGAAGAAGCACTGGCCAACTATCACAACTTCATCAAAAACTATTTCCCTGCACTTAGTGAGCGTGAAAAAGCCAAATACTGGAATACAATAAGACCAGACTTCGAATTTTATAATACGCTGGCCTTTCAAATGTCTGAACAAGACGATGATATGCCCGGCAAAGTGTATAACAATGCGCTACTCACAAAAGCAATTTTGTTGAACTCATCCATTAAAATTAGAGAGCGAATACAAAACAGCCATGATGAAGATCTAAAAGAAAAGTATGCCGAATGGTTGGATAAAAAGGAGCAGCTGACCAATGTGCTCTCCATGAGTGTTCAGCAATTGGAAGAAAACCAAATACAACCTGCCGTACTTACCCAGGAAGTTGAAAGATTAGAAAAAGAAATAAGTGAAAGGTCTGAATTATTTAGCCAGGCAAGTGAGGAAAAAAGGATCCTTTGGGATGATGTACAAAAAGTACTTCTCCCTAATGAGGTAGCGGTCGAGATGGTAAGGTACCGACATTTTGACCATGTATTTACAGATTCCGTAGTGTATGCTGCACTATATCTTAAAAACAAAGACCTTCAAAAAAAGCCTGAAGTAACATTTATAGAAAACGGAAAAGAGTTAGAACACAGGTATTTTGTAAACTACCGCAATAGCATCATTTTTAAGATTCCTGACATGATGAGCTATGATGTCTACTGGAACCCGTTGAGAGAAGTTGTGGGTAATTATGCAACTATTTACTTATCAGCAGATGGAGTTTATAATCAAATTAACCTTGAGGCAATCCCAACAGGAGATGGCAAATACGTAATAGACAACTCCAACATTATATTGGTAAGTAATACCAAAGACATTTATATCAATAAAATAAGAACACAAATCGTACAGGATGATAAAAAGGCATCTATGTTTGGCAACCCTGATTTTTACCTTACAGCAAGCCGGGGAGATATACAGTCTTTACCTGGTACAGCACGTGAGGTAAACGAGCTGAGAGATCTTTTGGTAGACCGTGGCTGGGACATTAGCGCTTATACCGAAAATGAAGCTAATGAGGAACAAATAAAAAAACTCAATAACCCCAAAGTATTTCACATTGCCACCCACGGTTTTTTCACCCCTGAAGAAGAGCATGATGTATCAGATCAAATTGCAATGAGTGAATCAGAAGCAGCCAGAAACCCACTATTACGAACTGGTTTGTTATTAACTGGCGCTGGTGATGTACTGAATAAGTCTGCCTACAATTACAATGTGGAAAGTGGAATTCTTACCGCTTATGAAGCTATGAACTTAAACCTTGACCAAACAGAATTGGTTGTATTAAGTGCATGCGAAACAGGTCTTGGAGAGTTGGCAGTTGGTGAAGGAGTGTATGGACTGCAGCGGGCATTTTTAGTGGCTGGAGCCAAAAGTTTGATCATGAGCATGTTTAAAGTTGATGACGAAGCAACGCAAAAACTTATGACCAAATTCTACAAAAAGTGGTTAGAATCTGGTAATAAAAGACAGTCATTTATTGAAGCTAAAAAGGAAATCAGAACAGAGTACCGTGATCCGATTTATTGGGGAGCCTTTATCATGATCGGACTTGAATAAACATTTTTTTAACTTAAGCGCTCTATGAGCAATAATAAACCGACCTGGAAGGAGCGGCTCAAGATTATCATTTTTGAGGCCGACACATACTGGGGTAAAATCTTTGATGTAGCATTACTCATAGCCATTCTGCTAAGTGTATTGGCGGTAATGCTGGAAAGCGTATCAGTAATTAAACACGATTATGGGAATTTATTATACATATTCGAATGGATATTTACCGTCCTATTTACTATTGAATACATTGCAAGAATTATAGTAGTTGAAAAGCCCTGGAAGTATGTAAGGAGCTTTTTTGGGCTGATCGATTTACTTTCTATCATTCCAACCTATGCCAGTTTGTTTTTGGCAGGAGCTCACTCTTTGCTTGTCATAAGAAGCATTAGGCTTTTAAGGGTTTTCCGTGTTTTGAAAATGATGCGTTTTCTAGGTGAGGCTTCGCATCTAACCGCAGCTTTGCGCGCCAGCCGTGTAAAAATTACGGTATTCATAGGTGGTGTATTTATTGTAGTAGTAATACTTGGCACCATGATGTACATGATAGAGGGTGCGGAAAATGGGTTTACAAGTATCCCGCGTAGCATCTATTGGGCTGTGGTAACACTCACCACCGTTGGGTATGGTGATATTGCGCCAGCAACTGTACTTGGTCAGGCATTGGCCACCTTAATAATGATATTGGGTTATGGTATGATTGCAGTACCCACTGGGATCGTTTCTGCCGAAATGTCTCAAAGAAAAAATATTCCTCCAGAAGCCATGAGAAAGTGTGCCATTTGTGGGGACAGCGATCACAGCAACAGTGCTAAATTTTGTAAAACGTGTGGTAATCAGCTATGACCTGGTCTGAGATTCAGGATCCTGAAGGGCGGTGAATCTTTGAATACCCTCCTCTACCCTTTCCGGGTCATTCCAAAACTCTCTACTAAACACACCTTTGAATTTCCAATTTTTGCCACTTAACGCAAATGGTGTGTACACATGCATGTCTTTGATTGAAGGACTGTGATAATACAAATCATCATCGGTAACTATCAAACCCAGGTATCTTTTATCCTGTTTCACTGTTAGGTCTGCAAACGGTAACTCTTCAGAAAATGTATAATCCGAGATTTTCTCAGTAGCCCAGGCCTGTAGCTTTTGTTTCAAGTACCAATCGACATGGTGTTGAGATTTTGGTTGTGGTGTTGGAACAAAAGTCCCTTCAGAAACATCTTTAGCATAGGCTAAATATTGTTGCAAGAGTTTTGGACCTTCGTTTTTCAGTCCCTCTACTTTTAGTTGCTGTGGGTAAATACTTGTAATAATGACAATTTTTTCACGAGCCCTGGTCACAGCTACGTTTAGCCTATTTTCTCCATTTACCGCATTTAAACTTCCGAACTGCATCACCATTTTGCCGGTTTGATCAGGTGCATATCCGGTTGAAAAAATGATAATATCTTTTTCATCACCCTGGACGTTTTCAATATTCTTTACAAACCAGTTTGGTGGGAATATTTTGCCTTCTGAAATGAACCTTTCATCTATAATATCTAAAATAAGTTGCTGCTGTCGGGCATTAAATGTTACCACCCCAACGGATTTATTTTCTTCTATATCTAAAGTTCGCAAGAGTAAATCCACTACGGCATTTGCCTCTACTTTATTGGTATTATTTTCCCAAACACCATCAAACTTCACATACTCAATTGCGGGTTTATTGCTATTAACCACCAGTTGATCTGGCAACAACTTAAGGTTACCATTATAAAAATGTTTGTTAGAAAAATCAATTAACTCCAACGACTTGCTTCTATAATGGCCTTTGAGCTGTACATCTTTCAAATGATGGCTGGCTAGTTCCAGCAGTGAATCTACCTCCATTGCAATATCGCTATCATCAGTCTCCTCTTCATACCTTACCATATAAAGATCGTTAGGTCTTAACTGCTTGTCATCCCCGGCTACCAATACTTGCCTGCCTCTGTAAATTGCTGGTATCCCTCGCTCTACAAAGCACTGAGAGGCCTCATCAAAAATTACAAGGTCAAACATTTCTCTCATGGGGAAGATGGCAGAAACTGACTCTGGGCTGGCCAGCCAACAAGGCATCAGATCAAACAACTCATGGCTAAACTGATCTATGACTTTACGAATCGGCCAAATACGCTTCTTTTTAGTAACCTGATGGTGTAAGTCCCGATAAGTAACCATGTTACTCAGCCTATTGTACTCTACATTTTCATAAGTTTTTTCGCGGGCTCTAAGTAGTAACATATCGTTACTTAATCTCAGTTTCTCCCTTACACAATTTTGTAGTTCGGCTTCCAATTGTTGGAATTTCATAGAAGAAACCGATCTTAAAATAGGATACTTCGTTTCTATGTGATCAATCCATGCAAGTCGCAAGCTGTTTTGAAACAACGCCATCATGCCATCTAGTGCCACGCTTTCATTGTCAATAAGCTTATTGATTACCACATGCTCCTGAGGGTTTAAATTAGCTTTAAGCTTATCATACTCACATAGTGCATCAAAATCTTTCTTAACAGATTTCTTAAGAATGTCACCTTTGTCTTCGTCCTCTGTGATGGCTATTATCTGAGACGAAGTGAGATACAATTGCCACACGGTTTTTTTCTGAGAAAAATCTCTTAATATGGCAAAAAGTGCCTCTACTTTCTCCCTAAATTCTTCATATGTCATTTTTTTGACATTGAAAAACTCCTTAAGATTTCTCACTGAGTTAAAAATGAGCTTAGCCTTTACAGCCATCTTCATTACATAAAACCAATTCTGGAAATGCACTTTCTCATAACTGTCCGGCACATCCTTGATCCACTCTTTTTGTTTGATCTTTGTCAGGTTATGCTCAAGATTAAGGCGATTATCCACCTTGTTGACCATGGTTTTAAAGCCTTCGCTATTTCGCTTGAGCCCATTTTCTACCAATACTCTTTTGATAAAATATTTATCTTTTGAAAAAAGGCTCCATTGGATCAGTCTCACGAGACTTTTTCGAGCATCCATACTGCGTTGCAGCACCTCCTGAAATTTACCGAGTTGATCTGCCGGCAGGCTGGTTTCCGGACCCACTCCCTTATAGCACTCCAGTAGGACGCGCTCTGTATTTGATAGCCATAACGAACTCGTATCTGAATCCGGATGCCCCACCATATGCTGAAAGTATTCATAGGCCTGTTTGTCTTTCAATATGCTGAGCATTTCCACCACATAGTCGCGTTTGCTATAAATGGCATCACAATCATCAAAATCTAATCTTTGTCCTACCAAAGCTTCAATTTGATCGCCTATACCTTTGAGGTATGCAGGAACTTCATCAATAGCTGAATTGATATTAACAATATCGCTTGCTACAAAATTTTGAAAGGATACACGCTCACCCCAAGGATGATCGGCCTTATCAAACATCTGAGCATAGTCAATATAATTTTTTAATTTGAGTAAAAAGGCTGGTAAATCACCGAACTTGAAGTTGGTGTACTCCTGCTTAATATTAATTGTTGGTTTTGTAAGATCAGAGGTGAGATATAGTTCTTTGACAGAAATATCACATTCAGACTCATCGAAAAGGGCAAATTTAAATTCTTCAAGCTCCTCCGTTATTTGATCGATACGTCTACTCATTTGAAGAAAACTTCTTTCTAACTGAATAGCATCCAGCCCGTTGTTCTTCATCTTATATTCATCGATGCGATCGACCTGTCGAGCGATTTTTTGGTAAATGTGTTTTCTGTCATTTCTGAAATCATGCACTAAGCCAAGAAAGTCGGTCAGCTCCTTTTCGTCCATGCGTTGATAGACAACATCGAGGGCGGCTCTCTTTTGACAAACTACCAGCACTTTTTTACCCACAGCCATATGATCAGCTATGAGATTGCAAATCAATTGTGATTTGCCCGTGCCAGGAGGGCCTTGCACGACAAGAGACTTGCCTCCTTTAATACCCTTTAAAGCGATCTCCTGGTGTGCGTCCATTTTAAAAGGAGTGAAAGATTTTTCTTCCGTTACACTTCTTATTATCTGATGAGCCGACTGCTGGTCAAGCGTACGCTCAGCAAAAAATTCTTCTAAATCTTTTATTGACTTATTTTCGATGAGATTTAAATAGTCAGGCACTAGATAAGAGCCGGCTTGCGGAAATATTCCGAGCACGGCTTCAGGGAACATTTTCAATTGGCCCTGCTGATGGGTCTCCTCAAAATCCTTCTTGTTAAATGTTTCAAATACATTGATTTCGTCCTGGAAGTTCTCCTGATTAAAGTTTAGCTCTATCGGGCTATCCTTTAATAATTGATATAGCCCCGTTTTAAAAACGGTACGATCTGTATCAAAATCTTCAAAATTCCTATCCAGAAAATCGTCTGAAATTTTAGTTTCGTTAAAATGGGCATAGGCCAACAGAAATGACTTATTGAACATCACTCCCGAGGATCTTAGAAACAGTTTCCAGTGCTTACCCTCCTGATCCAGCTCTACCGGAAAAAATAAAAGAGGGGCCCGGACAGAAGTGCCATCATTAAATTTACCTCTTACAAATGGCCATCCTACATATAAATCTTGCGAACCCCGTTCATCTCTGATGAATTTATCACTGCGCTGAAGCCTTTTAAGTTTTCTGCTAATAATATTTGCATCTTCATCGCGGCTATCTGTAACAGGGGCAAGCTTTGTTGTGCGACCTGCAATGAGGTTTTCTATTATTGCTGAGGACCCTCCCTCTGAAACAAAATTGAAGTCGTAAATATCAATATACTGCTCGGCAGGTACTTTGAGCAATAGTAAAGACCTGTTATTGGCAGTGAGGTTGGTAAGTCTTTTTAGGTATGACTTGAGCAATTGATGCATAGATTACCAAGTAAACGAAAAATTCAGAAATTTATCTTACTATCCCCGCAAATATGTGAAATCACAATTTTAAATAAGGAGCTATTTTGTTCACATCAGCAGAATCAACGAGGTGCAAACTATACAAGGATTCAATACTATCGAACTTGCCGTGCTGCCTCCTGTAGGCATCAATAGCTCTTGCTATTTTTTTATCTAAGTACGGATGGTCATCCAATTGATAAGACTTCAATTCATTAATTGAAAGCTGTTTCGGAGTAAAAACTTCATCGATGAACGTCATAGAATCCAGCCTCTGAATTACTTCTTTTTCCAAACCATAGACCTCATTGAACTGATTCTTGGTGGTAAAGCCTCCTAACAAATCCCGATATTTTATAATCCGTTGAGAAAGTACTGAACCAATACCGTACACCTTTTTTAGAGCAATGGTGTCAGCCGTATTTATATCGAATGGTTCAAATTTCTTTTTATTATACTTCTTTACAACCTTCTCCTCCACTTTCTTCTTTTTGAAATCCTTGTAACCAGTCGATGATTTAGCCTGATATCTTTTTTGATTATCATAATTGTAGCTGTTCTCTTTTTGCTTCATTTTCAATGAAGCGTCCAACACAGCGGTTAAACTATCCATTGTTGTTACATCAAGCATTATGTTATTACCCGACAAATGGTTACGATAAATGTATGGTGATATTATTGTGAGAAAAATGACCGGGATGAGCACAACAAAGCCATTTGACTCCGTTTTAGAGAAGCCAAAATAAATACGTAACCAACGATAGAGCCAACTCATAACTACAAAAGTATAATTAATAGTTGATTTTTTATTATTTTAATCTATTGAAATAATAAATCTCATGACAATTATCATACACTCAGTTGATCACTGGCATATTCTTAAGGTTGCAAAATGGCGTACTTTGGAAGTATTATAAATAGTTAACATCATTTTAATAGTTAGCCATTACTAATTAAATTTGCAGTCGGCTAGAAAAGTTATGCACAATAATTTCAAAATTTTAGGTCTGTCATTTAAAAGTGCTCCCATAGAAATAAGGGAACAGCTTGCATTAAATGAAGAAAATGCTAAGAAATTACTAAAGTTTATCGGTGATTTCACCGAAGCAACTGATGTGCTGATATTATCTACATGTAATCGTACTGAGATATATTACAACGATGCACATGATTATGGCCAAGAGATTATTCAGGGGATTGCATTATTAAAAGGCCTGGATGCCGACACCATTTCAAAACACTTTAAACTTTATTCAAACCATAAAGAGTCTGTAAAGCATCTTTTTGAAGTATCTATGGGTCTTCAGGCTCAGGTTGTTGGCGACTTACAAATTTCAAATCAGGTAAAAAGAGCATACCAATGGAGTGCTGATGAAGACATGGCGGGCCCATTCCTTCACAGACTCATGCACACTATATTCTACACCAACAAACGTGTGGTGCAGGAGACAGCATTTAGAGATGGTGCTGCTTCAGTTTCTTATGCCGCCAAAGAACTTATTGAGGATGTAACTTCAGAGTTTAAGCAACCTAAGGTATTGATACTTGGTGTAGGTGAGATTGGTGAAGATGTATGTCGAAATCTTGTTGGCTCAAGGTTTCAGGATGTTACGATTACAAATCGAACTGAGGCTAAGGCCGAGGCTTTAGCCACTGAGTGTAATTTTACTTTTAGGCCTTTTGAAGAAGTAGCTGATGCTATAGCTGATGCTGATATCATTATTTCATCTATTGGTGCTGACACTCCATTCATCACCAAGGAGGCAGTAGCTAAACTTGAGATACTTTCTTTCAAATTTTTCATTGACTTATCCGTGCCTCGTAGTGTAGAAATGTCGGTGGAAGAAATACCAGGCGCTTTAGTTTATAATATTGATGATATTCAAAGCAAAGCTTCGGAAGCATTAAATAAGCGCATGGCTTCTGTACCTGCCGTACAAACAATAATAGAAGAAGCCATTGTAGATTTTAACGATTGGTCGAAAGAAATGATCGTTTCTCCAACCATTAAGAAACTTAAAAATGCGCTGGAGGAAATCAGAAAAGAAGAGCTCGCTCGTTATTTGAAAGATATAACGCCTGATGAATCTAAAAGGGTAGAAAAAATTACAAAAAGCATGATGCAAAAAGTAATGAAGCTCCCTGTGCTTCAACTTAAAGCTGCCTGCAAACGAGGAGAAGCAGAATCTCTCATCGACATTCTTAATGATCTTTTCGATTTAGAAAAGCAATCATCTAACATCAAAAAATAACCACTTATAAATTGCATGATGTAAGAAGTGAAATAAATTTCACTTCTTTAAGCAAATTTTATACGCATGATAAAGAAAGCTGCCCTCGTTCTACTCACTTTTATTTCTATTAATTCATATGGTTGGGGTATAATAGGCCATCGTGCGATAGGCGCTATAGCGCAAGAATATCTATCCCGAAAAGCAAGTAAGAAAATAGAACGTGTTTTAAAAGGAGAAAATATGGCCATCGCCAGCACATGGATGGACGAAGTAAGGTCTGATGATGCATATGACCATATGGAAACCTGGCATTGGGTAACAATACCTGATGGCAAAACTTATGACCAAACGGAAAAAGCCGAGACAGGTGATGCACTTGAGGCCATCGAGAGGATGGTGAATAAATTGAAGCAGGGCAACTTATCTGAGAAAGAAGAAGCCGAAGCACTGAAAGTCCTCATCCACCTTGTAGGTGACATTCACCAACCACTACATGTGGGTACAGGAGAAGATATGGGTGGCAATCAGGTGAAAATTAAGTGGTTTTGGCAGAGCTCAAATTTGCATCGCGTGTGGGACTCGGAGATGATCGATGATAAAAAATACAGCTATACTGAACTTGCCGCTGCTATTGATTATACAAATAAGATTCAAGTGACAGCATGGCAAAACTCAACGATCAGAGACTGGACAAAAGAAGCCATGACTTTGCGTGGACAAGTATATGACATACCTGAAGACGAAAATCTTAAATACGAGTACCTGTATAAAAACTGGGATACGGTAAAACAACAGCTACTAAAAGCTGGTGTTAGACTTGCTGGCCTTCTTAATGAGATTTACGGTTAGTAAACTGGCCTGTTTACTATGTAATACACTCCCACATCACCTTTTTTACTTATGTACATCTTTTGATGTATATAGTCAAATATAATAACGCTATCACTCAGGAAATCAGAGCCAATGCTTCCCTGAGCATCTTGTAGCTCACGATTGGAAAAGCCTCTTAAAATGTATTTAGGCTCAACTTCTTTGTTGTAATGCTTCCCTATTGATAGGGTTGTCGGGTCTGCCCTGTATCCTCTAATCTTTCCACCAATACCTACACCGACATTTGTGTTCCTGGCAAACTTAAAATTGTGCGGCTTGTCTTTGTGATGAAATAATAAAATATCCTGAGCCGAACCGGTATCTACATGAAAATATCCTTGCGTTTCTTCACCAGCACTATTGACCATTTTGGCTGGTATATAAGGCTTGGTATCTTTTATTGTTAATGGAATGGCATCAAATTGAGGTAGTGCCAGATTTACGAAGGGTTCATATAAGGTTATTTCAGTGCCGGGATAATCAATCTTTACCTTAAACCGACTGAAAATTTCATAACCTATGATACCATCGATATCTTTTAACCCTACTTGCCTAAATAGGTCCGGGCTTGGCATGATAACAATTCCCATTTCAGTACCGAGTACATCCGCTATGTTTATCTCATTGCCTAACGATAGCTTTCCCGGGCGATTTTTCTTTTTCCCATAACCTGATAGTTTAACAGTAACATCATCAAGTGTTTCAAGTTTGCGCTCAAAATGTTTTCCAAATAATACAATAGACCTCATTCCAGTATCTAGTATGAGGTTCAGATCCATATCATTAACCTTGACAGGAATGACAATCAGGTTTTGAACCATAGTAAACCTGAAAGAGGTTTCTGTTTTGTTATTAATAAATCTAAAGCGTGAATTTTTGCTGTATGCTGTTGTGAACAGCATGGTTGCTACCATGAATAGTATACACTTCTTCCATGGAGCTTTTGTAGTGTTGTTATTATACATGACTCCTAAGTTTTTTGACCTATTTGAAGTTAGATCAAATTTCTTAGAATAAAATCACGCAAATTGTAGGTTTTTTAACCCTGTTTTCGGCTGCAAATAGGGTTAGGGTCAAGGTTTCACTAAATAGAAGAAAGTTTTGTATTAAAAGCCACCAAACTTCAATGAGATGTTTCCGCTGTAGTTTGACAGCTCATTGTCAGTAAAGTTTTCTAAGTCTGACTGTTTAATAAATCGGTAACTCCCACCTACACCTAGTCTAAAAAAGCTTGTGATATTTACCTCCAATTCTATGCCTGGTTCGACCACAAAAAAGGCAGAAGACTCATCATATGCGTCATCATTTTGGATTAAATCATCCGGGCTTTCTTCAGTGATGTATGCACCACCCGCACCAATTAGTATAGGTATATATACATGAATAACTTCTTTTGGAGCTATAATAGCGCCTAATAAAAGTCCACCATATCCTCCATAAAGAAACTGATCAGATACAGGGTTTACACCTTGAAAACCAACCTTAGTAGCAATACCATAACCACCAATTCCCACAACAAAATGATCATTTAGAATCATTCCTCCACTAAAGCCTGGTAGAAGTGTGAGTTCATTTTTGAACTCTGTCGCTTTCATCTCCAGGGTTCCAAAACCAGAAATTCTTGAGTCTTTGCCCAGCACGGTTTTAATTTTCGGCTTGGGCTTTATTTCGTGAATTTTTTCTTGAGCCAGCACCGCTGTTGAATAGAACAGCATGGCTACTATAATTTTAAGGGTTTTCATTGTCGTTGAGTTTAAATTATTTATTGAGTTTCGTATTGTACTTTCACACGGCCATCATTGGCATATATATCCACGTTACCTCCTTTCACATCCCCTATTCCCAAAGTGCCTTTTACTTCTATGAGTTTGTCATCATCTTCATTTACAGTTTTTTCATAGTTCCCATAAGACAGTGTCATTTCATCTTCACGGCCAACTATGCTTACATCTATTTTGCAATTTTTAGCAAACATCAAATCAAAATCTGTGGACTTACCTTTGAGTTGAAGGTCTTTAAAATTCCTCCCCACTTTGCTTACCCATAGCTCTCCATAATTCATATCAGCCAATATTGTACGGCTAATATGTTTGATGAAAATATTACTAAAGCTGCCATCGCCATGTAGTGTTTCCAATGAGTCAATCCTTATTCTGTCGTTTCTGGAATCAATTTTGAGATTTGATAGCGTCTTAAACACTGTGGTTGATGAACTACTGGTGAGTTCTATGTTATTAGATTGATCCACCTCAAATTCTGCTGATCGTAAGTTTATGATACCACTTTTCATATGGTTGATATTGGCTCTCCCAAATTCTAAATCAAGCTTAAGCGTACCTGTAAGGTTGTCCATTTTGAGATTGCCATTCGATAAATTTATAGTGACTTTGCCATGTAAATCATCAATATACAGGTCTCCAAATTTTTGAATAATGTTAATGCTACCACTTGTGGGCATGTAAATTTCATAATCTATACTTAGCTTATTTTTACCAAGCAACGATTTGGAATAATCGCCTATACTGTTCCACAAGTCTTTGATGAAGCCTTGTGATCTATCAAGAATTGTTTCTGCGATTACATAATCCCCTATCTGACTGAATTCAAATTCAGCTCTTTCCAACAATTTCTTAGAAGCATCTCTATCCTTACCAAAACCTGTTACATCTATTTTTATCAATACAGAATCCTTCTTCCATGTATTAATAATTACCTGCCCATACTTATTGCTAATTTCCAGATTAACATTTTTCGTTACTTTATAGGCGCGATTTATCTGTTTGGTAGCCTTAGAGCTTTCCAATGCATGCGCATTTGTGATAGCAGTCACAAATACAATCAGACTAAATAAGAATTTCATCGCCTTCATCTTTAGTTTCATTTTGAATTTCACTTAAAATCTGTTCCAGGATTTTTAGTTTAGCCCGGTAGGTTTGAATCATTGCATTAATCACTTCCTGATTATCTACATCATCCTTCAAATCTTCTTTTAATTCCTTGTACGCCTTATCCAACACTTCAAGGTCTTGCAAAATCGCTGGATCAATATCTTGATTGCTCTTAATAAATTGCATTTTTTCTCCAGTCAATGGCCCATAGTAGGCCTCCATTTCAATTACCTGTTGTGGCAAGGATTGCTCGTTGTTTACCACATACCAGGCAACGAAAGAGGTGAAAACCAAAGCAAAAACAGCCGCTACTTTTAACCAGACTGGCGGTTTAAACCGATCTTTCTGATCTAACCTTCGTTGGATTTCTGACCACATTTCCTGATTATCGGCTTCGTATAGCTCAAACTCCTGACGTTGGTCTGATACGAATTTTTTAAATTCATCTTGTTTCATAGTACTTACTTTTCTGTTGTAAGAATATGTTTAATTTTCTTTTTCGCTTTAGCGTACTGACTCCTTGAGGTTACTTCTGAAATTGACAAAATCTGTGCGATTTCAGTGTGATCGTAGCCTTCGAATACATAAAGGTTTAATACCGTTTTGCAACCATCTGAAACGCTATCCATCGCCTTCATAATTTTATCAATTGTATATTCCTTCAATTCATCAGCAGGTGTTTCATCCTCTTCTACTGCTTCTGGTGTAGCTTGAATATCATCAAACTCACGCCTCTTACGTAGCGCGTCAATGCAGTTATTCAGTACAATTCTCTTTAACCATCCTCCAAAAAGTGAGAAATCATTTAAACGCGGTAACTTGGAGAACGCATGAATGAATGAGTCCTGCAAAGCATCCTTTGCGTCATCTTCATTACCCAACATGCGTCTGCATATGTTGTACATAGCATTGCAGTATAGGTTATAAAGTTCATTTTGCGCCTTTCTGTCACCTGTCAGACTTCTCTCAATCAGGTAATGGTGTAACTGGTTTCCCGAATCCAATCTATTTGCAATTTTCAATACTAAGACGGGTTGGTATAAGGAACGTTGCCAAGTCGTGTGACTTTTTTTTAAAGCACTAATAGTAAGTAATATACAAGGTCAGCATTTTTTCAGCTAAATACTTATGGTTCCTTCCAAATATGTAATGGCCTGACCAGATAGTTCTACCCGATCATTTAATAATGTGCAGTGGACTTTACCTGATCTCGGAGATAGTTGTACCGCAACTAGGTTATTTTTTTCAAGGCGTTTAGCCCAATATGGGGTCATGGTAGTGTGTGCCGAACCAGTAGCAGGGTCTTCATCTATCCCAACAGCCGGGTAGAAACAGCGAGACACAAAATCTACGTTGTCGCCTTTAGCGGTAACAATTACCCCTCTTTTACTTGCTTGTTTCAGCGCCCGGAAATCAGGCTTTAACTTAACCAGCATATCCTCACTTTCAATAACAACCATTATATCAGAAACGCCTTGATATGCTTCTTTCACTTCGATACCCAACGCCTGTGATAATTCCTCAAATGACTTAAGGGGTTTGATTTTATCAGTTGGAAAATTCATGGTGAGGCTTTCTCCTGATTTCTTTACCATAAGTTTACCACTGCGACATTGGAAGTTGATTAACTCTTCTTTATAACCAAGATGGTTAAAAATAACATGAGCAGTTGCAAGCGTAGCATGACCGCACAAATCAACCTCGCTATTTGGAGTAAACCACCTAATGTGAAAGTGGTCTGAATTTTTCACAAAATAGGCCGTCTCTGATAGGTTATTCTCTTCAGCAATGGCTTGGAGGGTTTCATCTGACAACCAATCCTCAAGTGGGCAAACAGCCGCAGGGTTACCAGTGAATAATTTAGACGCAAAAGCATCAACTTGATAAATGGGTAATTTGTTCATACACTAAAAATAAAAAAAACCCTGACGATTCCGTCAGGGTTTCTTACGTTGATATAACTTATCTCTTAGTAGAGGTAATCTAAAGCTGTTTTGTCAGCATTTGTAAAAGGTCTGTTAGAACCATCAGTACAAGCCAACATATAAGAACCGTTACCCGCTAAGTCAGCGCCAGTTGGAGTGCCTGGAATATGGTTTGCACCAACACCAGCAGTACCTTCGTTTGATGGGCTACCACCACAGCTAATGCTTCTGTCGAAGAAGTCTGTGTGACGGAAACCAATACAGTGACCCATTTCATGTGCAATAATAGTAGCAATACCATCAGTGCTAAGCCCGTAGGTAGACTCAAGGATACCACTCATTTTTATTGTTCCGTAAGGATCACAGCTAGAAGTTGGGAATCCGGCAGAGCCTAATACGCCTCTTCTTTCATCTCTCTTGCTCAATCTACTCATAACAATATCTGCATTGTTAGAAGAGCTTACTCTTTGGAATGAGATGGTAAGGTTTTGAGCGTTGTAACGACTGATTGCCTCATCAAGACCTGCAATCATTCCTGCACTGTATCCTTTTCTTCCACCTTCTGCAGCATACATGGTGATAACTCTTGGTCCACAAACTAAATTGTTTGTGCTGTACTGCTCCAACGAAGGGATAGCTGTACCAGGTGTCATTTCATTTAATGTTTGGTCAGTCAAGTAGATATCATTTTCCACAAGATATCCTGACTCAAAGTGGATAACACCTTCAGTGCTAAAGCCTAAGCTTTGAATTTTGGCAAGAATCTCTGGAGATATCGCCTCTTCTGGAGCAACGCTCTCAGTTTCACATGATACAAGCATAGCACAAGACATTGCGCCAGCGAGGATGTAAGAATAAATCTTTTTCATTTGGTTAATTTTTGGTTTAAGGTTAAAAATACATTCTCGCAATATGGGTAAAGGAATTCTATGTAGCAATATTTATTTTTGTTTTTAAACACATATGTAATATTTTATTCTTTAATAAAAGCTTTATACATAATTTTATTCTGTTTAAACACTTATTAAGGCACAAAAAAAAGTCAGGTATATACCTGACTCTCCCTGAATAAAAACTTTTGATTAAGTTGAGGCCTAAAATTCAATTTCGATTCCCACCGGACAATGATCTGACCCCATGTGCTCATTGTAGATATACGCCTCTTTGACTTTTGGCATTAAGTCCTCAGTCACTAAAAAATAATCAATACGCCAGCCTACATTTCTTGCCCTGGCATTAAACATCTGATTCCAATAAGAGTATTTTACTTCCTCGGGATACAATTTTCTGAATGTATCTACCCAACCTTCCTCAAGGTACCTTTCAAAACCGTCAATCTCAGCTTGCGTGTATCCTGCAGACTTGTTATAATTTTCCTTGGCTCTGGCAATATCGATTTCCTGGTGTGCAACATTTAAGTCACCACACAAAATCACTGGTTTTTTCTCTCTTAAAGCTGTTAAATGACCTAAAAAAGCTTCATCCCAGGTTTGTCTATATTCAAGGCGCTTAAGCCCCGAGCCCGAGTTGGGGGTATAAACATCCACTAAATAGAATTGGTCAAACTCGGCTGTAACCACACGGCCTTCCTGATCATGCTCTTCAATACCCATATCATAAGTCACGTCCAAAGGTTCTTTTTTAGTAACAATTGCCGTTCCTGAGTATCCTTTTCTGGCTTTAGAATAGTTAATATAAGATTTGTAATCAGTCAAAAGAGAAAGTGCCGTTTGTGCATCTTCCAATTGCGCCTTTGTTTCCTGAAGACATATGATATCTGGTGACAATTCTTTTACACTTTCTAAAAAACCCTTTTTAACGATGGCCCTTATTCCGTTAACATTCCAGGATACTAAATGCATAATTTTGATTGTTTATAGTTTAAAGAGAGTTGCAAATTGTGAGATAAATGATAATTATTCAAACATCCTCCGCCAAATTGATCTAGACAGATACATTTATGCTATTCATTCTTGTTATTAGTGTTTGCGAGTGCTTATACTTGATGTAAGATTACTTTTATAATGCAGCAAGACACTAATGAAATCACCGACCTCGCCAATCGCTTTGTAAACAATACACAGCGACATATTTTCCTTACGGGAAAAGCGGGAACTGGTAAGACCACATTTTTACATCAATTAGCACAAGAAACATTTAAAAAAGTAGCCATAGCTGCACCTACCGGAATAGCTGCCATTAATGCAGGTGGTGTGACCCTACACTCTTTATTACAACTGCCTTTTGGTGCATTTATACCTGATGATACTTATGTATTTGATAACGGCTATGGAGCACAATTAAATACGCCACGTACAGTTAAGGCCAATTTTAAAATCAATAAAACCAAAAGACAGCTTTTGCAAGATTTGGAGTTGCTCATCATCGATGAGGTGAGTATGCTTCGTGCTGATCTGCTTGATTGCATGGATACGGTTTTAAGACACGTCAGACGTAAGAAGCAGGAACCTTTTGGTGGCCTACAGTTACTTTTCATTGGAGACTTGCTTCAGTTACCTCCTGTGGTAAAGGAACATGAACAAAGGATACTCAGCAAATACTATGGAAGTAGCTTTTTCTTTGCTGCCAAGGCGCTTGAAAAATCTCCACCAATATACCTTGAGCTTGAAAAAATTTACAGACAGCAAGATGAAGCGTTTGTAGGCTTACTCAATAGGTTTAGAAATAACCAGGTGAGACCTGCAGATATTGATCTGCTCAATAGCTATTATAGAAAAGATGAGGCCAATACTGAGGATACTATAAAAATAACCACTCACAATCAGAAAGCAGACCATATAAATCAACGTGCTTTGCAACAGCTGTCAGGTTCTTCTAAAACCTTTAACGCAGAAGTTTTCAATGAATTTCCAGAGAACATGTATCCTGTTTCAGAAAAACTGGAACTCAAAGAGAGTGCACAGGTAATGTTCATTAAAAATGACAGTAGTGAAGACAAGCGCTATTTCAATGGTAAAATTGGCAAGGTGCTCTCGTTAAATGACAGCACTATAGAGGTGGTTTGTGATGATGATGAGCCTATAGCTGTAGAAAAGTATGAGTGGGAAAATATTAGATATACGCTCAACAAAGCCACACAAGAGGTAGAGCAACAAACCATGGGGAGTTTCAGACAGTTTCCTCTAAAGCTTGCCTGGGCGATCACCGTGCATAAAAGTCAAGGGCTTACTTTTGAGAAAGCTACGTTAGATCTCTCTGATGCCTTTGCCCCTGGCCAGGTGTATGTCGCTCTTTCCAGACTTACTTCTTTAGCAGGCCTTAGATTGTCTTCAAAGATTTCAAATCATTTAATTGCTGAAGATATTTCTGTTATTGATTACGCTCAAAACAAGAGGCCTGCCGATGCACTCAGTAGGCAACTGCTTGATGATCAGAAAAATTTTGTGAGATCATACACAATTGATGCTTTTGACTTCTATAAGTTGATAAATGCCTTTAAGGAGCATATCAAAACTTTTAATAAAGAAGAAAGCAAGTCAGCTAAACAACAATATCTAGCCTGGACAAAAGATCTATTGAATGAAATTGGACCCATACAGCAAGTGGCAGTATCATTTCAAAAACAACTTGTAAAAATCATTGGACAGGAGAAGCATTATTTGCCGAAAGTGATAGAGCGGGTTGATAAGGCTAAAAATTACTTTGAAAACTTGTTGAGTGACATCCAAAAAAAGCTTAACGAGCATATCGAAACTTTGCAGGTTAAATCTAAAGTAAAAAAGTATACGAAAGAGGTGGAATTATTAGAGGCTCAGGTCTATGCCCAACGTCAAAATATAAACAAAGCGGCATTGGTACTTAGCAATTTAGAAAGGGGTGAGCAACTCACTAAAGAAAAGCTTTCAGCTACAGATCTAGCCGTTGATAGAAGTAAAGACCTAGCCAATCGGCAAACAAAAAAAGTCAAAACTCCAACTAATGAAATTTCATATCAACTATACAAAGAAGGGCTTACTATAGAAGAAATTGCTGAAAAAAGAGAGTTAGTACCAGGTACTGTTGCTAATCATTTATGCCATTACATCAGACAAGGTGATATACCTGTGTTAAAATTTATCTCTGAAGATAAATTGAAAAACATACTTGAAGTGAGTAAAGTAATTGCTTCAGATAAAGCTGGAGATATCAAACCTAAGCTTGGGGAAGAATACACCTATGAGGATATACGGTTTGCTATGGCACACAAACGAAATAAGGAAGCTTAAGTCAATCAGCTTTTTCATTTATGACTTCTGATTCATCATCAATGATATCTTCATCTTTAATGTCTTCTGCATCTTCGTAAATAGAATCCTCTTCCAGCCCTGTTTCATCCCATTCCAAATCGATGTCATCTGTTGACTGATCTTCGACCTTACTTCCGGAATTGCAGCCAACACACAAAAAACAAAGGCTTAGTAGAATAACTGTAAGTGATTGTTTCATAGGTAATTAACCGGAACACAAACACATTGTTTAAAAAATGCTATTTGTTCAATTAATAATTAATTAACAATAACTTTATTTATAATGATTATAAATAACAAATAATTTTGTTTATTGCAGTATGAAAAAGCTCTTAACCACCTCAGTAATCATCATCATTTGTGCTGTAAGTACATTAGCACAAGACAAAATATTCAAAAAAGACAAAAGTGTAATTGACTGTAAGATCACAGAAATTGGTCTAAATGAAGTCAAGTATAAAGAATCTGCCGAGTCTGATGGGCCAATCATTTCAGTAGCTGTTGATGAACTGCTGAAGGTAGTATTGGAGAGCGGAAGAGTTATTGAGTTTAAAGACCCTTTGACGGATCCTGCATCTTATGAAGACAATAAGAAAACAGCACTTAAACTTCATTTCTTATCACCGGCCTTAGAGCATTTAGCTTTTTCCTATGAACGAAGCATAAAGCCTGGCCGCAGCTTTGAGTCTCAGTTTGGCATTATCGGTGTCGGGTTTGATACTGATGAATTCAATAAAAGTAGCGGCATTAGTTTAGGGGCAGCTTATAAATTCATGCGTACTCCAGACTTTTATTCGCAAAGAATGAAATATGCTCATATACTTAAAGGTTCTTACATCAAGCCTGAAGTATTGCTTTCTATTTATCAGAATGAGCATACATATGAAGACTACAGCACTCCTACTCCAAGATCAGTTAAGCAAAAACAAGATATAGTTGCCGGAGCAGTATTAATCAATATTGGCAAACAGATTGTCTATGATAATTTCTTTTTAATAGACTATTCGTTTGGCATTGGCTATGGCTTTAGTACTCAGGAAGATAGAGAATACTTCGATTATTATGGCCCGAGCCAACGGGTCTACCACTACGGATTTATTTTGGCTAACTCACCAAATCCATTAGTGTTTAGCGCAAAAATTAAGGTGGGTATTTTATTGAAGTAGATTTCAAGAAAATACTTTGAACACCCAGGTAAGTGCCATTGCCAAAATTCCTGCTCCAAATCCTGTATGCGTGCCTGTCAGTAATACAAAATATCTCTTTGGGATAAAATCCGGGTTCGTTAGCTGCTGAGAAATTTCTGGATTATTGGCAACATAGGTTTCGAAGAAAATAGCTTCAACCACATTATGCGTTATACCCCACAATACGGCTAAGACCAAAACGGTGAGTAACCACTTTTTATCTTCTTTTCGATATAACATCCATGCAGTAGCAATACTAGCAATGACCCATAAAATTGGAATAGCGGGAACTCCCACACCTAGTACCATCAAACCACCTATCAGTGGCCCTACAGGTAACATAGTAAGGGTAAATTTCCAATTCATTTAAATAAGAATTATTGCTCAATCGAAACTGCAGAAAATTCTGTCAATTCACCACCTTCTACAGTAAAAGAAATTTCGATTGGATTGCAACAAACTTCACAATCTTCTATGTACCGCTGTTGAGGAACAGAAATATCTAACAACATAGAAATTTGTGCATTACAATAAGGACAAAAGAAGAAATGCTCTAACATAGCCTACTGCAAATTCTTAAAATATATTTTGTATTGTCTTATCCGAGGTAGAAAGGCAAAGTACATAAAAGGATAAAGCAAATAATCAAACGGTTTCAATCCGCTCGAAAACTCCATATTATCTTCGATAATAGAATGATCACCATCTGCGTGCACATAATGTTTGTGCTTCCAATTTTTAATGGGCCAAGGTAGTTTGGCTCCGACATCTACAAAATGACATGATTTTTCTCCTTGTTCGTGATGTATGATGTTGCTAATCCACTCTCCTGCACCCGGTAATTTTAAATGCACAACGTCACCTTTTTTTGAACCATCGAAACGCAAAAGCTTAGCTCCTGGCGGTAACAAATGCGTAAATAACTTTTCGTCAAAAGCTGCGAAAACCTTTGCCATACTCCCTTTTACGCGTGATTTTAAAATTACCTTCATTTGCTGTTTTTACAATAACACCCTGATCGATGAGTTGTTAATAGGCTATGAAGATAAAATGAAAGATCAAGAAATGATGACCCTGTGATTTAAGTGACATCGGGAGAGTAGGCTTCATTATATTCGAACACAGAACTATGCCTGCCATGTTGCTGAATATAATCCAACAGATCACTAAAAAAGGGATCTGCACCTAATGTCGCAGAATCACCAAGCAATACTAAACGATGTCTCGCTCGGGTCATCGCTACATTCATTCGTCTATATTCCTTCAAAAACCCAATGACACCTTTTGCATTAGACCTTACCAATGAAATATACATAACATCCCGCTCCTGCCCCTGAAAAGCATCCACCGTATTGACAGTAATATTAGCTCTGATCGGAGCAATCTTTTCTGATCGATTAATAATTCCCTCAATGATTTCTATTTGTGCTTTATAGGGTGCGATGACACCTATTGACATATCTATGGGTAACTCATTACCTATAAATTTACCTAAGAAAATGGCCTCATCCCTGTTGAATGTACTGAGTGTTTCTTCCTTTAATTGTTCCTCAAAACCTGCCCCAGCGGTATCAATAAACTCTACCGCATGTTCAAAGTGTACTGGCCTTTGCCGAATACTATCTGCGGCTTTCAGCCCATTTTTATAAAAGTATTTACTGGAGAATCCCATGATAGTTGGATGCATCCGATATTGAGTTTCGAGCATGACACTCGCTTCTGGTTGATGCTGCATACCTTTGGAAAATAGTGTCTCTTCCAGTCCACTTTTGGCTGCCTCAATTGATTTTATAGTCGGTGGTAATTGGAAATGGTCTCCTGACATGACCACGCGTTGTACCCTTTGAAGAGGAATCCAGGTGGCTGCTTCCAGCGCCTGAGAAGATTCATCAATAAAGACCGTTTTAAATACACTTTCTTTTATCAATGCATTATTTGCACCTGTCAAGGTGCAAGCTATCACTTGTGCATGGGTAACCAGTGAGTCGGCTATGTATGCTTCTAGTTCTTTTGACTCACCCTTCAACGCCCGTGACTCTCTGAACAAGGCTTCTCTTTGAGATTTTTCTTTATAGCCAAAATTCCTTTTGTATTTACGCGCCAACTTTCTGAATTCTTCAGACTTTTTGCGCAATGCTTTAAGTCTCGCAAATTCAGGATGTTTACTTATTCTGGCATCAATACTATTTTCAATAACATCTGGCGTAAGCCGTGCAGGATGTCCCAGACGAACAACATCTAAACCCTCTTGCGCCAATTTTTCTACCAGTAGATCAACAGCTGCATTACTGGGCGCACAAACCAACACTTGTTTTTCTTTAGCAACAGCATCTACAATGCATTTAGTAATGGTGGTTGTTTTGCCTGTTCCTGGAGGGCCATGTATCAAGGCAATATCTTGCGCATCTACAATTTTTGTAAATGCAGCATTTTGCTTTTCGTTCAAAGAAGGCAACGAGTAGTTGTAACCCGACTCAAACAGAGTTGGTTTATTACCATAAAAGATTTCTCTCAGTTCGGCTAGCCGATTATTCTCAGCATTCAAAAGATTTTTAAGGGTACGCTGCATCTCTTTGTATGTGGTGTCATCAAATAGCAGATTGACTCCAATGGTCTCATCATACACCCAATCTGGTACATTGTACTGGTTGAGTACAATGCGCATGGTGTTGTCTTTGAGGTAACTAATCACTCCCGGCACTGACTGACCTTCCTCACCTTTACCAGTAAATACTCCCACGTTGGCTCCCACCTGAAATCCATGCCTTTGTTTCAGGTTATGCGTTTTTTCTATCTCCAATGTCACTCGCTCGCCCAAAGAGATAAAGTCCTTCACCAGTCTCACGGGATACCATGTCACTCCCTTTTTTTCTCTCTCCTCGAGTGAGGCATAAAGCATCTTTTCCTGATACTGTCTATAATCTTCTTCCCGCTCTTTTTTAAGCAGTTCTATTTGGTTAAGTACCGATGAACGAACATCCATATTTTTGTTTAACTATTTAATATATTTTTTAAACACAATTTAACTCTATGAGTTATACTACAAATTTAAACCCAATAAGATTATGAAAATTTTTAAGTATTTGTATTTAGTTCCTGCCATTCTATTGTTAGCGTGTGGGGGCAGTTCAAGTCAAAGTTACGAAGATACAGTTTCGGAAGAAGCAACAATGGAAGAGCCGGCTGAGGAAACAGCAATGGAGGCTGAAGAAACAGCTAATGACATCGTAGCCCTGGCTATGGGAACAGACGCGTTATCTACACTGGTATCAGCTGTAAAAGCAGGTGATTTAGTAGAAACACTACAAGGTGAAGGACCTTTCACAGTGTTTGCTCCAACAAACGAGGCATTTGCTGCGCTACCTGAAGGAACTTTAGACAATCTATTGAAGCCTGAAAATAAAGATCAGTTAGTAGCGATACTTACTTACCACGTTGTTTCAGGCAAAGTCATGTCTACTGATTTATCAGAAGGTATGAAGGCTGCTACAGTAAATGGAGCTGAAGTGACAATAAGCACAACTGATGGTGCAAAGGTAAACGGTGCCAATGTAGTGACTGCTGATGTGGAAGCATCAAATGGAGTAGTACATGTAATTGATGCCGTAATCTTACCTCCTAGCGAATAAGGTTAGGAGCTTTTTTATAATACAGGTAAAAGCCCATCTGCCAATTGGCCGATGGGCTTTTTATAATGTATAATTCTAAAGAAAATCTACTTTGCCTGATCCCAGGTTGTAGTAAGCAGGTACTACTTTTAGTTTACCCTGATCTACTGCATTTTTAATAATTGATGATCTGTTCGATAATTCCTGAACGGTGAGTTCAGCATTTTTCTTTACAACGCTATTTACTTCAGCACCATCGCCAGAAGCCGCAATTGCAGGTGTTACATGGCTTAGTAAGTGGTTGATGTTGTGTCCATTATCACCACCACCCATAGCGGCAGTAACAGCTCCACAGCTTTCATGACCTAGTACAACAATAACCTCTGTGCCTAAATGTGCTACAGCATATTCGATACTTGCTATTGAAGATGTGTTAGCCACATTACCAGCTACTCTTACCACAAATAGCTCTCCCAAACCGGTGTCAAACGCAAGTTCCGGCACAACACGACTGTCCGCACAGCTCAACACAATTGAATAAGGTTGCTGACCCCCTGTAAGAGAGCCTCTTCTCGAACTATCCTGCATGTTGCCCTCAAGTTTGTCGGCTACAAATCTTTCATTTCCACTTTTTAATCGATCTAATACTTCTTGTTGTGTCATTTTATCTTATGGTTAGTTATCAATTAGTCAATTTATTAGCAATAATAAGCTGGTAATTTAATAATGAAAAATTTAACAAATTGTTTTAAACAGATTCTCGATTTATTCAAAGACATGCTGTCGCTCAATACATTAATTGATTATATTTGGAAACTAACTCAATCAGTATTATGCATTTAATGAGAATATTGGCCCAGTTGTCTGTGGCCCTACGCCATAAAGATGAAATGAACACCGAAATTTCAGAAGCCTCGGTTGCCTGGCACATTGATCATTCTCTTAGAGTTATTAATGCTGTGTATGACTCATTAAAAAATTCTGACCCTGAAGACTACAAGTCAGAAGAGAATCCCATAAAGTCTTATGTGTTAAACAAAAAGCATATAAAAAGAGGGGTCGCAAAGGCTCCAGCCCATGTATTACCTTTATCCACTATACACCCGGATGGAATCTTAGATGAGTTAGAAAAAGCTAAAAAGGCAATTATCTTGTTTGACACCCTTCATAAAAAGAACTTTTTTCAGCATCATAGTATGGGTGCAATGAAAACCTCTGAAGCAAAAAAATTCTTAAAAATTCATACCCTACATCACTTGAGTATCATCAATGATATTTTGGAATCAAACAATATTACTACTAAAAAACAGGTGCGTGAATTGAGTTCATTAAGTACCTCTTAAAATGGCTTGGAGGGGACGAAAATCGCTTTAGTGAATTACGCTGAGTTACATTTCGAACTCTCTACTCGAGTTCAAATCTTATTTCTAAATGCAATGCCAGAACCTGATTTGAGATACTTTTCAAAAGCAAAAGCTTTGTGTCATTCTTGAAACGCAGTATATGTAATTAGCTCAATGGCAGTCTACTTTTGGTATATTGGACATGACCTTTTAAATGTCTTCCCATTCTATTTTCTAAATTATTTGTACAACCTGTATAGAATGTGTTGTCAGAACATTTAAGAATATAAACGAACCACATCTGATGAATTTAGAATTATTATAAGTGCAGCTTCTCCACTGAAACCCAGAGAAGCTAGCGTGTGGGCAAAGCCCAACTTTGCTAAAGCTTCGTAGGGTGAAAGTGGAGCCGGAGAGATTAATTTCATTGATCTCTAATAACTCCAGTCCTGCAAATGCAGCTGGCTGTCCTTTTCAGTCCAGACGCTAAAATCAAAAAAGTCCACTCAAGTTAAACTTGGTGGACTTTTTATATTTTATCGCAGACCAGCTGCGCTTGATCGTGGAGCCGGAGAGATTACTCGTACCCGCAGCCATGCCGCACAACCCCTCGTGAATTCCGCTCTGCTCCATTTCAAACTCTCGTCTCGAGTTCGAAATGCACTGATTCTAACAAATAGAAAAAGCCACCCTTCGGGTAGCTTTTTCTATTTGTGGAGCCGGAGACTCCCGAACTTTGAATTTATACCTCTGATTATCAATATACTATGAATAATTAATATAACTACGAACCGTATCACGAACCAGTTAATTTTGTGATTTTTAGATGATTAGTTCATGATGACTGGCCAATTAGTGTACTACTTGTTTACGCTACTATTGTCAAATCATCCAAAGTAATTAAATACTCTGAGCCGTCATAGTCTTTAATTGTAAATGCTGTACCTTCTGGCAACCATTCTACGGCTAATCCCTCCGAACCACCTGTGTAAACATCAATACCAAGATTTTCTATTACCCATTCATCATCTATCTCGTTTCTTTTACCTTGTTCCACCATTTCAACCAACTTTGGGTTAAATAGCAATTCTTTATGTTCGGTATTCCAAGAGTACCACCCAGCCCCATAACCGTATGACACTAATACTGCTACTTGTCCGTCTTTAATTACTTTTTCCATTTTGTTTATTTAAGTCATTTATCTAAGGTATGACACATTCATAACACATGACATTAAGTTAATAAAAAAGCCCCCAATTTATAAATATATAAAGCCAATCCAATTAACTGAATAGGCTTTTATCGTGAGGCCGGAGACTCCTGAATTTCTATTTTATATGTCTGATTATCAATTAACTACGAAACATATCACGAACCAGTTAATTTTGTGACTTTTAGATGATTTAGTTCATGAATAAAGATGACTGGATTACAACCCCTTATTATATATCACTATAAATCAATAAGTTATAAGAACTTCTTTTTTTGAGGGCCACGAATTGGAGCCATACGTTTTGATCACTATTGAATATACTAAAATTACACATAGAAATGAAGCATTTTGATATGAATTGATATACTAGTTTTAATGAGGAGGTGTCTCACAACCATCTCATGAAATGGGCATGTACGCAGCCAGACTTTGTTTAGATCAGATAAAAGAAGAAAACTTTGACCATAGAACAATTACGCTTGATACAAGATTAATATTAAGAAGTACAACAAAAAAGAAGGTTGAATAAAGCATTTAAAAAATCTACCTCACAAATTATATTTATACCCATTGACGAATGCTGATGGCGACTTGCCGGTTCTTTGTTTAAATAGGCGTGAAAAGTAGGCATAATCTTTATAACCTAATACATCTGCAATGTTTGCAAAAGACTCATTACTATAAATCAACATTCTTTTTGCCTCCAGTAAAACACGCTCGGTGATAAGTTGAGTGGTAGATTTGCCCAGCGTATTTTGTGTAATTCTATTTAAATGCTTTGAAGTGATACTCATCATTTCAGCGTATTCATGCGGAAGTTTTACTGACGTGAAATGCTTATCAATGAGTAATTCCAGCGCTCTCATCTGTCTAGAGTAAATAGTCGAATTTGATTTTTCCTGATTACCTGCACCAATATATTCACGACTAAATGCTATATAGAGAATGTTGAGCAATGAGGATATCTTAGAGCGGCTTTCATACGCCATCTCTTTGCTCTCTACAAGTAGGTCATTCATATATGGTAAAATTTTTTCCTGTTTCTCGGGAGCTAACCACAGGTGTGGTGGGTTTAAATTGGAATAGAAAAAGGGAAATTTCACCAGCTTATGATCGGTATAATTTAGTTCAAAAAATTCTTTCGTATGTATGATCACATAACCATCAGTATCTGCTGATGTCCTCCAAAAGTGTGTTTGCCCGGGATATAGAAAAAATGTGCTTCCTTTTTTTATACTATAATTTGTAAAATCTACCTCATGTACACCTTCTCCCTTCGTAAAAAAAACTGTTAAGTAGAAATCGTGCTTATGAGGTTTTTCAATAGCCGAATGATGCTTTTTTACATGATCTTTGAACGTGTTGCAGTAAAACTCAGATAAAGACTCGTCAGGTTTAAATTGGTTGATGTTTAGTATGTTCATCATATCTTACAAATGTCTTAATTATACAAATAGAGGCAACAATACTTCAAGTTGATATTGTAACATTTAGCAGACCTTTGTAAAACTAAACTACCCGATCATGAGCGTTTTTATAGATATTATAAAAGGAAAATGTCCTAATTGTAAAAAGGAAAAGGTGTTTAATGCTAATGGTAATCTTCTCATTTTAAAATTACCAAAGATGCATGAAAAATGTCCTAATTGTAAATATAAATTTGAAAGGGAACCTGGCTATTTTATAGGTGCAATGTATGTCAGTTACGCATTGACCATCGCAGAGATGGTGGCATTTTTTATTTTTTTCAACCTCATACTTGGCATCGACTTTACAATGTTTATTTACATCTCAATAACTTGCCTTCTGCTATTGAGTATGTTTAACTTTAGACTTTCAAGACTTATTTGGATGTATATGATCTAAGTATCCGTATTTGGATCTTTATGGTCTAACACCTATGATGTTATTTTAGCCCGTGAGTTGACTTCTCTGAATTTAAGTTTGAATAACATTTCGTCTGCGATATCGTCAGAGTAAATGCCAAAAGAATTAACTAAAGTCCCTTTCAATCCGTTTTTTGCAGATGAGATAGCGTATAGTATTGACGAACTCTCAGGACTCGAGTCATCACCTTCAAATCGAAAAGTTTTATCTATTAGAAATTCATCATGGAAAATCTTATATTCTCCTTCTCTACACTCAAGGCAATATTGACACAAATTAAAGTCCTCAGTATATCCCAGGCCTTTTAGTCCTTTTATCGCGTCCACTAAGTTATTATAATGTTCCATTGGCTTAGTTATCACTGTTAATGCCTGATTCAGGTAAATATTTCGCATGCGTATAATCGACACTATCCATAATTACTGACTTATGCTTAAAAGTATCGCCATGCTCAACCGGATAATCAATCTCCACCGTCAAATCTAAACCTTGAGTAAACATTAGTCTCAACCTATGCTTATAGCTAGTACTATCTAACCATATAACAGAATACTCAGCTTGTGAATCACAATTGTTCAACCGGTCGGCATGACGAATATCATTAGTGCCTTTTAACGTACCAGCCAATACAGGTACAAATAAACTCGCTAGTAAGACAAGAAAACACTTCATATTACTATTTCAACACCTTTTTAGGCGCATTTTTTACCTCTAATATTTTTATTACTCCCTTGCCTTTTGGAAACATCCAACGCACTTCATCACCTTTGAGGTAGCCTATAAGTGCAGATCCCATTGGCGAGAGTACGGATATTTTATCTTGCTCCATATTCCGCTCGGCAGGTCGTACAATTTGCATATCGCGTTTTGTACCATAAGGGGTCTGTACATCGACCATGCTGTTTAACCGGACAACATCATTTGGCATATCATCCTCGTCTTTTATGATAGCATATTTAAGTTCAAAGTACAGCTTCTCAAGGCACTGCTCATTTAATGGGTCTGTAAAACCTCTATGCTCCAGCAAGCCGCGTAGCCAATAGTACTCGTTACTTTCTAATATTATATGTTTATGTCTCATTATCAATTTCTGTTTTTAAGGAAAAATACCTTTTTGTAAATAGGCCGTTTCTATTCTTTTCAGGGCCTCGATATAAGCCGAACTTCGCCAGTCAGCATTATATTCTATTGATCTTTTTAACATGCGATCAAATGCGTTGGAAATCATACTGTCAATCCTAAATAAGACTTCATCTAAGTCCCATAGCTCTCCATTTCTGTTTTGTAACCATTCGAAGTAACTTGCTATTACCCCTCCAGAGTTGCAAAGTATATCAGGTAGTATTGCAATATTTTTATCTAAGAGTATATCCTCTCCAACAGGACTAATAGGTCCGTTGGCACCTTCAGCAATTAGTTTAGCTTGAATGGAGTAGGCATTGTCTCCCGTGATTTGATTACCCATGGCCGCAGGAATGATGATATCACAAGCTATTGAGAAAAATTGATGACCTTCTATTTCTAGTTCAGTATCATATCCTTTGATAAGATTATTATTGCCAGCGGCATAAAATCTTAGTGTTTCCACATCAATACCAGTAGGATCATATAGTGTAGCACTTGCATCCTGTACCCCTACCAATATAGCACCCTGCTCTTGCAGGAAATGGGCAGCCCAGTAGCCAACTTTTCCAAAACCCTGCACAATAAATTCCACCCCACTTAAAGAGATATTTTTCAAACCTGCCCACTCTTTAATGCTCACAACTACGCCATAGCCGGTAGCTCTGTCACGACCTTCAAGACCTCCGGCACCTACAGGTTTACCCGTTACTATATGCTGGTTTTTTGAGCGTTCATCGGCAGGTTTTGTAGACATATAGGTGTCTGCAATCCAGGCCATGGTTTGCTCATCAGTATTAACATCGGGCGCAGGTATGTCATATTCTGGCCCGATGTTATCTCCCATGGCAAACGTGAACCTTCTTGTAATTCTTTCTATTTCCGTCTTAGTATATTTTGAAGGATTAAATTTTACACCTCCCTTTGCTCCACCATATGGAATGCGTACAAGAGAAGTCTTGAATGTCATCCATGCGGCTAAGGCCCTTGTGGTTTCTATATCTAAATTTTGGTGGTAGCGAAGACCTCCTTTATATGGCCCGAGAGCATTATTATGTTGCACGCGAAAACCGGAAAATATTTCGATACTACCATCATCTAGTTTAACTGGAAAATTAACAGTGATTTCATTGTTGTTTGACGAAAGAATTTTACTCACGCCTTTGTCTAGTTCCATGATCTCAGCAGCCTTTTTAAACTGTTGCTTCATACTGGCCTCCAAACTATTCTGAAGCCTGTTCTTCTTAAGTGTTCCGTTAACTTTATTCATAATGTTCGCAGTAAAAAATTGAAGTGTTGTCTTTGCGCCAGGCACAATTAACTCGTAAATCACATGAGGCACATATATTAAGCTCACTTTTCATTACCTCATGTCTAGGGGCAGTTAACCCTATTTCTCGACCCTGATGTTCTGGAATTGCAAACTCTGAACAATCCCATATGCAACAGTCATGATTTAATGCACAATCGAGGTTATTCTTACAAGTTGTACAAATTGTACGTTTGGCGCTAGACAACACTTCTTCATCCATTTGCTATTTGGTTTACAACATGCATACCAATTTTAGCAAACACCTATTAAGATGATTTAAGGCAGATTAGGTTACAAAATAAAAGTACAGCGGGAGTTTTTGTACCGATACAATTTACCCCTATGGGTTATTTTGTATCATTAGAAGATTTCAACTTTTCTCGAAGCGTTTTGCGATTAATTCCTAATATTTTAGCCGCTTCTGTTTTATTGTTATTAACAGCGTTGAGCACCTTTAGAATGTATTCTCTCTCTACAATTTTAAGGCTCTTAAGTGAAATAGACTCATTAACAGACGCTTTAGGCTCAGCATACCCGAGATATCCTGGTAAGTCGTTCGGGGTAATCTTATCTTCACAAAGGACGATGGCTCGCTGTATTACATTTTCTAATTCTCTGATATTGCCAGGCCAGCTATGTTGCATAAATAAGTCAATTACATCTTTATCGAGGCTGTTGGCCACATTCCGATCCAATTCACGATTAAACTTTTTCAGAAAATGACTAGCCAATAGCGGGATATCTTCCTTTCGGTCACGCAGTGGGGGAATGGGTACAGAAATTACGTTTAACCTGTAATACAAGTCTTCTCTAAACTCTCCAGATTTACTCATGGCTTTGAGATCACTATTAGTGGCGGCAATTATGCGTACATCTATTTTTTCAGATGTATTTGACCCTACTTTGATAATCTCTTTTTCCTGGATAACACGTAGTAATCTAGTCTGAACAGCATGTGAAGCGTTGCCAATTTCATCTAAGAATATTGTACCCTTATGGGCAGCTTTAAAAAAGCCATCACGCTCATTATTTGCTCCAGTAAATGCCCCTTTGGTATGACCAAACAGTTCGCTCTCCAACAAATTTTCAGGGATTGCTCCACAATTTACTGCTACAAAAGGGGCGTTATGAAATTTTCCGCTATAATGAATAGCTCGTGCTACTAGTTCTTTTCCCGTACCACTTTCTCCGGTAATTAATGTTGTTACTTTATTGTTATTTACCTTACAAATTAGATCGACCAAATCACGCACACCCAATGATTTACCTATTATACCCCAGAATTCATTTAACTGGTTTAATTCTGAATCAGTTTTATCAGAATCATGTTTAATGAGGTGTTTTTCTACTGCCTCTTTTAATTCTGAAGTTGTAAATGGTTTGGTAACATAGTCAAGTGCACCAGATTTAAACGCCTCCACAGCACCGGTAACAGAAGGAAAACCTGTAATGACAAGAGCCGGTATATCAGGAAAGTGCTTAGCAGCATATTTAACCAATTCCATACCATTGATCTTAGGCATTTGAAGATCCGTGATGAGTAGTTCTATTTCAGAATTTTTTAGAATATCTTTTGCATCAGCCACATTTGAAGCCTGAAACGTAATATATCCCATAGAGGTCAATTGTCTTTGCAAAACCTCGAGCATATCAAAAGAGTCGTCTACTATTAATATTCTTCTTTTACTCATTGCTTCTATCTGCGCGGTATTTCAATATCAAATCTCGCACCCTTGTTTGGTTCTGAATGCAGTACTATCTTACCTCCATGGCTTTTTACTATTCCATGCACAACACTTAAACCAAGTCCTGATCCATCTCCAACCGATTTAGTGGAGAAGAATGGTTCAAATATTTTTTCTTTTATCCCTGGTTCAATACCATGTCCATAATCTTCAATGCTCAGTTGTATGGCTGTTGGTGTGCTTGCTAGTGAAATTATAATTTTTTGACCAGCATCTGATGCATGAATAGCATTGATGACTAAATTAAATATAACTTGTGTAAACTGTATGGGATCAATTTTGGCCAGTATATCACGTTGGTCTTTCTTAAATATTACTTCTATTTCAGCATTTCTCAATGACACACGCAGCAAATCCAGAGCTTCTTCTATGAGTAAGTTTATATTTGACTCCTCCATATGTTGAGGCATCTCACAAGAAAAGAACATCAATTTTTTCACCACTTCACGCGCATGCATAGTCGAATTTATTATTTTTTCACTATCACTTTTTATTTGTTCAATTCGCGTGTTTTCATTGATAAGCTGAGCAAACCCTAAAATATTGCCTAGTGGTGTATTGAGTTCATGCGCAATGCCGGCAGTAATTTCACCTAAGATAGCCAGTCTGTCACTATGCTGAATCTTTCGCTGTATGTAGGACTCACGTTCACGCTGTTCATAACGTTCAATTACTCTTCCAACCTCTTGAGCAAGTGTCTTAAGCAATACCCTTTCTTCATTTAAAAAGTCCGCATACTGATACTCATTTGCATCATAATGAATAGCAATATAACCCCGCTCATTATCGCCAATTGTGATTACATGTTTAAGAGAAACTGGTCTTTCAGGTAAGGTATCGGAAAAGTAAAATTTAGAATCATAATTAAGCTCTGCCACAGCGTCCTCTACATGCTTCCATGCTTTTGGCAGGTACTGCACTATTGATTGAAGTTGATCGTCCAACGCCAGGTCTTGTTGAGCAGCAATATTGGAAATCTCATAGAGGCAAGTAAGCTCTTTGATCCTTTCGTTTAGTGATTCTATTAGCTGATTTTCAGTCATATGACAACTGTAATAACACAAATATGCCCTTTTATTAATCATTTAAAGGCTAAAAAGCATGAAACTCCTTAATTGTGAGATTAACCTTCTCTAGAAATGTAACCTTTCAGCCACTTGCTTATCTAACGGGCAAACACAAAACATATAAAATTATGAAAACTAAAAATTTAACACTTAGCATGCTAAGTATCCTATTCACAACATTTACGATAAACGGCTTGGCACAAGAATCGACATCACTTTCAGATGCTCAAGTAGCCCATGTAGCCGTAGTTGCAAATCAAATTGACATCGAATACGCTCGCATAGCAACTAAGAAATCTAAAAACGATGAAATACTCAATTTTGCTCAAACAATGATTGATGATCACACAGCTGTAATAGAACAAGCTTCTGCCTTAGTAAAAAAATTAAAAGTTACACCACAAGATAACGCTGTGAGTCAACAACTATTGAAAGATGCTGAGAAGAAGAAGATTGAATTGAATAAGCAATCCCGAAAAAACTTTGACAAAGCATACGTAGACAATGAAGTGGCCTATCATAAAGCAGTCATTGACGCTATAGAAAAACTTCTGATTCCAGAGACTAATAATAGTGAGCTTAAGGGGTTATTAGAAGCAGTTTTGCCAGCGCTTAAAACACACCTTAACCATGCCATTTCTGTTCAAAAACAAATTGGTGGGTAATGAAACCTCTGATTTTAGCTACAGCTTTTTTATCGGTTTTCGCATTCATTTCATGCACGGGGTCATCAAAGAAGGGTCAGATGGAAAAGTATACTCCCAATACTTATGAGGCCTCACGAAATAAAACAAATCCGAAGCCAAAGGCGGGAGCTGATACTGTTTTAATTCAACAAATGAAATTTGTTCCAGAAGTGCTTTATGCGAACATAGGTGACACCATTACATTCATTAATAAAGATTTCGTTAAACATGATGTTACTGAAGAAAAATCACGTAGCTGGTCATCATCAGTAATGAATTATGGTGACACCTGGCGTATGGTTGTAAGTAAAAGTGAAGATTACTTTTGCAGCCTGCATATAGTAATGAAGGGAAAGATAATTACAAAAACAAATGGCGTATGAAAACATATAATGTTCCAGTAGTAGCAGTACAATATGTCACACATAATGTTTTGAGAGTAATCACCAAAAAGCCTACTGGTTATATATTTGAACCAGGGCAAGCGGCTGATGTTGCGATAAGTTATAGAGGATGGTCAAAAGAATTCAGACCGTTTACTTTTACAAATTTACCAGTTGATGATCACCTGGAGTTTATGATTAAAATATATCCAGAACACAATGGTATGACTAATAGGCTCAAGGATTTAAAACCCCCTGAACAATTGATATTGGGTGACACATTTGGTGCCATATCGTTTAAAGGTCCAGGTGTATTCATAGCAGGTGGAGCCGGAATAACACCTTTCATTTCAATATTAAGAAGCCTCAAAAACGATGATAGGCTCAATGCATGTTCATTGATTTTTGCAAATAAAAGTAAAGAGGACATTATAATGGAAAATGAGCTTTACGATTTGCTAGATGGGCGCGTTACACACATCTTTTCAGAAGAAGATCGTTTGGGCTTTGATCATGGTCATATTGACAAACAGTTTTTACAAGAACATATTGACAACTTTGATCAGGAGTTTTATGTGTGTGGCCCTCCAGCCTTTATGGAATCTGTGCTGAGTCATTTGGTTGAGTTGCAGGTTGAAAGCAGAGCAATTACTATTGAGATATGAAAAAAGGAGTCGTACGACTCCTTTTTTATTCCAATCCCTACAGGTTATTTGAGTCAGTTTATGTAAAATCAAGCAGCTCCTATAGTCTTACTTAATTTCTCAATGTCTGAAGAGACCTTTTCAATAAGCTCAAGTTGTTTTTGTATATATATCGTATCAGAGTCTTTATTCTGAGCTTTTTCCATCAAGTCTGGAAAAATAAAGTCTATTACAAAATCTTCTTTGTTAATGAATGCAATCGCTTGCTCTAAGTGAAGCTTTGTTTTTCTTACAAGTTTAATATGGTCAACAGTTATGAGTTTTTGAATTCTAACATCTTCAAGACTACCCGAGAATGAAGCAAGGTATGAGGATAATATATGACTCAGTACCACAAACTCATTAATGTAAGTAGCTTTTACTTGTTTACTTTTTGGTTCATGAAGCATACGCTGTAAGGCTGCGCTGAGATGAGCTGTTTGCATGTAAAGTTCCTTTCGAGCAAGTTGAAATGAAGTAGTGGAATATGTCTTTTGATCAAGTATTGCCATTATTTGTTGTAAGTATGTAAGGTTAGCTTTTAAACTGTCAGATAGGTAAGTCTTTATATGAACCGATTCCCAGGTGGGTAGAACAAAATAACTTGTACTGAAGGCAATAACTGAACCAATGACCGTGTACATAATTCTTTCAGTGGTTAGGTATAAACTACTTGATTGATAAATAAAGCTTAGCAAAATAAGCACAAGCGCAGTCATAAATAACACACTGACAGAGTATCTCGTACGATTAAAACTAAATGCAAGAATCATAAATATGACCAAAAACGAAAGCTTCACCCCTTCATTTGGTATAAAGAAAAGAATGAGTGCCCCTGCCAAACCTCCTATAAGAGTACCAATTATCCTTTCATAATTTCGTTGCCATGTTAAGCTATAGTCTGGTTTGAGAATTACTAAAATTGTTATTAAAATCCAGTGACTATGGCCAATATTTGGTAGTAAAAGAGCAATGAGATAACCCACTAAACATCCTATTGCCAATCTGATAGAATGCCTAAAAGCGGTAGATCGTAAAGAAATATTATTTTTGAAGAGCCTCCAGTCAAAACTCTGATGTGAGATGAATTTAGTCAAATCTACCTCCTCAGTTTTAGACAAAAACGTAAGCTGCTCAGCTTGGAAGTAATTATACATGTGCTCAAGATGGCGGGTAATATTTCGAACATTTATCAGTGTCTTTTTTAGTGCCAATACAGATTCTCCCTGGGCCTCTACTTCATCCAATCGCGATTTTATTTTTTCCAAGTCTTTCTCAAGATTTTGTAGATGCCTGGGTTTTTCATTATTGATTAATGCATAGCCCAAATCATCCATTTCAACAGAAATTTTCTTAATAATGTCACTATACATAGATAAGACCTGATACTGTGCGTACTTTTTTCTTATCTCTTTAAACTCATGTTGTATAGACATGGCCTGCTCAAACAAAGCAACCGTGTCGCTGAAAATCATAATTATAATACGACCTGATTTCATAGTCTCATTTACCTTCCGCCTTGTCCTGAAAACATTTTGCCTCACATCATCTTGGTGGTTATTAATCTTAATTTGTTTAATAATTAGTTTCTGATATAAATTATCATCAGTGATTATATCTTCAAAAAATCCGGCTTTGAGTTTTAGATAATCGCTTACTTCCAGTATACTTTCTCCCAAATCTTGTTGTGCCTGACGATATGGTCTGATTTGATTTAATGATAAGCTGAGTACCATATACCAAGCTCCACCAGCAAGACTTAAAAAAGCATTGGCAATAAAATGAATTGAAGAATCCACAAGATATATGCTTGATACCATCATGAGCAAAGCAGCCATTCCTGCCGCAGAAGCCCGGGCACCATAAATCATCAGCATCCCAAATATGAAACAGAAAACTGGGATTTCAACAGCTAAAAACCACGGTATTTGGTTAGAAATATTACTTAAAAGTCCCACGATTAAAATAAAGAGATTGGTGACAAGCATTCCGTTTCTACGGTGAGCTACAGGACCAGGGTGGTCGGCAATACTGACATAAAACGCACCTAGAGAAACAATAAGTCCGCTTTGTAAATCATCAGCCCATGCAAATATTATAGAAGGCAAAATAATGCCAACGGTAACTTTAATTCCATAGGCAAGATATTGCCCAAATAAGTGACTTTTAATATGTTGTGTATCGTATAACATTACACCTAGATGACTTTTCCAGCTTGATCAATCATTTTTGATGCTTTACACTAACATATTCAATTAAATAATATGAAGGCCCTTAAAAATATAAAAAAAATCAGTAGCTAATATTTCAAAGTTATCGTATTGCTAAACCATCAACTTAGTGAGCATGGGTACGCTATTTCTTATTAGTCATCATTTCCAAAATTCATCTCTCGTATACTTTTCATGACTGTGAGCCTCAAATATTTTCTTTAGCTGTTCAGTTGTTGCTGCATAGCAGTAGTGTGTGGTGATGCTCGCGGCTCAGTGGCTGTAGTCTTTTAAGCCTTTTTAAAGTTTTTGTTTGCTGTTTACTCATTTCTTACATAACTAGTATCGATCCAATAACTAATTCACAGAAATCATCTCCATTATTACTTATTGCATGAGTTGCACTTGCAGGAAAAATTACGAAATCCCCCTCACTACATCTGCACTTTGCATTTCCTACTTCAATTTCCGGAGTTCCTGTAAGAACAAGGGCATACTCCGTTTTATTGTAATGCTTGTGAACAGGATAGTGACAATGAGGATCTATCTTAATAAGCTTTACTGTTCCCAGCTTCTGGTTAATTAAATCGCGAGAAAAAAAACCACTTATTTTACTTTTCTCCCATTCATTATTTGTGCTTAAATTTATCATAGCTACATATTTAACTTATGGGACAACTTTAATTTTCTTTCCAATCTTATCGCCTTTGGAAATAATATATTGTTTTCTAAATGAATGTGCAGATGTAAGTCTTCTTCAAATGCATGTAGCATTTCAAACAATAATTTCAGGCTCGTACAAGCCCATTGAGGCGCCTTATATTCATTAGTTAATGTCCTGATTTTTAAAAATCGATTACCTTCTTCAATATGATCTTCTACAAATTTTTTAATCGGACTTACCAATGTATTTTCAATTATGTTTAATTGACCTTCTGTCAATTCAGTTTCTACCATTTTTCTAATAAATGGAAACAAGAGCAGCTCTTCTTTTTTTGTATGCAGGGTAAGTTCATCTGCTGAATCATCAAAAAGATCTTTTATAGTTTCCAGCTCTGGCATTTGTTGGGCATGTGCCTCACAAACCTTTTTGAATAATCCTCTAATTATAGGGATCATATCTTCAATATATTTATGATGCCGTTTTTCAATGACTTCTGTAAGCATATCAAGCGGCCACCTATTGAAGTCGTTATCCAAATTACTTTTACCTTTAGAAGCAGCTGAAATCTCGGTAAAAATGAATTGCATACTGATCCCTTTTTCTTCACATGCCTCTTTTAAAAGTTTATCGCCATTGCAGCAAAAATCGATTCCTTTTTTCGTGAACACACGGGCTGTACGATAGTCTTCGCTCACTATCTCAGCTACAGTTTTGTTGCTTATACTTTGTACATTCATATTAATATTTATTTATTGTGATTTCCAGTTGAAAATATCCTGAGCTTTCCAAAGTGTCGGAAAGAAACACCTTCTTTGGTATTTTGGATTTAGATATTTTTTCCAGTCTGATCCACCCGTAGCATGTTTATTCTCCCCTCGCTTATCCAGGTAATGACTCGCAGTTTGTAAGTGTACAGTAGGCCACTTTACATTGTAGAGGTAATCAAACTCTTTGAGTCTGTTTAGTAATAAAATGGATGGTGATTTTATACTTAAAAATTTGTCTTCAAGTGTTGATCCCACAACTCTTTTGGCAAGAGTGATCAATTCACTTTGATATTTTTGCTCGAATCTTTTAAGAGTCTCTGTTTTCTCTCCGGTTTGGTGGTTGAGTCCTGCAGATTTCCAATAAAGGCTATCAAATAATTCGTCAATAGGTTTCTCTGTAATATCTCTTTCATTTAAATCTCCTCTTACTAAATTTTTAAATTGAGTGGCATATAATTCTATGTACCTAAACCTTACGCTTTGAAAACCGCTGGCAGGAGCTAAGGCCATTCTGAATGTGTTATACTGATCATAGTCCATACCATCTTTCATAATGTCAAATGAATTGATCAGCAGCTCGGTGTAGCGAATGAGTCGGTCCATTTTTTGAATAAAAAATGCCTCAAAAGGGGGTTTTTCAACGACTATCTGCTCTATTTCATGCAGCATCATTTTCAAAACCAACTCTGTTACCTGATGATAGGTAATGAATATGACCTCATCCTTAAAAGATGTTAAGGGTTTTTGTAATGTATGCAAAGTATCGACCTGCACATAATCCCAATAATCCAGAGGCTCTCTAAGCAACAAGCCTTTTACCTTATCGCTAAAAATACTCTGGTCACAGATTTCCTCATACTCCAGCTCCTGAAAGAATTTTTCCTGATTGTCGATCATTTTTAAATAGATTTATGCCAAATGTGATAAGACCCAGTACTTTGAGTATTTCAAGGCCTATGTAATAGAAATGTGCATTGCTGTGCGCAACTGCTACTCCAGAAATAACTTGTCTGGCACGGTCATCCAATTGGGGCAACAGCCATGCCGTCTGCAATAGCAACACCACCAAGCCAACATAAAACCCAACATTCATTTTACTCCATGGTGGTGTCTTACAGGCTATAAGGGTAATAATAATCCCTATAGCAAATACCCACTCTACCTTGTTGAGCGTCTGAAAGACCAACCTACCAATACCTAATCCAATACTTAATGTTACCTCAGGCGCTTGAAATTTGAGCCAGGCTTCCATGAAGCTAATCGCACAGACAAACCCAATCCATAAAAATGTGAGTGCTATACTCAGGCCTTTATTTTGTTGAACCGTCATTTTAGAGCAGTCGAATCTTTTTCTCTATAGTACTGAAGCTTAAACTGGAACATTTCTGCCATCTTGCTCGCCCTCCAACGTGCTTCTTCCGCTTTCTCACCTTCAAACTCTTCGTCCAGGGTTTGATAGAATAGTTCTAACCATCTGGTAAAGTGTTGTTCGTCAATAGGTAGTTTTGAGTGTGGCATAAATGGACTACCATAGTAACTATGCTCTCCCAAGAGTATCGTTTGCCAGAAACGATACATTTTTTCAAGATGCTCTGGCCAGCTATCCCCAATTTTCTCATTGAAAATAGGCGCCAACAATTCATCCTGACGCACTCTGCCATAAAAGGCATCCACCAGTCGTTTTATATCAGCCAATATGGCTATATTTTTCTTGTCATCAGAAGAATGATTCATAGAACTCAGGGGTCGAATACATAACAAAATAAAACAAGGCAAAGCCGATAAATCCTATGAGTAGAGCCCATACCCAGGCGGGTATACCTTTAGGTGTTTCAGATCCTGTCACAACGAATTCATCTTGCCGCTCACTACCATATGCATTGAGTGTGATGGCTACCTGCTCATCAACTACTTCATTGGGTTTCAACCCTACAACTGCTATCTCAGGGCCATTACGTACCTCAAAAGGGATCTCTTTTACCCCTTCTACGTTGTTGGATGATTTCGCTACAATACGCAATCTATGTTTGCCATCAGGGATTTTTGTAGTATCCAATACAAATTTCACCGGGGGTCTAAATTCAGCAAATGGCGTTTTCTCATCATCTAAGAAAACCTTCATTATCCTGCTATTGTCTATTTCCCCTCTGTTCATTTTCTTTTTCATTTTTAAATGTCTTTAGTGATGACTCACATAAGCCCCTCTTTAAACACAATGTTTTTGATATGATCAGAACGCTTTTCTCCAGGTTTAATCAGATACTTGATACTGTAAAAAAGAGTAAGCGAAACGATGACAATACCAACGCCTATGATTACATAGTCGAGGTCGCTTTGTGGACCTGCTCCATGTGTAATATTTTGCAGCGGTTCAGGCTGATTCCGTTTGCACACCTCACATGCAAACGCTGTAGATATAGTACCAATGAGCAAGGCTATTAACAGACTAATTTTTTGCATCTCTCCAATAATTATTAGCTTGAGCAATTGTTTGAAATTCTATAGCAATCACCTGCGTAGAGGCAATGAGTTGGGCTGTATCGTTAGCATATTGAGATCGTAGTTTTTTCCTTACCTCTGCATCAGTTTGAATGGATGCCACCGATTTTCGCGCCAGCTTTATGGCTAGTTCGCGCCCTTCCATGGGTGTTTGAGTAATCAAGCTTGGTAGATAGTTCTCTGGATATTCCATAATATTATTGCATTTCACTGTTGACCATTTCCCTTATCTTTTGCACTTGCTCTTCCGTTATCTTGGGAGCATTATTACCCCAGCTAGTACGCTCATGGTTAGCTATGGCCGCTATTTCGGCATCGTTTAACTGATCGGCAAACCCTGGCATCTGGGCAAATTCAGGGCGGGCATCGTAGCCCTGCAAGATAATTCGTACCAACATGTCGGGATCTTTGTCGTTCACTATCGAACTTCCGGCCAATGATGGAAAAGCACCCGGAAGTCCTTTACCGCTTGTCTGGTGGCACGCTGAACATGTATTGGTATATAGGTTTTTGCCATCTGGCAAGGCATCACCCTCAACCATTTGCACCTCTAATGGCTTATTTCTATTTGAAGGGATAAACTCTGGCTTAGTTGTAAGTGGCGCTTGCTTTAGCGATTGTAAATAAGCCACTAAATCCATGGCTTCTGAAGTAGCTACTATTTCAACATCCTTCTTTTTAAATGCTACTGGCACAGACAAAACAATGTCACCTTCTGCTGATTGTGTCTTTTCTTCAAACAGCCAGGGGTATGACGGCATGATAGACTCCTCCACGACAATACGAGGGTTATACAAATGGAGCAAATGCCAGTCTGAACTCGACTGCCTTAACCCTACGTTGGTAAGGTCAGGACCAGTACGTTCACTACCCAGCACGGAAGGTGATTGCCGCCATAGGCCCAGTCGCTGTTTACTGTAATAGTAATCTGATGGTATTGAAGGCCTGTCTCCCCAGGTTTTATCCATTTCGATACTTCGTACTTGCTGCGTATGACAAGCCACACAGCCTTCTTCAATAAATATATCGAGCCCGTTGAGTTCTGCATCGGTCATTGGCTCCATGGTAGACAGGGGCTCGGTATTACTTTGTGACTGATACGCAGGTAAAACAGCAATACCCACACTCAGGATCAAAAACCCTAAAAAGGCCGTCCAAACTAAACTTCTGTGATCTTTGTGGAAATTAAGCATATTGTTTAGATACTTTTAAGCGTGAATAATTTTTGATGCAGGTTTTACCGACTTCACTGCCTTTTGACTGACCATCGAGTAAAAATTATAGGCAAACAAAAGGTGTGAGATAAACATCAATGAACCTCCTATAGCTCTGGAAACCCAATATTGCTTCATCATAATCACAGATTCGATAAACGGGAGTCCTTCAACCCAGCTAAGCCCTTTGAGCGTACCCCCGGCCATGAGCGAGATCATATAGGCAAAAAGGCCTATAAATGCTAACCAAAAATGAGCTCCTACTAGCAGTTGAGGAGGTTCTTTGCCAGTGATTTTTGGCAGGATCGCATACACACATGCCCAGAGAATAAATGTAATAATGCCATACATCGTCATGTGCGAATGGGCTACGTTAAAGTCTGTAAAATGCCAGATGTAATTGGTAAACCTAAAAGCCTGAAAACTGCCTTGTGTGGAGCCCACAAAGTAAAATACCACCCCTACCAGAAAAAACGGTAGCACATAGCTTTTCGAAATTTTGTAGAAACTACCCTTCATCGTCATGAGAAAATTGGTAGTTCCCGCAACAACCGGAATAAACATGCCTGCACTGAACACGATGGCCACGGTTTGTAGCCACCAAGGCAATGGGCTAAAGACAAAATGATGCGTACCGATCATGGTATAAAACAGCATTTGTGTCCAAAATGCCAGCACACCCAGGGAGTATGAATAAATAGGTTTGTTGAGTGCAGAGGGTAAGTAATAGTAAATTAAACCAAGTGTAAAAGTCATGAACCACATGCCCACACCCTGATGCATGTAGTACCCTTGTATTACCGTTTCACCCAGACCATTTTGATAGAATGGCAGATAACCAATGACCGCAAGCACAAGGGTCCAGATCATTGAACCTAAGATGTACCAATTAGAAACATAAATATCAGCGACTTTTCTGTTGGCAATGGTTTTGTAGAAATTCCAAAAATTAATGATGAGTCCAAGAGCAAATAACAACATCACAGGCCATATATACTCGCGATATTCAGCTCCTCCGTTATTTATACCAGCCATCAATGTAAGTGTACCTGCAAACACCGCCAGATTTATAAGTGCAAATGCATACCAACCCCACTTATAATTATATATCTGAGTATTACTTGTACGAGCCACAACAAAATAGCCAAGGCCAAGCATGGCCAGAGAGGCCCAACCCCAAAAAACAGCATTGGTATGTACGGGCCTCAAACGCCCAAACGATAGCCAAGAAATACTATCCATCTCAGGCCAAACGAACTTCATACCCAGATACTGACCTACCAACGTTCCGAACACAAGCCAGAAAACTGCAGCACCTAAGTAGAATATAATAAGCTGTTTTAATTGTGAAGAAATCTCCAGTTTATCCATGGAGCGAGTCTTTTCATCTGCCAATGGGTTATCTGGTTCATTAGTAATCTGTTTTATAAGACCTTTTGCATCACTGGCCTCAGCACTACCACTTAGCTCGGCACCTTTTAGCTTGTACTTTAGTGCCTTTTTTCTATTCTCAAGAATTGCGTCAAGCTCTTCATCTTCCAACTGAGTCAACTCTTCGCTAAACTCTAATCTCTGCCTCATCTTTCTTCGCTCATTGAGCAGTGTTACATAGCTATTGAGGCGAGCTATAATAATGAGGATCACTACAACCAATACAATGGCTACTAAAACCAAGGTGCCTATCACACCAGGGCTCAGGTACCAACCATCTGTCGAAACACTTTGTGCAAGTACTAACGAAGGCTGTAAAGCAATAAATAAGAGTAAAAGGTATTTGATCATGTATTTAAGACAAATTTGTCCTTTTTATAGTCAAAAAATATATTATCGTTTTAAGAACGTTAGCCCGCTACCTATTTGTGTTGCCAATTCAAGCACACTGGTGGTTTCAAGCATACGCTTCAATTCGTCCCTCACCTTGGCAAACTCATTATGCACAGGGCAAGGTTTGTTGGCATTGCAGTCCTTCAACCCCAGTCCACAACCTTTATAAATACTATCACCATCAATGGCATCTACAATGCTGCTCAGTTTTAGATGCTGCAGATCCCTACTATATATTTCAAAACCTCCTGACGGACCTTTTATAGACTGCACTACCTCTGCACGAGCAAGCTTTTGCAAAATTTTAGCTGTAAAAGCATCGGGAGAATCAATCTGGCGCGTTATTTCTTTAAGACTCACACGTCTGTCTTTTATTGACTCCTGAGCAATAAATAACACTGCCCGTATACCATATTCGCAAGCTTTTGAAAACATATCAAGGCAAAGGTATAGAAATAATTTTTATTTCGGACAATTATGTCTTTTAATATCCTCTTGCCATTGTCAGGTGCAAAGTTGTGCCATATCACTCTATTGGCGGGGCGCCAGATTGTGTATTGATACTGGGCCAGATATACGAGTAAAATATTATATTATTAATTCAAGTGCTCGTTTTGAGTTAGTTTGGGTCTAAGAGATTTTGAAGCAAAAATCAACATCTGTATGACTAGTCCTATACCGATTACAAGAATAATCTCCAGTTGTGAATACAGGTGACTATTCGTAACAATGCTGGTAGAAGCTTCCATCAACTTTTTACCTTCTTCTAGCTGGATCTCAGAAAGTCTCGATAAGTCAGCACTAAGTATATCAAATTGCTCTTCCAGGGCAGTATGCAAAGTATCCACTTGGTCATCAGTACTGTTTTTATATTCCAACTCTATTTGCCTAAGTACTTTTGTTTGCTCAACAAAATCTTCAAGGACTGTTGATTCTTCTGCAGTAAGCGTAGTATTTTGAAAGTTACTAATCAAAACGTCTATTCGTTGATCGGATTTATTTGCCTCGTTGCTTTCTTCAGACCTATTGTAAATAGTCATTCTTTTCTTATTTAACTCTCGCGAGAGCTTATAGATATAATTTTCAACCAAAAGCCTGTCTTCATACACTGAGGTAAATGATTCTTGTAATTTGGTAAAATGATTTTTATTGATCATGCTGGTAATCAGTACTAAAAGAATAACCACAGTTAATGCCATGGCTATTTTAATTTTTTCCTTTACTCCGTAAATCCACTTCATGTTTAATAGTTTTAACTGGTTAACTACAAGGTTATACTATTTCTATATGAGAAAGTTATATTCTCTTTAGGTTGATCAACTAGATTACTACACTAAGTACTTGGATCCACGTTTGGCAATCATTTAAATTCAGATCATCAGCTTAACATTTCTATTGTTTCTGTGAGAAAGAAATGCTACAATTGCCACAAACACTACCGCATAGACAATAAAATTAGAGGTTATCATTTTATCACCACTTGCATAAGAGTGCAAGCCTTCAAGATAAAAGTTTACTCCGAAATATGTCATCAATATTGAACTGTAAGCAATTACGGCCATAAAACTCATGGCCCACTCGCCTCTCAGTGCTGGCACCAATCGCATATGAATAACAAATGCATAAATTATAATGCTGATAAGTGCCCAGGTTTCTTTCGGATCCCAGGCCCAATACCTACCCCAACTCTCATTTGCCCACTGTGCTCCCAAAAAGTTGCCTACAGCAAGCATGACAAGCCCAATGGTAAGTGTCAGCTCGATGATGTAATTAATCTCACGTGTGATTTTTGTCAGCCGCTGTTTATTGTTTTTATTGATGGCAATCATCAGGTTTAGATTTACCAGCCCCAGAATCATACCTAAAGTAAACGGCCCATAGCTTGCCACAATTATGGCCACATGTATCATAAGCCAGTAGGAGTCTAAGACCGGTTGTAGATTAGTAATGGCTGGGTCTAACCAATTCCAATGCGCGACCATCAATATCATAGCGGCTACAAACGAGGTAGCTGCAATAGTTAATTTTGACTTGTTGCCAAAAATGAGCCCAAAGAACATGGTAGACCAGGCGACATAGATCATGGTTTCATAAGCATCACTCCAGGGTGCATGACCAGCGACATAGGCTCGTATAATCAAGCCTAATGAATGTCCAACAAACAACACTATAATGGCCCAATGTAAATACCTGGTAATGCTGGTTACATACTTATTTTGCTTTAATACATTTATTATTTCTGTGCAAAGTAAAAACAAGCCCGCCAATAGATACCAGACGAATAGTTTTTTGAAAATATCATAGCGATGGTAGAGTATTTCAGCCTTTACCTTGTTTGCACTGGGCATTATATCACGACCATATTTTTTTTGAAAGACTTCCAAATGTCCCAGGTATCTATCTGCACCTGTATAATCATTTTCTTTTATTGATTGATAAATTGCTGCGAGGTATAAGGTAAGCCCCGCAGCTACAAAAGCAGAGTCACGACCTGATATTTGGTAATTACTCACTTCTGTCGCGGATATCCATTTGTTATTTTCATGCTTAGGTACCGGAAATATTTTTAATGCATCACCACTCAATACATAATACAACAGACTTGCTTTGCGATCTGCTTCAATCAAATCTTTTTGAAATTGGTTAGGCACCGGAGCTCGATACGCATCATCAATTTGACCTGCAAGCTTATAGCCCCCAATATCATCATAAAAATCGCTTAGCGCTGCATAGGTCGCCTTTTTATCAATTCCCAACCTCACCCTAATGGCATCATTGCCTCTCTTTAGCTTAATGATAGGTACATCATACCAAATTTTTGGAAATTGAATCATTGATAACAATACCTGATCAGGCTCCAACCCTTTATAGACATCCGCTTTTGCAAGCTTTCTCAACAACTCCGAAGCAAATGTATTTAATGGCTTCATACGGCCGGCATTGTCTTGTATAATAAGATGACCAAACTTGCGACTGTGATTTTTGTCTACTTTCAATGCCTGAATGAGCGAGTCGGTTTTTACTTCTTTATCGGATTGTGCGTTTGCAGCAGTTGAAACTAAAAAAATGAGTACTAACAGCACCTTATTTGCCCTAAGTTGCTTCAGTGCCTTTCTCACCATTCCAAACCTCGAGTTTCGGTCAAATAATATGGCAATCAAACCGAGGTACAGAAGGAAATATCCCAAATAGGTTGTATAAGTACCCCAATGGTCATGGTTTACAGAAAGTATGGTTCCGCTTTCATCGGGGTAGTATGAGGCTTGAAAAAACCTATACCCCTTATAATCCAGCACATGATTCATGTAAATTCTAGCATCAAAGTTAGCTTCTTCGCTTTGCACACTTACCTGGCTTTCAAAGCTCACAAAGCTTTGCTCAGTACCCGGGTGCTTTTCGGCAATAAAGTCGTTTAATTTAATCTTAAATGGGAGTTCTATAGGTTTTCTGCCAAAATGGAAGGAATATTTAAAACCATCCCAATACACGATTTTTTTGCTTTCAGAACCAGATATATCTTCGTCTATAGTAATGAGTCGGTCACCTTCACTTGTTTTCAGCCTCAATACTAACCTGTCTGGAGTCTGTTGGTCTTTATAGTTATTATTTGAAACAATGTTTAGTTCACCAATTAATGGTAATTCGGGAATTACAAATTGCAAATCACCAATAGTATAAAGTGCCTTAATTTCAATCGGTGACTTTTCATAGGCTTTGATGTCGTTGGTTTCACCAAGTGCCATTTTAAACACAGTACCATCATTTGGTGTGATTATCGAATCGCTTACTATCGTAATGGCACCCAGAGTGTTTTTATCATATGAAAATGTGTGGTCACCAATCGGCAGTGCCGTTCCTTCCTTAATGAAATGCTCACGCCTGGTGCCCTGGCTATTTTCTACTATTTTCAGAAACTTACTGCCCGTACTATCATAGATAAATTGCTGTTCTGCATTCATGATGTAGTCTTCAAACACCAATTCAATTTCCTCATCCTGAAAATTGGTTTTCATAGTAAATGAATTGTCAACCATAGGAGAAAGTGTCAAGGGCTTTTCGAGTGTTCTTTTCTTTATTTCAATATTTTCACGTTTTTCAACACTCACCGTCAGATAGACTTTATCCGAATACATTTTATTAGTTTGCTGCCCTTCAGCAATAGGCATAATGCCTTCGTAGCCATAATATCTGGAAATATATGCCCCTACAATGATGAATATGAAAGCCAGGTGCAGGATCAGCACGGTCCATTTAGTTTTTCTGTAGAGCTTATATTTTCTGATGTTACCTAAAAAATTTAATGCCAGGAGTCCTATGATTATTTCGAACCATAAAGAATTATACACCAGCAGACGAGCAGTCTGAGTATTGTAGCTACTTTCAACAAAAGTACCTACAGCCATTGCCGCTCCAAACGCAATCATCAAGACCATCATTAATCTTGGTGAGAACAGCACATTAAATATTTTATACATTGCGTATTCAGATTTGTGGTATAAAAAAAGCTCAGGGCGTGTAGTTGGACACCTCCCTGAACTTTACCATCAACAACGACTATAAACTATATGGAAAGCAGATACTCAGCAAGATTGCCTTTCTCTTCAATTGTAAGGTCTAAGTTGAAATGGTTATCGTAATGAGTAATTACATCATTGAGCGTAGCAAATCGTCCATCATGATAAAATCCTCCTTTTGTCCGTGCCCATAATCCTCTCAAAGGCGTAGTTCGGTATTTTCCTGTAGGTGATCGATTGGCTTCGAAAGCATCTATTCCGATTTCTTCGGGTGTGTGCAACACATTGTCTGCAAAAATATCCTTAATATGACAAGTTGAACATTTAGCTTTGCCCTCAAAAATTGCTCGGCCCAGTTCGGCTTTGGCCACATCAAAACTACCTGCTGGTGGCGTTGGAGGGTCAATAGATAATTGATAGTGCTCTAAACCAGGGAGTTTTGAAGTAACTCTGTCTTCAGGATCATTGGTGTGACCAAAGTTATTGGCTGAGGCAATCGGATATTTAACAGGGTCATCCAGCCTTGGATCATTCAGCGGCCCATGACCGTTCATTTCTAATGTTGCCACAAGTGCATTCCAATAGTTGAGGTCACCCCACCCTGTATAAGTTGTCAACTCTAAACCCTGCATACCATAAGCCGCAGGAATAAGGTTAGCTACAACTTCTCCTTCCGGATTTGTGGCCTTACCATCAAAGAAAACAACAGCGTTGTAGTGCCCGGGTCCCCAGGCACCCAACACTGTTCTTAAAGTAGCTTCGTCTACAGTAAGTAGATCTGCCACCGGTTGCAGATTGTTAGATAGACTCACGATAGCCCCTACATTCAAATCCCTGTTGGGCCAACCATCCAATCTGCTTCCTATTCCTGGTGCGAATGAATCATCCACAGTTGAGTGGCATATCGCACACGTTACGCCAACCGCTTCTAATGAACCAGACTCATCAAATGTTCCTTTTACTCCAACCACAGCATCGAGCTGCAATAGTGCCAATGTTGTTGCGGGATCTTGTAAATCAACCTCTCCTGCAGAAATGGCGTCAACTACCTCCTGCGGTAAAGCCTCTGCATCAACTTTTAAACCAACTGCCAGGGCGGTTTCCGGGTCAACACCAGGGCCATACCCTCCGTTTGCTTCTCCAGCTATTGCTCCATCTATGTGTAATACGTCAGTCCAAAAGGATTCGTCTCCAAATGTGTCGAATCGGAAGGTTTCTTTACCTTCTGCCACTAACATCGGGTCTAAATCAACCTTAGCAGAAATAATTGTTTCGTCTACAACTGTTACACCGTCATCATCATCACTGCACCCAAACGCCAATAAGGCCAATGCCATTACCAGTACTGTACTTTTTAATTTCATTTTATTAGAAGTTTTATGTTCAGGACACACCTCATCCGAGATGTTTAATGGTGGTTAGATTAGCATAGCCTAATTAGGTTACAATATTTTTTAATCATTTGAGAAGACGTTGTTTGCTCACGTACTTGATAAAGCGAAATTGGTTACTGTAATAACAACTTCAAACTGCTATTATTCTTAAATTGACCTCTAAAGGCAGATGTGCGAGTTGTTGTACCTAAATGTTCTACTCCTCTACAAGAAATGCAACTATGGCTCGCATTCAGCACAACACCAACATCTGGAGTCATTACTACCGATTCTAATTCAAAGGCAATTTGTTGTGTAAGGCGTTCTTGTACCTGTGGCCTTTGGGATAAATAATTTACTAATCTGTGAATTTTAGACAACCCAATGACGTAATCACTCGGAATATAAGCAATACTCGCTTTGCCCTGAATTGGTACAAAATGATGCTCACAAAATGATGTAAATGGAATGTTTAGTTCTAGTAATGGTTCATGGTAATTATAGGAATTCTTAAATACTGTAATCTCTGGTTTATTTTTAGGGTTTAAACCTTTAAATATTTCGTTTACATACATTTTTGCCACTCTGTGGGGTGTATCCTGTAGACTATCATCAGAAAGATCTAGACCTAGTATTTCAATAATATCTCTAAATTTTTCAGCAATCCGTTCGATTTTCAACGCATCACTTTTAAAGAAGGCATCATCGCGCAAAGGGTTACTCAATGTTTCTTGCATAGTAGAGTCTTCTGCTTTTAAGTGAGCAGTTTCTTCAGCTCCATTTAAGTCCATAATTACAGTTATGTTTTGATTAGAATTAATACATAGCTTGGATTGCAAAAGCTAAGATTGGTTACAAAACTTCCGTTGTTCACACCTTGCTACGCAAAGAATACTATAGAATAAAAATGCCAACTCGTATGTAACCTTTACTTCAATACCCCATCCAAACACTGATATTAATGATAGGCGACATCATTGAAGGATATGAATTTTAAGCATAATGAAACAAATAAAGAAACTCGAGAACATTGCCAGGCTGCTAGAGCCTACTGAAAAAACAATGAATAAAATTTCGGAAAGCGCAACTGAATACATAAAACATTTCATTGAGCATTTACCTGAAATGCCAGGGTATCAAACAGGCCAACTTGACCAACTCAAGGCATTTACTGTACAAGAGACATCTAGAACTTTTGAGGAAATATTACATGCCTTGAGAACTGAAGTAGATACAATTGGTCTTAATTCTGCGGGAGGAACACATATGGGCTATATCCCCGGAGGAGGTCTTTGGACCAGCTCAATTGCTGATATGTTGGCCGCGGCAACTAATCGTTATGCAGGTGTTTCCTTTGCTAGCCCAGGTGCTGTTGAAATTGAAAACCAAATAATTAGATGGATGACCACATTAGTTGGGTACCCCTCAACTGCGCATGGCAACCTTACTTCTGGAGGTTCCATAGCCAATATGATAGCGATTCAAACTGCCAGAGATCATAAAGAAATAAACTCTCGCAATATCAGGCAATCCGTAATCTATGTGACTTTAGATGTACATCACTGTATATATAAAGCGCTAAACATAACAGGATTGCATGAAGCCGTAATAAGAATTGTCCCGCAGAATGCTAAACACCAAATGAATGTTGACTTATTCCATGAACTAATTGAGTCGGATATAAGGCAGGGACATTGTCCTTTTCTAGTAGTAGCAACTGCCGGAACTACTGATACAGGAGCAATTGATCCATTAAATGAAATTGTAGATCTGTGTGACAAATATAATATCTGGTTTCACGTAGATGCTGCTTATGGTGGATTCTTTATGCTTCTTGACGAAATGAAAGATCATTTTAAAGGTATTCAGCGATCAGATTCATTGGTGATGGATCCGCATAAAACCTTATTTATACCCTATGGTTCTGGTGTAGTCTTAGTCCGGGATAAGCGCAGGTTGTTAAAATCGAATGTCCAAAAAGCAGCCTACATGATAGATACCTATGATATGGATGATATTAATCCCTCTGATACAGGCCCGGAACTCAGTAAGCATTTTAGGGGTCTGCGTATATGGTTACCACTACAATTACATGGACTGGCCCCATTTAAAGCTAATCTTGAAGAAAAGCTTTTACTATCCAGGTACTTTCATGAACAAGTAAAAAAGCTGGGTTTCGAAGTTGGGCCTGCGCCACAACTCACAGTAACCGCTTTTCGAATTAAAGAAGGAGATAAAAACTCAATCAATGAGCAATTGATTAAATCATTGCATAGTGACGGACGCGTATTTTTTTCCTCAACCATGATTGAAGATAAATTATGGATCAGGTGTGCTATTCTAAGCCACCGCACTCATATGAATGAAGTAGAATCAGCACTTTCTATGCTAAAACAACATTTCGATAAATTTTCAAATGAATGAGTCTCCTGGCCCAGTTTGCAAAACAGCAGTAGTCCAGTAAAATAAATGATATATTTAGTTAGGATTCCTTACTACTATTGTAACATCATTAACATAACTAAATATTAAAACTATGACTAAAGCAATTTTCTACCATGCCGGATGTCCTGTTTGCGTAAGCGCTGAGCAAGACCTCGTAAAATTGATCGACCGTAACACAACTGATGTTGAAATTGTACACCTGGGTGAAGACAAAAACAGGTTGACTGAAGCGCAGGATGCCGGAGTGAAATCTGTGCCTGCACTCGTACTCGACAACCACAATGTGCTTCACATCAACCATGGGGCAGACTTATCTGATCTATCATCTTAACTTAATCTGATATGAAAATATTAAGCCTACTATTCGCATTTGTGCTATGCAGTTTTTGCAGCATAGCACAAAACAACAATTTCATTATTGAAAAGACTGCTGTTACGTATCAAACTGATTTAGACCAGTTTATATTTGAAATTACCGTTAAGGGTGAAGCCGGAGCCACCACACCCACTCCGGCAGGAAAACTCGATGGAGCTCCTGTCGATGGGTATGTTTTCCCAACAACTCTTCAACCCGAGCAGGTCGGGTTTGGAAATGTTGAGGGTATCGTTGCGCTAGCGCTCACCTCGCATCCTGATTTTGATGACACCCCTTTATGGGATGAGAATAAAGATGCCATTTATGACAATGACGGTATCGTATGGCATCCGCACTGGGTGGTGCTGGTTAAAGATGACCGTGTAAAGGGCGGTCTTTCTGTAAAGCAATTTCAGAAAGATGACGACACCGTAGTATTGCCTCCGACTAATCCGGGAATGCCCATGTACATGGACTCACCAGGCTATCCTGTCATTACAAAAGCGAAAGTCATAAAAGTAATTGTCCCTGGCTACCGCATTAGAGGCGATCAAAACTTCAAGTTTGATGGTGTTGCTGCCTACATGCAGGTAAATACATCAAAGGCTGATTTGCCTATGCTTGGCGTTTATTCTGTCTATAGTGTGGCTTCTGGAGATTTATCTTTACCCTACACTGTAAAAAACAAATAGCCATGAAAGTATCGGTATTTGACACATATGTAAAAAAACCCAGTGGTGGAATGATGCATTTCGACATCATCGTGCCCGAAAACACCCCCGTAGATAAAGTATTTGAATTTGGGAAAAATTATCTGGAAATTAAGGGTGTAGGTAGTGAAGCATTACAAACAAAGCTTTGCAATTTTTGTCATGTGGAACACCTACAAGAACATATGGCGGAAGACATTGACAAAAAAGGTTATTATATTTTAGAAATGCAGGGGTGCTAAGCCCCTGCATTTATCATACTTTATGTACAACTATTACGACCCTGAAGACCAGAATTCAAACCCACAGGCTAAACTCCTCGCAACGCTTGAGCGCTTGAGTCAGGTTATCAAAACACTCCAAATTCAGGAGAGTCAGGCTACTGGTCTCAGTCCCATACAGCATCAGATCATAAAGTTTACAAGCACTCACCCAAACAGCATGAATACGGTTGGCCTGCTTGCAACAGAGCTAAACCTGACGAAAGCCACCATTAGTGATGCTGTACGCGTGCTCATTGATAAACGACTTTTGACAAAAGAGGCTTCAACCAAAGACCAAAGAAGCTATGTCTTAAAACCTACAAAACTGGGCAAACAAATTATTGAGAGGCATCAATTTGTTTATGAAGGTATTGCTGAGGTATTAGAAGAGTTGTCCGCTGATAAAGTTGAAGAGCTACTTTCTTTAAATCTTGAGCTCATTGGTAAACTTAAAGCCAAAGGCCTCATTTCTACGCAACGTATATGTTTCAATTGCAAACATTTTAATAATGACCCTTATGGGAAAATGTATTGCAAACTACTCGAACAACCTTTAGAACCAGCCGGAATCCGGCTTGACTGCCCTGAGTTTGAATCCAGCGTAAATGGTTGAGAACGCTTAGTTCTGTTGGTTATTCGTGTGATAGCTTCTAATTGATAATAAAAGGGCTATTTCAATTGAAATAGCCCTTCTTTTTCATAAAATACTATCGCAAATTAGATTTTCGTTTCTTGCTTTTCTTCTCTTCTACTTTTCGAAGTATTTTTTCTTGTTTACGTGCTTTTATATCCTTTGTGGATGCTTTTAATTTTTTTCCTCTAGCCATTTTAATAAATTTTAAAAATTAAAATGCTGAACAACCTGTGGACTTAGAATGTGAAATTCCATATACCGAGTAATGTCACATATGCCATCAGGCACAGCGCTTTTATTTTAATATGAAATAACTGTGGTGTATGAAGCACACTCGTGGGTGCTTCTTTAAGAGAGGAAGATAATTTTTGCTTTTTTAAAATCAGTGTACATTTTTCTCATTTTTAGAGTTGCAACTAATCGTTTCAGAAAACAAATCATTTAAGTTTCTGATCTTTTATAAAGATACCGCTTTATTCCATATTCTACAATTTTAAAATTAGAAGTAGATGCAAAGAACTATTCAATCCTTAAACCCTGGGTTGTAAATGCAAAGCCTTGTGTACCTACCAGAGATATCATAACTCCTTCAAAAAATGGTTCATTTGTACCATTGCTTACTCCCCAATCAAATACAAAGTTAGCTCCAGTTCCTCCTGATTTATCATCTTGATGTATAACAATCTCCACGGTTTCCATTGGACCAATATAGGCGGGTTTATCAAGGTAAGATTTTATGAGTTCTCCTTCGGTGTTGTAGTATTCGGCATTAAACAAGTATATACTGTCATTGGAATTTACATTGCGAATACTTATCGTGGCTGTTATACTCCTGCTATACTCTTCTGACCATCTGTAAATATCTGAATAGACCGATAAATAAGTTTTCCCCTTTTCTAATACAGAGTCACCAGGTATCATATCAATACTCCTTGAGTCCCAGTCAATAGACTTAGGTAAAGGTGTAGGGGTTTCCACTTGGCGTTGACATGAAAAAAATATCAACCCAACAAATAATAAAGTAAATGCTCTCATAATAGCCATTTTAATAGGTCTAAATGCCGATTCTGATATAATAATACATATTTTATATTTAATGCTTCGATAACGATTGCTTTAACCCCTTCACAGCCTCCTCTAATTCGAGCACATCTTTAGATGCAAACCCAAATCGCAATGCGTTTCTCCTTCGATTGTCATAATAAAACGAACTTGTAGAAGGCACTTTTATATGACTAGAACTGCCATGCAGCATTTTCAGGCTATATTTTTTATCGAACCAAATCCAGATTGCAAGTCCACCAGCGGGCATTTCAAAAGACACCAAATCACCAAAATACTGCTTCAACAACAAGCCAAGCGTATTTCTCCTTAATAGATATTCTGAATGTGCTTTACGCGTGTGGCGTTTAATTTCACCATCTTCAATCAGTTCTGCCACTGCCTGTTCCAGGATGGGATCTCCCTGCTTGTCAATGATACTTCTTAATTGGCCGAGCTGATCAATAAATGCCTGAGGTGCCACTATGTATCCAACACGTACTGAGGGCGCCAGTAATTTAGACATCGAGCCTGTATAGATTACATTCCCTTCCCTATCGGCACTGGCCATTGGCAGTACGGGTTGTCGCGTAAAATGAAATTCCTGATCGTAATCATCCTCAATGATCGCAAACTCATGATCTTTGGCTAACTGCAATAGCTTAATCCTTCTGTCAGCCTGTAAAGTGGCTGTTGTGGGGTATTGATGGTGAGGTGTGAGAAAAACGGCCTTAATTTTATGCTTCAACAAAAGTAATTCAAGCTGATTGGTATTTAATCCATCTTTATCTACATCGATAGGTACGACCGTAGCTCCAAAAAAATTAAATACCGCGCGTGCTTCAGGGTAGCCTGGATCCTCCATTGCTACATAATCACCAGCATTGATTATCAGGTTGGCTATAAGGTATAGTCCCATCTGACTACCTCTCGTAATGCAGATATTCTGGGCACTTATCGCAAGTCCGCGATCTTTATTTAGCATTATGGCAACCTCTTCCCTTAACTTTGGGTGACCAAGCGGGCTCGAGTAGCCCAGCAAATTGCGTCTCCCCCTAATTTCCATCACACGCTTATAAACAGTGCCTAAAGATTTAACCGGAGCCAGTCTTACATCCGGAAAGCCATCGTCAATCACGATGTGGCTGGTAGAGTGAGGTTCGTTTTTAATTAACTTGAGTGACTTATTAATCTGGAATGGTAACTTTTCCGGGTATTTAATCCTAGTTCTTTTGTCTTTGCTAAAATACCTAGGTGTATCTACTGGCAACTTATTTGAAACAAACGTCCCACTTTTTTCTCTACTCTCTAACCATCCCTGTGCTGTCAGCTCTTCATAGACATTGGTAATTGTCTTTCTGTTTACATGAATGTCAGAAGCCAAAGTCCGACTTCCAGGTAAAGGCATTCCTGGGATGAGTCGTCCTTTTTGGATTTCTTTTACGATAAAAGCAGCAACCTGCTTTGCCAACGGTTTTCCCCTATCCAGTTGGAGGTGTACATGGTAATCCCATTTTCTTAACATATCTGGCCCATCTTATTGATTGATTCTGGTCATATGCAGCACTCCTAAATTAATGAATATTTGTGCAATTGATTAAAAAATATGATATGCAACACAATGTCGAAATTATTCCAGATGGGTTAGCAAGGGTACTAATAATGATCATTCTCGCTCCAATTATCGTATACTTTGAATGGTTTTTTATGGTCTTCTTTTTACTATACCTAATGACCACTGCCATGGCCGGCTACGACCCGATAAAGGCCTTTATTTCTGATTTGATATCCAATAAGGGGGTAGAATCGGCTGATAAATAAACTAAAACTCTCCTTGTAAATTATGCAATTAACAAGAAGAGTTTAGTCTGCCGAAATTATTCTTTTTGGTTAATCAATTCAGTCATTTTAGCTAAGGTAAATGCTGCAACAGCCATGACTATATCCCTTACAGCCACATCAGGATGGTGCCAGGTAAATAATAAGCTTAAGGCAATAAGTAGGAGCCACAATGATACCACGTATGCCCCAATTCTAGTTTGAGTTAAAACCAGAATTCCCGCTATGATCTCAATGGCGCCTACAACCATCATAAATGCAGAACCACTAATTGGCAAAAGATCAATAATACTGGGATGAATATAAGCAGGCCAATCCGTTAATATATTGACGAATTTATCTGCTCCAGCGGCAATAGGCACAACTACAAAAACGTATTTCAATAATTGTTGCAGCTTTTCAATTTCGGTTTTCAACGATACTTCGTTCATAAGATTTAAAATTTAAATTGACATATGTTTTAGCCTTTGGATGAATGGAATTAAGAATGGTTACAAAATGTTTGTAACCAATAGCCTGCTGTTGCATCTAATCACGAAAACGCTTATCATGAAAACACTATACAAGCAAGAGCTAATCACTACACAGCTTACCGACCAGCAAATTGTAAAGCGCATTATAGGTGGTGAATCTGAGCTATTTGAGATATTGATCCGCAGGTATAATCAGACACTATTTCGAGTAATAAGGGGATATATATCTGACGAAGATGATATTATGGACTTAATTCAAGACACTTATTTAAAAGCCTATGATAAAATCGACCAATTTAAATTTGAATCGAGTTTTTCAACCTGGTTAATACGAATTGGTATCAATGAAGCACTTCAATGGATAAGAAAAAGTAAAAACCAAACACAAATGAAAAGTGTAGTGAGTTTGTTGCAAAATTCAAATGGCAATAATCAAGAGTCCAAAACACCAGAGTTCACTACAATTCATGGTGAAACAAAACATTTACTTGAAAAAGCAATTGGTCAAATCCCTGAAAAGTACAGAATAGTGTTTATTATGTGTGAAGTGGAAAACCTTCCTCAGCTCGAAGTTGCTGCTTGTTTGGGAATTTCTATCAGTAACACCAAAGTTCGATTACACAGAGCTAAAACTTTTCTTAGAGATCAGATATTAAAATTATCTAAAGACACTACAATCTTTGAGTTTGGTAATAAAAAATGCGACCTTATTGTCGAAAAGGTAATGAAGAACATTAAATTTTAATGTGCAGATCCTTTTAATGATTTATCGAATTCCTTATTGAGAGTACATTATCAGTCATGGTTGACATAGTAGTGCACTAAAAACCCTCTAAAAATAAGTTTTAGGGGGTTTTTATTATAATTAAATCTAAAAAATCGGGATGGATCATTTTGAATGAATATAGGTAAGTTTTAATCGAAGGACTTGTTGCCTCTTATTAAAATGAGCTATTTGGATCATTAAAATTAGTACATTAATACTTTGAATATGGATCTTGTCAAATTTGCATTGTAGCTTGTCACCATGACAAAAAACCCAAATTCCATATCTGAAAAAGGGTTAAAAACCACCCTGATTGGTATTGTTGTGAGTGCATTATTGGCTATCGTAAAAGCTCTGGGTGGAATTTTTGGACACTCTTATGCACTTATAGCTGACGCAATAGAATCAGGGACAGACGTGGTAACGTCCGGGATGCTTTGGGTGGGCTTGAGATGGTCTACCAAGCCTGCAGATGAAAACCATCCGTATGGGCACGGTAAGGCGGAAGCTTTGGTTGCACTTGGGATTTCATTGGCACTTGTGACTGCAGCTTTTATCATTATAAAAGACAGCATCTCTCATATTCAAAGTCCTCATAAAACTCCCGCACCCTATACCCTAATAATTTTAGTGGTGGTGGTGATTACAAAGGAACTACTATATCGTTTTGTGTTGAAAACTGGTAAAGAAATTAAGAGTGGAGCTGTAAAAGCAGATGCCTTCCATCATCGTAGCGATGCTATTACCTCTGTAGCGGCATTCATAGGAATATCAATTGCTCTTTGGGGTGGTGAGGGATACGAGGTAGCTGATGATTACGCAGCACTTATCGCAGCAGCATTTATCATTTACAATGCCTATAGGATTGGCCGCCCTGCTATTGGTGAATTATTAGATGAAGTATTGGATCCTGAATTTCATAGAGAGGTTATCTACCTTGCCGAGCAAATACCGGAAGTTGAAAAAGTGGAACAATGCCATTCCAGAAAAATGGGGCCAGCGTTCCACGTTGACCTTCATATTTGGATAGACGGTGAGTTATCAGTAGAGAAAGGACATCAGATTGCTCACAAGGTAAAAGATAGGTTGGTTGAAAACATCCCTCAAATAATTGACGTACACATCCATATTGAACCGACTTAATTACAGACCTATGTATAACCCTCTCAATTAGAATTAAAAAGCCAGTCGCCACGAGAGATTAGGCGACTGACATTACCTACAACAAAACAAAATGATTCTCTATAGATGTCTTTACGGCCTCTCTGAGAGGTGTTGTTGGTCTACCTAGTACCTTAGATAGTACTTTGTCACCATCAAACAATTCATCTTTTGAAGCACAATAATCAAAGCTTGCAAGACTTTTTGCTAAATCTCTTGGCAATCCAGAATTAATCAATTTTTCCGCGTATTCAGACTCTGGCAAATTTTTATGTGTAATTTCTTTTCCTAATTGTTTGGACACCTCAGTGGCCAAGTCATTAAGAGTGTAGGATTCATCACCAGCTAACTCAAGAACCTTTCCCACATATCCTTCGCTGGTCAAGATTACAGCTGCCGCCTCAGCATAGTCTTCACGTGTTGCAGATGAAATTTTACCTTTACCGGCACTACTAACTATCACACCAGATTCAACTGCATGTTTCAATCCACTAGTATAATTTTCGGTATACCATCCATTTCTTAATATTGTGTATGGTATGTTGCAAACTTTCAGTAGTTCTTCAGTCGCCATATGCTCGGACGCTAAACTCATAGATGATTTATCAGCATGTAATAAGCTGGTGTAAACAATCCTTTTTACATCAGCAAGTAAGGCTGCTTTAATTACATTTTGATGTTGAATTCTTCGTTTTCCAATTTCACTACCAGAGATTAAAAGCAAGCTATCAATCCCTTTCAAAGATTCTTCAAGACCATCCCCTTCATTATAATCAAACGGGCGCGCCTCAATCTCTAATTTTTTGGCCTTATCCGGATTCCTTACCAGAGCCACTAAATATTCACTACCTATTCTTTCTTTTAACTTTTGTACTACCCAATTGCCTAATTGCCCGGTAGCACCCGTAATACCAATTTTCATAAATTTTAACTTTTAATGTACTTATATAAACGAATTAATAGCCAATGATTAGGTGATTTGTGACAGTTATCGGAAGAACTGTTGTAATAATCAGAAGCTCAATCTCAATCAGGGGCTTTTTATATGTTGATTTCTATTAACGGTAACTCTTCTCATTTTCTAGTTATTTACTATGTCAGCCATAACTATTTTTTCACAAGCTAAATGTCCCTCAATTGTACAAATACTAAAAATAGGGTATGCAACCAGGTGAAGAAATGCGTCTTTTGGTGATAGCCCAGGTGCATATCCCATAAGCTTGAGGTAATGAAGGTCTAAATCTTTAATTCTGATATTTAAGAATAGTTCGACATTCAATTCAGGCCGAACTAGCCCCATTTCCGATGCTTCATCCAGCAAAGGCCTTACTAAGTTCGAAATCAGATTATCCTTAAATAAGTTTATTACTTTTAAGGCCTTAGTATCATATTTGTTGATACTGTATATATACACAAGCTCCATGGCGTGAAACTCCTTGATTAAAAGATAATATATTTTGGATAATCTTTTAAAAGGATGTTCCTGCTTGATGTTTATTTCTTCGATTTTGTAAAGGATACAAGTAATCAGTTGAGTTACACCAGCTGCAAGCAATTCATCCTTATTAGAAAAGTGTTGATATAATGTCTTCTTACTAATACCAAGATTTTTAGCGACATCATCCATAGTCACGCTCTTATGCCCATATTGCCTAAACAATTTGAAGGATTCATTTACAATGCTTTCTTTCATAATTTACTGCTTGTTTGGCTACCCAACCTTAACAGAAGTCATAGTAATTGCTCCTGCTACTGCTTGGTCATTAAAAATACTTAAACCTTCTTTTTCTCCTTTGAGGGCTAGACAATACAGCAAAGGCAAATAATGCTCAGGGGTAGGAATGGACAGCGCAAACTCTTTTCCTTGTCTTGAATAATCTATCAGACCTTTATGATCTCCATTCAAAATAAACTGTTTCATTTTTTCATTTGCGTCTATAGCCCAATCATGTCCATAGTTTTCATTGAGTCGCCCCCAATCAATCAAACTCAGGTTATGTACCATATTTCCACTACCTACAATGAGTACTCCTCGCTCTCTCAATTTTGAAATCTCTTTGGCAAGCTCATAATGAAATTGTGCTCCTTTTGTATAATCTAAACTCATTTGAAGAATTGGGATATCAGCATTTGGGTACATGTGTTTAATTACTGACCAGGCACCATGGTCTAAACCCCATTTATGATCTAATTCTACATGGGTAGTTGTTATTAGCTCTTGTGTCTTCTTCGCCAGCTTAGGACTACCTGGAGCAGGATATTGTACTTCAAAAAGCGCTCGTGGAAAGCCTCCAAAATCATGAATGGTTTGTGGATTCTCCATCGCTGTTACCATTGTGCCTTTGGTTTCCCAATGGGCAGAAATGCACAAAATTGCTTTTGGCCTTTCTATTTCACCTGAAACCATACGAAAACTCTGTACAAATTCATTCTCCTCAATGGCATTCATAGGACTTCCGTGACCTAAAAATAACACAGGCATTTTAGGTGTTGATCCAAATTCATCGGTTACTTTATCTAGTTTGTCAAGTTTCATAGCTACTCCTGTTAGTGGCATAAGGGCCAATAACTTTATAAAATTCTTTCGTTTCATTTTTTACTTGAATATCAAAATAGGCTCAAACTTTTATATTCTATATTTTCAAAAAGCTTTAGGAGTTGCCCCAGACACCTTTAAAAACAAATTCTTCTATAGCCTTTCTTTTGCGATGTGCTTTTTCACGTACTTGCAGGTCATCTGGAAGCTCCTCAGTATTTCCCTGGTAGCCCAAAGCCATGATGGCAATTGGATTATGCCCATCGGGAATTTCTAGGTTTTCAATAGCTTTTTCTGTGCTAAACCCTCCCATTTGGTGTGCTACTAAACCCAGTTCCGTTGCTTGAATCAAAAAATTACTTACTGCCTGACCACTGTCATACCATGCATGTTTGTTGGGCTTGTTTTTATAATCGAAATTGCTCTTAGCTACAATGGCTATAAGTACAGGTGCTTTTGTTGCCCATACCTGATTTGCTTCCACCAGAGTATCAAATATTTTTGTCCATGTTTCCGGCTCATATTTGGTGGCATAAACAAATCTCCATGGTTGTTCATTCATGCTGCTAGGGGCCCACCTGGCGGCCTCAAAAAGAAGGTCTAATTTTTTAGATTCTATTGGTTTTTGAGAAAATGCTCGTGGACTCCAACGCTGCTCTATTAGTTTATTTAATTGCATATATCGCTTTATATTTTAAAACATAAGGAGGCAGAGTGCCTCCCTTTTGCTCATTAATTATTCACCATAGTAAAAACGCTCACTAATAATTTGTCCATCCTTCCATTGTTGAACACTCACCTGATTACGCTTCACACGGCCCATTTCTTTCAATGTCATTTCCATGTCCCACTCGACCATAGTTAAGCCATCACCTATCGCAATAGATTTTACATCAGCCTTGTGCCACTCCTCAACCATTTGTACAAATTGCTCCTCATACTCCCGATTAGCTTGCTTACCAACTCTTGGTTGTTCGTTATTTTCTTGCATCACTAAGTCTTGATGATAATACTTTTCAAATGCCTCTAGTGTCTTACCGGATTGAATCATTTGATTAAGGTCATTTACTTTTTGTTTTAAATCCATTTTACTTTTTTTTAGTTGTCCTTATAACGATTTTAGTTAGGTCAAAATTCTGAAATTTATATAGGTAATGGGTATCAACTATCGGAAGAGTAGTTGTAAGATTCGGAAATGACTCTGAAATGGATCGTTTTGTAAGCTTCACAATCCGATTTGCTCACAAAGTTTACCCACTCAGTTGGAGAGCTTGTATTAAAAATACTTTCAGGCTTAAATAAGATATTATTAAGATCCATTGCAAATGAAAATAAGTATGCCAGATTATATAACTTTATACTATGCCTAGTCTAAAAATGCTACCTGAAGATGAACAAATTACCATTAACCCTGATGAAAATATACTGTTAGCTAGCCTGAGTGCTGGGATTCCCCATGTACATGCCTGTGGTGGGAAAGGACGGTGCTCAACCTGTCGTGTGATTGTATTAGACGGTATGCAAAATTGTGTACAACCTAATGAGAAAGAAGCCAAACTGGCACAAAAAATGGGCTTTACTTCTAATATTAGGCTGGCATGCCAAACACAGGTTAGTGGCGACCTTACCGTAAGACGTGTGGTATTGGATGATGTGGACTTGGAAATTATAACCAACTCTCTTAAAAATGGCATACAGAGTATTGGTGAAGAGAAAGAGGTATCAATTTTGTTCTCCGACATTGCTAATTACACTACCTTTACAGATGCTGCTCAACCTTATGATACAGTACACTTTCTCAATCGCTATTTTCGTGAAATGGGCGAAATAGTTGCCGCTAAAAATGGTAGAATTATTGACTACTATGGCGATGGATTTTTGGCTATCTTTGGGCTTGAGGGCGATCTATACCATTCAGATAATACCGTAGCTGCGGGTTGTAAAATGCTAGACAAAGCAAAGTCTCTGTCTGCTTATTACAAACAGATAAGTGGCTGTATATTTCAACTTCGACTAGGTATAAATACAGGAAATGTTATTGTCGGCAATATTGGGATTGACAAAATGCGAAAGTTTGCGGCTATTGGGGGTGAGGTAAACTTTGCTAGTCGCATAGAAGCTGCCAACAAAGAGCTCGGAACACAGTTCTTAATTTCTCAATCTACTTTTGAGCACCTCAATGAAAAAGTTAAAATAAAGGCTACCCATATAATTTCTGTCAAAGGGAAATTAGGCCAGCATAAGGTATATGAGCCATCTCATCCTGAAATTAAATAAACTATCTGAAAAAGGTATTTCTAAGCCAGTTTTGAAGGATTAACAATTTTTAGGACTGCTAAACCTCCCAGTGGTGCCAATACCCAATGCTCTTTGTCGTCAACACAATGATTTAGTCCTTCTGATTCTACAGATTCGGTGATATCTTTGATAGACTTGCTAAATTTTTGCAGAGAAGAAACTGTAATTATAGTACCTCCTGTAACTTTTTTGATATAGCGAATCAAACCCTTTCCACTTAATAACCCTTCTGATATTGGTATTCCAAACTTCAGTTTTAACCTATGCAAGTTAGCTTTTAATGATTTCTTTTGCGCATCTGGGTCTGTGCCATTTCCTATCCCTATTTTTATACTACGAAAAACCTTTTCAACTTTTTTAGCCACCACACTCCATCCAAACTTGGATGAAACATCTTGAATTAAGTATCCCACACCTTCTTTGCAAACAACCGATTTATCTAAATTAATGTCACATTCTGGTATATCTGTGATTAAAACTGTAGCACCTTCTTCTGCAAAATACTTTGCTTCTACCACTCCTTTACCTTCAGTTGCACCAGTAATTATGGCTACCTTGTTTGCTAACCTTCTTTGTTTCATCTTCATTGAGTTTGTGAACGAATAATTCCTCTATTCAAAGTTTACTTTGGTTTATCAAACACCATGTGACGTCAATGCTTTTCTTGAAATAATTGGATTTATCGATTTGGCTATAACTATAAAACTGACACCTATTATAATTTTTGTTAATCCCAAAATGAATATAGCTGCCGTAATACTTCGAAATGACGTAATCAAAATGAGTCCAGCTAATACTATAATTAATAGCCCTGCCAATGATTTATAAAATTGCAGGCCCATTCTGTCATTTCCAATTAGCTTTTTAGCATTAAATGCAATAATAAGGTGAAGACCGATAACTGAAGCAAATGCACTGGTTATATAAAGAAATGTATCCACATCATTGGCTAAAAAGATTACTGTAAAAGCGTAAGACAAGGAAATCAACGCCATCCAAAAAAAGTCGGCACCGTTTACCTTATCAATTAAGCTTTTATTAAGGATCCTAACAGACAATGAACTTGTTATCATTAGCCCTAAGAATAGTACGTATTTAGTTACAGGAGTTGGATTGATTGCTAGTATCGAAATTATAACGCCAACTGCAATCAACAACCAACCGATCAACTGAGAAATGTCTTTAAATTTCATAATCTTACATTTTAATTATTGATATTTTTTTACTTCAATAACGATCAGAGACTCAAGTAATGACACACTTATATCTACTGAATTTATAATACAAAGTAAGTGTAGATAGATCGTTAATTAGTAACATTTATCAGAAGAGGTGTTGTAATTTTCGGAAGAGTTACCACCCGTCCTGGTCAGTTTTCGACCAAAGTTCTATAGAGAATTCCAAGAAACGCCAATGCGGATGGAGCTGTGGATTTGTCTAATGGTATATGACAAATTTCTATTCAGGATTAGCTTATTGCACTATGAAATTTATTGACATTATGTGGTTCACCGTAAACAAACAAAAGATCGTTTTGAACAATCTTCTCTGTAGAATCGAAATGAAACAGCATTTTGTCACCTCGGCATATCCCCACTATATTCACTCCGAATTCCTTACGAATACTGGATTCTCCTATAGATTTCCCCACTACCGACCCACTGTCTCTGCCGACTTTAATAGTGGTTATATTCAGTTCAGGAAAAGTTGGAGACTTATAGGTTTTTGGAAGCTTTTCATTGCTCTCAAGCAAGTAATAATTATCTGCCCGTACCATGGATGCAAACTTCTCAATATCTTCAGCTGGCACCAGAAACCTTTGAAGCACCCTTGAAGATATTTCTATAGAGGTCTCAAACTCTTCCGGAATCACATCATCAGCACCCAAAGCAAGCAGTTCAGTAGATTCATGTACATATTTGCTTCTTACTACCATATAGGCCGTTTGGCAGACTGATCTTACTGCCCTTACTATGCTCTCCGTTTCTTTATGGTCTGAAACGGCTATAACAACAGCCCTTGATTTTCGAACTTGCACATGTTCCAGAATATGACTTTGGTTTGCATTGCCAAAAAAAATCGAAGTGCCTTTTTTTCTTTCTTTCTTAACAATATCCGCATTGACTTCAATTATTACATATTGGATATTATTAGCTTCTGCAGCTCTTGCCAAGTGCGAACCATTCATACCAAAACCTATAATGATAAGATGGTCTTCGAATTCATCCCATTTGATATTATCATCAGGCATACTTTGAGCAGCTGTTTTATTCAAGGCATTACCAAGTTTAGATTTCAAGAAGAAATATACAATGCGTTCTGAATAAACGAATACAAATGGTGTAAGTAGCATTGAGGTAATAGATACAGCTAAAAAATATTGATTCATTGACTCTGTAAGCAGACCATACTCAATACCCACTTTAGAGAGTATAAAAGCAAATTCTCCAACCTGAAAAAGTGCCAGTCCTGTGAGGATGGCAATCCGTGCAGGGTATTGCAAAAGCAATACTGCAAAAGCTGCAATCGAACCTTTGATTATGAACACTCCTCCGGTGATACTAAGGATGAGAAGAAAGTTTGAGAAGAAAAAATAAGTATCAAGCATCAATCCTACAGATATGAAAAAAAAGCTCGTAAACAATGCCCTAAAAGGTAAAATGTAGCTAGTAGCCTGATGACTATATTCTGACTCTGAAATAATTAAGCCTGCAAGAAAAGCACCAAGTGCTAAAGAGAGGCCTGCTTCTGAGGTAAGAAAAGCTACTGCGAAACAGATAGTAAATGTTGTCAATAGAAACAGTTCTTTGCTGCGAGTTTTGGCTACTTCGTACATGAGCTTAGGAACCAAATATCTAGCACTTACAATCGTAATTACGATTATTATTGCTGATTTTATCAAAAGTGAAAGTACGCTATTGAGTACGCTCTCTGAATGACCCGACATTATAGGTACAATTAGCATCATTGGCACCACGATTAGGTCTTGAAAGATGAGTATTCCGAGTGCATTTTTACCTTGTGCAGAAGTCATCTCGTTTCTATCCTGAAACATCCTTAATACAATAGCCGTGCTTGAAAGAGAAATTAGGAATCCCATAAAGACTGCCTCAACCAATGTAGCTCCTGTCAATAAATAGAAAGCCATGGTAATGACAATCGTAAGTAAAACCTGCAGTAGCCCACCAACAAAAACGCTTTTTTTGATGGAGGAAAGTTGTTTGATGGACAACTCCAAACCAATTACAAACATGAGAAGAATGACCCCTATTTCAGAAATTATTTCCACCTGATGAGGGTCACTGATGAGGCTTAAACTGTTGGGGCCAATAATAATTCCTGTCAACAGAAAGCCTAGTATAGAGGGTAATTTAATTTTACTAAGAAGTAAAACAATCAGAGTAGAGAACCCAATCAGAATCAGTAAATCTTGTAATAAGGTTAAATGCATCCAATAATTTATAATAAGTCTTACTTGTCAGAGTGCGATCTTTCGCCATAGTTTAACAGGGCGCAAATAGCCAATTTAACTACTCCACACATCTATTTTTTACAACTCTCCCATTCTCTATCAGGATAATAACGACTTCAAACCAACTTTCTCATTTCATCTCTGAATTCTGAAGGAGTCTGACCAGATTTCTTTTTGAAAACATTGGAAAAATATGACTTTTCGTTATACCCAAGTTCAAAAGCTATTTCAGAGACAGTCTTATCGCTTCCAGCCAAAAGATTTTTTGCTTCAATCAATTTCCTTGTTTCAATTATTTCTGAAACACTCTGTTGAAGAATTTTTTGGCAAATTAAATTTAGATTTCTGGATGTCATAAATAGTTTGTCAGCATAAAATTCAACCCCATGTGACCTGCGAAAGTTTTCTTCTAGAATTTGTAAAAAATTGGTGAAGGTTGTACTATTAGGTTCTTGCTTTTCATATTCTGGTAGCTGCTTTTGCATCTCAGACTCTATCATAATAAACAAAGCATTCAGTAAATTTTTAATTATACTGTAATTAGGTTGCTTTTGTGCCTGCTCATCGTTTATCAATTCACAAATGGTTACTAAACGATCAAAACATCTTCCTTCCGTCAATTGAATATTTGCACTATTATGAAAAAGTGTATACAGATGGAATGTAAGCTCAGCAATAAATTCACTCCTAAATCGGATTACCCATACCAGGCATTTATCATTTTTGACTCTTGGTATGAGTCTATGTACCTTGCCTTTAGTAACAAAACTCAGGTAAGGTGCCTCAAATTTTTCGGATTGGAAGTCTATAAAATGTTCAAGAGAACCTTCAAGACCAATTAGAAGCTCTTCAAAGTCATGGTTGTGAGGTGTATCAGGAGATGAAGATATCTTTCTCGCTTCTGAAGCATCGACCTGAAAAATATAAATAGGTTTGTCCATCACCGTCCATTCAGGGAATCAAATTTGTCGAGTAATCTCATTCAAACAAACTCGCTTATTCTTAATTGACACTTGTTTTTTGATCCTATCTCGTATTAGCAAGCTTGATTAAATAACTCTTCGAAATTACAAAATATTTTCGATTAGGGGTAAAAGCCTGTTAAGCGCATCTAATTTAAGTAAATGTCACTAGGCCTGATGTCGTTAAATGGCTGGTTTTAAAGCGATTTCCGAAAATTACAACACCTCTTCTGATATGTGTTACCTATTCCAACAGTCTATCCTTAACCTTTGTACTATCATTAATTTAAAAAATTTAAAAAAACAACGATGGTAAATACAGCAGTAAAAAAAACGACAAAATGGGTTATGGACACCTCTCATAGTGAGTTGGGGTTCAAGGTAAAACACCTAATGATCAGTTACGTGAAAGGTGAGTTTAAAGACTTTGATATTAAAGTAGATGGCGATGATATATTCGAGTCTAAAATCAAAGTAATAATTGACCCGTCAACAATTTCGACAAAAAATGAGGATCGAGACAATCATCTAAAAAGTGCTGATTTCTTTGATGTTGAAAAGCACGACAAACTGACCTTTGAAAGTTCATCTTTTGATAAAATTGATGAAGATCAATATAAACTTATGGGTGTACTTACTTTGAAAGGCATATCTAAATCAGTTACCCTCGATATTGTATTCGGAGGCATTATGAAGGACCCATATGGTAATGAAAAGGTTGGCTTTAGTCTTAGTGGCAAAATTAATCGAAAAGACTGGGGGTTAAACTGGAATGCTGCTTTGGAAGCAGGAGGGTTAATGGTTAGTGATGAAGTGAATCTTACTGCTGAAGTTCAACTAGTAAAGCAAGTACAATAATTATGATTTCTATTCAGAAGCCAGATTCTAACGGCATAGAATCTGGCTTCATTAAACACATATTAATATGACTTTAAAAAAAACTTCGAATGCAACAGGTTGGATTGTTATTATAACAGGGATATTAATATCCATTTTCTCATTCAATCCAGCACCCGTAATTAGTTATTTATTGATTTCCGGATTTTTAATAACCGGTGTGTTAGCAAGGTTAGTCGTTAAAAATAGTCAAGCTCATGCTCACAGTATTAAGGACTTTTCAATGATGTCATTAATATCATTTGTGTATGCCATAGTTACGTTATTGCTAGCAACAGACGTTCTAATGTTTCTCTACATTACAAGTGCATTTGCATCCATAATAGGTATTCATTTCCTTTTCTCTTTTAATGCACTAGATCAATTTGGGCAGACAAGGATGGATGCAGCGTTCTATAAGGCAATGTCCGGTTTATTGGTCATTATTTTAGCTGGATTCACATTGGTAACTGCATTTTACAATGCACAGCATGCCCTTATGGTATTAGGGGCTACAAAAGTCTTAATTGGGGCCAGTTTTATACAAATATCGAAAGAACTGATCCCTGTTAATCAAAGATAACCATCTCTAAAAAACATCTTCTAGACTATGAAAAATAAGAATCAATATAAAGCCCCAAGCAACACGAGAATAGGCCATGTGCATTTAAAGGTTTCTGATCTTGATAAGGCTCTTGGGTTTTATAGAAATCTACTAGGATTTGAAGTAACTACCTACTATGGAGATCAGGCGGTATTCCTCTCAGCAGGTGGCTATCACCACCATATAGGATTAAATACTTGGAATAGCAAAGGTGCCCCATCAGCCCCAAGAGACGGGAATGGTCTTTATCATGCTGCTATTCTATACCCGGAGCGCAAAGACCTGGCTGTCATTTTACAAAGATTGAAAGATGCTAATTACCCCGTTAATGGAGCCTCAGATCATGGAGTTTCTGAAGCTATTTATCTGCGAGACCCAGACAACAACGGAATTGAACTGTACTGGGATAAGCCAAAGGAAGACTGGCCTCAGGACGAAAATGGAGAATTAGTCATGAATACTAAGCCTTTAAATATAAAATCATTATTAAATACAATAAACAATTAACCCTTTAAAACAATGAAAAAATCATTAACAACCCTAGCAATCATAGTATTTACAGTAAATGCTTTTGCGCAGACACAATGGAAAGTAGACCCGTATCATTCATCTCTCAATTTTGCCGTTGAGCATTCAGGCATAAGTCTAGTGAATGGTAAGTTTACTGAATACACTGGAAGTTTAACTACAAATGGTGATGCACTTGAAGAAGCTCAATTTGATTTCACCATACAGGTAAGTAGTATAAATACCAATGTTGAACAAAGAGATCAACACCTTAAAAGTGCAGACTTTTTTGAAGTCGATAAGTTTCCAACTATGAGCTTTAGTAGCACTAAAATACTAGAAACCGGCAGACCAAATCATTATTTGTTATATGGTGAGCTTACGATAAAAGATGTGACCAAAGAAGTAATCGCTGATGTGTATTTTGGTGGTAAGTCAAAGAGTGATCAGGGTGAAAAATTAGGATTAAAGGCTATAGCAACAATAGATCGCTTCGACTACAACATAGACTACGACCCAACAGCTGCAGGGATTGGAAAAGACATCAAAATTCTTGTTCACCTTCAATTTGCTAAGCTATAAGTAATTGTTTAAAACAAAATGAAAAAGAACGAGTCACTAGGAATATTTACCCTAAGAGTTAGCCTTGGTGTGCTAATGCTCTTGCACGGAATAGCAAAGATTCAAAAAGGTGTTGGTGGAATAGCAGGTATGATGGAGCAATCCGGATTACCTTCTTTTTTCGCCAATGGAGTTTATGTAGGTGAAGTGATTGCGCCTATACTGTTAATCGTTGGATTCAGAACACGTATTGCGTCTATACTTTTTGCAGGCACCATGGTCGTGGCTGTTGTAATAGCACATGGAAGTGATATTGTTAAACTCACTCAATCTGGAGGTTGGGCTATTGAATTACAGGCTTTATACTTCTTTGGTGCGATGACACTGTTTTTCACCGGTGGTGGTAAATACGCGCTATCAAATAATAATCGTTGGGATTAAATAATAAATCACGATGAAAGAAAATAAAACTCCACTATCATGTAAATACTTGACAGATGAATTATAACTATCCATCACTTTCTGAAACAATGAATAAACTAAAAGCTGAAGGATATACGGTTGACTTTAACTTAAGTGGAGATTGTATTCATTGTAAAGGTGAACAATTAAGGGTATATCCTGCAGACTTTAAAATTGATAAATTCTTTAGATTCGAAGGACCAACTGATCCTTCAGACGGATCAATTCTTTATGCCATTTCATCTACAAAGCATAATTTAAGGGGCTTGTTGGTGAATGGTTATGGAATTTACTCTGATGAACTTTCAAATGATATGGTGGCCAGGTTGACTACCTCCTCTTAAAAATCAAATTCTATTAATTACTACTAATCGAAAACCTCGTTCCTTCAATTCATTAATTAATAATAGTATTATTATACCCTGTGGTCATCTAATACTTCTATAATAATCTCTTGTTTTCCGAAAATTACAACAGCTCTTCCAATAAGTGATACCCATCACATTAGCTAATCAGGGATCTTTGTTTAATAAATAGTTAGTAACAATTAAAAAAAAGAAAATGAAAAGTTTAGAAAAAAAAGTAGCCATTGTAACTGGAGGAGGATCTGGAATTGGCAAAGCGATTTCTCTTTTATATGCTTCTGAGGGAGCAAAAATTGTCGTTTCTGACATTGACGAAAAGGGGGGTAATGAAACAGTTTCTGAAATTGAAGCAAATGGAGGTGAAGCAATTTTTGTGAAAGCTGACACTTCCAATGCTGACGATAGTAAAAATGTTGTTGAGCAAACATTAAAACAATATGGTGCATTGCACATCGCTGTAAACAATGCGGGTATAGGAGGTCCAGTGATGCCTACTGGAGAATACCCAATTGAAGGCTGGGATAAAACCTTAGCTATAAATCTTTCCGGTGTTTTTTATGGATTGCGATATCAAATTCCTGCTATGGTTGCATCAGGAGGAGGCAGTATTGTAAATGTTGCCTCTATATTAGGTAAGGTAGGAACAAAGAATTCATCAGCTTATGTGGCTTCTAAACACGGAGTTATAGGACTTACAGAAACTGCTGCATTGGAATATGCCGATAAAAACATACGCATAAATTCGATTGGCCCAGGTTATGTATTAACACCTCTTGTTAAAAACTCATTGGACGAGAATGTTATTAAGGCCTTGGTAGACCTGCATCCTATGGGCAGACTTGGTGCTTCGGAGGAAGTTGCAGAATTGGCACTTTGGCTAAATTCAAATAAGGCTTCATTTGTGACAGGTGCCTACTACAATGTAGATGGAGGTTATCTGGCTCAATAATTTGAAAAAATATAATCAAATTAATTAAGACTAATAAATATGAAAAAGCTCATTGAATTATTTGTAAAAATCAATCTCAGCTTAATATATGACTTGGGTTGGAGCACTCAAAGTATTTCATTACGAAGCTGATGGAATTGTGTCCATTATCGCAAATAGTCCATTAATGAGCTTTTTTTTTAAATAGATAAGCACCCGATAATGCAGCTTACAAAAATCCTAAAGTTAAAACAATTTTAGGTTAATATCTTTCCAATATTTTTTATGATATTTTCATTTATTTTGATTCGTTTTATCATAAATTGCGACCCGATTTTTATAATTTGAAAAAGTTGATATAATTGGAAAACCCATGTTTCACCCTGCTTGAAGATTTAGAGCGAGGATTAGTAGAGATAGACAACAGAAATAACTCAAGTATTAAAAAATGCAGCGAAAAAGTAGAACTCACACAAGCACTATCAAGAAAACTTAGAAGCCTTTACTTTGAGAATAAACCCAAGAATCTCGAAAGGGAAATACGATTCTTTAAAGAAGTAAAACCAAAGTTCTTTTCAGAGCTCTATTTTCAAATTGAAGTATTCAATTATTATAAAGGAAGACCTAAAGGTAGTCTGAAGGCAAAGAAACATCACATTAACTTTTGCCTGGATAAAGCCTCATCTTTCATTACTAATCACTGTGAGTTTCACAACTACATTAAGTTAGGATCCACTCACCTCGATGAGCTGTACTTTACCAACAGAGACTTCGACCCCAAGTTACATGGAGGAATGGAATATCCATCGGACCCAGTGTTCAGCTCACCAGCTGACCCAACGCTATCATGTCTGATGGCCGCAGACCGATATCTGCAATTTCTAAAGAATGAACTCTTCACTTTGAAGAACCCCACTTTAGACCCAAGTTGGGAATTTATGAAGACACTAGATTGGCATGGTTCAAAGACTGAATTAGTCGAATTGATCTATGCTGTGCATGCTTCGGGAGCTTTAAGCGGAGAGTTGAAAGATGCGATAAGGATGTTAGAAAAAGCCTTTAATGTTGATCTGGGTAACTTCTACAGAACCTACACGGACATTAAATACAAAAAGAACCCAACCAGCTTCCTGGACAAATTAAAAACCAGCCTTTCTGAGAAGATTAAGACGGAAACTTAAAAAAAGTGGCCCCAAGTTGGTATCACCTTGTGAACATCAACATTCAAATAGCCTCATGTTTGAGCATCGTTTAACAAAAACTAATAAAACATGACAGCTACTATTATTACACAAGATGACCTTCAACAATTCAAGTCAGAAATGCTTGAAGAAATCAAATCACTTTTAGGCAACAAGCGTGCACCTCAAAAGCAATGGCTCAAGTCCTCAGAAGTCCGGGAGCTACTTAAAATTTCTCCAGGAACACTTCAAAACCTTCGAGTTAATGGCCACCTACCCTATACTAAAATAGGCGGTACGATCTTCTATGCATTCGAGGATGTTCAATCAATGCTGGAAGAAAACAAACGCAACTAAATCACCCTGTACCCAAGACTCTCCCTCTCCAATTCCTTAGGTTTAGACAACTGGATTATTTGAAGAAGTAAAAAACTTAAATGAGATTTACTTCAGGTTAAGGTAGGTAAAGGTGAACCAGCTCTCCGCATAAGTTATATGTAAAGGCTTAACTCTC
>Ga0189278_10089_pt1 | contig 119824 bp, 97 predicted proteins | sample N26A9minimetaG_FD_130326 | JGI IMG/M metagenome (GOLD analysis project Ga0189278, IMG submission 130326) | Marine microbial communities from the Costa Rica Dome - N26 A9 mini metaG | ecosystem: Environmental > Aquatic > Marine > Oceanic > Photic zone | place: Costa Rica: the Eastern Pacific...
GCATCCCCATTCATCCATCGGGGATATGCCGCCCAGGGAATACAAGAACCGTTTCGGGGAAGAATTCTTCCCCGAAACAGACGACATTAATGATAATTTTATGAATTTAGCGATGTCCTAAAAAAGGGAAGGCTACAAGTGGATTGACAACCTAACCCTAAAAACCTTTCACAGCCTTTGCTACGGAATAATCAGAAACTTTGGTGTAAACGAGTTTGACAACAAATTCAGGATAATTGGAGATACAAAAGCAACTGATGATGAATTTGCAAAGTATTCTGCAACTGAAACAGCTTTTGAAGTTATTCATAAAATCTTAATCCAAAACTGTGAATCCAACGAGTATCTGCTAAACTTGAAAAGATACATTTTGGATTATATGATTGACAAAATCCATATAGAGAAAGTCAACCGCCTTTCGCTACCAAAAGATGGGAAGTATTACACCACATTGAACGGCACAAAAGTTCGGTCAAAATCGGAACAATACATTGCAGATTGGCTATACCGGCACAGTATCAACTTTGAGTATGAACCAAATGTAAACTTTAGGGATTTTGATTTCAGGCCTGACTTTTTCATTCCTGAAGCTAACCTTTATTTAGAACATGTCAGTGATAAAAGCTATCCTACAAAAGGAAAAGAACAACAATTCAACAAAGCCAACAAGCTACTAGTAAAAACCTTTGAGCACCAAACAAAGGATACGGCCTTATTCAACTTGGCTTTGGAAAGAATTGTAAAAAATAGGCTTCCATCAAATTATCATTTTTCGACAGCTTTATCGTTTGAGGAAGAATTCAGCTCCTACCATAAAGAAATCAAAGACTTTTTACGTCAAATAATGAGAGTGGTTGATATGGTGAAAGTTGAAAACTTACCAACCAAAACCGTCTTAGAAAATTCAAAGAAAGACCAACACGAGCGAGTTCGGGATTTTTATAAACTTGCAATCCCTATCATAGAACAATATCAAGACTATTGCACCAATAAATCATATCTTGATTTCAACGATATGATAACAAAGACTATTTCATTATTTAAAAATCATAGTGATATAGCCGATAAGTTCAGAGGAAAGTTTCAATACATTCTTGTTGATGAATTTCAAGATGTCAACAACTTGCAGGTTGAGTTAATCAAGCTTCTATTAACAGATAAAAATCAACTTTTCTGTGTTGGAGACGATTGGCAAAGTATTTATGGATTTAGAGGTTCCAATGTAGACTACATTGTCAATTTCAAAGAGCATTTTAAAGAATCTGATACCATAAAGTTAAGTATGAATTATAGAAGTACTGAGCATATTGTTGGTGCCAGTAATGAGGTAATCAAACACAATAAATTCAAGGTAAACAAGAAAGTCCAATCAAATAAAAAGTCAACTAGCAAAATTCACATTTACGCAGGAAAAAATGAGGCTGAAAATATTGAGTACGCTCTTGACCAAGTAAATAAGCTCAAAGACAAAGGTTACAAAAAGGAAGATATTTTGTTTCTCTACAGAAGAAGCAAAATGTACAGTCCTTACTTTGAGCGATTTAAACAGGAACGGGTTTTCGTTTCTGGCAAAACCATACATGCTTCAAAAGGTCTTGAGGCAAAAGCGGTATTTATTATAGGTTTGACCGAAGGAAGTGGAGGGTTTCCAGATATTTGGATGGAGGATAGAATTTACCAAGTAATAAAAGAGTCCAATCACGATTTGCTTCTGGAAGAGGAAAGAAGATTGTTTTATGTCGCTATCACAAGAGCAAAGGACAATTTGTTTCTGATTACTGAAAAAGGAAATGAGTCAAGTTTTCTTAAAGAAATTCCCGATAATTTTACATTTAAAACCAGTGTTCCCTTTAAATCTGTTGTTCAAGAGATAGTTCTTTGTTTAAAATGCAAAAGTCGACTAGATGAAGGTTTCGTATACTGCCCATACTGTGGAAGTGAGCAAAAGCTTTTAAATTAAAAAACCTTCCCCACCGCTTCAATGGTCTTATCCAAATCCGCATAGCTGAGGGCATCGTTTAAAAAGTAGCTCTCAAAGGCAGAGGGCGGTAAGTACACCCCGTTCTCCAACATCCCATGGAAGTATTTTTTAAAGGTATCGTTATTGCCCTTGGCCGAGCTAGCAAAATCCACCACTGGCTCGTCCGTAAAGTGCACGGAGATCATACTGCCGTAACGGTTAATCTGGTGGGCCACTCCCTTTTCGGTCAAGGTTTGAGCAATGCCCTTGTGCAAATAGGCCGTTTTTTCGGCGAGGCTGTCAAACACTTCGGGTTGGTTGTTCAAGGCGGTGAGCATGGCCAGTCCGGCACTCATCGCCAAAGGGTTGCCGCTCAAGGTCCCTGCCTGGTACACCGGCCCTTCGGGCGCCAAATGCGCCATGATCTCGGCACGGGCCGCAAACGCCCCTACGGGCAGTCCGCCCCCGATCACTTTCCCGAACATTACAATATCGGCATCAATGCCCAAGGTTTCCTGCGCACCGCCCTTGGCCAAACGAAAGCCCGTCATCACCTCATCAAACAGCAACAAAATGCCCTCTTGGGTGCAGATGTTACGCAATCCCTGTATAAATTCTTCCTTAGGGATAATACAACCCATATTCCCCGCTACGGGTTCCAAAATAATGGCGGCAATCTCGCCCCTGTTGGCTTCTACCAAGGCCTTTACGCCTTCCAAATCGTTGTAATCCGCCAATAACGTATCCTTGGCCGTGCCCTGCGTTACCCCGGGACTGTTGGGGCTACCAAAGGTAACCGCACCACTTCCGGCCTGTATCAAAAAGGAATCCGAATGGCCGTGGTAGCAGCCCGCAAACTTAATGATCTTGTCCTTGCCCGTGTACCCGCGCGCGAGGCGCACGGCACTCATACAAGCTTCGGTACCGCTGTTCACAAAGCGGATTTTATCGATATTGGGCACCATGGAAACCGCCAATTGGGCCAGTTCAGTCTCAATTTCAGTGGGCGTTCCAAAGGAAGTGCCCTTTTTGGCCTTTTCGATCACAGCGTCGATCACGGGCTGGTACGCATGACCTAAAATAAGTGGCCCCCAGGAAGCAATGTAATCGATGAGTTGGTTGCCGTCTTCGTCATACAGGTAAGCTCCTTTGGCTTCTTTGATAAAAATAGGGTGACCTCCTACGGCTTTAAAGGCCCGTACGGGTGAATTGACCCCTCCGGGGATGTATTTTTTGGCCTCTGCAAACAGGGCGCTGCTTCGTTGGTAAATCATAAGTTCTTTATGTCATTCCCGTGAAGACGGGAATCTATTTTATCTTTCTCTTTTCCTTGTCATGCCCGTGAAAACGGGCATCCATAACGTTTGGATTCCGCATCGTGCTTCGACTCCGCTCGGCATCCGTGCGGAATCAACGACCACCATGCAGTTCTCGATACATCTTGATCTGCGATCAAGCCACTCGAACTGACAAGTTGCCCAATGTAGCTCCATGCCAAAACACAAGACCCCTCGACTCCGCTCAGGATGACATCCGAAGCACAAAGGTAATGAGGATAAAACATTTTGGGAAATGGATTTTCAGCCGCGTCATGCTGAATTGGTTTCAGGTTGACGTTTGTCAATTCAAGTGGTTTTCGGGGGTTGAGCGGAGTCGAAACCATCGAAAACCGCACCCCCTAAGGTAGACAGGGCGGGAATCAACGACCATGCAGTTCTCGATACATCTTGATCTGCGATCAAGCCACTCGAACTGACCGGTTGCCCCAATGTGTCTTCATGCCAAAACACAAGATTCCTCGACTCCGCTCGGGATGACATCCGAAGCACAAAGGTAATGAGGATAAAACATTTTGGGAAATGGATTTTCAGCCGCGTCATGCTGAATTGGTTTCAGGTTGACGTTTATCTATTCAAGTGGTTTTTGGGGGTTGAGCGGAGTCGAAACCATCGAAAACCGCACCCCCTAAGGTAGACAGGGCGGGAATCAACAACCACCATGCAGTTCTCGATACATCTTGATCTACAATCAAGCCACTCGAACTGACCGGTTGCCCAATGTGTCTTCATGCCAAAACACAAGACCCCTCGACTCAGCTCGGGATGATAAACGGACCACAAATAAGATGATTTAGCTCAGAAGATTTATGTTGTCATTTCTAAGGAATCAATAACGGTCAACAGTGCAACCATCCAATCAGCTAAAAACTATTGCGCCCTACGGATATTGAGCACCTGCCCAATGGAAATGATATTATCCCTGAGATTGTTCAAGCGACGGAGCTCATCCACCGAAATATCATAGCGTTTGGAAATGCCATACAGCGTATCACCCTTTCTCACCTCATGGGTAAACACTTCGTATTGTTTCGGCTCGCGGACGGTGGAAAGTCCGTTTTCAACCACTGCTTCGTCATATTTGTGCAGATCGTAGCGCTCAATCAGCGCGATCAATTTTTGAGGGTACTTGCGGTCGGTGGCATACCCTGCTTGGCTGAGGCCATGGGCCCATTTTTTATAATCGTCCCGTTTGTAGTTGAACAAAAAGGCATAGCGCGAGCGGGTGGTCAGGAAGAGACTATGGTCCCGAAAGGAATACATGGGGTGGTTGTATTTTCTAAAACACTCGCCTTTGGCGTCATCATCGTGAAAATCGAACTCCCCTTCCCAACCCGTATGGCATTTGATGCCAAAATGGTTATTGGTTTTTAGGGCCAGTTCCCCCCTACCGGAGCCGCTCTCCAAAATGCCCTGTGCCAATTTAATACTGGCCGGAATGCCAAAAGCACGCATTTCGTACTGTGCCACCTCGGCAAAAGTTTCGATATATTCTTGGGTATCCGAAATCAAAAAACGTTCAAAACGCCCGGTATCTTCGGGCATGGGATACAAGCCCGTGGCATCATCGGCATCGAGTTTTGGGGTGTTCGAACGGGCCTGCCTATCGGAGTTGACCACTTTGGGCGCCCCTTTTCTATGGGTGCTGCGCTTCTTTTTGGCCCCACAGCTAGTGAGCAAAAGGGCCACCATCAATACATATCCTATTCGCCTGATCATATGTCCAATAACGGTAATTTCTTCTTTTTCAGTATAGCGTTCATGCCCGGTATGCCCTGTAACCCTCCTGTGTGGATGGCCAAAATCTGGTTTTCGGACGGAAAAAAATCCTTTTTGATCAAGTCAAAAATACCAAAAAGCATCTTTCCCGTATAAATGGGATCCAAAGGGATTCCGGTCTGTTGTTTAAAGCGGTTGATGAAAACAATGAGTTGTTGGTCCACCTTGGCATAACCTCCAAAATGATAGTCGGTTACCAGTCGCCAACGATTATTTTGGGCAAATGTACGAATCTCCTCGGTCAAAAAATCCCCTTTAAGTGCAGGGAAGCCCAAAACGGTCTGATGCGGTTGGGAGGCATTGATAAGTCCTGCCAGCGTACCGCCCGTACCCACAGAACCGCACACATAATCAAAATTCGCATCCGCTTCGGTCAGGATTTCCATACACCCCTTAACGGCCAAATCGTTGGTACCGCCTTCGGGCAGCAGGTAGACATTTCCGAACTGCTTTTTTAGTGTTTCTAGAAAAGCAGACTCATTTTTACGGCGGTAATCGCTGCGTGACACAAAATGGAACTGCATGCCGTGTTCGTGTGCCAATCGCAAGGTGGGATTGTCCTGCCATTGGGTCTCCAGTTCCTCGCCCCGAATGACACCAATGGTACTAAAACCGTGTTTGTGGCCCGCATAGGCCGTGGCGGCGATATGGTTGGAATAGGCCCCACCAAAGGTGAGCAAGGTATGTTGGTCTTGGGCCTTTGCTTCATGCAGGTTGTATTTGAGTTTGCGGTACTTGTTCCCAGAAATCAACGGATGGATGGTGTCCTCACGCTTCAGGTAGAGTTGAACGCCCTTTTCGTGGAGAAGGGGTATGTCAATATGCTGATTGGGGATAGTCAAACTAAAGCCGATGGATTAAATTCATTGTTATTCCAAAAAATCAATACTTATTTGTATTAAAATATATTGTAATTTAGTCTCATTATTCAATACAAATATAAGTCCAAATGTTAGATATTGTTCTCGAATATAAAAGTCTTCTTGAAAACCTTCATCAATACATTGAGGACAGCAAGTACAAAAAGGAGCATATTATCAATGAACTTGGCATATCCAGAGCCACCTTTTACAATAAACTGAAGAAGCGCAGTTTTAGTATTCCAGAAATGATCACTTTGAGCAGTTTGCTATTTCCCGAAGATACCAAGGCTTTGGAAATCAAAAATGCGTTGGAAAGAAGTAGGAAGGATAGTGATGCAGGTCGGGTTCTGGAACACGAATCCGTAATCGCCGCAGCCCGAAAAAAAATTCTTGAGTCCAAGTGAAGGTTATTTGGACGCACGAAGCGAACAAATCTTTTGACGGCATTCTGGATTATCTCCTAAAAGTCTGGTCCCAAAAGGAAGCTTTGGCCTTTGTGGATTTGGTTGAAGATACCATTGCAAAAATCAAGGAACACCCAGAACTTTTCAAAATTTCCAAATACAACCACACAAGCCGGGAAGCCGTTATCACCGAACACACGACCATGTTTTACAGAATTTTGGAAGAATCCATCCAAATAGAGTACTTCTGGGGCAATTTTCAAGACCCAAAAAAGGTAGAGAAGTTCTTAAAATGAGGGTTTTCAGCCATCAAACCCACCAAATGATTATCGGGTCAGGTACTTCAAAAAGCCGAAGGTCCGGCGCTTGGCAAGATACTCCATATCCTTTTCGTTGGCATAGGCCTCCCGCTCAAAACTAATGTTCTGATAAGCGCGATAACTGTCCAAATAGAGCACCGTGCGCAGCAGCCATTCGGAGATATACCAAAGGTAAAATGGCAAAATAAGCAGTTCCCGCTGTTGTTTGAGGTGGATACGCTCGTGGTTGATGAGCACCTCGTCCGCCATCAAGGAATCTTCCTTTAGGATAATGAAGGGCCAAAGGGAAAGACCTACATAATTTTTATAGAAGAAGTGTTTGAATACCAGTATCAACTGCTCGCTATCTAATGGTTCACTAACAAATATAACTGCAAAAAGTGCTCAAAATTTGATGATGGGCAGAAATCCATCAACATTTTCGGTGAACAACCCTGTTTTAGAAATCTTAAAATCCATTTTCCTTTGCTACAAAATTCGTAAATTCATATAGTAATTGGTAAACAACGCATGAAAGAACGCATTCCCTTGGAAGAGGGTGATTATTACCTGTCGGAACAAGGGTATAGGGTATTTACGGAAAAGTACCATCTCAAACGAGGGTACTGTTGTGAGAGTGGTTGCCGCCACTGCCCGTATGGATACAACACCAAAACAAATACTCAATAATAGCGATTCGGCATAATTTTTGTGCCTTATTTAAGTATACCTCAAGAATTTAAAAAAGATACTATGAAAAGTTTACAACGTTTTGCATTCATCGCCTTCGCTTTTGGTCTTTTGGCCTCCTGTACTTCCGTCAGGGTGGTTTCTGATTACGACCAAAAAGCAGACTTCGACACCTATAAAAGCTACGCTTTTTACAAAACAGGCATTGACAAGGCCCAAATTTCCGATTTGGACAAGAAACGGATTTTACGTGCCATTGAGACCGAAATGGGCTCCCGTGGATTTGTGAAATCCGATAATCCAGATGTGCTGATCAGCATTTTTACCAAGGAACGCGAACAAGTGGACGTCTACAACAACAACTTTGGCTGGGGTGCCGGCTGGGGCTGGGGTTGGGGCTGGGGTCCTGCATGGGCTTGGGGTCCCGGTTGGGGCTGGGGTCCTGGTTGGGGCTGGGGCGGCAACAACGTCAGCACCCGCACAGAAGGTTCGCTCTACATTGATGTTATCGATGCCAACAAAAAAGAGCTTGTATGGCAAGGCCGAGGCGTAGGCACCTTGAACAATATCAAAAACATTGAAAAGAAAGAACAGCGCATCAAGGAATTTGTTGCCCAAATTTTAGAGGAGTATCCGCCCCAAATGTCGGTAGCCTCCAACTAACATACAGACCGCCCAATGGGCGGTTTTTTATTGTCCTTAACGTTCCTTAAGAAAAAATACCCTTCCTATTTCGTATCTTTAAAACGCACAAAAAATTAATTTATGAGCTACGAATCCAATCCCATTCTGGACAAATTGCCCAAGCACCTAAAGCAATTCATAAAACCACAGAATTATGAAGAGTACACCGCCATTGACCAAGCGGTCTGGCGCTACGTGATGCGCAAAAATGTGGATTACCTAAGCAGAGTGGCCCATAAATCGTATGTGGATGGATTGAAAAAGACGGGAATCTCCATTGACCATATCCCCAATATGTACGGGATGAACCGTATTTTGAAGGAAATCGGTTGGGCAGCCGTAGCCGTCGATGGTTTTATCCCGCCCTCGGCCTTTATGGAGTTCCAGGCGTACAATGTGCTTGTCATCGCATCCGATATCCGTCAGCTTGAAAATATTGAATACACTCCTGCACCCGACATTATTCATGAAGGCGCCGGACACGCACCCATTATCGCCAACCCAGAATATGCGGAATACCTCCGCCGATTTGGGGAAATTGGCTGCAAGGCCATCTCCAGCGCCAAGGATTATGAACTGTACAATGCCGTGCGCCATCTTTCCATTATCAAGGAGGCCAACGGTACGCCACTCGATGAAATTGAAGAAGCAGAAAAGCATATCGAACACCTACAGAACAATATGGGCGAACCCAGCGAAATGGCCCTTATCCGAAACCTGCATTGGTGGACCGTGGAGTATGGACTTATCGGCACCGTGGACAACCCAAAAATATATGGTGCCGGATTGCTTTCCTCCATTGGTGAAAGTACGTGGTGCATGACGGACAAGGTGAAAAAACTGCCCTACTCTATTGAGGCGGCCCACACCGAGTTCGACATTACCAAACCGCAGCCGCAACTCTTCGTAACCCCAGATTTCGCCTTTTTGAGTCAGGTTTTGGAAGATTTTGCCAATACAATGGCGGTACGCACAGGCGGACTTTCTGGTGTTAAAAAATTGATAGGCTCCCAGGCTTTGGGCACCATCGAACTGAGCACTGGACTTCAGATTTCGGGTATTTTTGAAAATGTAATCGAGAACAACGGAAAACCCATTTACATCCAAACCACAGGTGGCACGGCCTTGGCCTATCGCGAAAAAGAATTGGTGGGTCACAGTATTGCTCATCACAAAGATGGTTTTGGTTCGCCTATCGGAAAATTGAAAGGCATCAACATTGCCATTGAGGACATGGGGCCACGTGACCTTAAAGCCTATAAAATTTATGAGGGCGAAGCCATCGCCTTGGAGTTTGAAGGCGGCATCAAAGTAGAAGGAACCATTGTAACGGGCACCCGAAATCTCATGGGGAAAATCATTCTTATCACTTTTGAAAACTGCACCGTTACCCACAACGACAAGGTATTGTTCCAACCTGAATGGGGCTTGTACCACATGGCAGTTGGGCAACATATCGTTTCAGCCTACAACGGCCCTGCGGATTTGAACAGTTTTGACCTTATCACGCACCAGATCACCGAAAGCACCATCAAATCCAAAAAGGATGAGAAAAGAAAGGAACTGGAGCGATTCTACGAACAAATCAGACATTTTAGGGAAGGAAAGAATACTACGGTATCCCGAAACAAGGTCTTTCAGGCCCTAAAAAAAGACCACCCCAAGGATTGGTTATTGCCTGTAGAACTCTACGAACTTGCCAAGCAGGACAACAATCAGGAATTCCAGCAGGAAATTCTGGAGCACTTGGAGCACATCAAACGCGATAATCCCAAGGTGGGCCATTTGATTGACGATGGTCTGCAATTGGTGGATACGGCCCTAGTGAGTTAAGAGGTCGTTGATTTTGGGCGATTAGTCCAGAAAAAGTTTGAATTGCTCCGTGTCTTCCACGGGCTTGTTGTCGTACACCAAGGTCCAACCCATGGTACGTGTCAACACCAAAATCCGGGAGAGTTCGCTTACCAATCGGTTTTCCGCATTGGACCGCAACGAAGATGCTTCGATTTTTTTCATCAAGGAAGCATTCACATTCCGTTTGATGGCATTGTAATCCCCGGCATTGAACGGATTTAGGTAATCGGCAGTGACGTCATAATACTCAAAATCGGGGCTTATCTTGATTTCTGGGTCGGGAATACGAACGATACGAAGTAATTTTTGCTCTTCATCTACCTCATATTCGATTTGCGACATATCGTAGGCAATGGACACATCAGCATTCACCACCACCAATGCTTTTTTATGGGCAGTGATCAGCGGGCCAAACAACTCCTTGGAATCTTTGTAATTGTACACCTCTGCAAAATGACCTTCCGTGACTACCAATTTGGACACATTACGCAACTCCTGCTGAATGAGCATGGAGTTTTCTTCGAGGATACTTTTTTGTTCACGGTCGTCGGTGCACGATTTGTAGATCAAAACCGAAGCCAACGCGAGGACCGCACCCATCAATATTTTCTTCATTTAGTCAAATTTCATGAACGGATACCTTTCTTGAAGATACGTAATTTTTGTGCGGAGCGATGTTTTGAACTTTTGATGCGCCTCGGAATCCGGATTAAAAGGTCGGTGCAACAATCCCTTTTGAATTGCCTCTACCTCATCCATCACAGGATATACACTGTCTAAAATCCAAACGGATTTAAATTTTTCCCAGATGTATTCCACCGCCAGTGCATTGGGATGCACCATATCGGTTCCATAAAAACGGTAATCGCGGAGTTCGTCCATCATAATTTCATAAGCCGGGAAGTAGGACAGTTCTCTCGACTTCGCTCGAGATGACAAAACGGAATGTATCGCAGTAATCAAATGCGCTTTGCTCCGTTGGTTTTCCACAAAGCCGTCCTTTAGATGACGGACCGGGGAAATGGTAAAGATGATTTGCGCCCTGGGATTCACCTCTTGAACCAATGCGATTATATGTTGAAGGCTAGCTCCGATTTCGGCTACGCTCAATAGTTTTTTGGTGAATTGCTTCTGCGGCACCTTATGGCAATTGGCTACCGTTTTACCCGTTGATGTATGCTCGTATACCCAAGCCGTTCCCAAGGTGATGATGATATGGGAGGAAGTTTCCAACCATGTTTTGGTATCTTTTAGCCGTTGGTTGAGCAATTGCAACAGCGCTTCGGGACTATCGGAACGCAAATCGGAATGGGCATCAAAGCAACGCCAAATTCCGTCCTGTTCAAATATCTCCTTTTGCTGATAAAATTTTTCTTCTAGGGCTCTTTCTACCAAATTGGCAATGGCCAAGGGGTGGAACAGTATCCCAAAGGGATTCAGGAATAACGGAAACTTGAAATAATCCAGTTTCTCCCCCATGTTTTCCACAAAACAAGACCCCAACAGCACTACCTTACTCTGATAATCGATGGGATTATCACTGGCTAGTAAAGGTATTTGGGTCTGTAGTTCCATTTTTTGCAAAAAATGTGTGTTCGATTTTTCGGTGGTTGAACGGAGTCGAAATCATCGAAAATCTTACCTGCCTGCGCAGGTCGATAACCATAATTTCAAGTCTACCACCAATTCTCGATACAAAATTCCTTTGGAATTTCACTCGAATTGACTGCCTCTGGCATATCCAACTTTTAAACCAAAAAAGTTATTCAATATATCCCCTCACCTTATCCAAAGCCTCAGGAATCCCAGCGGGATTTTTCCCTCCTGCCGTGGCAAAGAACGGTTGTCCACCGCCTCCCCCTTGAATGTACTTTCCAAGTTCACGGACAATGGTTCCGGCATTCAAATCCGTTTCGGACACCACATTTTTGGAAATATAGCAGGACAGCACCGCTTTTCCATCATTTTCAGAAGCCAGCAATAGGAATAACTTATCCACTTGACCGCCCATTTCGAAAGCCAAGTCCTTAATACCGCCTGCATCCAAGTCTACTTTTTTGGCCAAGAACTGGATTCCGTTGACCTCTTCCAACTCAGATATCAACTCGTTTTTTAGACCCTTCGCCTTATCTTTCAACAATTGCTCCACTTGCTTTTTAAGGGCAGCATTCTCTTCTTGCAGACTGGCCACCGATTTTACCGGGTCTTGGGAGTTTTTCAACATATCCTTGATCTCGAAGAGCATTCGGTTATTATTGAAATAGAATTCCTTGACCGCATCGGATGTAATCGCTTCAATCCGTCGAATTCCAGCGGCAACAGCTCCTTCGGAGACAATCTTAAAATGCCAGATGTCCGCCGTATTGTCAACATGGGTACCCCCACATAGCTCAATGGACTGGCCAAAACGGATGGTACGAACGGTATCCCCGTATTTTTCGCCAAACAGGGCCATCGCTCCTTCTTCCATCGCCTGTTTCATGGGTACATTTCGGTTTTCTTCCAAAGGAAGTTGTCCATCGATACGGGCATTTACAAAGTTTTCCACTTCACGGAGTTCTTCCACCGTAAGTTTGGAAAAGTGGGAGAAATCGAACCGCAGGTATTTGGAATGTACCGCCGAACCCTTCTGTTCTACATGGCTCCCCAATACCTCGCGCAATGCTTGGTGCAACAAATGCGTGGCGGTATGGTTACTTGCCGTTCTATAGCGCTGCTTTTTGTCCACCACCGCCTTAAAGGTTCCCGAAACCTCTTTCGGCAAGGATTTGGCAAAATGCACGATCTCGTTGTTTTCGCGTTTGGTATCCACAATATAGGTGACATCGCCATTGGGTGCTTCCAAATAGCCCTTGTCTCCCACTTGACCACCGCCTTCGGCATAAAACGGGGTCAGATTAAAGACCAGTTGATATTGGTCCCCTTCTTTTTTACTGGTCACTTTTCGGTATTTCACCACCTTTACCTGTGCTTCCAAGCTATCGTATCCGATAAATTCCTGTTCGGTATCGGTCTGTAAAACGTTCCAATCGTCTTTAGACACTTCGGATGCGGCTCTGGAACGGTCCTTTTGTGCTTTCAGAGCCTTTTCAAAACCTTCCACATCCAATTGATATCCTTTTTCCTCTAAAATCAAGGCCGTCAGATCTATCGGGAATCCGAACGTATCATAAAGTTCGAAGGCCTTGTCGCCAGCAATGGTTTTATCTTTTGATGATTTGATAACGGAATCCAACAACACCAAACCTTGTTCCAAGGTGCTCAAGAAGGAACTTTCTTCCTCCTTGATGACGTTCTCTATCAATTGATGTTGTTCCTTCAATTCTGGAAAGGCCTTGCCCATCTGTTCGCTCAGCACTTTCACCAAACGATAAATAAAAGGCTTGTTGGTATCCAAAAAAGTGAATCCATAACGAATGGCACGGCGCAGAATCCTTCGGATGACGTAACCAGCACCCGTATTGCTCGGCAATTGTCCGTCGGCAATGGAAAAGGCCACCGCGCGCACGTGATCGGAAATCACACGAATGGCAATATCGGTCTGCTCGTTTTTGCCATACTTTTTCCCTGTGATGATCTCCACTTCTCGAATGAGTGGTGTAAATACATCGGTATCGTAATTGGATTGCTTGCCCTGGAGCACCATGCATAGCCGCTCAAAGCCCATTCCCGTATCGATATGTTTTTCGGGGAGCGGTTCCAAACTACCGTTCGCCTTCCGGTTGAACTGCATAAAGACCAAGTTCCAGATCTCCACCACCTGAGGATGGTCCTGGTTCACCAAGGAAGCTCCGTCCACCTTGGCTTTTTCTTCTTTGGAGCGAATATCCACATGGATTTCGGAGCAGGGCCCGCAAGGTCCTTGGTCCCCCATTTCCCAAAAGTTGTCCTTTTTGTTTCCTTTGATGATTCGATTTTCGGGCACAATGGCCTTCCACAAATCATAGGCCTCTTGATCCAAGGGCAACCCATCCTCTTCGCTGCCTTCAAACACGGAAACGTAGAGACTGTCCTTATCGATTTTATAGACTTCCGTGAGCAATTCCCATGCCCACGAGATAGCTTCTTTTTTAAAATAATCCCCAATACTCCAGTTCCCCAACATCTCGAACATGGTGTGGTGATAGGTATCCTTTCCCACCTCTTCGAGATCGTTGTGTTTACCGCTCACCCTCAAGCATTTCTGGGTATCGGTAAGGCGTTTGTGCTTGGCAACGGAATTCCCCAAAAAGTACTCCTTAAATTGGTTCATGCCCGCATTGGTGAACATCAGCGTGGGGTCGTCCTTCATCACCATGGGGGCCGATGGCACTATCTTGTGGTTTTTTTCTTTGAAAAAGTTTAAAAACTGGTTTCTAACTTCTTGGGATGTCATTGAATTCCTAGGGTTTTCTTAAATTTAACAGTTTAAGCAAAACAATTTTTATATTTGTTTGTTCTGAGTAAAATGAGTGAGCAAAAATAGGATAAAATCCATTCATGTCTAAAGTTAAGTACTATTACGACCCGGATACGCTTTCGTACCGAAAGATCGAGCCGAAAAAATCCAGAAAGTACAGGAATATTTTCCTGTTTTTGTTGGGATCTGCCCTATTCGGTTTCCTTGGATTGATCATTTTGCTGAACACCCGATGGGTAAATACGCCCAAAGAACTTTCACTGGAGCGGGAAGTGCGCAACTACGAACTGCAATTTGAGATCCTGAACCGAAAGATGGACCAAATGGAGCAGGTTTTGGCCAACATCGAGGAGCGCGACAACAATATTTACCGATTGTATTTTGAGGCAAACCCCATACCCGAAGAGCAAAGAAAAGCAGGCTTCGGGGGCGTTAACCGATACAGGGACCTGGAAGGTTTCAACAACTCCGAAATTATTATTGATGCCACCAAGCGGCTGGACATCATCCAAAAAGAAATGGTGATCCAATCCAAATCCTTGGACGAGATTGCCAAATTGGCCGAAGAAAAGGAAAAATTACTAGCCTCCATTCCAGCCATCCAACCCGTGAGCAACGAAGATTTGACCCGAATGGCATCTGGTTACGGCTGGCGTTCCGACCCTTTTACCAAGGCACGTAAAATGCATTGGGGGATGGACTTTACCGCGCCTCGGGGCAGTCCGATTTACGCTACCGGTGATGGGAAAGTAGTACGTGCCGACAACCGATCTTCGGGTTACGGAAAACACGTGCGGATCGACCACGGATATGGCTATATTTCGCTGTATGCCCACATGAGCAAATACAATGTCACCGTAGGCCAAAAGGTCAAAAGAGGTGACCTTATCGGCTTTGTGGGGAGTACCGGACGTTCCCAGGCACCACACGTTCACTACGAAGTGTTCAAGGATGGAGAGCGCATCAACCCAATTAACTTCTACTACGGAAGTTTAACGGCCGAAGAGTTCGAGAATATGCTCAGATTGGCCAACCAAGAGAACCAATCACTGGATTAATGCACGTAAATCTGCCCGAAAAACGCTATTATGGCATTGGCGAAGTGGCCAAGGCCTTTGGGGTGAACACCTCACTCATTCGCTTTTGGGAAAAGGAGTTTGACGTACTCCAGCCCAAAAAAAATGCTAAGGGCAATCGTAAATTCACCCCTCAGGATATCCAAAACCTGCAATTGATCTATCATTTGGTGAAGGAACGTGGGTTTACTTTGGAGGGAGCCAAAATCCATCTGAAAGAAGAAAAACAGAAGGCCCTTTCCAATTTTGAGGTCATTCAAAAACTGCAAAAGGTAAAGGCAGAACTGCTGAAAATCAAAGAACAACTATAAACACTTTAACCAATAAAAAATGAAAAAAGGTATCATTGCCGTTATTGTCCTCGGACTTTTGGGCGTAATCATTGTGGGTTGGTACGTACGGACCAACAATAACCTTATTGACATGAAAGGACAGGCCACCAAACAGTGGGCCAATGTGGAAAGTTCCTATCAACGTAGGAGCGACCTCATCGGGAACTTGGTCAAAACCGTGCAAGGTGCCGCGGATTTCGAACGCGAAACCTTGTCGGATGTGATCGAAGCGAGATCAAAGGCTACTTCCACCAATATTGATGCCAACAACCTTACCCAAGAGCAGTTGGCCGAATTTCAACAAGCCCAAACAGGTTTGTCTTCCGCCCTATCCAGATTGCTGGTCACTGTGGAGCGCTACCCCGACCTCAAAGCGAGCCAAAACTTTTTGGAGCTTCAATCCCAACTGGAAGGAACCGAAAACCGGATCAATGTGGAGCGTAACCGTTTTAATGATTTGGCCGGGGAGTACAACATCCGAATTCAGCAAATCCCGACCAACATCGTGGCGAGCATCGCAAATTTTGAATCCATGCCGCTCTTTACATCCGACGCCGGTTCCGAAAAGGCTCCCGATGTGAACTTTGAATTCAATTAGGCCATGTCGCACGTAGAGGAGTTTTTGACCGCAGCGGAGGAAAGTGAAATCGTAAATGCCATCGTTGAAGCCGAAAAGAACACTTCCGGTGAAATTCGGGTGCATATCGAGGCGTCTTCCAAAATAGACCATTTCAGTAGGGCACAGCAGGTGTTCCATTTCCTGAAGATGGACAACACCAAAGAAGGGAACGGTGTGCTTTTATATGTGGCGGTAGACGATCGAAAATTCGTCATCTATGGAGGTGAAGGCATCGACCGTGCCGTCCCCAAAGGTTTTTGGGACACTACAAAGGATGTCATTGCTTCCCACTTTGCAAAAGGAAATTTTAAACAAGGTATCATTGAGGGCATTCTAATGGCCGGCAAAGAGTTGCAGGCGCATTTTCCATGGCAACAAAATGATACCAACGAACTGAACGATGCAATATCCAAAGGTTAGTTTTTTATACTTTTTTTTATGTGCCTCTCTAGCTTGGGGGCAATTTACCATACCTGAAAAACCTCAAAAGCAGACCAGCGTTTACGATTATGTGGACCTCTTGTCACCTTCGCAGAGCAATGCCTTGGAGCAAAAGCTGGTTCGCTATTCCGATAGCACTTCCACTCAAATCATGGTGGCCATCATTAGTTCCACCGAGGGGGAGGACATCACCTTTTTGGGAGCGCAATGGGGTCAAAAATGGGGTATTGGTCAGGCTGACAAGGATAATGGCGTTCTGGTACTCTTGGCCAAAGACGACCGAAGAATTGCCATTAACACCGGTTATGGTGTGGAGGGTAGCCTTACCGACCTGATGTCCCGACGCATCATAGAATCCGTTATTATTCCTGAATTCAAACGAGGGGATTATTATGCGGGGCTCGACAAAGGCTCCGATGCGATTTTTAAGGTGCTTACCGGAGAGTTTACCGAAGACCGCACCTTTGGTGGGGGCAAAAAATTCCCGATTGATGCCCTGTTTCCCTTCATCATTTTCATTATCATCATCATTATTTTTTGGAGTCGTAAAAACAAGGGTGGCAGAGGTCCAGGTGGTCGTAGGGGCGGTGGACTTGATATTTGGGACATGATCATTCTCAGCAATATGGGCCGCAGTTCAGGTTCTTCCGGTGGATTTGGCAGCGGAGGTGGATTTGGAAGTGGCGGTTTTGGTGGTGGCTTTGGAGGCGGCGGCTTCGGAGGTGGTGGTGCCTCTGGGGGTTGGTAGGTCCGCGAAATACGCAACTAAATACCGAGAACCTCATCTATAAAGTAAAATTCCATGTCCAAAAAATTTCTTTTCCTATGGTGCATCTCGATGATGGTGTTTTCCTGTAAATCGGACAATGATTCGATAGATTGCTCCGTGGTGAATTGCGTAGCTCCCGAAGACACCTTGTATCTGCGGTTTTTAAATCCCGGCAATGATGACGATTTATTGGCCAATGGGACCATCGACACCGATGTAATTGAAGTTTTCAACGAAAAAGGCGGTACAGTTTCTTTTACGATTCAAGAATTCAGTGGCAGCAATACCTTCATGGCCATTCCAGTATCCACGGATTCCTTTGGTGAAAAATCCTTTGCCATATCCTTAATTGATGATACTTCTTTTACCATCAATTTTGAAACCAGCTATTCTGACGATAGTGAATGTTGTGGTCCATATACCATTATGGAAAGCTTTACCACAAACATTTACTCACATGATTTGGTGGAACCTTCTATACTTCCTGCATTTGTCTCCATCTATATTCCGAGTTCGGACTAAAAACTGAACCTACTCCCTCTTTTGTTCGGGGCACCCTTGCCTCCGAAAGAGTCAAACTTGATGGTCAAGCTGCCCATAAAGTAGCGTCTGAGAACGGTCCCTTGAAAATCCTGGATAAAATCCTGCCCTGTTGTTCTGCGGGTATTGATATTTTGATTGAGCAAATCAAAGGCGAGCACTTTTAAGGTAGCCGTCTTTTTAAACAATTGAACCCCCAAGCTCATATTCCAAAATAGGGCGTCCTTGTCAAATCCAGCACCTAAGTTGCCATTGTAGGTGTAGGTAATATCATTCCCAAAAACCACGTTTTTGGGCCAATACGAAGTTACTTTTACGGAAAGGTTGTGCGTGGTAAAATCGATGTCCTCCACATTATCCAAATTGTATCGGGTGGAATTTATTCCCAATTCATACTCGGGCTCTATTTCCAACATCTCTTTGTAATTGAACAACAAGCCAACCCTTGGATTGAAGTTAAGGCGCTTCGCCTCTAATCTTCTTCCATTGGTAAAACCCACTTGTTTGCTGATATTCATATAGGGCCTTATGGTATATTTAAAACTGTAGGTGCTGTCCTTTTTTATTTGTTTGGAATAGTTCACTCCCATCCAACCGTTATAGTTGCCGTCCACGTTCTCAAAGGTGGTGTTTCGGATAAAGTCTTCATCCGTGGTGGTGATGGAAACTACCTTGTCCTGTTCAAAATTGACCCCGGAGTAAGCGAAGAAACCCGTTCTTTCCCTCCAATTGTAATCGTTGAAGTTTAAATACACACTGTGATTCACTTCTGGATTTAAATTAGGGTTCCCTTCAATAATATTAAGTGGATTGGTAATATTGGGAACAGGTTGCAACTGTGTTACCGAAGGTAAATTGAGCCTTGAATTGTAGCTTATGCTCATACGTTTGTTGCCCATATTGTAATTAAAGTATGATCCAAGCAATACTTTACTATAATCTCTGGAAAAGGTGGAAGACTGAATGAAATCCTCATTGTTCAACCCTATCTGCTCCAAACGGGCCCTAACATTAAACCTGATCTTTTTACCATTTGACCCGAATCGTATTTCAGGAGAATGTCGGTTCACGTTGAAATTAAAGTCAGAGCTCAATTGGGCATTGAAGACGTAATCGCCACTCACTTCATCGAAATTGGACACCAATCGTTCGTTTTTCTGATCTCGGTCCTCATAACTGTACCTAAAATCCAAATAGAAGTCTTTGTCCAAAGCGTGTCGGTAACCTGCGCCCAGCTCATAGCTATCAGAAGCATTATTGGTCAAGGTCTGTTGATCCAGCTCTTGCTCGCTTGGGTTATCACCGAATATGCTTCGTTGGGAGTTGATAAAGGATTCAGAATCGTCCACTCGGTTGTTGTTATTAAAAAACACCCTTACATAGCTACCGAGGGTATCCAATTTCTTCATAAGCTCCACCCGGTTGTTGAAGTTTCGGCTAAACCCATCACTGGTTTCCAAGGCGTTGTTGCTATTGATCAGATTGCCGTCCTCATCAGTGGAAATAGTCCTTTCCGAATTGGTGGAATTGGTATTGTTTATGCTCAAATTGGGTTGAATGGTAATCCTTGTCGTTTTGTCCACATCAAACTCCAAATTGGCAGAACCTTGGTTGGAATTGGTATTGCCCACAAAACTGGTTTCCGTATCGGTAAAGAAACTGCCTTCGGGCAAGATATTTTCCCTAGAAATCATCTCATCATTGAACGAATCGCTATACGAGAAAAAATAGTTGCCATCAATCCGGTACTTTCCTTTTTCTTGATCGGCATAGCTACCCCCCAAAGTTGAGGAGGTGACAATCCCCTCACCAAAACCAAAGGATAAATTCCCTATTTGAAAACCGCCATTTCGATTAACAGAAATACCGCCTCCTCCTCTATTCCCTACCATTTCGTAGACTTCATCAAAAGAAAAACCTGGATTGTTGATGTTATTGCTACTTCCCAAAACGCTGATACGTTGGGTATCGTTAAAGTAATTGACCAGACCATTGGCCTGGTAGCGCTCATCGGTTCCATATCCTCCGGACAATCGGCCTATATACCCCTTGTTTTTGTCCTCTTTTAAGGTAAGATTGATGGTCTTGTTCTCTCCATCGCCCTCCTCCCCAATAAACTCTTGCTCCTTGGTCTTGGTATCGGTGATCTGAATTTTACTGATGATGTCCTTGGTCAAGGTTTTGGTGGCCACCTTTGGGTCCGTGCTAAAAAATACCTGTCCGTTTACCAACACTTGATTGACCTCTTTGCCATTTACGGTAATGGTTCCATCGCTATCCACTTCCACGCCCGGCAACTTTTTTAGGACATCCTCCACGGTGGCATCGGGTCGGGTTTTGAACGAATCCGCATTGAACTCCAGCGTATCCCTTTTGATGGTTATCGGCACCCGTTCGCCAATAACATCAATACCCTGTAACTCTTGGACTTGCTCTTCCAGCTTGATGGAACCCATTTCCAAAAGTGGTTTCAGTTCAATTTCCTTGGATTGTGAAGCATACCCATTGGAAGAAAAGGCTACCCTTACTTTCTTATAAGCGGTTCTGCCTTCCAATGCAAAAATACCTTCGGCATTGGTTATGGTGTATGTGATCAAACTACTGTCCCTTACTGTTTCCGCATAAATGGTGGCCGCCTCAATGGGAGCACCTGAAGTAGCGTCTACAATTTTACCCTTGACCAAAAAGTCTTGGCCAAAAAGTGAGGTAACACAAAAAAATAGGGGGATAAAAACGAGGTTAGTGTAACGTATTTTCAAAAAAAGAATGTTTATAGTTTCGGTTTAGGCAGGACCAAAATATTGTTTTGAAAATAGAACCCTCTCCCCTTTAACGAAACTTTCAGAAAATCCGCACAAAAAATGTTTTCCACCCATAAGTCATATCCCATAAATAACCATTGATCAATCCAAACAGGGCATTCGTCAATTCACCTACTCCCAAAACTCAATTTTAACTATCTTGCTTTAAGTTATATTTTTTTAGTAAACACTATTCCATTTGATCATGTCCAAATCCTGTAAATCGCTACTTCTTGTGCTGCTCGTTTTTGCCGCAGCCTGTAAAAAAAAGAACGGTCCGTCAGATACCGATAATCTCTTCAAATTCAAGGATTACATCAGCTACCACACCAATGGTAATCAAAGTATAGCCACTCCTATCCGGATTGCTCTGGCTCAACCCTTGGAACAGTTTGAACTTACCCAGGAGCTTCCCAAGGAATATCTGGCCATTTCACCAAAGGTGGATGGAAATCTAGTGATCGAAAACGGACGGGAACTTATTTTCCAACCTGCGGAATATCTAAAACCAAATACGGAATACACGGTCGAGCTTAAGTTGCACAAGCTGTTTGAAAATATCGAAAGTGCCTTTAAAACCTATACCTTCAGTTTTAAGACCATTGCCCCAAACTTTAGAATCAATTTGGGTAACCTACAATCCTACAGCAAGGATTGGCAGTACCTTACCGGAACCTTGGACGCTTCGGATATGCTGGATGCTTCCAAAATAAGCACCGTGCTCATGGTAAAACAAGGTGACAAAACCTTGCCCGTAAATTGGGACAACAGCACGGAAAATGCCCAATATTTTAGCTTCAAAATTGACAGTATCTCCCGAAAAACGGAGGATAGCGAACTCAACATCAGCTGGAACGGAAAAGCCTATGATATTGACAACGAAGGCTCGGAAACCTATCCCATTCCGGGAAAGAACAAATTTGTGATCATTGATGCCAAAACCACCTCCGCACCCAATGCGGTATTGACCCTGAATTTTTCAGAGCCCTTACAACAGAACCAAAACCTCAACGGTTTGGTTACCGTGGAAAATGCAGAAAGCTTGCGCTACGAAATCAACGGAAACGTATTGAACGTATACCCATCCAATAGGATTTTGGGCGAGGTTCGCATCAATGTTTTTCAGGGTATCAAGAGCGAATACGGGTTTACCTTAAAAAACGATTTTTCCGAGTTGGTCTCTTTTGAACAGTTGAAACCAGCCGTTCGATTGATTTCCAAAGGAACCATTTTGCCCAATGCAGCCTCAACACCCATTTATTTTGAAACCGTCAACCTATCTGCCGTCGAGGTCCGGGTGATACAGGTCTACGAGAACAATATGCTCCAATACCTTCAAACCTATAATCTTACCGAAAATTACAATCCCGATTTTAGGCCAGTGGGCCGAAGGGTCGCCTATAAGGTCATTCCATTGACCGAGGAGGGCGCCGAAAATTCAAGCTACTGGCAGGCCCACGGATTGGATTTGTCCGAATTGATACAGATTCATCCAGGGTCGTTGTACCGGGTGGAATTCAGTTTTAAAAAGGAACATACTACCTACGATTGTGGAGCATCGTCTGAAATGGAAGAATCGGTTGCCGACTATTCCTTGGAACAAAGTGCCGAGGAAGCCGATTTGGAGGAACTGTATTGGAACAATCAAATCTACACCTACCGGAACTACGATTACAACTGGGAGGAAAGGGATAATCCCTGCCATTCCGCCTACTATAATTATGACCGTGTAGTGGGCACCAATCTGTTGGGAAGTGATTTGGGCCTCATTGTAAAAAAGGGCAACAACCGTTCCCATCATTTTGCAGTGACCAACTTGCTCACCACCCAACCCGTTGCCGAAGCCAACATAAAATTGTACAATTACCAACAACAATTGGTTGGTGAAACCACCACGGATGCTTCCGGACTTTCTGTTTACGATAGCGATAAAAGCATTGCCTTTGCGGTGGCCGAAAAGAACAACAATTTCGCCTACGCCAAACTTTCGGACGGTAATGCCCTATCCCTAAGTAAATTTGACGTGGCCGGGGAACAACTGCAAAAAGGCTTGCAAGGTTATCTGTACACCGAACGAGGAGTGCATCGGCCCGGTGATGTTATCCATTTGACCTTCGTTTTGGACGATAATGCCAATCCACTGCCCAAAGGGCATCCGGTAACTTTAGAAGTCACGGACGCGAGGGGCAAACTCGTGCAGCGCAATGTGCTCAAAGAAGGAAGTATTGCGGTTGATGATGGCTTATTTGCCAAAAAGGAAAAGAATTTCTACTACTTCCCCATTGCAACAGAGGCAACGGCACCCACAGGAAACTGGTCGGCCAAAGTGATTGTGGGCGGTGCGCAATTCAGTAAGACCCTGAAGGTGGCCACCGTAAAACCCAATCGATTAAAGGTTGATTTCTCCTTTGCGGACGAAGTTTTGGAGGCCAATGCCTTCAATCGCGGAAAAGCAAGCGTCAAATGGCTGCACGGTGCACCTGCCCGTAACCTTAAAATTGACATCAACGCTACCATTAAACAAACTGCAACTGCATTTCCAAAGTTTAGGGATTATGAGTTCCAAGACCCTGCCCGGAACTTTTACGAAACGGAACTGCAATGGATTTCTTCCACATTGGATGCCAATGGTGAGTTGGACATCAACAAAAAGATTGATATCAACGGGAATGCGCCGGGAATGCTGCAAGCCACTTTTACCACTAAGGTTTTTGAAGGCGGCGGTGATTTTTCCATCGACGTATTTTCCAAGAACCTCGCCCCATTTTCCCATTTTGTTGGCCTGCGTTCCCCAAAAGCCAAACAGTATGGCTCCTTTTTAACCGACGACAACAATACTTTTGATGTGGTTTCGGTGGATGCCCAAGGAAATCCAGCTGCCAATCGAAGGTTGAAAGTACAGGTTTTCAAAATTGAATGGCGCTGGTGGTGGAACCGCGGTTACGACAACTTATCCCGATATGAAAATGCGACCGTCCATCGTCCCTTTAAGGAAATGGACCTAACTACGGGAAGCAACGGAAAGGCCAACTTCAACATTAATGTACCGGATGAGCAGGGAGGTCGTTTCTTGATTCGGGTCATTGATGAAGCCTCTGGACATGCAACGGGACGCACCGCCTATTTTTATCGCAACTGGTGGAGCAGACCTGCATCGGCCGATGCCGAGAGTTCCAAAATTCTGATATTCGCTACCGATAAGGAAAAATACAGCTTGGGAGAGGAAGCTACGGTAACTTTCCCATCAGATAAGGGAGGGCGTGCCTTGCTCAGCATCGAAAACGGAACCGAGGTCCTTTCCCAGCAATGGATAGAAACATCGGCCAAAGAAACCAAGGCGTCCATTCCCATCACGGCAGAAATGGCGCCCAATGCGTATGTGAACATTTCGTTGTTGCAGCCGCACAGTCAGGCCAAAAACGATTTGCCCATACGCCTCTACGGGGTCGTACCGCTATTGGTGGAAAACCCGGCGACCATTTTGAAACCCGAAATCAGTATGCCCGAAGTACTGGAACCTGAGTCATCCTACAAAGTCACGGTTTCCGAAGCCAACAAAAAGGGGATGACCTACTCATTGGCCGTAGTGGATGAAGGTCTTTTGGACCTGACCCGCTTTACCACTCCAGATATTCACAGTTCGTTCTACGCCCGACAAGCCTTAGGGGTAAAAACCTTCGATATTTTTGATGATGTGATGGGCGCCTACTCCGTTAGTGTGGACAACATTTACGCCATTGGCGGGGGCGGTATCGGTGCCGGAGCCAAAAACAGAAAGGCACAGCGTTTTAAACCTGTGGTCACCTACCTAGGCCCCTTTAGCCTAAAAGCTGGAGAAAAAGCCTCGCATACCATCGAAATGCCCAACTACGTGGGTTCGGTACGGACCATGGTAGTCGCTGGAAATGCACAAAGCGCTTACGGGAATGCGGAAAAAACCGTGCCCGTGCGTAAACCTTTGATGGTATTGACCTCCATTCCAAGAAAATTGTCCCCGGGCGAAACCGTGACCATACCCGTCACCGTTTTTGCCATGGAACCCAAAGTCAAAAACGTAACGGTCAATATCGATGCAGGAAAAGCATTGGAAGCCATCAACGGAACTTCAAAGAACATCACTTTCAATGCGGTGGGAGAGCAAATCGTCAATTTTGATTTTAAAGTCAGACCCGCTTCATCCTTCCAAACAATAAAAGTTACAGCTACGGGAGCCGGGGAACGCGCAACCAACGAGACCGAAATCGATGTGGAAAACCCCAACCCCTTCACTACCAAAAGTGAACTGTACACGTTGGAGCCCAATGGTTCACAGCTGATTTCCATGGAGACCTTTGGCACGTCAGGGACCAATGAAGCGTTCATCGAATTCTCAACGCTTCCGCCCATGGATTTTTCCAAACGGATGGATTATCTGCTCCGTTATCCCCACGGATGTGTGGAACAGACCACCTCCGCAGCCTTCCCACAATTGTTTTTGGGCAATGTATTGGACATCACTTTTGATAAAAAGAAGGAAGTTGAGAAGAACATAAAAGCGGCTATTGACCGTTTGGGCGATTTCCAGATGCCAAATGGCGGATTGAGTTATTGGCCCGGGTATGGGAATGTCGATGATTGGGGCACTTCCTATGCAGGTCATTTTATGTTGGAAGCCAAAAAAGTGGGCTACCAGCTCCCTCTGACCTTTTTGAGCAATTGGTTACGTTACCAAAAATCCGCCGCACGTCAATGGAGCAACCAAAGTACCTATTACAACGACGATGTGTCGCAAGCATACCGATTGTATACCTTGGCCTTGGCACAACAGCCCGAGTTGGCCGCCATGAACCGTTTACGGGAAACCGCAAACCTCAGCAACGAGGCCAAATGGCGATTGGCCGCAGCCTATGCCTTGGTCGGAAAAAAAGAAGTGGCCCAAGCCATTGCGCAGAAATCCAACATTAACTTTAAACCAAACAACTACAATTATAGAACCTATGGTTCCGTATTCCGAAACCGGGCCATGGCCTTGGAAACCATGGTTATTTTGGGCGACCCGCAACAACGGGATTTGGCTGTTTCCTTGGCTAAAAACCTGTCATCACAGCAATGGTACAGCACCCAAGAAACAGCTTTTGCGCTATTGGCCCTGTCCAAAATGGTGATGGAAAACGGTGGAAAATCCATCGACCTCAGTTTTACCAACAACGGCAAGGAAATCAAGGTGAAAACGGATAGAGCCATAGCCCAGCGAAACATAGCCATCACCTCGTTCAAGGAAGATATCCAGATTAACAACAATCAGGGCAATACGGTATATGCCACCCTGACCCAGAAAGGAAAGCTTCCCGTTGGTGAGGAATTAGCACAAGAGCAAAACCTGAGGCTATCCGTGAATTACTTGGACCCGCTCGGTAATTCCCTAAATGTGGATGAGTTGCGACAGGGAACGGAGTTTGAGGCCAAAGTGACCATTTTCAACAGTTCGGATGATTATATCGATAATGTGGCCCTGACCCATATCGTGCCCAGCGGATGGGAAATTGTAGATACCTCTTTTGTGAGCGGTACCAACGAAAATGCATCCAAAGCGGATTATGTGGATACTCGGGACGACCGGACCCATTTGTATTTTGGTTTGGAGGCAAAAAAATCAAAAACCTTTACCATCCAATTGAACGCATCCTTCTTGGGCACCTATTATTTGCCGGGTGCGCAGGCAGAAGCCATGTACGACGACAACTACCAGGCCCGTAACAAAGGGCAATGGGTGAACATAGTTCAGTAAGGTCGAATGAGTGAGTTTTTATCGCCTGTAAAAAAACTGTTCATCGACCATAAGATCAAAATTGGTGTGTTTTTCATCATTTTGGTCTTATGGTTGTTTTGCCTGCCCAAAGATCTGTTCAAAGACCCAACCTCGACTGTGGTAAACAGTTCGGACGGTGCCCTCATTGGAGCGCGAATCGCAGCCGATGGCCAGTGGCGGTTTCCCCCAATGGACTCGGTTCCGGAACGCTTCGAAAAGAGCATCCTTTTATTTGAGGACGAGTATTTTTACCAGCATCCCGGATTCAACCCTATTTCCATCCTTAAGGCCGTTGACCATAATCTCACCAAAGAAACCCGAAGGGGCGGCAGTACCATCACCCAGCAAGTGATTCGTCTGAGCCGAAAAAACCAAAGCCGAACGTACTGGGAAAAACTCATTGAGGTGTTTATGTCCACGCGCTTGGAACTTCGTTACTCCAAAAAAGACATTTTGAAACTGTACGCCTCCCACACGCCCTATGGCGGCAATGTGGCGGGATTGGAGACCGCGGCCTGGCGCTATTTTGGTATTCCAGCCCATGAATTGAGTTGGGGCCAATCTGCTGCCTTGGCGGTTTTGCCCAACGCACCTGCATTAATTTTCCCCGGAAGAAACGAAAAGGCTTTTTCGGACAAGCGAAATCGATTATTGAAAAAACTTCGGGAGAAGGGGGTCATAGACCAAACGACATATGAGTTGGCCCTTGCCGAACCATTGCCCCAAGAGCCCATGCCCTTGCCCGATGTAGCGCCCCATCTCACCGAGCGTATCCGAAATGAACATCCCGGCGAGCGCGTGACCACTTCGATTCAAAGATCCTTGCAGCAACGGCTGAATCTTTTGGCAGAGCGGCACTATCAGCAATTGAAAAGTAATGAAATACACAACCTGGCCATTTTGGTACTGGATGTAGAAACCCGAAAAGTACTCGGCTATGTGGGAAACTCCCCTTCGGACGAAACACACGCCAATTATGTGGATATCATCACCAAAAAAAGAAGTACAGGAAGTACCTTAAAACCCTTTTTGTTCGCTTCCCTGTTGGATGAAGGACAATTATTGCCCCACACTTTGGTGGAAGATGTGCCTACCGTGATCAATGGGTACAATCCCCAAAACTTCAACTTGACTTATACAGGAGCGGTACCGGCCAGCAAGGCACTTTCCCGTTCGTTGAATGTTCCTGCCGTTCGTTTGTTGCGGGAATATGGACTCCAAAAGTTCTACAACAAACTCCATAAAATGAACATGAATTCGTTGGACAGGCCAGCTTCACACTATGGATTATCCCTAATTCTAGGTGGGGCAGAAAGTTCCCTTTGGGAAGTGACCTCCACCTATGCTTCCCTCGCTTCCACTCTCAATTATTTTTCGACGCATTCCAGCACCTATAGAAGTCAGGAATTTAATGAGGCCACCTATGTTCAAGATGAAACGAAGGATTTTGGAAAGGAGCAATTTGATCCTTTGGTTTTTGGTGCAGGATCTATTTATAGCACGTTTCAGTCGATGTACGAGGTCAACCGGCCTGAAGGTGATGAAAATTGGCAGTTTTTTGATTCTTCCCAACCGATTGCGTGGAAAACCGGGACCAGTTTTGGTTTTAAGGATGCCTGGGCCGTTGGGGTTACGCCACGATATGCCATAGGAGTCTGGGCGGGCAATGCCGATGGGGAGGGCAGACCTGGACTCACAGGCATTACCGCAGCCGCCCCGCTTCTGTTTGATGTGCTGGATGCATTGCCACAGAGCGGTTGGTTCCAAGAGCCTTTTGATGACCTTGTGGAGCTAGATGTATGTGAGCAGAGTGGGTTTCGGGCCTCGGTGTATTGTGATGACATCAAAAAAGAATGGGTACCCACCCACGGTACACGAAGTGGTCCCTGCCCCTATCATCAGCAGGTGTTTTTGGATGCTACGGAACGGCTTAGGGTAAACTCGGAATGCTATCCTTTGGAAGACATGGTGGCCAAAAATTGGTTGGTGCTCCCTCCTATTTTGGAATATTATTATGCGTCTTCGAACCCGAACTATCAACCTTTGCCCCCTTATTTGGAGGGTTGTTCTGCTTTGGAAAACAATTTGATGGAATTCATTTATCCCAAGAACAACGAAGCTGTGCTGATCCCAAAGGATTTGGGCGAGAAAAACAGGGAAGTCATCCTAAAACTGGCCCATCAACAATCCAATACCATCATTTATTGGTATTTGGATGAGAGGTTTTTGGGTAAAACGGAAAATTTCCATGAGCTCATTTTGGACATTGCACCAGGCATCTATACCCTGACTGCCGTGGACGGTCAAGGAAACCGGATACAGCAAGTAGTGGAGGTACGGTATGCTTCGGGCGAATAATTACTTCTTCCGCATAAAAATGGTGATCGGAACTCCCGTAAAATCAAATTGCTGCCTGATCTTGTTCTCCAAAAACCGTTTATAGGGATCCTTTACGTACTGCGGCAAATTACAGAAAAACGCAAATTGCGGGTAAGGGGTCGGTAACTGCGTACAGAACTTGATCTTTACATACTTCCCTTTGGTGGCCGGAGGTGGTGTTTTTTCAATAATGGGAAGCATAATATCGTTCAACTTACGGGTCGGTATTTTTTTGGAACGGTTTTTATACACTTCCACAGCAGTTTCGATGGCTTTGTAGATACGCTGTTTGTTCAGCACGGAAATAAACAGGATCGGTACATCTTCAAAAGGAGAAATCACCTCATGTATCGCCTTGGTATATTCCTTTACGGAGTTGGTCTCCTTTTCCACCAAATCCCATTTGTTCACCAAGATTACAATACCCTTATTGTTGCGCTGCGCCAACCAAAAAATATTCTGTACCTGTCCGTCAAAACCTCGAGTGGCATCCATCATCAAAATACAGACATCACAATATTCAATGGCCCTTACGGAACGCATCACGGAATAAAACTCCAAATCTTCCTTTACCTTGGATTTTCTTCGGATACCGGCAGTATCCACCAAATTGAATTCAAATCCAAAACGGTTGTATTTGGTATCGATACTATCCCGGGTCGTCCCCGCAATATCGGTCACAATGTACCTATCCTCTCCTATCAAGGCATTGATGAAGGATGATTTCCCGGCATTGGGGCGTCCCACCACGGCAAAGCGCGGCAATTCACTTTCCTCTTCCTTCTCGTCGGGGAGTACTTCCACAAGGGCGTCCAAGAGTTCACCCGTTCCGCTCCCGTTGATACTGGAAATGGTATAGTAATCACCCAATCCCAAAGCGTAAAATTCCACGGCATCTGCCATCCGTTGGGTATTATCCACTTTGTTGACTGCCAAGAAGGTCGGTTTATCCACCCGGCGAAGCAATTTGGCCACATCTTCATCCATCCCGGTCACCCCAGACTCGACATCCACCATAAAAATGATGGCATCGGCTTCATCAATGGCCAATTCCACCTGTTTGTCGATTTCCTTTTCGAATACATCGTCGCTACCCAATACGTAACCACCGGTATCGATCAACGAAAACTCCTTGCCGTTCCAGTCACTTTTCCCGTAATGACGGTCGCGCGTAACGCCGCTTACAGCATCCACAATCGCCTCACGGCGTTGAATGAGTCGGTTAAAAAAAGTGGATTTCCCAACATTGGGTCTCCCTACAATGGCTACGATAGCTCCCATCAGGTTTAATTTTTGGCAAAAATACCATTTATTATGAAGAAAAAATGATACCTTTTTTCATCATTTTCAAATGATTATGAGCGACCTGACCAATGAGCTAGTTTTAAGGCCCCGTTTTCGCGTGTCCGTAAAGGCGGATTTAAAGGATTTGGAGGCCACTTTTGATACCGCTTCGGCCCATCCGTTTTTGATCAAACGACTGGACGAACATATTTTTGTGAAGTTCAAAAAGGCGGAAACCACCTTTTGGACGCCTCAACTTCATTTGGAACTATCCTCTTTTGAGGAGCACATTAGCAATATTCGAGGGGTTTTTGGTCCCAATCCTACCCTTTGGACCTTTTTTATGTTCCTGCATTTTGGTGTGGGTACTGTTTTTATCATTTTGGGCATATTTGCCTATTCCAATTATTCCTTGGGCAAGGATATTACCCTCTTTTTGGTAGGCATGTTCCTTTTGGTGGTGCTGTGGTTTGCCCTTTATGCGTTTGGTCGCTTGGGAAAATCGAAGGGAAAGGGACAAATGGAACAACTGAAGCAATTTGTTCGGGAGACTATTGCTCCTTTTGAGCGCGTTGGGGACGAATCCTAGCCATTGTATCCAAAGCGCCTGAGCTGCTGGGAGTTGCTACGCCAGTTTTTGTTCACTTTTACGTAAAGTTCGATGTGCACCTGCTTGGCAAAAAACTTCTCCAAATCCTTTCGAGATTCCACGCCCACCCTTTTTAGGGCACTGCCTTTGTGGCCAATAATGATTCCTTTTTGAGTATCGCGCTCCACCATGATCACCGAACGGATTCGGATGATGTCCTCATCTTCCAAAAACTCCTCGGTTTCCACCTCAACGGCGTATGGGATTTCCTTTTTGTAATGGAGCAGGATTTTTTCACGGATGGTCTCGTTCACAAAAAAGCGTTCGGGCTTGTCGGTTATTTGATCCTTGGGGTAATAGGGCGGTGCTTCGGGCAATAGTTCCAAAATGCGGTTGAAGACTTCGGTAACATTGAAGTTTTCCAAAGCGGAGATGGGATGAATTTCGGCATTGGGCAGCTGTTCCTGCCAATACTGCATTTGTTCCTCCAATTTTTGCTGGTCGGAGGTATCTATCTTGTTGATCAATAACAGTACAGGAATCTTGCTGTTCTGTATTTTTTTGAAGAAGGATTCATCCTTGAGCGCCTTTTCCCCGATTTCCACCATGTAGAGGAGCACATCGGCATCCTCAAAGGCGGACTTTACAAAGTCCATCATGGAGGTTTGTAATTCGTAGGCTGGTTTTATAATCCCTGGGGTATCGGACAAAATCACCTGAAAATCTTCCCCATTCACGATTCCCAAGATACGGTGACGGGTGGTCTGCGCCTTGGAGGTGATAATGGACAGTTTTTCGCCCACAAAAGCATTCATCAACGTGGATTTCCCAACGTTGGGGTTGCCGATAATATTTACAAATCCTGATTTATGCGCCACCGTTTCTTCTTTTTTCAAAATATTGTTTGGATGCTTCGTTCACCTTTGGTGAAAGATACAACACTGCGATCATATTTGGAATTACCATCAATGCATATGAGAGGTCAATCAAGTTTTTGACCAATTTTAGGGAGGCTACTGCAGCAAAAACGATCATGACAACAAAGAACACATTGTACCATTTTCCGATTCTGGCGTTGGTCAAAAATGATAAACTCTTCACCCCGTAATAGGAATAGGTAAACAAGGTAGACAATGCAAACGCAGCCACAATCACCATCAAAAGTACATCTCCCATGCCGTACAGTGTGGTTTCGAAAGCTGACATGGTCATCACAATACCACTACCGTCTTCCAGATAGGCTCCGCTCAAAATAATCACCACTGCGGTGAAGGTACATACCAATATGGTATCAATGAATGGACCCAACATGGCCACTAATCCTTCCTTGGCAGGTTCATCGTTCCGGGATTGCCCGTGGTACATGGGTGCACTACCCAGTCCGGCCTCATTGGAGAACATGGCCCTGCGAACCCCAACGATGACCAAGCCCCAGAATCCGCCAGTGACCGCTGTATCGAAGTTCCAGGCCTCGACAAGAATCATTTTGAGGGCCGGGAAAACCTCCCCTGCGTGACTTGCCATCACAAATATGACCGCCAACAAATATACTCCTACCATAAAAGGAACAATGGCCGAAGCTACTTTGGCAATTTTCGTGAGACCACCAAAAATCACAATCGATGTGATGATGGCCAAGAAAAATCCGATGCCTAACTTCCAGTTGAACTCACTGGTCGCCAAAAGTGTTTCATGAGGTTGCACCACGCCCATAAAGGCTTCCGTAAATTGATTGGCTGTAAAAACGCCCAAAAAGCCAAAAAGTCCGCAGATACTAAAAAAGATGGCCATGGGCTTTGCCCATTTTCCCATCCCTTGGGTGATATAAAACATAGGGCCTCCTTGCATGCGACCTTCAGAGTCGGTACCGCGGTACATGATGGCCAAACTGCCCGAGTAAAATTTGATTCCCATACCCAAGAGTGCGGTCATCCAAATCCAAAAGACCACGCCCGGACCGCCATCGTGGATGGCAATGGCCACCCCCGAGATATTTCCCAATCCGACCGTCGCGGCGACTGCTGCGGACAAGGCCTGAAATGAACTGACATCCCCTTTGGCATTTTTGTCGTCATATTTTCCAGAAACAACGGCAATGGCATGTCCAAAATAACGAAAGGGTGCAAATCTGGAATAGAATGCCAAAAACAGCCCGCCCCCAATAAGTAAAATGAACATAGGCCACTCGGTATAGGGCAAGAGGGAGGATATAAACTCGTTGATTGCGTCCATAAGGTAAAAACGTCGAATTTATGGATTTTGGACGGGATAGATGTTAAGGAAAATGGAATATTAAATTTAAGTTTGGAAATGACGGGAAAAGCGTTGTATATTTGCCGTCCACATCGCGGGGTAGAGCAGTAGGTAGCTCGTCGGGCTCATAACCCGAAGGTCGCTGGTTCGAGTCCAGTCCCCGCTACTACAAAGCTCCTTGAAATGTCAAGGAGCTTTTTTTTGTTTTGAACACAACCGATTCCCACTTCGATTTCGAATGACTTTCCCTAACCAGTTTCATTCCTAGCCATTACCTTTGCCCCTTAATAAAACACGCTTGAAGAACACTACGCAACCCACCAACAAAAAAGCCCTGCTATCACTTGCTATCGGCGGCTTTGGCATAGGCCTAACCGAGTTCGTTATTATGGGGATTCTACCCAATATTGCCGATTCCTTGGACATATCCATCCCCAAAGCAGGTCATTTTATCGCCATCTATGCCCTTGGGGTCGTGATTGGGGGACCGTTCATGGCACGGATCACCACCCACTTAAATCCGAAAAAGACATTGTTGTTCTTGATGCTATGGTTCACCGTATTCAATACCTTTTCGGCCTTCTCGGGCAACTATTGGGTAATGATGTTGTTCCGATTTTTATCAGGAATGCCCCACGGGGCCTTTTTTGGTATTGGTGCCGTGGTGTCGGGCTATTTGGCAAGGCCCGGAAAGGCGGCCCAAGCAATGGCAGTAATGTTCTCGGGGCTGACCGTTGCCAATATTTTAGGTGTGCCATTGGGCACCTATATCGGCCAAGAAATCCATTGGAGCTACTCCTTTATATTGGTAGGATTTGCTGGAATCGCCACCTTATCCAGTCTTTATTTTTGGATGCCCAAAGAGAATCTGGAAAGTATTGATGATACTGAAGGCGCAAATCCCTCTCCCGGGTTGAAAAACAAAAAATTATGGGCACTTATCGCATTGACCACCATAGGGTCGGGAGGTTTCTTTGCCTGGTACAGTTACATTGCCCCGCTGGTTATTTCGGTGACCATATTGCCCGAATCCTACGTAGGGTATGTCATGATTGTAGCGGGCTGTGGTATGTTCTTGGGCAATTTTTTGGGCGCACGCATGGTAGAAATCTTTAATCCGGTCAGGTCGGTGGTCATCAGTATGCTTTCCATGACTACCGTACTGATACTGAATTCCATTCTCGCGGAATATACCATTGCCATATTTGTGCTGAGCTTTATAGTTGGCGTGATTACCTTTTCGATAACCGCACCCATTCAAATTGCCATTATCAGGGCGGCCAAAGGTGCCGAAAAACTGGGTTCCTCGATGAACCAAAGTGCCTTTAATATGGGCAATGCTTCCGGAGCCTATTTTGGAGGGTTGCCCATGGTTTTTGGCTTGGGGGTGAACTACTCCAGTGTGGTAGGAGGTTGTTTGGCGTTTATAGGGGCCTGTATCGGAATCTCTATACTCTACACACAAAAAAGAAAAGCTTAGACAGCATGCACCACCGCTATCCCGCTTTTGTTTAGTAGTTTTACGACTATCAAACTTGTATTATTTTGAGAAGTTTCATTTTTCTTTTACTAAGCCTTGGCCTTCTTGGTCAAGATGTTCCAACCATTGAAAAAAGCACGCACCAAAACACTTTTGATAACTTGGTGTTTGTTGACGAATTCGAGTTGGATGGAAGGCCCGACCCTAGCAAATGGCACCATCAAGTGATACCCCCGAATAATGGCAGTTGGCACAATGATGAACTACAACATTATACCAACAGGGAAGAAAACTCCATTGTCAACAAAGGCACCCTCAAAATAAAGGCGCTTAAGGAACCTTATGCATATCAAGGAAGTCAAAAGAAATATACTTCGGCCCGGATGAACGCAAAATTTGCCTTTACGTATGGACGTGTGGAGGTACGGGCCAAATTACCCAGCTCGGCCGGGACTTGGCCAGCCATTTGGACGCTGGGCGCCAATGTGGACGAAACCGGAAATTACTTCGATGACCAGTATGGCAGTGTGGGATGGCCACTTTCTGGAGAAATCGATATTATGGAGCAAACCGGTTGGGACAAAGACAGTACCATTTCCCATTTCCATTGGGGCGACTTGAACACAAAGGTCTACAAAGAAATTGGAGGAGAAACAAAAGTAGTGAATGCTTCTTCCGAATTCCATGTGTATGCCATGGAGTGGAGCAGTGAGAGCATCAAAACTTATGTGGACGATACGTTGGTATACGAATTGCCCAATTCAGAAAATAAACCGTTCAACCATCCGCACTATTTGATTCTGAACATTGCCATGGGCGGTAATCTTGGAGGTGAAGTCCCAGCGGATTTTACCGAAGGGACCCTCGAAATCGATTATGTGAGAATCTATCAGTAACCTATCGGCATACATTCATCACCTCTCGGATTGAATAAGTAAAAAGTGGTGTCCTTTACTGGCCTAATTCCCGCGCCTCGAAGAAAACCAGTTCCTGCTGTCTACATTGTGCTGTAGCCTCTATGGGATTGCAGCATACTTCGCAATCTTCTACATAGGTCTGTTCGGGAATGGAAGTATCGAGCAAAAAAGATATTTCTTCCCAACAGTACGGACATTGGAAAAAATGCTCGAACATATCTAAAATTCTACATTCAGCAATTGACCACTCACTTGAAGCATTTGAAGCTCGGCCAATTTCGCATTGTATTTGGCCTGACTCTTGGCCAATTCAGCGTTCAAAAGGTTCAACTGGGCCTGCCTAAATTCAATGGAGGTCACCTGCCCCAATTTATAACGCTCGTCAGTACGTTTGAAGTTGTTTTGGTTGGTCTGCAGGTTTTTTTCTTGAACTTCCAACACATATAGGGCATTGGTATAACTGTCCCATGCGTTTCGTATATCGCGTTCCACCTCCAATTGGATTTGCTTTTTGGCAATCTCCTGATTTTGGTAGGCTATCTTGGCGTTTTTTAACCCCGTAATGGTCGTACCACCGTCAAATAGGTTCCAAGTAAGGTTTATGGCTCCAGTGACCCCGGTTGATGTATTTTGCAATACGAATGCCAATGGGCTATTGTTGTTGGATTCGTTCCAACCGTAGGTTCCCGTCAGGCCAATGGTAGGTAAAAACCCACTACGCGCTACCCTGATATCATATCGCCCCATATTGATGTTCTTTTCCGCAATCTGGAGCCTAACATTGTTCATCTGGGCCTCGTTGTACATATTTTCCATTTGAAGTCCCGGAACAAAAGTAACCGTAGTATCAGCTTCAAATTGGGCGGAAAGGTCACGGTTCAAAATCAAATTCAGGTCGCGCATCGTATTTCGTAGCTGCTGTCTAGAATTCAATAGATTGATGCTATCCGTATTGATGTCCACTTCGGCATTCAGTACGTCCAACCCGGTATTTTGTCCAAACTCAAATTGATATTGGGCCCTTTTGAGCCTATCCTTTGAAATCTCCAAGGCCTGTTCCAAGGTATTCGTGTTTTCGGTGAGGCGTGCCGCCTCGTAGTACACGGTAAACAATTGAAGAATGGTGGTCTCGATTGTTTGCCTAACTTCCAACTCGGATTGCTCTGAGCGTTCTTGAAAACTTTTGTAGTTGTAGTACCTTCCAAGGCCATCAAATAAGGTGTAGTTCACGTTCACCGCGGCGCTGTACCTGCGCGTCTCGGCCCCTTCTGCACTCCTTACATCACCGTTGGCCAAGATACCTTCGGAGTTCTGCTTGTCGATACTTCCGCTGGCATTGCCGGAAACTGTGGGCAGATAACCTGAATTTAGGATACCCGCATTGTTCTCATCTATGGTTTTGGTATTTCGGGCCACCTGAATGTCCAAGTTGTTTTCCAATACCAAATCAATGGCCTCTTCCTTGGTCAACACCTCTTCTTGGGCGTAGGCCAATGAACCAAAAAACAATAAAATCAAGGGTAGTCTATAAAAAAAGCTTCTCATTATGTGGTCTCTTCTACAACTTTTGAGGTTTCTTCTCTGTTTTTTGACACATTTGAGCTCTCAGTTCCGTTTAAGTGAACCATGCCAGATTGCATCTCTTCTTCTTCGTGCTGTTCCCGAATGGCGCGTTCCACTTCCTCTGGCGTAACCTCTTCCCCGGTCCACAGCCTTTTTGCCAATACTTTTACGTTGTTTCCAAAGGAAAGTAGCAATGGCAGCATGAGCAGGGTCAGCACTGTGGCAAAACCGATTCCATAGGCAATGGAAATGGCCATAGGTTTAAGGAACTGGGCCTGACGACTTTTTTCCAATAGCAAGGGTGCCAAACCGGCAATAGTGGTTACCGATGTCAAAAAGATAGCCCTAAAACGGGACTTTCCTGCTTCGTATATGGCTTCGTCAAACTTCATCCCATTGCGCAGATTGATGTTGAATTTACCGATTAGCACCAATCCATCATTGACCATAATACCGATCAAGGCAATGATTCCCAACATAGAAAGCACATTGATTGGGAATCCGTGTATGTAGTGTCCCCATGCCACTGCCGTTAGACTAAAGGGCACCATGAAAATCAGCAGTAATGGTTGACTGATGCTCCTAAAAGTGAAGGATATGACAATAAAGATCAGGAATAAAACGATTGGACCCACAAACCCTAGGGATCCTATCAATTTATTGGCTTCCCGGTTCTGCCCCTCGTACGAAGGGGTGATGGATGGGTATTTGGCCAAAATATCGGGCAATACTTCATTTCGTATCCATAACATGGCATCGGTTCCACTGGTGGTTTCTGGGTCGGTCAAATCAGAAGAAACCTGTATTTCCCTTCTTCCTTCCAAGTGGTTAATGGCTACATCTCCCCTTTCTATGGTGTAGGTTGCAATTTCCTTTAAAGGAATTCGGTCACCGCTGGGAGCCAAGATCCGCATTTCGTCCAAATCGGAAATGGATGATCTATTTTCACGATCATAGCGCACCCAAACCCGTATTTCATCCTGTCCCCTTTGGAATCGTTGCGCCTGAGCACCAAAGAATCCACCCCGAACTTGGTTCATGACCGTTCTGAGGTCGAGACCCAGCAAGTAAGCGTTCTCTTTGAGCTGTAATCGTATTTCCTTGATTCCCGCAGGGTCGTTATCGGTAACATCCTTTAAATTGGCGTTGGCTTCCATGGCTTGTTTCAGCTCGGTTTTGGCCGCCTTCAATTCGGCAATATTGTTGCCCAAAAGGGAGACCGAAACCGGACTTCCCCCAAAGTTCCCTCCGGAACCATAGATCAAGCTTTCCACCCCGATGACCGGGCCTACCAGCTCGCGCAGTCGTGTGGTCACCATATCGGCGCGGATGCCATCGGGGCGTTCCTCACCTGGCAATAGATTGATTTCCAGAGTGGCATTGGATGCACCCGGACCTAAATTTTTGATCATGTTGACGAATAGCATTTTGTCCATGCCCTGCAGATATTCGTCCGTAAGTTCTTGATTTACAATATGTGCCTTATCTTGAATGAGACTGATAATGGAATCGGTCACTTTTTCATTGGTACCATTGGGCATCGTTAAGTTGATGGATACCTGATCACTGGCAATCCTTGGGAAAAAGGCCGTTCTGATAATCCCTCCACTTATGGAACCCAAGGTGAGGGCCAATGCCATGAAGAACAGGGCAAAAGTGAGGAATTTATAGTTCAACATAAACCGCAGGGCTGGGCTATACCAGTTATCCCTCATATAGTTCATGATCCGGTCCCCAACTTTATTGATCACACGCAGTTTGGCAAATACTTTGCCTATGCCTGTCTTTGGTTTATTCGTTTGGGGACGGAGCGCTTTGGAATGCGCCAAGTGTGCCGGGAGTATGATCAATGCTTCTACCAACGATACCACCAGCGTCAGAATCACGATTACCGAGACCTCCCCGAAGAACTCCCCGATACGGCTATCCAAGAACAAGAATATGGAAAAGGCCAATATAGTGGTGATGATAGCTGAAATAATGGGCGGTATCACTTCCATGGTACCATCCAACGCAGCTTGCACGGGTGATTTCCCATCTTCGTAATGTTGATAGATGTTTTCCGCAATCACAATACCATCATCCACCAAAATACCGATAACAATGATCATCCCGAAGAGGGAAAGTACATTGATGGTAACGTTGAACATAGGTGCAAAAACGAACATTCCCAAAAAGGCGATCGGAAGTCCAAAGGCCACCCAAAATGCCAACCTCGTATTCAAGAAAAGGGATAGGAACACCAAAACCAGGATCATCCCTACAATGGCGTTCTCCGTCAATAATTGGGTTCGTTGGGTCAATGTCGTGGAGCGGTCGTCGATGACATCCAATCGTACATTGGTATATTTTTCGTTGAACTCCTCGATATATTGCCTCACATTTTCGGCGGAGCCCATTAAGTCTTCGGTGTTGGTACTGGTGATGGTGATGTTCACCGCAAGCTCACCGTTAAAATAAGAAGCGTTGGGTGTTTCCGAAAAACGGTCCCTGATGATGGCAACATCCTTTAATCGAACGGCACGGCCGGCAGCATCTCCCCTAACGATGATGTTGGAAAGTTCGTCCCCATAATAGGAGCGGTTGTTGGCCCTGATCAGATATTCCTCGGTTACAGTCTTAATATTACCTCCAGTGACCAAGATATTGGCATTGGAAACGGCCTGCGCCACATCGGCAAAGGATAGGTTGTAAGCCAAAAGACTGTTTTCATCAACAGCGATTTCAATTTCTTCGTCGGGATACCCATCAATTTGAATCTGGGAAATCCCATCGATAGCCCTAAGGTCGTTTTCGATTTGACGGGCTATTTGCTTTAAAGTGACCAACGGAATGTCCTTACCGCTGACGGCAAAACTAATTGTTGGCCTAACCGGTTCCTGTTTGGCCACAATCAAAGGTTCCATCCCTGTTGGGAAAGTGGGCACCCGATCCACCGCATTTTTGACCTCCAATAGCATAAAATCAACATTTCGCTCCTTTTCGATTTCCACGTTGATGGTACCGCTATTTTCCCTAGAGGTAGAGGTAACACGTTCTACACCTTCCAAACCTTTAAGGTTGTCCTCTATCTTGAGAACAATACCTTCTTCGATTTCTTGGGGGGATGCCCCGGGATAGGTAATGGAAATGGTAATGTTACGGGCTTCGTTCAGCGGAAAGAAGGACGATTTTAAGGAAAGAATCCCAACAATACCGAAGACAAAAAATGCCAAGATAAAGACATTTACTGCCATGTGGTATTTAATAAAATACGAGATGAGCTTTCTCATAGCTTACGATATTAGGATTTACTTTCGTCAAAGGTGCGCACCAACATACCGGCGTATGCACCTGTCATGGGTTTTGCCACGATGACTTCGCCATCGGGAACGTTCTTGAGCACTACAGTTTTATCGGTGAAGAAAACCGGTTGAACATCCATAAGGTCCAGAATAGAATCCCGAACCACAAAAATCTGATTGTTTTCTAATAAAAGTGATCGGTTGATCTCAATGGCATCGGATTCTTCCTTGGCCTCAAGATTGGCTTCCAAATATTGACCTTCTTTCAAGTCGTCACCACTAACTTCGATGTAGACCATAATAGTCTGGGAGTTCTGGTCTACCCTACTGTTCACCCGGGTAACCTCTCCCATGTAGGTTTGGGTCTTTTCCAAATTTGTCAGCTCTACCTTTTTCCCTACGCGTAAAAAATCCCCATAGGTTTTACTTACGGATACTTCCAGTTCGTACAGGCCTGTATCGATGAACTCGCCAAGCTTCTGCCCCGAACGAATCAATGTTCCCTCGGTAACCAATGCTTCGGTCAACACACCGCTAAAAGGCGCTGTAATGGTATATTTGGTGAGACGCTGCTCCAAATTTTTCACATTGTAATAGGTCGTAATGATTTCCCTCCCCGTAATAAAGAATTTCTCCTTTTCCGAATCCATGGAAGGTAATTCCGGAGTGGTCTTGTCCAAATCAAAACTATTGAGGTATTGTTGCCATTTGGGGTAGATTTCCGGGTAATCCAACCTCAAGTCGGGCATAATGGACGTCAACAAATTGTACAAATTACTTTTGGCCGATTGAACGGTTGCGTAGTATTCACTGGCATCGATTCGGATAAGCGTTTGTCCTGCACTATAGGACTGTCCCGTTCGGAACAATTTGCTGCCAGGCCTAAACACACCTTGCACTTCGGAGAACAGCTCCAACCTTTTTTTGGCCTGCAGGTTACCGTTGGCCGGAACCCGTATCGGCACAGTGGTGTTCTTGACGGTATCTACAAAAACGGTCTTTACGATTTTTTGGGATGGCGGTCTTCTGTTATCCTTGCTGTCTGCAATAAGTCCAGCGAAATACAGGGAGGCGAAAATGATAATGCCTCCAACAACTGCCGATATGATGAGCTTTCGCATGCGTAAGTTGGTTTAATCTGTGCAAATCTATTCCCTTCGATTTTTACAATGGTTAAATATTTCCTAAAATACGGTCCAAACCCGGTCAAATGCAAAAAGGGGACCCCAAACGGCATCCCCAACCAAACAAACTAAAGTAATAACTAACTACTCGTTTTCGTTCTCGTCCTCGAATTTGGTATCTGCCATTCGAGTGCGATCTATATTGATTTCCTTGAACTTGGGACTCAATGACCTATCATCCGTATCAAAAACAAGGAATTGCTTGGAATCCATTCCACGCAGTGCATCAAAGGAATCGAAGCGATTATTTTGCAGTTGTAAAATTTGTAAGCTTGCCAATTGGCCAAACTCCGTTGGTATCTCACCGCCTAATCTATTGTTAGAAAGCACCAATTCTTTGAGTTGAACCAAATTTCCGATTTCAGAAGGGATTTGTCCTTCCAATAAATTTTCAAAAAGTCCGAGGGCTTCCAATTTGGATAGGTTCCCGATAGAACTTGGGATAATTCCCTTTAGATTGTTGCTCGAAAGGTTGAGTTCTTTGAGGTTTTTGAGTTCTCCAAAGCTTTCTGGTATGGGACCGTTCAAAAAATTATTGAAAATGGAAAAGATTTCCAATTCCTTGCAATTGCCAACTTCCGTAGGAATAGCGCCTTTAATTCGGTTCATTTCCAAACGGAGCACTTTTAGTTTTTCCAACTTCACAATATCCTTTGGAAGTACGCCCGTAATTTGGTTGAATGCGAGATTGAGCGTGGTCAAATGCTTTAAGTTTCCGATGCTTTCCGGAAGCACACCGCTTAAATTGTTCATAAACAATGTTATCCCGGTCACATGGCCATCTTGGACCTCTATCCCCTTCCAAGTATTGGCAGGGGCCTCCAAATCCCAAGAAGTATTCCATTCAGGGCCATTGGTGCTATTGTATAGGTCCACCAAAGCAGCTTTTTCTTCGGGGGAAACCTGTCCACTGGCAAAAGATATACCGATGGAAAACAGCAAGCAAAAGAAAAATGGGGTTACTTTTTTCATCTTTCCTGTTTAGTTGTAAGGAATTTACTTACAAAGTAATAAAAATGAGAAACATCCTACAACTTTAATCGATGAACTTACACCCTAATGTTGTGAATCCTATAAAATATGTGGTGAAAAGGTTGGAGCATTGATTAATTCAATGCTTCCAGCTCATGGGATAGGCTCTCCCAATCTTCCATTAGGGATTCCAATTCCTTCTTTTTCCCTTCGTAGTTATCAAAAAAGTTGGGCTTTGCAATGGTGGCATCGTAATCCATCAGCAAATCATGGTCAATATCAGCAATTTGTTTTTCGAGCTGGGATATCCTCTTTTCTACCCCACTCAACTTATTCTTTAGGGATTTTTGCTTCTTTTGGACTTGATACTCGTTCTCCTTCGGTTTTTCTTCGGACTTGTTTGCCTCTTTTTTTGCATCGCCCTTTTCCACACTTCGGAAGTCTTCCATTTTCCGTTGCTCCAGATAAAAATCGATATCGCCCAAATATTCCTTGATACCCCCATCCTTAAATTCATATACCCTATCGGTTAGCCCTTGGAGAAAATCACGGTCGTGGGAGACTAAGATCAAGGTTCCCTCGAAATTTTGGAGTGCTTGCTTCAATACATTTTTGGATTTGATGTCCAAATGGTTGGTAGGTTCGTCCATTACGAGCACATTGAAGGGCTGCAACAACATTTTGGCCAGTGCCAAGCGGTTTCGTTCCCCACCTGACAGTACCTTTACGTACTTATTCACCTCATCGCCCCTAAAAAGAAAAGAACCGAGAATATCCCTTACCCTACTTCGATTGGTCTCGTTGGCCGCATCGATCATGGTATCCAAAATGGTCTTATTGCCATCCAAATACTCGGCTTGGTTCTGGGCGAAATAGCCCAATTGCACATTATGGCCCATTTTTAGATTGCCCTGATAATCCAGTTCGCCTACCATAATTTTGGCCAAGGTGGTTTTTCCTTGTCCGTTCTGACCCACAAAGGCCGTCTTGCTGCCTCTATCCACCATAAGGTCGATATCTTCCAGCACTTTTTTGGGACCGTAACTTTTGGAGATGCCATTAAGTTCCGCAACCACCTTACCTGGAGTGACCGATACGGGGAAGCGCACATTCATCACGCTATTGTCCTCCTCATCCACCTCGATGCGGTCCATTTTGTCCAGTTTTTTGATCAAGGACTGCGCCATGGAAGCCTTACTGGATTTGGCCCGAAACTTTTCAATCAGCCGTTCGGTCTGCTGTATCTGTTTCTCTTGGTTTTTCTGTGCGCTCAATTGTTGCTCCTTGATTTCTTGGCGGTGCACCAAAAATTGGGAATAAGGTTTGTTGTAATCGTAAATCCTACCCAATGAAATCTCGATGGTTCGGTTGGTGACATTGTCCAAGAACATTTTATCGTGGGAAACGATTACCACCGCTCCCGTAAAATTGCGAAGGAATTGCTCCAACCAAATAATGGACTCAATATCCAAGTGGTTGGTAGGCTCATCCAGCAGCAACACATCATTGTTTTGCAATAGCAGTTTGGCCAGCTCTATCCGCATGCGCCATCCTCCCGAAAATGTATCGGTGAGCTTATTGAAGTCCTCCCTTTTGAATCCTAGACCCAGAAGCACTTTTTCGGTATCACCTTGATAGTTGTAGCCACCTAAAATTTCATAACGATGGGTCACATCGTTCAGGTCTACCATGAGTTGATGGTACCCGTCACTTTCATAATCGGTGCGCTCTGCCAAGGCGGTATTGATTTCGTCCAATTTCAGTTCCATCTCCTTGATCTCAGAAAACGCTTGATAGGATTCTTCCAGCACGGTCCGGCCCTCTTCAAAATCGATATCCTGCTTCAGAAAGCCAATCCTGATGTTCTTTTCGGTGGCAATAGCTCCTTCATCCAAGGGCATTTCCTTGGCCAGCAATTTGAGCATGGTAGATTTACCCGCACCGTTCTTCCCGATAAGGCCTACGCGGTCGCCCCCATTAAGACGGAAGGATATTTCCTCGAACAGGTATTCGCCCCCAAAGGCTACGGAAAGATTGTGAACATTTAGCATTTTTATGTGACCTTGATTACAAAACTTTAATTGGCGAATGTATACTTTTGTACAAAAGCCGTGCAAATGTTAAAAAAAGGAACCAAAATGTACAGCATTTTAACAGGAAACTGTCCAAGATGCCATGAGGAAAACATGTATGAGAATTCCAATCCGTATGCGTTGTCCAAGATTTTTAAGATGAACGAGAGATGCTCCCATTGCGGTTTGAAGTACAAAATAGAGCCTTCTTTTTTCTACGGCGCCATGTACGTGAGCTATGGGGTGGGGATTGCCTTTGCAGTGGCCGCTTTTGTGATTTCCTTTTTGTTCTTGGGCGCATCACTACCGACAGCCTTTATTGCTATTGTAGGTACATTAGTGGTTTTTATGCCCGTCATTATCCGACTTTCCCGAAATATTTGGATCAACTTTTTTGTAAAGTACGACCCTTCTTCCGTCAAAAAGCACGAAGCCGTCGCCAAAGGCTAAACCGTATAGTATTTTTTGGTGAATCGCTGGATGTCCATTTCGGGATCTAATTCCCTGTCATTTTCAATATAATCGAAAAGTTGGCGCGAAGCATAGGGCCCAATAAGCACTCCTCGGGAACCAAATCCATTTAGTACATAAAGATTTTGATGCTCTGGATGCCTACCCACCAAAGGCCGGCGGTCCACCACCGTAGGACGAATACCTGCAACATGGTCCACAACCTCAAAATCACATTTCAAAAACGTCCTGAGCTTTTCCAAGAGTTCGTTCTTGGAGGCTTCCGTGGGTTCGTTGGTCTTATCCTTCCATTTGTAAGTGGCACCCACCAAATAGCGGTCGTTCTCCATGGGAATGGTAAACACTGAGGATTTGATTACATGCTGCTCCTGGTAATCCGGAGCATGGATGACCAGCAACTCCCCTTTGGTTCCGTTTAGGGGCAAGTATCCAAAATAAGGGTCTTGTTTCAGGCCATATCCACAGGCAAAAACTATTTTTTTAGCAACGGTTCCTTTATAGGTAACACTATCTTCTTCAATAGAAAAGGCATCATAATCGAAAGACTCCTTTATACATTTCCCTGCTTGTTCCAAGTAGGTTTTGTAGGCACTTACCATGGTATTAGTATCTACTCTGCCTGTATGTTTTACTTCGCCAAAACCGTGCGAAGCATCAATGGCAGGATTGGTGTTCGGATGGATGTTAGTGGACAAAAAGTAATCCAGACCGGGACGATCGGCTGCCTCAAACCAAAGGTTTTGTTCTTCCACGGATGCAAACTTGCGCCATACGGGAAGTTCGTAATCTACTTTCACCCCAAGTTTCTCCTCTAAAGTTTGATAAAACGGTTTGACAAGTTCCAATTGTTCTTTGGCCTTCCAAGCTAGGGTGAACCTTTTTAAAATAACGGGATTGTACAAGCCTCCAGCAACCAAGGAGGCCCTTTGGGAATCGTCGGCAATTACGGTAAAGCTTTTTCCTTCACTTTCCAATACTTCGCAGAACGATATTCCTGCTAAACCCAGACCTACTACGATATAATCCAACATACCGCAAAATTAGGCATCTGTTTGATTTATTGTACCCGTTGTTTTGAGTTTAATGCAAAAAAAAACGCCGCACTGAGTGCGGCGTTTTGCTGTATTGAATTGGAAATATGTTGTTTGTGGTATCCCGAAATTCTTCGGGATTAATTCAGCTATTGGTTTCCTGCGACCAAAGGTCGAAAAAACCGAGCTTCATTAATATGCCCACATATCTTGTTCCCTGTCTCGTATGCCTTCTTTGATTCGTTGGGCCTCCAAGAGTTGGAACAATGCATTATCAAAAATGTAATCGCTTATTTCACGGTCTTCGTGAACGTTTTCCTCTTTGTAGATCACTCCATTGAATCGACGTGCGTTCAACAGCATATCAAAGGAAATGGGTCTTGCCGAATTGCGCTGGTTGTATACTTTGGCATCGTGCAAAATTTTACGTGCCGCTGGATACCATACCCAGAACAATTCCACTTTGTTTTCTCCTGGATCGATGGATTCATCGTCGATGAAGTTCACGTCCGGAGCAACGGGTGCAATTCCCAATAAGCGATACTTAAGCTCTCCCTGGCGTTTGTCGAAATACCAGATACCTTTTATACGGTACTCCTCGATATCGGCAGCGGTCAAGTCCCTTTTGTTGATAAACTCTGGGGAAACCTGCTCGCCGGCGTTTACCTGCTCGTAACCAAGGTCGGTGGTATCCACTTTGCTCAAGGTAGCGGCAAGGTCTGCCAGTTTACGTTTTTCCGTAAAGTAGGAGTCTGCATAAACCTCTGTAAGGTTTCCATTTCTGATGTTCTTCATCAGCACATGGTACAGCGACCTTCTATCCGCCCCAATACCTATGGTATCGGTTGGGTAATAGAGTGGAAAGTTGACTCGCTCGTCAAGATCGATGATTTCCCATACGGTCTTGGACCAAAGGATATCCCTATCATCCACATATCCGTATTCCAATGGCTCATCGGCATCTTGCTCTATTTGAGCTTGGGTTTTTTTACCGATATCTTCGGGCAGCTTGGCATTCAAAATGTTTGCCTGCGCCATGATTGATACTGGCAATATGCCCAACAATCCAATTAACAATGCGTTTTTCCAATTCATGATCACTTGTATACTTTTTATACTTCTTAGTTTGTAAGCTCAACCACTACAGGAGATACTTTTTTCAACTTGTAGCTCTTGTTGTTTGTGATGTAAGCTTGGATATCGAATATCTGGACAGACTCGCCTCTATCGGCTCTTCTAAGTACAGATTTGGCTCTGCTGTCCAATTTGTTGCCTTGTACCACTACGGTAGGTTGACCTGGCACTTTGAACTTAAACTCGCTTACGGCAAGGTTCAAGTCAAAATCGAAGTCTTCCAACATAGCGCTAACAGTGGCGATTTCCAGGTTGTTCCTTGGCATTTTGATGCTTCCGGACTCTCCTCGAACAGTACCACTTGGCCTTGGAATATCCTTGATACGGAATTCAGACTTGGTGCTGATTCCCTTACCATCAGGCAATGTACCAGAGGCAGTGATGGTCACAGACCTTCCTGTACCTGGGTTCATGATATACTGGCTACCGCTTCTTCTGGTCAAACCAGGAGCTGATGCGTTCACTTTGTTATCTGGAATACCAGGAATGGAAATGGTCATTGGGTTGGCAACACCACGATACACCACGTTCATTTTATCTGCGGAGATTACCGCTGCATTAGGCATGGAGATTGTAGCGAAAGTATTGTTCACTTCCACTGGCACCTCTTCGCCATCCTGCATGCAATACATCGTTCCTTTAATGGTGTGGTCACCTGGAGTACCGGCGCTGATCAACATTTTGATTCCACCAGCTTCCAATTCATAATCTTTACCTTCGGTCAATGGTCTTCCGTCCAAAGTCAATTCTGCTTTTACGGGAGTGGAAGTCTTGTCCGTTTTGCTCACAATGATTTTACCATCGTATTTTTCACCAGCGTAGTATGCCGTTTTAGGGGCAGCCAATGTACTGGCAAAGTTGGTCAAGGAAACCGCTTCGGTCAACTCACCTTCCAAAAGGGTCTTCAACACCTCTTGCTCGGTTGTTTTGATATCGGCCTGCAACTGGGTCATCTTGGTCAAAGAAGCTACCAATGGGAAGCCTTCGAAGTGATAGTTGATCCAATCTTGGCGCGTACCGTCCCTTTTCTCAACCTTACCGTCTTCACCTCCTGTGGCAAAACGGGTTTTTACAGCTGATTTCAAGGATTCAAAACCTTCTGCGGGCAAAGCGTTGATCACGCCTTCACGATAGGTTTCAATCTGCTCCATGAACTTTTTCCCTTCTGGGCCCAAGTTGTCGCCCTGAAAGAACTTTTGGTCCAAGTAGTCAGACTTGTCCATAACCACATAATCTTTGTCATCTTCCAAATCTGCGGTCATTTCTTTCTTCAATCCTTCTAAATAACTGTAATAGTTATCGGAAAGTTGCTTGATCTGCTGAGCATCTTCGTACAGTTCGCCATACTCCTCTGCGTTTTCAGAAGCTTTGGTTTCCAAGCTTGCAAAGAAAGTGGAGTTATTGGCGTCCATGTTGGTGTTGGAAGTTTCCAGCTTTTCGTTCATAAGTCCGAAAGCCGCAAGTACTTCCTTGCTCATATTCAATGCCAACATCGCGATGAAGATCAAGTACATAAGGTTGATCATCTTCTGACGTGGTGTTTGTTTTCCTCCTGCCATGTTTTTCTAATTAGATTTAATAATTAATTTGATTTGGTTTGTTTTTTGTTGATCAAAAACCTCTAATTAGTTTCTGCCTCCCATGGCGGTTAGCATACCACCGTACACACCGTTCAATGAGGAAAGGTTGGTGGCCAAAGATTGCATTTGCTCTTTCAACGCTCCTGCGTTCTGTACTACTTCTTCATTAATGGAAGCTTGTCTGCTAGCACTTTCCAATTGTACTTTGTACAAGCTGTTCAAAGATTCCATTTGGGCTGCAGCGTGGGACAATTCCTCAGAGTATTTCTTAGTGTGCTGAATTGCATCTGTAGTAGGAGTGATATTCTTGGCGGCACCTTCAAAACTCTTGATACTTTCTCCCAAATTGGCAAATAGCTCGGAATCGATTTTAGCTTCTTTAAGCAAGTTGTCCAATTTCTTGGAAAGCAATCCTTCTGCTTCTTGGGCATCTTTTGCCTCTTGCTTTCTTTTGGCATCCGCTTGACCTCCGGACAATTCTGGATATACCAAAGACCAATCGTATTCGTCGTCTACCGGTTCAAATGCAGAGATAGCGAAGATCAATGCTTCCGTAATAAGTCCGACAGCAAGAAGAAGTCCACCAGTAAGTGGTCCAAACTCCCAGTGAAGGATCTTGAACAATGCACCAATGATTACCACTGACGCTCCAAGCCCGTAGGCCATGTTAAACAGCTTTTTTGTTGATTTTGACTGTGCCATAATTCTAGTTTTAATTAAGTGTTATATAAATAAGTATTTGGTTACTACTGTTACTTGTTATTTATATAATGTTCTCCTCGTTGTTATTGTATTAAAGTCCGCTTCTGCTTCCGTTCGTGGAATCCTCCTCGCCCATGTAATCCTGAACGGTTCGGAAACCAATGTAGCTTCTTGCAGAGTCTTGGTATTCGTAATCCCTTGTACTTACCTGCAGGAAATAAGCAACGTCTTTCCATGAACCTCCTCGGATCACTTTACGTTTGTTGTCCTGTGAACCAATGTTTGGGTTCATAGTGGAAAGGTATTCGTACGCTCCTGGGTCAAAGCTGGAGTTCGTCCATTCGGAAACGTTACCGGCCATGTTGTACAAGTTGTAATCGTTTGGTTCAAATGATTTGGCCTCTACGGTATACAGTGCGGCATCGGCGGCATAATCTCCACGTTGTGGTTTAAAGTTGGCCATAAAACAACCTGTATCGCTGATCACATAAGGACCACCCCAAGGATAAGTTCCTCCTTCAATACCACCTCTGGCGGCATATTCCCACTCAGCTTCGGTAGGCAACCTAAATTGGTTGACAAATTGCTTACCGCGACTTTTTTGATCGTCGTTCTTGAATTTGGTCCTCCAGTTACAGAACGCTTTGGCCTGCATCCAGTTTACACCTACTACAGGATAGTCACTATAAGCGTCGTGCCAGAAGTAATCGTTGTGCATGGGCTCATTGTAACTATATTCGAAATCACGGATCCACACGGTGGTATCTGGATAAATTTCCAACTCTTCTTGCTTGATGAAGTCCTTTCGGCTTCCAGACCGTGCCCTGGCAGCAGCCTCGATGTCCATCCAGCTATACTTGTATTTGATTTTGGTAACGTCGATGCTTCGCAATCCGTTGTAGCTTTCCTCTTCGGGAAGATACATGGAATCCATAACCTCAGCGTAGTACTCATCGGGATATTCCGAAGTATCCCAAACTAGGTCCACATCCTTGTTCAACGCCCTGCCTTCGTATCCAGTTGCCCCAAGACCGGCGTAGTTGTCCAACATGTACTTGTCGTAAACCGAAAGTTCGGTGGTATCGGTATCCTTAAAAGCATACTCTCCGATGCCTTCGTCCTCAGGTCCAATGCCCAACTCATCGGCCAAAATGGCCAATCTTGTTCTTACGATGGAATCCTTGACCCACTCCACAAACTGACGGTACTCACTGTTGGTGATTTCCGTATCGTCCATATAAAAGGAACGAACGGTTACCGTTCTGGTAGGAGCATTCAATACTTTGGCCTGATCCTCCTCGGCTTTACCCATCACAAAGGCGCCCCTGGGAATCAATTCCATTCCATAAGGTTTTTCCGGGTGCCATTTTTTACCGCTGACCCCAACTAGTTCACCTTTGGACCTTGATTTAGAGCCGCAACTGGTAAGCAAAAAAACAAGTGCTATAGATGAAAAGAATAGCTTTCTCATACTTTAGGTTAAATTGTTCGATTCAAGATTTTAATAACTGTGCTACACAGATTCATTATTCTCAAAACTGATTTTTGAATGAATTATTGTGTAAAAACAATTAATGATCAAAAAATTAATTTATTTAGTTCAAGCCTTTTCTGTAGGCTTTGAACCACCTTTCGGGGATGTTCTGGTTGCAAGCATCCAAATAGTCCTCTTCGGTGCATGGTAATAACGCCACCGAATTTGTTTTAGTATGCTCTGCTAAAATTGTTGGTACCTCTACCCACCATCTTTCTGTGACATGGCTTTTGAAGAAGATCAATTCCTCCGTGTCCGTGGGTACGGTAAACTTTGTGAAGTCTTCGCTCTTTGAGCTGGGGTATTCCTTTATCCGGAAACTGAGCCCCTCTATAAAATACCAAATGATCTGGGCGATCATCTGGAATGCCTGATGCGAATTTTCCCCTTCGTATATACCAAATAGGGAAACCTTATCGCTAATTCCTGCATAACGTGCAATGGCGCAAATCTCCCGCCCCGTGAATCCGTTGGGGGAAAAGTTACGCGTCATACCCATTTCGCTGGCCCGAATGGCCCGTAGGTCCAAGCTTACGATATCACTACTGCGCAATACGGGTTCTGCCAATTCGATATTGGCCGCTATTTCACCCAAACGATAGGCATCAAAAAACAGACGCTCCATCAAATCCTTTTCTTCTTGGGCATTAAAATAGCTCTGATAGCCAATATTGGAAAAATTAAAAAGATTGTTGGGCTTATCGGTGATGATCTTGCTCATATAGGAATGTGAAGAAATGAGCTCATCATCCTCACCAAAGTCAAAGCGGCTATCAATGGAAACCAGGTTGACCATCTTTTTTATATTGTCAAAGGCCCTGTAAGTTGGGAAAGTAATGTCTTGGGTGAGTCCTAATACTATAGGTATGATATTCTCTTCCAACAACCCGGCCACGATTTCCTTTACCACAAAATAGGTATCCTCTACGGTGTCGCCTTCCTCCACATCGCCAATATCGATAATAGTGGAGTTCCAATTGCCCATCATTAGTCGGTACAATTGGATACGCACTTCGTCCAGATCCAGTTTTTCCGGTTTTTTCTCAAAGGCATTTCTCGATTCCAATACGCCAAAAATGGCTACATCGGCATGGGCAAATACCGGAAGCCCATCCTTTTCCGTGTGCATGTGAACGTTCTTGCCCACTGCTTGTTCTGGCAGCAATTCACAATGTGCCAATACCTTGTCCTTGACCGGAACCAGAAAATCGAACGCCATACTTATTTCTTCGCTTTTGTCTTGGCTTTTTTCTTTGGTGCTTTTTTATCCAATAGGGCCTGTGCTTCTTCCAAGGTTATTTTTGTGGCATCCACATCCTTGGAAAGTTCCACCTTTACCCTACCTTTTATAATATTATGACGCCCCCATCGGGCTTTTTCAATCCTGATCTTTTCTTCGGGCCATTCCTGAACGACCTTTTCAGCTTCTTTCTTCTTTTTGGCTTCAATGAGTTCAACAATGTCATCATTGGACAAATTGTCGAAATCATACTTCTTGTTCACATTAATGAACATACCGTCCCATTTGATAAACGGTCCGAACCTACCTTTACCTTTGGTAACCTCTTTGCCTTCATAGCTGGCAATGGGTGCATCTGCCTTTTGTTTTTCCTTGATCAGTTCTATGGCGCGTTCCATGTCCACATCAAAAGCACTTTCTCCCTGTGCCAGTGATATGAACTTTTTTCCAAAACGCACATAAGGTCCGTAGCGCCCCACATTGGCCTCCACTTCCTCGCCTTCGTAAACGCCCAGTTTACGTGGCAAATCAAAAAGGGTCATGGCCTCTTCAAAAGTAATGGTGCCTATCGATTGATCGGGCAACAAACTGGCAAATTCCGGTTTTTCCTCGTCGTCCACCGTGCCGATTTGCACCATGGGACCAAAACGGCCCAATCGCACGGATACCTGTCGGCCCGATTTGGGGTCGGTTCCCAAGACACGTTCACCGCTTGCGCGTTCTGCATTTTCTTCTACCTCTAGCACATTGGGATGGAAATCGTTGTAGAAATTCTTCATCATCTCCTGCCAATCCTCTTTGCCCGATGCAATTTCATCGAAATCCTCTTCCACCTGAGCCGTGAAATTATAGTCGAGAATCTGGGTGAAGTGGGTCACCAAGAAATCGTTCACGATCATACCTATATCTGTAGGTACAATTTTTCCTTTTTCGGAACCTACCATTTCGGTAAGTGTACTGGTTTTTATCTTTTCGCTTTCCAATACCAGTTCCGCATATTTTCGTTCGGTACCTTCTACAGTACCTTTTTCCACATATCCCCTATTTTGAATGGTGGATATGGTAGGCGCGTATGTGGATGGTCGACCGATACCCAGCTCCTCCAACTTTTTCACCAAGGATGCCTCGGAATAGCGGTAGGGTGGGCGGGTGAATCGTTCGGTCGCGGAAATAAATACATTTTGAAGCGGCTCTCCCACTTTCATAGCGGGCAGCATTCCATCCTGTTCTTCGCTATCTTCATCATCGGTCCCTTCCAAATACACCTTGAGGAAACCATCAAATTTGACTACCTCACCATTGGCAGAGAATTCTTCGCTATGGGTACTTGCCTTTATTTTAACGTTGGTCCGTTCCAATTGGGCATCGCTCATTTGCGAAGCAAGCGTCCTTTTCCAAATCAATTCATATAATTTGGCCTGATCTCGTTCCAATTGAGGGGACTGTAATTTCATATCGGTGGGCCGGATGGCTTCGTGTGCCTCCTGTGCCCCCTTGGTCTTACCCGTAAAGTTTCTGGTTTGACTGTATTTTTGGCCATAATTTTCCAAGATGGCCTCTTTTGCCGCTGCCAAAGCCTCATTGGACAAATTGACGCTATCCGTTCTCATATAGGTGATCAAACCTGCTTCGTACAAACGCTGAGCTACCTGCATGGTGCGACTTACCGAGAAATAGAGTTTTCTCGACGCTTCCTGTTGCAAAGTGGAGGTGGTAAATGGCGCTGCCGGAGATTTTTTTGCTGGCTTTTTGGCCAAATCGGAAACTGAAAAGTCCGCTCCGATATTTTCTTTCAAAAACTGTTCTGCGGCTTCTTTGGTTGGGAACGTGGTGTTCAGCTTAGCCCCAAAGGTGCTGCCACCATCGGTTTTGAACTCGGCCTTGATGCGGAACGAGGCTTCTGGCGTAAATGCTTCGATTTCACGCTCACGCTCCACGATCAACCTAACCGCTACCGATTGTACACGGCCGGCAGAAAGTCCCGGTTTTATTTTTTTCCAAAGTACAGGCGAAAGCTCATACCCCACCAAACGGTCCAGCACCCTTCTGGCTTGCTGGGCATTCACCAAATTGTAGTTGATGTCCCTCGGATTTTCAATGGCATTTTGGATCGCCGATTTGGTAATGGAATTGAAAACAATTCGCTTGGTCTTCTTTTTGTCCAGTCCCAGTTCTTCGGCCAAATGCCAAGAAATGGCCTCCCCCTCACGGTCCTCATCACTCGCCAACCAAATCGTTTCCGCTTTTTGGGCCAAGTCCTTGAGTTTTTTTACAAGTGCCTTTTTCTCCTTGTCAACGGTATATTTTGGCTTAAAATCATTCTCTACATCAACGCCCAACTCCTTGGAAGGAAGATCGGCAATATGTCCAAAACTCGACTCCACTTGAAATTCCTTTCCTAGAAATCTTTCGATGGTCTTTGCTTTGGCGGGGGACTCTACAATAACTAAATTCTTTGGCATGCACTGGTTTTTGTCTCAACAAAAGTATATTAAAATTTATACATCCGCATTTCCCATATTTCTTTTGACCTTAAAATCGGTAAAAAACAAGGAGACTTTTTACCATAACTATATTAATTCTACTGGCTTTGATGAGGGCGGTTAAAATAATTGTTATTTTTAGGAAGACTAACTCAATAACCACATAACAATGACCAACCGTTATTTGACCATAGTACTTGCATTACTATGTTTTAACCTCTCAAACGCACAGCGAAAAAAGAACAAAACCAACGCCCCACAGTTTAAAGAAACCCTCTACGACGGAATGGAATGGAGGATGGTGGGACCGCACCGAGGTGGACGTGCAGGTACCGTAACCGGGGTTATCAACGACCCCAATCTGTATTACATGGGTACCGCTGGAGGCGGTGTTTGGAAAACCACCGATGCTGGTAATTCGTGGGAATGTATTTCCGACGGGTATTTTGGCGGTTCCATTGGAGCCGTAGCCGTTTCCGAATCGGACCCTAACATTATATATGTAGGCGAGGGCGAGCAGACCCTTCGTGGAAACGTTTCATCCGGAAAGGGTCTTTGGAAAAGTATGGATGCTGGTGAGACCTGGGAATTTATCGGTTTGAAAGACTCCGAACATATTGCCCGAATCCGCATCCATCCCACAAATCCAGACCTTGTTTACGTGGCGGCCATCGGAAACCTTTGGAAACCCAACGAGACCCGAGGTGTTTTTCGTTCAACCGATGGAGGCAAGAATTGGGAAAAAATATTGTACATCAGTGATAAAGCAGGTGCAGGCGACCTCATTATGGACCCCAACAACAGCAGAATCCTGTATGCGGCAACTTGGGAGATGAAACGTAACGGATACCGAATGGACAGTGGCGGTCCGGATAGCAGGATGTTTAAAAGCACTGACGGAGGGGATACTTGGACTGATATTTCCGAACATTCGGGATTGCCCGGTTTTCCTTGGGGAATTGTTGGGATTGCCGTTTCACCTTTGGATTCGGATAGGGTTTTTGCCATTATTGAAGCTGAGGACGGCGGGGTTTTTCGTTCCGATGATGCTGGGGTCACTTGGAAAAAAGTAAACGAAAACCGAGGCCTCAGGCAGCGCGCTTGGTACTACAGTCGTATTTATGCCGACACCCAAAACGTGGATAAGGTTTGGGTAATGAACGTGAGCTATGGCGTATCCACCGATGGCGGTAATACCTTCACCCTTAAAAATGCTCCCCATGGGGACCACCATGATCTTTGGATCGATCCCAACAACAACCAAAGGATGATCATTGCCGATGATGGCGGTGCCCAAATCTCCAACGACGGCGGAAATAACTGGACCACCTATTTCAACCAGCCCACCATGCAGTTTTATCGGGTGACCACGGACAGCATTTTTCCGTATCGCATTTATGGGGCGCAGCAGGACAATACCGCTCTGCGTATTTTCCACCGTTCTTCGGGCTCGGCCATTACCGAGGCCGACTGGGAACCCACCGCAGGTGGTGAGAGTGCCCATTTGGCACCGGACCCAAAAAACAATCAATTGGTGTACGGCGGCACCTACAAAGGGTATATGAACCGTTTGGACCATACCACCGGACAGACCATCTCTACCAATATTTGGCCCGACAACCCAGCTGGTTCCGGCGCGGAAGTCATGAAATACCGTTTCAATTGGAACTACCCCTTAACATTTAGTCGCCACGACCCAAACGTGCTGTACGCAGGTTCCAATTATTTGCATGCCACTACGGACGGCGGACAATCCTGGAAAACCATTTCCCCAGAATTGGCAAGGGGCATTCCGGAAACCATTATGTCCTCGGGAGGACCCATCACACAAGATAATACGGGGGCTGAGTTTTATTCCAACGTTTTTGTAATTACAGAATCCGTATTGGAGAAAGGAGTGATTTGGACCGGAAGTGATGATGGCTTGATCCATGTGACCCGCGATAATGGTACAACCTGGGAAAATGTGACCCCTCCGGAGTCCATGTCTCCCAAATTGAATATGATCAACTGCATCGACGCAAGCCCGTTTGACCCGGGTACCGTTTATGTGGCAGCCACTTCTTATAAATTTGGCGATTACACCCCTTACCTCTACAAAACCGATGATTACGGGAAAACTTGGACCTTGATCACCAATGGCATCAAGGACAACTATTACACACGGGCCATCCGTTCCGATAAGGTTCGCGAAGGCTTGTTGTACGCAGGAACCGAATGGGGCATGTATATTTCGTTTGATGATGGAAAAAATTGGACACCCTTCCAACTGAATTTGCCCATCACCTCCATTCGAGATCTCCATGTAAGGGACAACGATTTGATTGCCGCGACCCACGGAAGAAGTTTTTGGATGATCGATGACCTCACACCACTCCATCAACTGTCCGATGCGGTGGCCAACAGCGATTTTTATCTGTACAAACCGGATATGGCCTACCGAATGCACCAAGACAGAGCATGGGGGGAGCCCGACACCAAATTGGTGGGTGAAAACCATCCGGATGGGGCCATCATCAATTACTACTTAAAGAGCTTAAAAGAAACCGATACGGTGACCATGGAAATCTTGGAAATGGACGGTAGTGTGATCCAACGTTTTTCCAACCATGCGAAACCTGATAGATTGGACCCCACCTCAACGCAAAAACTGGAGGTATCCGAAGGAGGTAACCGATTTATTTGGAACATGAGATACCCCGGCTACCAAGAGTTCAAGGGGATGGTGTTTTATTCCTCGCCCAATATCGGGCCGAAGGCCGTTCCCGGCAACTACAAGGCCAAGCTCACCGTAAATGGGGATTCCATGGAGCAGACCTTCAACATTGTCAAAGACCCAAGAATAGCCTTGAGCCAAAACGATTTCCAAGAACAGTTCGACTTTGTCATGAAGGTTCGCGATCAAGTAAGTCGCGCCAACAAGGCCATCATCAATATTAGGAACATCAAAAAGGATTTGGAGTATCTCAAAGAAAAGACCAAGGATAATCCTGAGATTCAGAATATGGCCAAGGACTTTGAAACGGCCCTTTCGGTTATTGAAAACAATATCCACATGACCAAGAACCAAAGTAGACAAGATCCATTAAACTATGGTATCCGAATCAACAACAGATTGGCCTTTTTAATGGTCGATTCCCAGCGAGGGGACCAACGGCCCACCAAACAGGCCCAAGAATTCTTTGTGGAGGTGACCAAAGAGTTGGACAAGGAAATCAATGACCTGAATGCCCTAGTGCAAAAACAAGCCACTCTAATCAATCAAAAAGTAGATGAAAATCAAATTAAGATGATTTCCACTCAATAGAAATGTTAGATAGCTTAAAAGAAAGCGCCCTTTTTTGAGGGCGCTTTTTTTATTAAACGTCATTACACATCCATAGAAATGCCCACAGCATCCTTGTGGATAAAATAAATGGGGATCTTACTGAACATAGCGGTAAACAGCACCCCAACAAAGCACAAAACAACCCCAAGCTGGGAAACCAGTCCAGCCACAAGAACCAGCAAGAATATCATGAGCCAATTCTTGTTGCCCAATGCAAATGACACCTTCACGATCTCAAGGGCAGAAAGTTCCCTGTCGAAGGCAAAAAAAGCAGGAAACAAGGACATGGGGACCACTAAATAAATGATACCCAAACCACAAGCGAGGATACCCAGAAAAGACAGGCCTATCATGATCAACGATACGATCAACGCCTTGGTCAAATACTCCTTTTTGAAGAAGTAAAAGTAGTCGTCCCTACCAGATTCATTAAGGTCGTACTTTCTGCAAATGCGCAAAAAAGCAGCGTTTAGGCAAATTGCCACAGTCATAACGCCAACTATAAATAAAGGCATGATCACGGTCATTAAGCCCGCAAAAACAGGAGGCATCCCTTGATGCTCAAACACATCGGGGTCGCTGATACCCATAGCGATCATGGGCAGATAAATCAATAAATAAAAAGGAAGAATGCTTACAAAGGTCAACACCACAGTGACAAACCCTTGTAGCCACACTTTTTGGAAGAGTTCCACGGAACTGTTGAAAACAGTACCAAACTCCACAGGGGCACTTTGCTTGATTCTTTCTGAAAGATGAGTGAAATTCATTGCAGTATAGGTTATGTTTTGCGCCTGAAGGTAAGACTAACACAGGATTCCACAATATAATCTTAAAAATTACTGCCAAATTGTCACTAAACTGTAATAACCATTATCTTTGCACCCCATTGCACTATTTATGATCGAGGAAAACAACGTGGAAAAAATAATAGACGAAAGCCAACAAGGAACTGCCCTATCGTTGGGAAATAATCAAAACAACGGCCGAAAGCTTTACATAGAAAGCTATGGCTGCCAGATGAACTTTTCCGATAGCGAAATCGTAGCGTCCATTTTGGCAAAGGAAGGTTTCAATACCACCCAAAACTTGGACGATGCCGATTTGGTTTTGGTGAATACCTGTTCCATTCGCGAAAAAGCGGAACAAACGGTACGCAAACGCCTGGAGAAGTTCAACGCCGTAAAACGCACCAAACCCCATATGAAAGTTGGGGTATTGGGATGTATGGCCGAGCGTTTGAAGAGCAAGTTTTTGGAAGAGGAAAAAATTGTGGATATGGTCGTGGGGCCCGATGCCTACAAAGACCTGCCCAACCTGATCCAAGAAATCGACGAAGGCAGAAATGCGGTAAACGTCATCCTTTCCAAGGACGAAACCTATGGCGATGTGGCTCCGGTTCGACTGAACACCAATGGGGTATCCGCCTTTGTGTCCATCACCCGTGGATGCGACAATATGTGTACCTTTTGCGTAGTTCCCTTCACACGAGGTAGGGAGCGTAGCCGAGATCCACAATCCATTTTGGAGGAGGTGAACAATCTGTGGGAAAAAGGATTCAAGGAAATTACACTTTTGGGGCAAAATGTGGACAGTTACCTTTGGTATGGGGGCGGGTTGAAAAAGGATTTTGACAAAGCTTCCGAAATACAAAAGGCCACTTCGGTGAACTTTGCAGGACTTTTGGAGCTTGTAGCCCAGGCCCAACCCAAAATGCGTATTCGCTTTTCCACCTCCAATCCTCAAGACATGACCTTGGACGTCATCGAGGCCATGGCGAAATACGAAAATATCTGTAAGTACATCCATCTTCCCGTACAAAGTGGAAGCAATCGCATCCTAAAAGCGATGAACCGTTTGCACACTCGTGAAGAGTATTTTGAATTGATCGATAATATCAAAAGAATCATTCCGGACTGTGCCATCAGTCAGGATATGATCACCGGCTTCCCCACCGAAACGGAGGAGGACCATCAAGACACGTTGAGTTTGATGGAGTACGTGAAATATGATTTTGGATTTATGTTTGCCTATTCCGAGCGTCCGGGAACCCTTGCCGAACGGAAAATGGAGGATGATGTACCTGAAGCCACAAAGAAAAGAAGGTTGACGGAAATCATCGAACTGCAGCAAAAGCACAGTCATTATCGCACCCAGCAGCATGTTGGAAAAATAGAGGAAATCCTGATTGAGGGAACCTCCAAAAAATCGGATGCCCACTGGATGGGACGTAACTCCCAAAATACGGTTGCAGTTTTTCCGAAAGAACATTACAAGGTTGGGGACTTTGTGAACGTCAAAATCAACGATTGCACCTCTGCCACCCTTATCGGGGAAGCGGTGGGATATTCAAAAAACAATTGATAACCATTTGCATTGTGCACGGATGACCAACTCTTGCCCCACGGGCGGGTATGTGGCCGAATCACAATGCTGAACTAAAAAAGATTCCTGCCACGTAGGAACAAAAATATATGGAAAGTGTACAATCCATAAAACAACGGTTCGAGCTCATCGGTAACGATGTGAAGCTCAATCGCGCCATTGAAAAGGCCATACAGGTTGCCCCTACCGACATCTCGGTATTGGTAACGGGTGAAAGTGGTGTGGGAAAGGAATCCATTCCCAAGATCATCCATTCCTTAAGTCACCGAAAACATGCCAAATATATTGCGGTAAACTGCGGCGCCATTCCCGAGGGAACCATTGACAGTGAACTCTTTGGTCACGAAAAAGGTGCGTTTACCGGGGCCACACAAACCCGTAGCGGTTATTTTGAAGTGGCCGATGGGGGAACCATCTTTTTGGACGAGGTGGGAGAATTGCCACTGACCACCCAAGTGCGATTGTTACGGGTATTGGAAAATGGTGAATTTTTGAAAGTGGGCTCCTCTCAGGTTCAAAAGACCAATGTGCGTATTGTGGCTGCCACCAACATCAATATGTTCGAGGCAATAGAAAAAGAAAAGTTCCGGGAAGATTTGTATTATCGATTGAGCACAGTGGAAATCAATCTACCGCCGCTACGTGATCGTCGTGATGATATCCATTTGCTGTTCCGAAAATTCGCCTCCGATTTTGGTCAAAAATATAAAATGCCGACCATCCGATTGGAGGACGATGCCGTGGAGCTTCTCCTAAAATATCGCTGGCCAGGTAACATCCGTCAGTTGAGAAACATTGCGGAGCAGGTTTCTGTTTTGGAAGAAAACCGAAACATTTCGGCAGCCACCCTCAACAGTTATCTGCCCAACTCCAGCAAATCCAATTTGCCGGCAGTAATTGGACAAGCCAAAAAGGAAAGTGACTTTAGCAACGAGCGCGAAATTTTATACAAGGTGCTCTTTGACATGAAGAGCGACCTCAACGATCTAAAAAAACTCACCTTGGAGCTTTTGAAAGACAACGACTCCAATAAAGTACAACGGGAAAATGAAGGATTGATCCGAAAAATTTACGGCAACCAAGAAGAGGAAGACATTGATCACGAAGAAAGTACGGCTGCCGAACTGCTACACCTTCCCGAGCCTGTTGTGGAGGCGGCACCCACCCACTCCACGCAGCAGCCACCGGAGGACAGATACCATTTTGCCGAGGAAATTGAAGAGGAAGAAACCCTATCTTTACAGGAAAAAGAAATCGAATTGATCAAAAAATCGTTGGAGCGCAACAAAGGAAAACGAAAGGCTGCTGCTGCCGAACTGGGCATCTCGGAAAGAACGCTCTATCGAAAAATAAAACAGTACGACCTTTAATTTGAAGTCAAGATTACAAATGAATACAATCAAAAAAAATATACTAAAATCGGTACTGTTGGGATTGGCTTTCTTCCTGCAGAGCTGTGGGGCTTACAATTTTTCCGGGGCTGATATCGGGACTGCACAAAGCTTTCAGGTCAACTTTTTTCAAAATTACGCCGACCAGACCCCGGGGTCTATCATTGTACCCGGACTGGACCGCGATTTTACCCTGGCGCTTCAGGATTTGATCAACGACCTTACCAGTTTGTCACTTACCGGAAGCAATGGCGACCTGCTGTATGAAGGCGAAATTGTGGAATACAAAGTGGTTCCCATGACGGCCACAGCCGACCAGCGGACTGCACAGAACCGCCTCACCATGAGCGTGAATGTTCGGTTTTTTAATACGACCAAGGAAGATGCGGATTTTGAAAAGCGGTTTTCTTTCTTTTATGATTTTGATGCCGCCGCCCCACTACCTTCCGTGCAGGCAGCCGCACACGAAGAAATTTTTGAACGACTTACCCAGGATATTTTCAATGCGTCCTTGGGCAATTGGTAATTAGTTATGAACGTTGCAGATTTTATACATATCCTTCAGAATGCGAACACCATACTCTCTCCAAGTCAGACGAGGGAACTGGAGGATATTATTGAGGAATACCCTTATTTTCAGGCAGCGCGTGCACTGCATTTGAAGGGACTCAAAAATCTGGACAGTTACAAATACAACAACGCCTTAAAGGTCACCGCCGCCCACACTGCGGACAGGGATGTACTTTTTGATTACATCACTTCCAAGGAATTTATACAGAACAATATTGCCGATACCATTGCTGGTAGAGGCGCCAAACTGGAAGACCAAGAGGCCGTTTCGGAGGAGATTCAGCCCAATCCCAATGCCGCGAGTATGCTTACCGATGCCGAAGAAGCAGCTTTACCACAAAACTTGGGTGATGCCGAACAAATCCTGAATCCTGAGCTGTTCGAATCCAGAAAGCCAGAGGTAGTTCCAGAAAAAGCAGGTGAAGAAATAAAGGAAACCGACCTGCAGCTGGGCAAGCCTCTGCCCTTCACCAAAAAGGAAAAACACTCCTTTACCGAATGGCTTCAATTGACTTCAAAGGGCGAAGAGCCCGAAAATAGTCAGGAAGACGTGATGGAAGAATTGGAGCGCAAAAAGAAATTTGAGCTCCTGGATAAGTTCATTGCCAACAATCCCAAGATAGTTCCAAAGGAAAACAACCCAAAAGTCAATATTAAGGAGTCCACAAAAATCAACCAAAACGAGTTGATGACAGAGACCTTGGCCAAGGTGTACTTGGAGCAAAAAAAGTATAAAAAAGCCATTCAAGCGTTCAAAATATTGAGTTTGAAATATCCAGAAAAAAGTGGTTTCTTTGCAGATCAAATTCAGGCGGTGAAGAAGCTGCAGCAAGAAAAAGATAAGAAATGAGCACGTTTACAATTTTTTTGGTATTGATTATTATCGTGTGCCTTTTGTTGGTCTTGGTCATTATGGTCCAGAACCCTAAAGGAGGTGGTTTGTCCTCATCTTTTGGAGGAGGCGGCAACCAAGTTGTTGGTGGTGTTAAGAAGACAGGGGACTTTTTGGACAAGAGTACTTGGACTTTGGCCACCTTATTGATTGTTTTGATACTGCTTTCCAATGTATCCCTAAAAGGAAACTACAGCCAAGCAGACTCCAAACTACTTCAAGGCGACGATACCGAAATACCAGAAACGGTTCCAGAGGAAGTTCCTGAACAACTTCCACCGGCCAACACGACTAGTCCAGTGGACACCATTGGATAGTTTCCAGTGACAAAGCATAGAAAAATGCCAGCTTGAAATGACAAGCTGGCATTTTTGTTTTCCAGAATGTCAGTTTTCGGGCATTGGCACAATTTCTGTCATTTTGATTCAAGAAATTTTAAAACAAACATCTAATAAATCATTTAAAATATGGCTAAAGTAAATATCAAACCATTGGCAGATAGGGTTTTGATCGAGCCTCTACAGGCCGAGACCAAAACTGCCTCCGGTATCATTATCCCGGACAACGCTAAAGAGAAACCTCAAAAAGGAACCGTTGTGGCCGTTGGACCTGGAACCAAGGACGAAAAAGTGACCGTTAAGGTAGGTGATACCGTTCTATATGGAAAATATGCCGGTACCGAACTGAAGTTCGATGGAACCGACTATTTGATGATGCGCGAAAGCGATATTTTGGCAATTGTATAACTAAAAAATCAACTAGATAGAGATGGCAAAAGATATTAAGTTTGACATTGATGCACGTGACGGACTGAAACGAGGCGTTGACAAGTTGGCCGAGGCCGTAAAAGTGACCTTGGGACCAAAAGGTAGAAACGTAATCATCAGCAAGTCCTTTGGAGCACCACAAGTAACCAAAGATGGTGTTTCCGTTGCAAAAGAAATTGAATTGGAAGACGCCCTGGAAGATATGGGTGCACAAATGGTGAAGGAAGTTGCTTCCAAAACCAACGACCAAGCCGGTGACGGTACCACTACCGCTACTGTTTTGGCACAAGCTATCGTAAAAGAAGGGCTTAAAAACGTGGCTGCAGGTGCCAACCCAATGGACCTAAAACGCGGAATTGACAAGGCTGTTGAAGCTTTGGTAGCCGATTTGGAAAAACAAGCCAAAAAAGTTGGTAACGACTCTGATAAGATCAAGCAGGTTGCCTCCATTTCAGCCAACAACGACGATGCTATCGGTGACTTGATCGCCAAAGCATTTGCAAAAGTTGGAAAAGAAGGGGTAATCACTGTAGAAGAAGCCAAAGGTACCGACACTTATGTTGACGTTGTTGAAGGTATGCAATTTGACAGAGGTTACCTATCTCCTTACTTTGTAACCGACACCGACAAGATGATTGCAGATTTGGAGAACCCATACATTCTTCTTTTCGACAAGAAAATCTCCAATCTACAGGAAATCCTTCCTATCCTTGAGCCCGTAGCACAATCCGGAAGACCCCTTTTGATCATTGCTGAAGACGTAGAAGGCCAAGCCCTTGCAACTTTGGTGGTAAACAAATTGAGAGGTGGACTTAAGATTGCCGCCGTAAAAGCTCCTGGTTTTGGTGACAGAAGAAAGGCCATGTTGGAAGACATCGCCATCTTGACAGGTGGTACCGTAATTTCCGAAGAAAGAGGCTTCTCTTTGGAAAATGCTTCTTTGGATATGTTGGGTACTGCTGAGACCGTGACCATTGACAAAGACAATACTACAATCGTAAACGGTAGCGGGAATGCCTCTGACATCAAAGCTAGGGTAAACCAAATCAAAGCTCAGATTGAGACCACTACCTCTGATTACGACAAGGAAAAACTTCAGGAGCGTTTGGCCAAATTGGCCGGTGGTGTTGCCGTACTTTATGTAGGCGCAGCCTCCGAAGTGGAAATGAAAGAGAAGAAAGACCGTGTGGACGATGCCTTGCACGCTACCCGTGCTGCCGTAGAGGAAGGTATTGTTGCCGGTGGTGGTGTTGCCTTGGTACGAGCCAAAAAGGTACTTGAAAAATTGGCAACCGAATCATTGGATGAGATCACAGGTGTACAAATCGTGGCCAAAGCCATCGAATCTCCATTGCGTACCATCGTAGAGAATGCTGGTGGTGAAGGCTCTGTAGTGATTGCCAAGGTTTTGGAAGGCAAAAAAGACTTCGGTTACGATGCCAAATCCGATCAATATGTGGACATGCTTAAAACAGGAATCATCGACCCTAAGAAAGTAACCCGTATTGCGTTGGAAAATGCAGCATCCGTAGCTGGAATGATCTTGACCACCGAGTGTGCATTGACCGATATTAAGGAAGATGCACCAGCCATGCCTCCAATGGGCGGCGGTGGAATGCCAGGTATGATGTAAAAACATCATTATCCGAATAAAAACAGGAACGCCCCGATTTGCATCGGGGCATTTTTTTTACTGTAATTTTCATGGTTCCCAAGGGAAACCCCTACCAAGTTTACTTCTTTTTACCAGTAGCTTGGGCAGTCTTCTTCAATACCGCTTTTACAGCTTTTGCAGGAGAAGACTTTCCGTTTGACTTTGCTTGTTTCATCAGTCAATAAATTAAAAACTACCCTAAATGTATTTTCAGATTGGAATCCGCACAATGGATTTGGCTAAAAATTAACCAAAACAACGAATACTAAACCATCTGAAACAACATGGTAAGTGCCATTACCAACATGATGGCATTCTCAATAAAAGTAGCCTCGGTCATGGGTAGATTCAAAGCTGTTCCCAAACAGGCACATCGGATGCTTTTTTTGTCCAACAATGATTTGGTCACTCCATAGGTGGTTATTCCCAAGATAATCAAGGTCACTATCAATGCCAACTGAATCTGGAAGCGCATCAAAAAAAGTAATCCCAAAACCAGTTCTAAAAATGGGTAAACCTTGCCATAGAACGGCACTGCCCGAGCCAAGGGGTCATACATTCTAAAACTTTCGGGAAAACCCTTAAGGTCCAACAACTTAAAAAAGCTGAAAACGATATAAAAAAGACCCATAAAATCCAGCATGGCATTGGTGGTGCTCCAGTTTTTGTAATTGAGCAAGAATGCAGCAACAAACAAATAACCAAATATCAGGAACAGTGGCTTCAATTGTTCCCATTTGGATTTATCAACAGCTTCACTGTTAGCAGCCAAATGGTCCTCCTTAAAAGAAATCCCATATTTTTGGGACAATGCATCTTTTAATTGTTGCAAAGGCACATGTTGCTCCATGACAATGGTAGCTTCGGCCTTGTCCAAATCCACATCCACCTTCTCCACGCCCAAAACCTTGGAAAGTTGTTCCTTTACGGATGCAGCACAACCACTGCAGGTCATTCCAGTTATGGCATAGGTATGTTGCATTAATGGTTATCCTTTTTGTGGGAACCGCTGTCATCCGTATTGTCTTCCCTATACTTGCAACAAGGGTGTACGGCGTCGTATGCCTCTTGGGTCGCCTTTAACTCCTTGGTATCGTGTCCTACGGCGGCGATAGCGGATTTAATTTGCATGGAGTTTGTTTTTCTCTCATCCATCACCAAGGATAACTGATGTGTCGGGATGTCCCAAGAAGCATACTTCACTCCAGTAACTCCCAAAGCAGCCTTTTCTATGCGCATTTTGCACATTTCACATTTGCCATCGACTTCAAAAGTCATTTTCTTGTTTTTGTCCTGTGCCATTCCCACAACGGAAACCAGCATGATTGCGATAACTGTTATTCTTTTTATCATGATATACATTTTATAAGGTTAAATTTTAAATCTAAAGCCCATATAGAGCATTCTTCCAAAAATCGGTGCGTACACAATGGTCGTATCAAAAAATTCGCCAAAAGGGTCATCTGCACCTAGCACGGCATTATATTGTCTAAAATTAGTCAAATTCTCACCGCCAACATACACTTCGAATTTATCCGAAAATACCTTGGTCACTTGGGCGTTCATCAAACTATATCCGTCAGCAAATTCCCCCAATTGATATTCCACGGGATTGGCAGCAGTGCTGGGCAATCGTTGTTCACCCAACAAATTAAAGGTATAATCGAAACGCCATTGTGCCCCGTTGTCCTTGGGTTGGGTATTATAGCCGATATTGGTAAAAAATCGATGTCGCGCTTGTATCGGTTTTTGCAATAGTCCCGTCTGATAATCGGTTTTAACATCGTAAAATTTATAGGCCGTGCGTACTTCTACATTAGGCAAAACAGCATGGTTCAGTTCCACCTGAAGGCTATTGGCATAGCTTTCACCATCTAGATTGGAAAAAGTGATCTCTCTGGGGTTTTCCCAGTCCACTACGATTTGATTTTCAAAATCGGTTCGGTAAAAATCGATGCTGAAATCCCCTGGCCTATCGAACAAACGGAATTTTTGAATAAAACTCAATCCGTAATTCACTGCTTTTTCGGGATCAAACCCATACACAGAACCGCCGTTCCCATTTAACTGAATGGTCCTGGATGAAGCGAACATGCGCTGGTTCTCTGCAAAAATATTGGCAGCTCTCCTGCCAAGGCCAAAGGAGCCTCGAAAACTCCCATTTTCCCAAGGCGTATAGCGCAAATGTATTCTAGGGGTGAAAAAGTTGCCCAAGCGATTATGGGTATCAAAACGGGCCCCTGCGGTAAGGCTCAATTTTTCCAGATTGGTATAACTGTACTCAAAAAACGCTCCTGCGGAGCGATCCGACCGTGCAAAAGTAGTTTCCGTTCACCAATTCATCGTAACCATCGTAGGCAAACGAAATTCCTGTTTTAAACTTATGCTTTGTATTCCCAATGATCGAATTGAACATCAGATTGGAATAGATGCTCTCATGATCAATATCATACGTATTAAAGCCATAGTATGAATTCTGCGCATGATGGCTATAGGATGCCTGAAAGCCAAAACTCTGAAAGGGCAAATTTGGAAACACGTAGCCCAACTTTACGGAACCATCAAAACGCTCGGTGTCTATTTCACTTCCCCAAGCATTCGTGGTAAACCGATCCGTTTCTGGATTGAAACCCGACTCCCCTACCTGCTTTTCATCATTAAGGTAGCGAACGTTCAAAAAACTAACCCAACCCTTTTCCAGGTTTTGGTATTGCCATCGGTTCATAATATTCACCTGATTGGATAAAGGCATATCCAAAAAGTTGTCGTCGTTGTTGTCGACCTCAACATCCCTGCGGTTTCCGTGGATGTACAAACCAGCGCTCCATTTGTCGGACACCTTAGTGTTGAGATGTGTATTCAGTTCCAAACGCCCGTTGAGATTGGCATAGCCGTTCACAAAAACCGGAGCATCTGTAAAAGGCTTCTGGAGTTCGGTATTGATTTGCCCCGAGATACTTTCGTAGCCATTGATCACGCTTCCAGCGCCTTTGGTAATCTGGATGCTTTCGACCCAGGTCCCCGGGGTAAATGTGAGCCCAAAAGATTGCGATGCACCGCGGACCATTGGAATATTTTCTTGCGTGATCAACAAATAAGGACTGGTCAGTCCCAACATTTCAATTTGTTTGGTTCCTGTAAGCGCATCGTTAAAATTGACGTCGATGGCCGGATTGGTCTCAAAACTTTCGGAAAGGTTGCAACAGGCAGCCTTTAAAAGTTCCGCACTGTTCACCGTAACCACGTTTTGCGCCGAAAAGATGGTTTTTTGAACAGCCTCCTTTTTCTGTTCCACCACGACCTCATCCAAGGCATTTGAAGGCTGTAGCCAATGGTGGACCATTTTAGGTTCGTCAATTGTCAAGGTATCGGTTTTAAACCCCACAAAACTGATGATTAACTTATTGTACTTATCGGAATAGGGAATGGAAAATGTTCCATCGTCCTTGGTCATGGTTCCGATGGGTGAGTCCAACCAGTATACATTGGCTCCTGGCAGACCTATATGTTCGTTGTTTGTATTTCCTTCCATTACCATACCTTGGACGGTATCTTGGGCACTTGCCAAAAATGGAAGACAGCATATGATGATTAAAATTGTTCTCATTAAAATGATAAAATTGAATTAGAATTCTTTTAGCAAAAGATGGTGCCCGAATCAAAAAAGAGACGGGTTTTCGGTTCTAATTCAAATAATCAAATTAAAAAGACCTGGTCCAACACTTGGATATCCTTGACCAGTTTCGGTGGTGGGTATTGTTCATTGGGAAGCGGACGTTCCTTGAGCGGAACGAAAAGCTTTGCATAGGAATGGGCAAAGGTTACCAAAAATACTTGGTGGTCCCAATCAAAGTCGTTCCAAGAAAGTTTGAGATTGTCCTGTCCAGTTATGGTAAACGATTTATCTTCGCAGCAAGGATTTTGAACGTTATCATCCTCCATGGCAGTCATTGCGGATTCCATCCCGCAGTCATCGGCATGCAAAAACAAGGAAATATCCATTACCCGGCCCATACAAAGATGCTTGTCCACCGTCCAAGAAACGGTAGAGGCAAGGACCATAAGGGCCATTACAGCGGACATTATTTGATGGAAAACCTGTTTCATTCCAATGCAAAAATACAAAATCTTGAATTGAGGTATCTGAGTTAACAAAAGTTTATTCCTTTTGCTGGGTAAGTTTCATTTAATTTGTCGAACAAATCCACTATTCAATACATTTGCAAAAAAAATTTACCCCTGCTACAATCCTTGGAACCCAAAGTGCTTGAAATCATAACGGATGAGACCAAATTCGCGGATTTTATTTAGCTAAATATTAACTAAAAAATCAGTCAATGGTACCCACCACACTACCACAAGTCAACATCGCATCACCGTAATAAGGATTTCGGATTTCTTCTTCCAAACTGAGCCAATTGGCACCCTTATCATTATTCGCCATGGGACAATTTTGCACATATAGTTTCTGACCCAAGCCATTCAATTGGTTTCCAATGAAAATCATATTTTCCGACAAGAGCACAAAATTGTTCCGTTGGGACTCAATGGAACTTTCTTTAGAGATATTGGAAATGTATTCTTCAATTTTTTCCACATGAGTCATCCCCATATCATCCATTTGCATTCCGCTTAGTTCAGAAGCGATTCCCGCTCCCTTCTTCGCCAATGTTTGCGTTTGTTCTTGGTCAGAAGCCACCAAGGCATCCTTTAAATTCAGATACACCTTTAAAAGGTCGCCGAACTTTGTTTCGGCTTCTTGCGAAAATTCCATTTTCATTGTAGAGCCCATTTCGGAATGGCCTTCACGTCCCGTGCGCATCGCCTGGGCATCTTGGTTCATCATGGATTTTTTGCCCTGCAATTGTGCCGCTGCGTCCACCGTAAAAGTACCTTTGGCAACCACCCAATCACCAGATTTCAATCCTGAATTGACCACGTAACTGCCGTTCATCAAATTTCCGAGCTCCACTTCCTGCATTTCAAAAGTGGAACTATTTGGATCAGGTTGTACATACACCAAGGAACGCTTTCCTGTCCACAACACGGCACTTTCGGGAATGGTCAACACTTCTTCTCCATCCTTTTTATTGTTCACCTCAACCTCTGCTTGTACAAACATACCCGGTTTTAGCATCCCTTTTTTGTTGTCCAGCTCTGCTCGAACTTCCATAGTTCTGGTTTGCTTGTTCAATGTTGGAGCTACAAAGGAAACTTTAGCAGTAAAAGTTTGATTCGGATAGGAATTGGTGCTTACATCCAAGGTTTGACCTTCCTTAAACAAGCTCAATTGGTTTTCATAGGCATCAAAAATGGCCCAAACCGAATTTAAATTGGCCACTTTCACCAAAGGTGAGCCCGTTTTGATGTAATCCCCTTCCTCCACCATAATCTCGGAAATCACTCCACTCACATTGGCATATACTGGAAAGTTTTCAAGCACTTGTCCAGAGCTTTCGATTTGGTCGATTTGTGTATCGGACAACTTCCACAACTTTAACTTGTTCCGAACCGCCTTGTACAGTTGCGGTTGTGATTCCTTTAATTTTGCAGCTGTCAATAATTCTTGTTGGGCCGAAACCAAGGCCGGGGCATAAATTGTAGCCAACTTTTGCCCTTTACGGACTTGTTCCCCTTCAAAATTGACATGGATATTTTCTATTCTTCCGTCAAAATAGGCCGATTGCACTGCATCCGATTCCTGGTTGACGGCAACTTTTCCAGATATTTTCACATGTTCTTCTGCATCGGCCCCTGTACCTACCCTAATGGTTTCCACGCCGGCCAGAACCATCGCGTTTTCCGTCATCTTAATTTGATTGACAGCCAATCCCTCTCCCCCATTATCCGCAGGAATTAAATCCATCCCACAAATAGGACAAGATCCCGGTTCTTGTTGCATAATCTGTGGGTGCATGGAACAGGTCCACATTTCGCCCGAAGCCATTTCAGCACTGTGGTCATGCTCGTCCACTGAAGTAGTTTCAGTATTGCTTGCAAATATGAAGTATCCCACCAATAGGCCGACCACTACAGCTATTCCGATATAAATGATATTTTCCTTTTTCATAGCACTATCTTTTTCGTTTAACGATTTTCCTCATCGTAGGTGACGAGGTAAACCAAAGTAAAAATCCGCTCAAAACGGTGATCAATCCCAAAAGGGAGAAAGCTCTGAGCAAAGTAGTATTAAAGTTGTCCCTACTTTCATAATCCATGGTATGAGTCATCCATAAAAAATCAAACCATCGCCAGTTCCGATGTCGTACCGTTTGAAATGACCCATCAGCAACAGAAACATAGGCTTTGATGTTTTCAGGAGAATCGTAACTGATTACATAAGCGGGCAACTTTTTTTCGCGATACTCGTGATGTTTATCCGTTTCATCGATAACCTCAACTCCATTCACCTTTAATTCGGATGACATTTGACGCTCTGCAACGGCCAAGGCTTCTTCTTCCGAAATCCCTTCTTTAGGGTCACCTGTTCTCGCATCCACCAAAAACTTATGGTTAATCCAATAATAGGGTTTCCCTGCAATCCCTTTTAAGCTCAACGAACTAATTTTAACGGGCAGATCAACATCCGAAAATCCAATAAGCCCATCAAAAGCTGCGGGTTCGTAGTCCATATTTCTAAAATGATCTCCGTGGATCTCATCAATATCCGTCCAGCTAAAGTAGAGACCACTTACTGTCCACATAATGAACTGAATCCCCAAGAATATGCCCAAGTATCTATGAGCCTTTCTAATTTTAACCGCTGTTGTGCGTTTTACCATTTTTGTTTTAGTCGATTGATTTAGTTCGTAATCTCAGTGCATTGGCTATAACCGATACCGAGCTAAAGCTCATGGCCAGGGCGGCGATCATGGGTGAAAGCAAAATTCCGAAAAAGGGATAGAGCACACCTGCCGCTACCGGAACACCGATAGTGTTGTATATCAATGCAAAAAATAGGTTCTGCTTAATGTTTCTCATGGTGGCCTCACTAAGGTTTCGTGCTTTTACGATGCCGTGCAGGTCACCCTTTACCAAAGTGATCATGGCACTTTCTATGGCCACATCGGTTCCAGTTCCCATGGCAATACCCAAGTCACTTTTGGCCAATGCAGGAGCATCGTTGATACCATCGCCTGCCATGGCCACCACCTTGCCTTCATTTTGCAGGCGCTCCACTTCATTCATCTTATCCTCAGGTAGGGTTTCCGCTTTAAAATCATCCAAATGCAATTCGCTGGCAACAGCTTTGGCAGTTGTGGTATTGTCTCCAGTAAGCATGATTACTGAAATTCCTTTATCTTGGATGGCTTTGATGGCCTTGGCGCTAGTCTCTTTGATCTTATCTCCAATACTCACAAAAGCATGACACTTACCATCAATGGCTAGATAGGAAACCGTTTTCCCTTTTTCTTGTTCCTTTTTGACCTTCTCCTTCATCTCATCCGAGATTTCAACATTCGCCTTTTCCATCAATTTGATGTTCCCCAGACGAATTTCCAAGTCTTTGATCTTGCCTTCTACTCCCATACCTGTAACAGCATTGAAGTATTTTGTTTTTAGTATTTTGATGCCTTGCTCCTTACCATATGTTACGGTCGCTTGGGCCAAGGGATGTTCACTATTGGCATTTACGGATACTAAATATTGAAGTAGGTCTTCTTGTGAATAATCATCCGAAAAAGTTTCCAAATGATCGAAGTTGGGTTTACCTTCGGTAATGGTACCTGTTTTATCAATGATCAAGGTATCCACGTCGACCATTTTCTCCAGCGCTTCGGCATTTTTGATAAGCACACCATTTTGGGCACCTTTTCCCACTCCCATCATTACCGACATTGGAGTTGCCAGCCCAAGCGCACAAGGGCAGGCAATGATCAAAACTGCAATGGCATTAATTAACGCGTAAACATAGGTGGGTTGCGGTCCCCAAATGGCCCAGACCCCAAAGGTTAAAATGGAAATAATCACCACAGTGGGAACAAAATAAGCGGATACCTTATCGGCTAAATTTTGAATGGGCGCACGGCTTCTACTGGCTTCGTTCACCATGCTGATGATCTGTGAAAGCAAGGTATCACTACCCACTTTTTCAGCTTTCATCAAAAAGGTTTGATTCCCATTGATGGTTCCACTGCTTACTTTATCATCCACTGTTTTTTCAACTGGAATAGGCTCTCCTGTAATCATAGATTCATCCACGGAAGTTTCTCCTTCGGTGATGACACCATCCACTGGGATTTTTTCTCCGGGCTTCACCCGTAAAATATCGCCAAGTTCAATAGCGTCAATACTTACTTCGACTTCTTCTCCTTCCACTAATTTAATGGCCTTATTGGGTGCCAATTTCAATAATTCCTTTACGGCATTATTGGTTTTGCTATGTGCCCGCGCTTCCAACAATTGACCCAAAAGCACCAAGGTGAGGATTACGGTCGCTGCTTCAAAATAAACATGGACCGCACCTGTTTCCCCTTTGAACTGATCAGGGAAAAATCCCGGGAATACTAATCCAAGTAAGCTGAACACAAATGCAATCCCTGCTCCAATACCAATCAATGTAAACATGTTCAAATTCCATGTTTTGATGCTTCGGTAGGCTCTCTCAAAAAACATCCAAGTAGCGTAAAAAACAACAGGAAGTGATAATGCAAATTGAACCCAGTTCCAGTAATGGGGTTCCATGACATCATGCAGCGGATTGTTGGTCAGCATATCGCTCATGGCAATCAGGAAAATGGGCAAGGTAAATGCAAGGGCTACCCAAAACTTTTTGAGCAGCTTTTTAAAGGTCTTTTCCTCTGCGCTTGCTTCGGGTTCCTTGGGTACCAAGTCCATTCCACACTTTGGACACGACCCAGGCCCATCCTCCACTACTTCGGGGTGCATGGGACAAGTCCATTGCTGTTTGGAACTGGTGGACGTATTTTGTTCCTCTACCAAGTCCATCCCACATACAGGGCAATCACCGGGCTTGTCATAGGTTTTATCACCTTCGCACTGCATAGGGCAATAAAAAGTGCCGTTCCCGTTGGAAACTGTTCTTTTCCCCTCTTTCTTCTTTGGTTGATGATGGTGACCGTTGGTGTGTATTGAATAGCTGCCACCACTATCCTCCAATGTCTTTTCTAACCTTTTGATGGGAATGTGTTCCTCCATCTCGATCACGGCTTCAGCTTTTTCCAAATTCACCTCAACCGCATTCACTCCATCCACTTTGGACAGGGTTTCCTCAACATGCTTTCTACAGCCATTACAGCTCATTCCGTGTATGTAATAGGTATGTTTCATTCCCAAAAAATATTATTGTTCCTGTTCGTCCATTTGAAAATCTTCGTTCAATACATAGGTCATACCACAAACTGGGCATTTACCCTCTTCGTCACTGCCACTACCTTCGCAGTGCATTGGGCAAACATATTTGGAAGTGTACTCCTTACCTTGTTTATCTGCGGTTTCCATGTTGTCCATGTCATGTCCTTCATGATCCATTTTTTCCATGTCATGCCCTTCGTGTTCCATGGTCGCTTCGGTGGAAGTTTCCTTTGCTTCCTCTGTTTTTCCTTTGCATGATACCGTTAGTACCAATACTGAAGCGAATGTGATTCCGATAATTGTTCTAATGTTTGTTCTCATTTTTGATAAATTAAATTTACTTGTTAATTAAATAATTGATGATGGCAGATTGCAGGTAATATAACTGCACAGATTGTATTTGATTGGTTTGAAATTTTAGCTGTAATTCCTGAATGTCGAGCACATCGTTAAAGTTGATGGTTCCCGTTTCATAATTCTTGATCAGGATTTCTTCGGCATCCTTGGCCTGTTTTAAATTCTTTATTTGGGTTTGATAGGCGATACGTGCCTGATTCCTCTGCGAAATGGCATTGGCGAAGGTGTTTTCTAAAACATTCAAGCGCTCCTTTTTTTGAAGTTCAATTTCCTTTTGACGAAGCTCGTTTTGCTTGGAAACAGATCTAAACTTATTGTTGAAAATAGGCACTGAAAAAGTGACCATGGGCATCACAATATCCTTTCCGTTATCGCTAAAAACCATATTCTCCCTTTCCGAAACGGGAATGTAATCCAGTCCGATTCCAAAACTAGGGGCATTTTCCTTTTGATTGAGCAATTCGGATTGTGCAACTGATTCGTACAATTGGTCATATTTCAACAATTCTGGATTTAAGCTCAAGTCCTGCTTGTCGAGGATTGGGTCATCCTCCGGAATATCCATTTCATCCACCACCTCAACAGCAATACTTTCGTCTCGGTTCAACAAATTATTAAAAACGGCCTGCTCTGCGATATAGGATTGTTCCAATACTTCTTTCCGTTGCTGCAATTCGTTTTGGCGTATTTGAAGTTTCAACACATCCACGGCCGAGGCCTTTCCCACTTCCACAGAGGTAAGAGCCAACGTTTCGTAGGTTTTAAGCAATTTTATGTTTTCTTCCAGCACCTTTTGTTTGGCTTTTATACCAAACAATTTATAGTAAGATTGTGCTACAGCTAAGGACAACTTCCGTTTGGCAATTACAATTTCGGCATACTCGGCATCCGCCATGGAACTGGCATAGTTTTCACGGGCCGTGATCGTACCGAACCAGGGAAGCATCTGGGAAACTGAAAATCTGGCTCGCTGTGCGCCTGTCCTAGTCTCTGGTTCGCTAACAAAATACCCGGCACCAATGGTTGTGTTGGGCAAGGTGTTGACTTCATTCACCTTTTCCTTGGCAATGTTGTAGCGTAATTCCAAAGCCTGAATCATGGGGCTGTTCAATTCTGCTTCTTGAAGATAACCCTCCAAGGACTGCCCTTTTAAGCTGATTGTTACTAAAGCAAAAACTATATAAATGACTGTTTTTCTCATCGGTTTTGCATTTTAAGTTGCCATTCCCTTTTCCAGCTGAACAGCACTGGCACCACAAACAACGTGATCAGTGCAATCAGCATACCTCCAAAACTGGGAATGGCCATGGGTATCATAATGTCGCTTCCCCTTCCAGTACTGGTCAAGACGGGCAACAATGCCAAAATGGTCGTTGCAGTGGTCATTAAACAAGGCCTGATTCTTTTTTCACCTGCTTCCAATACAGAGGCTCGAATACCTTTCAAGCTTTCAGGTTGATTTTTTTCGAAAGTTTGGGTCAAATAAGTAGCCATTACCACCCCATCATCCGTAGCAATTCCGAACAGGGCAATAAATCCGACCCAGACGGCCACACTGAGGTTGATGGTATGCATTTGGAACAAGTCCCTCAGGTTTTCTCCCATAAAACTAAAGTTGAGGAACCAATCCTGACCGTAGAACCAAATCATTAAAAAGCCTCCTGCAAAAGCCACCATTATCCCCGAAAAGACCATCAAGGATGTGGCCACTGACCTAAACTGGAAATACAAAATCAAGAAAATAATCAAAAGGGCCAATGGAACCACTACGGACAAGGTTTTTTCGGCCCGTAACTGGTTTTCATAGGTCCCGGTGAACTGATAGCTAATGCCCTTGGGCACTACCAAATCCCCGCTTTCTATCTTTTCAAGAATCTTGGCTTGGGCATTTTCCACCACGTCCACCTCGGCATAACCATCGAGTTTATCAAACAGCACGTAACCCACCAAAAAGGTATCCTCACTTTTAATGGCTTGAGGGCCTTTTTCGTAACGGATGGTGACCAATTCACTCAAGGGAACAGAACTCCCTTTTTGCACAGGAACATAAATGTTCCCTATATCGGTAGGGTTTTCACGAAGTTCTCTTGGGTAGCGCACCCGAACACTATAACGCTCCCTTCCCTCCACGGTTTGGGTCAAGCTCATCCCGCCGAGCGCTACCTCCAAAATTTGTTGGACATCTTCGATAACCAAACCGTACCGGACCAGTTTTTCGCGGTCAATATCAATAAGCAGATAGGGTTTACCCACGATTCGGTCAGCGAAAACGGCTTCATCCTTAACTCCGGCCGCTTCCTTTAAAATAGGTTCCAGTTGAAGTCCGAAGTTTTCAATCTCCTTTAGATCCTGACCTTTTACTTTAATGCCCATGGGAGCTCGCATCCCGGTTTGAAGCATGACCAACCGTGTTTCGATGGGCTGCAACTTGGGTGCCGAGGTAACCCCTGGCAACTTAGTCACTTTTACAATCTCGTTCCAAATGTCATCCGGGCTATTGATTTCCGGACGCCAGTTTCGAAAATATTCACCGTCATCATCCGGAATCAAAAGGTCCCTATTGATTCGCAAGGGTTCGCTCACATGGTTCTCGGCATAGTTCTGCTCATTGCTTACTTCTACATTTGGATTGGCGAGTACTTTTCCGTTGCTCAATACAAAATAGCCATCGGAATTGACCTTGAAACGCTGTGGACTACCCGCCTCATTTTTTTGAAACTCCGACCTATATTGAATAATGTTCTCATACATGGAAAGCGGCGCAGGGTCCAAAGCGGATTCCGTTCTTCCGGCTTTTCCCACCACAGTTTGAATTTCTGGAATGGTAGCCACGGCCATATCCAATTGCTGCAACACTCTCTTGTTTTCTTCCACTCCGGCATGGGGCAACGAAGTGGGCATCAAAAGGAAAGATCCTTCATTTAAGGAAGGCATAAATTCTTCGCCCGTATTTCGCATGATCAAAAATCCGCATACCACAATTGTGGTAGGAATTGAAAGGAACAATAGTTTGTGCTCCAAAGCCCATGTCAAAATTCGACTGTAATATTGCCTAAATAGATAAAACACTCCCAATAAAGCACCGCAAATCAACCCAACAAAGAGCAAGTTGATGCCAATACTGCGATCAAAGCCCAAAGGCCTCCAATATGTGGCCAATAAGAAAACAATCGTTGCAACGCAGATACCCACATTGAGCATTCCTCCCTGTTTTTGATCAATAACCTCTCTCAATTTTAGGATTCCCGAAACACCAAAGGCAATCAAGGCCAGGCCTAACCAATATCCGAAAGCGATGGTCACCAATCCGAAGGCAATCAAGAGACCGTTCCAGATGTATTTGAGGAGTTGATTGGCGCTTTTCTTTCTAAAAATCATGGCGGCAAAAGGTGGAATCAAAAACAGGGCTACGATAATGGATGCCGTCAAAGCCATCGTTTTGGTAAAGGCCAACGGACGAAACAATTTTCCTTCGGCCCCCACCATGGTAAACACGGGGATAAAACTAATGATGGTCGTCAGTACCGCTGTTAAAATGGCACCGGAGACCTCGGAAGTAGCGTTTTACACTACTTCGTTTGTAGATAGATGGTTGTCGTTCTCATCCATGTGCCGGATAATATTCTCGGAGAGAATCACCCCAACATCCACCATGGTACCTATGGCAATGGCTATACCAGAAAGTGCTACGATATTGGCATCTACGCCAAATAGCTTCATGGAGATGAATACCATCAATACGGCTACGGGCAACATACCGGAAATCAGAATAGAGGCCCTAAGGTTGAACACCATGACCACAATCACCAAAATGGTAATCAAAATTTCTAGGGTGAGTGCTTTATTTAAGGTTCCCAATGTTTCTTGGATGAGTTCCGTTCTATCATAAAAAGGAACTATGGTCAACTGTGAGGTGGTTCCATCCTTTAATACTTTGGATGGCAGACCTGCACTCAGTTCCTTAATTTGTTCTTTCACATTATTAATGACCTCCAACGGGTTGGCGCCGTATCGTGCCACAACAACACCACCAACTACCTCGGCCCCTTCCTTGTCCAAAATTCCACGGCGCACGGCTGGCCCTAAGGACACACGGGCCACATCCTGAACACGAATGGAGGTGTAGTCCGTAGCGGTTACAACCGCATTTTTGATATCGTCCAACGATTTGATGTAACCCAATCCGCGCACCAAATATTCCGCTTTGTTGATTTCCAAGGTCTGTGCGCCAATGTCCCTGTTGCTTTGCTTTACAGCTTTGACCACCTGATCCAAACCAACATTGTACTGCTTCATCAGTTCGGGGTTTACATCTACTTGGTATTCCTGTACAAATCCCCCAATAGAGGCCACTTCAGATACCCCTGATGCTGAAGAAAGAGCATATTTTACATAGTAATCCTGTACGCTTCGGAGTTCTTGCAAATCCCATCCTCCAGTGACATTGCCATCTTTGTCGCGCCCTTCCAAAGTATACCAGAAAATCTGGCCCAAGGCAGTGGCATCTGGTCCCAAGGCAGGATTTACCCCATCCGGCAATACGTTATTCGGAAGTGAATTGAGCTTTTCCAAAATACGGCTACGGCTCCAATAAAATTCTACATCTTCTTCAAAAATGATGTAGATACTGGAAAACCCGAACATGGAAGAACTACGGATGGTCTTGACCCCTGGAATTCCCAACAAGGAAGTGGTCAACGGATACGTAATCTGATCCTCGATATCCTGAGGAGAGCGACCGGGCCATTTGGTAAAAACAATCTGTTGGTTCTCGCCAATATCGGGAATGGCATCCACAGCCACGGGATCGGTCGGTAAAATGCCCCCGGTATCCCAGTTAAAGGGAGTGCTTACGATACCCCAAGCCATAAATAACAGCAGGAGCAACACGGCTACCAATTTGTTCTCTATTAAAAATTTGATGCTTTTGTTCAGCATAAAGCTTTGATTTAAACATTAGATCGACACAAAAAAGCGTATAAACGCAACAGCCCAACCAATCGGGTCGGGAAAATTCAATCTATGTTAAATCAAATAAGGAAAGTCTGGTCAAGGACCTGTACATCCCGTAGCAATGGAGGTGGGTTGTACGCTATTAACGAATTTGGTTCTTCCAACTCAACTTCGAAACGTTGAAAATAGGTTTGGACGAAGCTTATTAAAAAAACTTGTTGGTCCAAATCGAAGTTCTCGAAAGATATCTTTAGGTCATCTTGACCTTGAACAGTAAACGATTCATCATCACAGCAGGATGTTTCCATATCCATGTCCATTCCACAGTCATCGGCATGGGCAAAAAAGGAAATATCCATCACTCGCCCCATACAGATATGCTTGTCCACCGTCCACGAAACTGTGGAGGCCAAGACCAATAGGGCCATGAGCAAGGATGCTATTTGATGGAAAAACTGTCTCATTCGATTACAAAACTACAAAATATTAACATTTATTGTTTTGCTTAACAGAACTTTATCTGTTTACAATCTGTAAGCTCATTTTATTTTGTCGTACAAATCCACTATTCAATACATTTGCAAAAAAATACTTCATGCTAAAATCATTGGAACCCAAAATACTTGGTATCGTTAAAGACGAAAGCAAATCTGTGGACACCCGTTTGGGCGATATCTGTAAACTTTTGCGCAACAACGTTGACCATTATGATTGGGTAGGGTTTTATTTTAAAAATGGTGACAAGGAAGAGTTGAAGCTAGGGCCCTACGCTGGAGCCCCTACCGACCATACCATTATCCCCTTTGGAAAAGGTATTTGCGGTCAAGTGGCTGTGAGCAACCAGAACTTCGTGGTACCGGATGTGGCCGCCCAGGACAACTATATCGCTTGCAGCATAACCGTCAAAGCGGAGATTGTAGTCCCGCTATTTGTAAACGGGGAGAATGTGGGCCAAATCGATATCGATTCCAATACCCCTGACCCATTTACGGAGGAGGATGAACGTTTTTTGGAATTCATCAACCGACACGTGGCGGAGATCCTGTAAAACTTCTCCGAATTTGTTGATAACCCGTACTGCTTTTTAGGGCTAAAACAAGTACTTTTGTACGCTTAAGAAATTGATTTTTAAGATAGAAATGAGTACTGCCAAAAAAGCCTCCGCTGCATTGATTTCCGTTTTCCATAAAGACGGACTGGAACCTATTGTAAAAAAGCTGGACGAACTCGGTGTAACCCTTTACTCCACAGGGGGTACCGAAAAATTTATCCGTGACCTCGGTATCGATGTGGTGCCCGTAGAAGATGTGACCAGTTACCCTTCCATTTTGGGTGGGCGTGTAAAAACATTGCACCCCAAGGTTTTTGGAGGCATTTTGAATAGGCAGGACAATGAAAGTGACGTGTCCCAAATGAAGGAATTCGATATTCCGCAATTGGACATTGTCATCGTCGATTTGTACCCTTTTGAAAAAACGGTAGCCAGCGGCGCTTCGGAACAGGACATTATCGAAAAAATCGATATCGGTGGTATTTCCCTGATCAGGGCTGCTGCCAAAAACTTCAAGGATGTACTCTGCGTATCGTCCATGGAAGATTACGAAGACTTTTTGAACGTAATTTCGGAAGGAAACGGCAGCACGACCTTGGAAGACCGAAAACGTTTTGCCACCAAGGCGTTCAATATTTCATCCCATTACGACACGGCCATCTTCAATTACTTCAACAAAGAGAAAGAAGAAACCGTGTTGAAAATTAGTGAGACCAAAGGTAAGGTGTTGCGCTACGGAGAAAACCCGCACCAAAAAGGGTTCTTCTTTGGCGATTTTGATGCCATGTTCACCAAACTGCACGGAAAGGAGTTATCCTACAACAACCTGTTGGATGTGGATGCCGCCGTAAATTTGATGGGCGAATTCAAGAACGACGACCCTACTTTTGCCATCCTCAAACACAACAACGCTTGCGGATTGGCCACTCGAAGCACCATCAAACAAGCCTATGTGGATGCTTTGGCCGGTGACCCGGTTTCTGCCTTTGGCGGTATTTTGATTTCCAATGTGGAAATCGACAAAGCAACTGCCGAAGAAATTCATAATCTGTTCTGCGAAGTGGTCATCGCTCCAAGTTATACTGATGAGGCCTTAGAGATCTTGAAAGGCAAGAAGAACAGGATTATTTTGATTCAAAATGATATTGAATTGCCCGAAACATTGGTAAGAACCTGTTTGAACGGTGTATTGGTTCAGGATAAAGATTCCAAAACCGACTCCAAAGAAGATTTGAATCCAGTTACGGACAAAAAACCGACCTCTAGGGAGATAGAAGATTTGATTTTTGCTTCCAAACTATGCAAGCATACCAAAAGCAACACCATTGTTTTGGCAAAAAACAAACAGCTTTGCGCCAGTGGAACCGGACAGACTTCACGTGTGGATGCCTTGAACCAGGCCATTCATAAAGCAAAGTCCTTCGATTTTGATTTGGAAGGTGCCGTTATGGCCAGTGATGCTTTCTTTCCGTTCCCCGATTGCGTGGAAATTGCGGACAAGGCAGGCATCAAAAGTGTCATCCAACCCGGAGGTTCCATCAAGGACCAGTTGAGCATTGATTATTGCAATGAAAACGGATTATCCATGGTGATGACTGGTACTAGGCATTTTAAACATTAATTTTAGTACTTTAGCCGATAATTTTTACCGTTAATCCGAAAAACAGACGATTTGTATGGGATTTTTTGATTTCATGACCGAGGAAATAGCCATTGACCTTGGTACTGCAAATACCCTGATCATCCACTTGGACAAGGTGGTGGTTGACAGTCCCTCCATTGTGGCAAGGGACCGCGTATCAGGGAAAATAATCGCGGTAGGCCGCGAAGCTAATATGATGCAGGGGAAGACCCATGAAAACATCAAGACCATACGACCGTTGAAGGATGGGGTAATCGCTGACTTTGATGCCTCGGAAAAGATGATCAGCATGTTCATCAAAAACATTCCGGCACTCAAGAAAAAATGGTTCCCTCCCGCCCTGCGAATGGTCATTTGTATTCCTTCCGGCATTACGGAAGTAGAAATGCGAGCGGTACGTGAGTCTGCCGAACGTGTAAACGGTAAAGAGGTCTATTTGATCCACGAGCCCATGGCAGCGGCCATTGGTATCGGTCTGGACATTATGCAGCCCAAGGGGAACATGATCGTGGACATAGGTGGTGGTACTACCGAAATTGCGGTGATTGCGCTTGGGGGTATCGTTTGTGACAAATCCGTAAAAATTGCGGGTGACGTTTTCACCAACGACATCATATATTACATGCGTACACAGCATAACCTGTATGTGGGCGAAAGTACCGCCGAAGCCATCAAAATAGAAATTGGTTCGGCCACGGAAGATTTAAAATCCCCACCAGAGGACAAGTCTATTCAAGGTCGCGATCTTTTGACCGGAAAACCCAAACAGGTGCAGGTTTCGTATCGGGAAATTGCCAAGGCTTTGGATAAAAGTATTTTGCGCGTGGAAGACGCTGTTATGGAAACGCTTTCCCAAACCCCACCCGAACTTGCGGCCGATATCTACAATACCGGTATCTATTTGGCAGGTGGTGGTTCTATGCTCCGCGGATTGGACAGAAGGCTTTCACAAAAAACCGACCTACCTGTTTACATTGCCGAAGATCCATTGAGGGCTGTTGTTCGCGGTACAGGGATTGCGCTCAAAAACTTGGAACGCTATAAAAGTATTTTGATAAAATAGTGCCGTATTACCTTCGGTTCTATTACCTTCAAGGAGTTGAAAAACCTTCTTAACGATACGATTGCATGCAACGCATCATCAATTTTGTTTTACGCTACCGAAATACATTCCTATATGTGTTTTTTGCGTTTATCGCCTTGGTGATGACCATCCGATCGCACTCCTACCATCAATCCAAGTTCTTTAATTCTTCCCGATGGATATCTGGAAGTATTTATGGTGCTGGGGCCGATGTTTCTTCCTATTTCAATTTAAAAAAGGAAAACAAAAGATTGGTAGAGGAAAACCAACGGCTGCGAAAAATGCTGTTCAATGCCCAAGATGACAGCTTAGCCCCCTTGGATTCCACTTTGGCCGTATACCAAGTGCTCAACGCCAAGCTCATCAAGAACAGTTTTACATCCCCTCGTAATTATGTGACCATTGATAAAGGAGAAAAAGACGGCGTTCATCAGGATATGGGGGTAATCACCACAGATGGTATTTTAGGCATCGTGGAAAACGTTTCGACCAACTTTGCCACCGTGCAAAGCGTTCTAAACACCAAATCCAATATCAACGCAAAAATTAAGGGTACAGAATACTTCGGCTCCTTGATTTGGGATGCGAAAAATTACAGGGTGGTCCAGCTTATCGATATTCCCCGATTGGTTCCGGTAGTCGTAGGCGACACCATTGTTACAGGGGGAATGTCCAGCATTTTTCCGGAAAATGTACCCATTGGAACCATCAAAAAATACGACCTGAACGCTTCCCAAAGCTTTTATAATATCGATGTTGAACTATTTTCAGATATGGCCAACATCAAAAATGTATATCTCATCGAGAACAAGGATAGGGAAGAAATCGAAGAACTAGAATCAAGAACTATAGAATGAGCAGCACCCTTATCATAAATATCTTACGTTTTGTGCTGCTGGTCATCACACAGGTGCTCATTTTCAACAACCTGAACTTTTTAGGGTTCATCAATCCCTTTGTGTACGTAATCTTCTTTTATTGGTATCCCATCAAAGGAAATAGGGCCGTTTTTATGCTGAGCGCCTTTTTGTTGGGGCTGGTCATCGATATTTTTTCGGACACCTTGGCGCTCAATGCACTGGCTTCCGTAACCATTGCCTATGCCCGACCGTCGATCATGCGCTTTTGTTTTGGAGTGAACTATGATTTCCAAAGTTTCAGTTTTAAAAATACGACCAAGGTACAACGGGTCACCTTTTTGGCCCTATTGGTGATACTACATCATTTGATATTCTTTTCGTTTGAAATTTTAAGTATCGCCCATATCCTATTAATTTTGAAAAAAGTTCTTGCTACGGGCATGGTAACTTTAATACTTTGTGTATTATTCAGTTCACTTTTTAGTCCAAAGAGCGAATAAAAACGTAGTTTTTATCGTTGGGTATATATTGACGCCCAAGAATTTAGATTGGTCATGAAAAAATTATTGCTATCCTCCATTATTGTGCTCATAGGATTTACCTTTATCGGTAGGCTTTCCTATTTGCAATTGTTCCGTTTTTCGCCGGACCAAATACTGGACGATCCGGCCATCAAAAAAGTATATGACTATCCAGAACGCGGCTACATTTACGATAGGAACGGTAAACTGTTGGTGGGCAATCAACCGGCTTATGATGTGATGGTCATCCCACGGGAGGTAAAACCATTGGACACAATTGAATTCTGTAGCCTGCTGGGCATTGACAAACCTGAGTTTCTTTCCAAAATGGAAAAAGCCCGTAGGTACTCCCCTCGGCTCCCATCGGTTTTGGTACCTCAACTTTCCAAGGAGGATTATGCCAAGCTTCAGGAAAAAATGCGCCATTTTACCGGTTTTTATATCCAAAAAAGGTCGTTGCGCTATTACAACACCAAAAGTGCCGCCAATGTTTTGGGGTATATCAGTGAGGTTAACGAGTGGGACCTTAAGAACAACCCTTACTATGTTGCAGGAGAGTTAAAGGGGCGAACTGGTATTGAACAGCAGTATGAGGAAATCCTTAGGGGACAAAAAGGTGTGAAACACATCCAAAAAGACCGCTTTAATCGGGATATTGGACCTTATAAAGATGGGAAATTGGATACACTGCCGCAACAAGGCAAGGAAATCCATATCACCTTGGACAAGACCTTGCAGGAATATGGGGAAAAATTGATGCACGGTAAACGCGGTGGCATTGTGGCCATTGAGCCCAAATCCGGGGAAATCTTGGCCATGATTTCAGGTCCAACCTACGACCCCGCACTTTTGGTGGGCAGGGAACGCTCCAAAAATTATAGCAAGCTCCATTACGACACCATTGCCAAACCCACTTGGGACCGTTCCATTTTGGCCCAGCCCTCGCCTGGTTCTCCTTTTAAGACCTTGAATGCACTTATCGGCCTACAAGAAGGCGTCATTGACGAGGATACGAATTTTAGATGTTATCATGGGTTTTATGTGGGCAACACACTTCGAGGCTGTCATTGCGGAGGTGGTGTCCGCGACTTGAATTCTGGCATCTACCAATCCTGTAATGCCTATTTTGCCGGGGTTTTTAGGAAGATTTTTGACAAATACAATACCACGGACGAAGGAATGTCCGTTTGGGAAAAGCATATGAAAAGCTTTGGCTTGGGCGATTTCTTGGGCACCGACCTTCCCACCGGGGCCCCTGGTAGAATTCCTGATGTGGCCTATTATGATAAATGGTATGGGAATGGCCGATGGGCTGCTTCCACCATTATTTCCAATTCCATTGGCCAAGGCGAAATCGCTGCCACACCCTTACAATTGGCCAATATGACGGCTGCCATTGCCAACCGTGGTTATTTCTATACACCGCACGTTATCAAAAGTATAGGTAATAAAGGGGACATTAACCCCGAATATACAGAGCCCCGCTACACAACCATCGACCGAAAACATTTTGACCCTGTAATCGAGGGCATGGCCAACGTTTACAATTACGGTACTGCCAGATGGCTCAAAATTCCAGGGATCGATATTGCCGGAAAGACGGGTACGGTTGAGAATTACATACGCGTGGATGGTGAACGTATGCAGCTAACGGACCACTCCGTTTTCGTAGCCTTTGCCCCGGTAGAAAACCCACAGATCGCCTTAGCGGTATACATCGAAAATGGATATTATGGTGCCCGTTATGCTGGACATATCGCTTCCCTATTGATTGAAAAGTATATCAAAGGGGAAATCACCAGAAAAGATCTGGAAAAACGAATGCTGGAAAAAACGTTGGAGCACGAGTATGCCAAGCCCTACAGCGGCGAACCCTTTGAAATCAACGAATATGTCTGGTAGAGGACCTTTCGGAAGGTTGGATTGGGTTTCCGTCATCCTCTACGCCCTCTTGGTATTTATCGGGTGGCTCAATATCTACTCTACTTCCGTAGGGGAAGCAGACATCTCCCTTTTCAATTTTTCCACCCTCTATGGAAAACAGCTCTTTTTTATCGGACTGGCAGCCTTGGGTATTTTATTTGTCCTTTTTGTGGAGTCACAATTCTTTGAACGATTTGCATCCATCTTTTATATTGTGTCCATCGCGTTGTTGCTGGGACTCTTCGTCTTTGGTAAAACCATTGCAGGGGCAACTTCTTGGTATGATTTGGGTTTTTTCAACCTCCAACCCTCCGAGTTGGCCAAAGTTGGAACGTCGCTGGCACTGGCCAAATTTTTGAGCGATATCCAAACTGACATCCGCACCGGAAGACACCAGATATATGCTTTGGTCATTATTCTGTTGCCAGCTGTGCTGATACTTCCCCAGCCCGACCCGGGGAGTTCCCTCATCTATTTTTCCCTGTTTTTTGTCCTTTTTAGGGAAGGATTCCCCATATATTATTTGGGTATCCTCATTTTCGCCGTAGTCCTATTTGCAACCACCCTAATGTTTGGCACTGTTTGGGTCGCCATTGGACTGGTTATTTTGACACTGCTTGTCTACACCTTCAAAAAGGCTTCCGTAAAGATTCCCATATTGCCAGTCTTGGGAGTCATTGTAGTTGCTATCCTCTTTTCGCTATCTGTAAATTTCGTGTTCGAAAATGTGTTTGAACAGCGTCACCGCGACCGCTTTGCCCTTTGGTTGAGTTTGGAAAAGGATGAGGAAAAACTGGATGAAATCCGAAAAACAATCGGCTACAATACCTATCAATCCGAAAAAGCCATTGAATCTGGCGGCTTTACCGGAAAGGGATTTTTGGAAGGTACCCGAACCAAGGGCGATTTTGTACCCGAGCAGCACACCGACTATATTTTCAGCTCCGTAGGAGAAGAATGGGGCTTTCTGGGCACCTCAACCGTTATCCTGTTGTTCTCGTTGTTCTTTTTACGGTTGATTTATATTGCGGAGCGGCAAAAAAGTGATTTTAGCCGCATGTATGGCTATGGAGTGATTTCCATTTTGGTGTTCCACTATTTTATCAACATTGGAATGGTCATTGGATTATTGCCCACCATTGGCGTGCCCTTGCCATTTTTTAGCTATGGTGGTTCTGGACTCATTTTCTTTACGATGTTGTTGTTCATTTTCCTAAAACTGGACTCCAACCGATTGAAGGACGGTATCTAGAACTTCCAATCCCTAACCTTCACTTCGGACTCGATTTTGGACTGCCAGTCCTGCGCCTGCTTTTCAAAAAAATCGATGCCCGTTCTTTTTTCGATCTCATCGATAGGTACCAAAAACTGCTCCAAGGGTTGCTGACTTTCCTTGGCTGGCATCAAAAAACCCAAAGCTCTGGCTTCTTTGGCTTTACCGCGCATCACAATTTTGTAATAGGATTTGGGCACATCCACATCTTCATCGCCTATCTCCAGAAGGTCATTTTCCAGCACTCCCCCCGTAATCACCATCAAATCACCATATTTCTTGCACCAATAGCGGACCTTCTGTTCCAATCGGTTCCAAATACCTGCATTAAAATCCCTGTCCTGCGGGCTTATGTTACTGGTATAAAAAGTTTCATTGTAGGCCTGTTCCGAAAAGCGACGATCACCTGCCGGACACAAATGTCCACGATCATATCCAGACCCTCTATAATTGCGCCAGTCGGCCGACTTTGTACTTACATTGGGGTCTTCTATAAAATAAGGACGTTCCCTATCGTCGTAGGTCAAATGTTCTTGTTTAAGGGTATAAGCCACCCATTCGGCTTGTTCGTGCGGTTCACTATAGGACAATGTATAATACGAATGCTCTACGATTTCACCCGTTGTGGAACTCGGTAAAAACCCGGAAGCAGCCACATTCGCCTTGGATGTGCTTGGATCCGAATAAGTAGCCGGAGTATAAAAGTTTTCGAATAGCCAAAAACCCACAATACAAACCAACATGAGCAGGCTATAAATCGTTCTTTTTCTCATTTGATGCCTAAATCCCTTGAATTGGGGCGAAAATAAATAAAAAAGCCAACTCATTTTGAGTTGGCTTACATTCGTATGATGTGGTCAGTTTATCCTTTATTGACACTGGCCAGTTCGCTCTCCTTCTTTTTGATATTGTTTTGATGAAGATCTCTAAGTACATTTACAGCCTCTTCCACATAAATATCCCGAGCCAAATCTTGGTGCCATCTGTTCCTTTTCTCACGAAGCACGGAATCTTGTGTGAACAATTCCTTTTCGTACTGCAAGGAACTGAACGATAACTTGGAATCGTAATCCCTCAGGCTCTTAAACTTTTCTGCCCGTTTTTTGGCTTCTTGCTCCTTTGAGATGTAATCGTCGTATCTCAAGGAAATCAAGTTTTCATCCTGTTGCTCCTTCACCCATCTGGCATTTTCTTCGATAAGCTTGATTTGCTCGTTGGTGGCCATACGGTCCTTGCTCTTTTTTACAGCATCGTCAAAATCAATGTAACCGTCCCAAACCTCATAGTCGGCTGGTGTGATTTTATCCCAGCCCAACGGATTTTGCTGATCGCGTTCACCCAAATCGATATAGCTATATCTGTCTGGAACTACAATATCACTTTTTACACCTTCCAACTGTGTGGAGCCTCCATTGATTCGGTAAAACTTCTGGGTCGTCAGTTTGATGGCTCCCAAATCACCGTGTTCGTTTCCTCGAACAATGCCATCCAAAGGAATCACATTTTGAACGGTTCCCTTACCGAAGGTTTGCTTGCTCCCTATGATGACCGCTCGTTTATAATCTTGCATGGCAGCTGCCAATATCTCGGAGGCAGAGGCGGACAATTCGTTCACCAAGATGACCAAGGGACCATCCCACTGGATACGCTCATCCTTGTCTTCATGGACTTCTTTTCGCTGACCCGAAGAACGCACTTGAACGATAGGGCCATCCTTAATGAACAATCCTGCCATTTCTACCACAGTCTTCAAAGATCCTCCTCCGTTGTCGCGAAGATCGAGAATGATTCCTTCGGCACCGGCCTCTTTGAGTCGTTCCAATTCCTTGGCCACATCGGTCGCTGCATTTCTTTCGGAATAATCCTCAAAATCCACATAGAATTTTGGGAGATTGATCAATCCAAATTTTTCGTTCCCGGCGTCAATGGTCGCGGATTTTGCATAAGATTCCTCCAATTCCACTACATCGCGGGTAATGGAAACGGTTTCAATCGTCCCGTCCACTTTCCTAACGGTTAGATCAACCACGGTACCTTCTGGGCCCTTGATCAATTTAATGGCATCTTCCAAACGCATTCCCACAATATTGATAGGCTCTTCGCCATCTTGCCCCACTTTTAGGATTTGATCTCCAACCTCCAAGGATTGGTCTCTCCAAACGGGACCTCCAGAAATAATTTCAACAATTTTGGCCCCTTCGGGTTTCTTTTGCAATCGTGCACCGATTCCTTCAAATTTTCCGGACATTCCAATATCGAAACGCTCCTTTTCCTCAGGCGCAAAATAAAAGGTATGCGGGTCAAATTCCTCTACAATGGTATTTAAGTATTGTACGAACCAATCTTTACGTTCCAGATCGTCCACAAAGTCGAAAAATTCATCCAAGGTATTTTTGGTGACCTCCCTAGCCTCCTCCTCAATTGCAGCCTTATCTATGGAACTGGGTATCTCATTAAAAGCCATCACCGCATCGGCATTCAGACTTCCATCGGCGTTGGCATCGGCAATTCGGTTATCGATTTTATCATCAAATACGTTGAGGGTATTGTATTTCAATTGTTTCCTCCAACGTTCTTTGAGTTCTTTTTTGCTCGTTGCAAACTCTTGCTTATCGTAATCGATCTCGATGGTTTCGTCGATACTGTAATCAAATGGTTGGGCGAGGACTTCTTTATAGATTTCCTTGGCCTCATCCATACGGACCATCAACCGCTGATAGACGGCATTGAAAAACTCGATATCCGTATTCCTGATCTCGTCATCGATCATGAAGCGATATTTTTCAAACTCCCTGATGTCGCTTTCCAAGAAATAGCGCTTGGTGGGGTCGATGACCTCTATAAAGTCATCAAAAACATTGGAACTAAAGGTGTCGTTCACCTCTTTGGGCTCATAATGACCCCTTTCCAATACGTAGGAAATCAATTCCAATAAAAATTTATCCTTGTCATCGTTATCAAAAGACTTGTTGGTAAAGCTGCAGGAGGCGACTGCGACAAGAATAACCAAAAGTGCCAAAATAAAGTTCTTTTTCATAATCTGATTTTTCTGGAACGAAACAATCTGACCTCATACTGTCAAATCTTCATTGTATCTTCCTTCGTTTCTACTTGTATGAATTCCCTAAGATACAGAAAAAACCGTGCCAGTCCTTTCAGGTGGATTTAATTTTTTGTTAAACGCCCAGGCCTTCATATCCTTATGAAAAACGTATTTTTATAGCTTAAATTATCCGAGATGGAAAAACCGCTTATTTTGGTCACCAATGATGATGGAATTACAGCTCCCGGCCTAAGGGCGCTCATACGCACCATGAAAGAGATCGGTGAAGTGGTGGTGGTGGCTCCGGACAGTCCACAAAGCGGCATGGGACACGCCATTACGGTGGACAGCACCCTCTTTTCCAAAAAGGTGGTCGTGGACCATAAAGAAGGTGCCCCAAGCGAATATAGTTGTAGCGGAACCCCGGCCGATTGTGTAAAATTGGCGCTTCGTGTCATTTTGGACCGAAAGCCTGATATCTGCGTAAGCGGTATCAACCATGGTTCCAATTCATCCATTAACGTAATTTATTCGGGTACCATGAGTGCGGCCATCGAAGCGGGTATCGAAGGGATTCCTGCCATCGGCTTCTCCCTCTGCGATTATTCTTGGGACGCCAATTTTGAGCCTGCACTCGGCGCTATCAAAAAAATTGTGTTGGAGGCACTGACCCACGGTATTCCCAAAGGGACCGTATTGAACGTAAACATTCCAAAGACAGAAAACGAACCAAAGGGAATTCGTATCTGCAGACAGGCCAGAGGCAATTGGAAGGAGGAGTTCGACAAACGGACCAGTCCGTCCGGAAAGGATTACTACTGGCTCACGGGTGAATTTGAGCTTTTGGACAAGGGGGAGGATACCGACGAATGGGCCTTGGCCAACGGTTTTATTTCCGTAGTACCCACCCAATTCGACCTGACCGCGCATCACGCCATACCACAAATAAACAACTGGAACTTAAATGAACAATAGAAAAGAAATCATCATAGGATTTATTGTAGGAATCATAGCCAATACCTTTGGTACTTTGCTGTACATACTCCTTTTTTCCGATTTGGGGATAACCACCACCTTTAATGCTGCCGTGGAGCAAGGTCATATTGGCAGTTTACTGGCATTGGGTGCCATTTTGAATTTGGTAGCCTTCTTTGGTTTTTTGCGCATCAAACGGGACCAACGCGCCAAAGGCGTTATGCTGGCCACCCTGGTTACGGCACTGGTTATTTTGGCCTACAAAGTAATGGCTTAAACCTTTGGTTTTGAAATTGATGGTTGAATTTTGAACTTGGACACTTACCCATGAAATATTACATCATCGCTGGCGAAGCATCGGGCGACCTGCACGGGTCCAATTTGATCAAGGCACTCAAAAAAGAGGACAGTGCTGCAGAAATCCGTTGTTGGGGCGGTGATTTGATGCAACAGGCCGGGGGCGATTTGGCCAAGCATTACAAGGATATGGCCTTTATGGGATTCTTGGAGGTCATCCTTAACATCCCAACAATTTTCAAGAACATTGCCTATTGCAAAGAGGATATCCAAAAGTTCCATCCAGATGTGGTTATTTTTATCGACTTCTCGGGGTTCAACCTTAGGATTGCCAAATGGGCAAAAGCCAACGGGTTTAAGACCAATTACTACATCTCACCCCAAATTTGGGCGTCCAGAGAAGGACGGATTTCCAAAATCAAACGGGATATCGACCAGATGTACGTTATCCTTCCCTTTGAAAAGGATTTTTATGAAAAAAAACACGGCTATCCTGTTCAGTTTGTGGGCCATCCCCTCATCGATGCCATCGAGAACACTCCCTTGCAAGACAACGAAACCTTCAGAAAGGAGAACGGTTTAAACCCTGAAAAACCCATTATTGCCCTATTGCCAGGAAGTAGAAAACAGGAGGTGCAAAAAATGTTGGAGGTCATGCTCTCCATAAAAAAGGACTTTCCGGAATACCAGTTTGTGATTGCGGGGGCGCCAAGTCTCCCAGATGATTTTTACACGCCTTTTTTGAAAGGTGACAAAGTGGAATACGTTTCCAACAAAACCTACACCCTGCTCAAACACTCCCATGCTGCCATGGTCACGAGCGGCACGGCAACCTTGGAAACCGCCCTTTTCGGGGTACCACAAGTGGTCTGCTACAAGGGGAACTGGATTTCGTACCAGATTGCCAAACGCATCATTACCTTGGATTATATTTCGCTGGTCAACCTGATCATGAAACGAGAAGTGGTGAAGGAACTCATTCAAAATGATTTGACCACCAAACAGCTCAAAGCAGAGCTTACCAAGATTGTGGATGGTCCAGAGCGCGAGCGAATACTATCCGACTACGTCGAACTCAAGGAAAAACTGGGCGGAAAAGGGGCCAGTGAACTAGCTGCTCGATTAATTGTGAAAAATGTGTAGTTTTATCATCCAAGAAAGTAAATCTATTCTTGGATGTTACGTAAAACCATAATCTTACTATTGTTTTTTGCCCTTATGGCCTGTGGTCCCGGCAAAAAACGACGCACCTACAGCAAGACCCGAACCGTAACGGTAGAGGGGTCCACACGAGACACTTCCCCTGAACGCACACGCAAAAAAGAGGGGCGAAAAAATGCAAAGGCAGAAGCCATTATTTCTACGGCGATGTCCTATTCTGGAACCCGGTACAAGTATGGGGGAACCACCAAACGAGGCATGGATTGCTCTGGTTTAGTCTATGTTTCCTTAAAGGAAAACGACATTATGTTCCCACGCACCTCCTACCAGATGGCCCTGGAGGGACAAAAAATCGGGGTCGGCAATGTTGAAAAGGGCGATTTGCTCTTTTTCAAGACGAGCAAAACCGGAAAACGCATCAACCATGTTGGATTGGTGGTTGATGTTGATGGCAGGGACATTAAATTTATTCACGCCACAACCTCACGAGGCGTGCTGGTATCCTCATTACGGGAGGGATACTGGAACAGCGCTTTTGTAAAGGCTATGCGCATCTTGTAAAGTGCGTCAGCTTAATTTTGTGTCCATAAAGCTCACCGTTTGGGTTATTTTGGGCATCAGTATCGGCTTTTATGCGGAAGTGACTCCGCTTTTGCCTTTGATTGCAACGGTTGTATTGCTGCCTCTGCTATACTGGACCAGCAAAAAACAATCCAGCTCAGGCTTCCCGTATGTTGAGTCACTCGTCGCAACCATCACCATAATCTTGGGCGCCTTTGTGGTTGGTATGTCCACCAACAAGGGTATGCCCCATTATTATGGCCAGTTAGATGTGGAACACCCAAAGGTTTGGCACCTTAAAGTGGAAGAAGCTTTAAAACCCAATGCCTATTCCCATCGCTATGTAGCCAAAGTTATTTCTGCAGACAAGAAAAGGGCCTCTGGAAAATTACTATTGAGTCTAACACCAGATTCCCTTTTGCATCCGCTAGAAATTGATGATGAATTGCTGATTTATGCATCGCTTGAAAACATTCGACCACCGTTGAACCCTTACCAGTTTGATTACCGAAGTTATCTACAAAAGCAGGGCATCCAGCATCAAATCAGGACCAACTATCCGTCCATCCTTAAAACGGAAAAAAACTCGAATACCTTGTTTGGACACGCCTCCCGTTTTAGGGAACACATCATCTCCAAGCTCAAAAAGAAAGCCTTTGGGACGGATGAAATGGCAGTCATTCAAGCCTTATTATTGGGCAAACGCGATGATATTTCTGAGGATACCTACAATAATTATAAGAATGCAGGCGCGGTACATATATTGGCCGTGAGCGGACTTCATGTGGGGATTATCCTTTTCATTTTGGAATTTTTATTGGTTCCATTGGAGCGTTTACCTAAAGGTAAAATCTTAAAGTTGGTATTGGTGGTGCTATTGCTTTGGGCGTATGCTTTTGTGGCAGGACTTTCTCCTTCCATCGTCCGGGCCGTAACCATGTTTTCGTTCGTAGCTTATGCCCTCTATCTCAACCGTCCTACGAGTTCCTTCAATATTATTGCGCTCTCCATGCTCTTCATTTTGTTGATAAAGCCCTTGTTCTTGTTTCAAGTGGGGTTTCAGATGAGTTATGCTGCGGTATTCGCGATAGTTTGGATCTATCCGAAACTGCAACGCTTCTGGTTTCCCGAAAACCTTATTGTCCGGAAAACGTGGCAATTGCTATCGGTGAGCATTGCGGCCCAATTGGGCGTTCTACCCATTAGTTTGTTCTACTTTCATCAATTTCCGGCCTTATTTTTTATTTCCAACCTGCTCATTATTCCTTTTTTGGGGTTGATTTTGGGCTTTGGCATTCTAGTTATTGCTCTGGCACTCTTGAACGCATTGCCCCAATTTTTGGTCAATGCTTTTAACTGGGTAATCCACATCATGAACGCCATTGTAGGATGGGTAGCGCAGCAAGAAGGTTTTATTATTAAGGACATTCCTTTTGATTCGGTGCAGCTGCTTTTGGGCTATGCCATTATAATTTCGGCAGTGGTATTTCTGTCCAAACCCATCAGAAAAACAGCTTTAATTCTGTTTGGTGGAGTTGTCCTGTTTCAAAGTTGGGGTATCTGGAACAACCTTCAAACACTGCGAAAGGAGGCGGTCATACTCGCCCATCGCTCCAGAAATTCGGTGGTGTTGCATCAGTTGGGAGATTCGCTTTCCATCCTCACTTCAAACCCTACAAACATGGGAAACATTGCCAACGATTATGCTGTGGCGGAACGCATCCGAACCTTGGACACTTCCAAACTCAAAAACAGCTACATTTTGGGTGAAAAAAGATTGGTGATTGTGGATAGCTTAGCGTTGTTTCCTTTGGAAAAGCATCCCGATTACCTCTTGTTGACGCAATCACCAAAACTCCATTTGGAGCGATTGCTGGATTCCCTACAACCCAAAACTGTGCTGGCGGATGGCAGCAACTACCCTAGTTTGGTCGCAAAGTGGAAATCCACTTGTGCCCAAAAAGAAATCCCCTTTCACTACACGGGTGAAAAGGGATTTTATGTGTTTAAATTTTAAAGAGTTTAATGGACGTTGCCCATCAACTTTTTGATCAATGGCGAAGCCAAAATGACCAAAAGTCCTGCTCCTAGAGAATATTCAGCGATGAGCATAAATCCATCGGTGTAAATGTTTAGAGTACTAAACCCACTAATATCGGCATCCGTACTTTCTATGGCCAATTGCTTTCCAATAAAGCCCACCACCTGAAAGGCAAATGCGGAGGACAGGAACCAAACCCCCATCATAAAGGCAACGATACGTTTGGGAGACAAATCGGTGATTTTCGACAATCCTACGGGAGACATGAACAATTCCCCCACCGATAACAAGAAGTACATCAGTAGTAGATACGTAAACGGAACGAAACCATTTTCGTTCGCACTGGCGCCACTTATCGCCAAGGCATAGAAACTGATACCGGCAAACAAAAGTCCCATTCCAAACTTATAGGGCGTCCTTGGATTGAGTTTCTTTTTGGACAACCATTGCCACATCAGGGAAATGGGGATAGCCAAAATGATGATCCACATGGAGTTCAACGAATTGGTCTGGGAGGCCGACATGATGCCTTCCAAATCCACATTTCGCGCTGCAAAGAGAGTAATCACGCTACCGGATAGTTCATGAAAACCCCAGAAAATGGTCATAAAAAAGGTAATCAAAACTGCTACGAAGAGTTTTTTACGCTCTTCCAAAGTAGCCTTGTACATGATGTAGCCCAAGTACACCAAAATAGAAAATCCAATCAATTTGAAGATTACGTTGACAATGTTTTGGTCGTCAAAAAAAGTTCCTTCAGCGCCCAGAGCTTTATAAGCGGACAATAAATAGGCAATTACCGGCACCGATGCAAAGGCCAATACGGGAACAAGTACACCTTGTTTGAGTCCAAACACCTTTTTATCGATGTTTCCGTTCTCCGGAGGGAGACCTTTATCGCCGAACACATTGTTTTTGATTCCGCTCCAAAAAACGATGAGACCTGTAAGCATTCCAATTCCTGCCAGGCCAAATCCGTAATGCCAACCATATTTGGCAGCCAAATATCCGCAAAGCAAAGGTGCCACCCATCCCCCGATATTGATTCCCATATAAAAAATGGTAAAACCGGAGTCTTTTTTGGGGTCACCATCTTTGTAGAGGGAACCTACGAAAGTCGATATATTGGGTTTAAAGAATCCATTCCCGGCAATAATTAGGGAAAGGGCAAGGAAAAAGGTGATGCTATTTTCAATGGCCAAGACAAAGTGCCCCAAGGACATCAATATTCCTCCTAAAAATATGGAACGGCGCATGCCCAATATGCTATCGGAAATGCGTCCGCCGATTACCGTGGAAGCATACACCAAGGAGCCGTAGGAAGAGTACACCGCCGCGGTGGCATAATCGCGTTCCATCAAGGCCGCAAATATGACCTCTACCATATAAAGCGTAAGCAACGCCCGCATTCCATAAAAACTGAAACGTTCCCATAGCTCGGCAAAAAAGAGGTAGAACAACCCTTTGGGATGTCCAAACATTTGTTGTTCTTCTGCTGGTTTGGATACTTCTGACATATCGAATTGGTATTGGTTAGATTTTTAAAGTTTTTCCTTAACGAAGTTGGTCATTTTGGTGTAGAGGTGCAGTCGCGTGTTGCCCCCATAAATACCGTGGTTTTTATCGGGATAAATAGCCCAATCGAATTGTTTGTTGGCCTGAACCAACGCCTCGATCATGCGCATGGTGTTCTGCACATGGACATTATCGTCCCCAGAACCGTGAACCAATAAATAATCCCCTTTCAACAACTCTGGATAATTGAATGGCGAGTTATCGTCATAACCTGTTGGGTTTTCTTGGGGCGTTTGCATGTAGCGCTCCGTGTAAATGGTATCGTAAAAACGCCATGAGGTAACCGGTGCCACGGCAATGGCCATTTCAAAGATATCGTTGCCCTTGAGCAAGCAGTTGGTGGACATAAATCCGCCATAGCTCCATCCCCAAATTCCAGTTCTGTCCTCATCAATATAAGATAGGCCACTTAATTGTTGGGCTGCCGCAATCTGGTCTTCCACCTCATATTTGCCCAACTCCTTTTGGGTCACTTTTTTAAAGTCGCGCCCTTTTAACCCGGTCCCACGACCATCTACACAGGCCACAATATAGCCTTCGGAAGCCAAGAGCTGGTGCCAGTAATCGTTGCTTCCCATCCACGAATTGGATACCTGCTGTGAACCAGGGCCACTGTATTGGAACATGAAAAGCGGATATTTCTTATTTGGATCAAAATTGGCAGGTTTGATCATGTACATATTCAGGTCGTACCCATTCACATTGATGGTGGAAAACTCCTTGGGTGAAATCTCGTATCCTTCCAATTTGTTCAACAAAGCTGAATTGTCCTTGATTTCCTTGACCAGTTTCCCGTCGGATGCATCGTGCAAGGTAAATCGGTAAGGAGTCATGGCACTGGAATAGGTGTTGATGTAATAGGTAAAATCACTGCTGAAGGCTGCGGAATTGGTCCCAGCTTCGGTGGATAATGCTTTCTTTCGCTTTCCTTTGGTGGAAATGCTATAAACGCCACGGTTGATGGAACCATTTTCCACGGATTGATAGAAGATACGGTCGTTCTTTTCATCATATCCGTAATAGCTCGTGACTTCCCACGGTCCGTCGGTAATTTGGTTCTTCAATTTGCCGTCCTTTCCATAAAGGTAAAGGTGATTGTATCCATCTGCCTCACTGGTCCAAATAAAACTATCGTCATCCAAAAAGGTAAGGTCGTCGTCAATATCCACGTAGGCGTTATCACTTTCCTCCAGTAATATTGTCACGGAATTGTCTTTGGCATCCACTGCATGTAATTGCAGTACATTTTGATGCCTGTTCAACGTTTGGACGCTCAAATGATTGGGATTGTGCATCCATTTGATTCTAGGAATGTAGTAAGGGTCATTCAAATCTACGTTAGAAATAGATGCAGATGCTACATCGTACATGTGCAAGGTAACGATGGAATTCTTTTCCCCTGCTTTCGGATATTTAAACTCATATTGATAAGGATACAGATCGGTTCCATAAAAATCCATTGAAAAATGGGGAACTTCGGTCTCATCAAACCGAAGGAAAGCGATTTTGGTGCCGTCGCTGTTCCATTCAAAGGCTCGGACAAAACCAAATTCTTCCTCGTACACCCAATCCGTAACACCATTAATAATGGTTCCTTTATTGCCATCCGTGGTCACCTGCTTGGTGGTGCGGTTGGCCAGATTCATCACATAGAGATTATTGTCCAACACATAGGCCACTTTGCTCCCGTCCGGAGAAAGTGTGGGCTCTTGGATTTTGGTCTCGGAGATTTTTATCAAATCCTTGGAAGCAATATCATAAACATAATAGATACCTAAACGGGAACGTCTAAAAATAGGCTCTACCTCGGTTGCCAACAGTACTTTGGATTCATCATCACTAAAAGTGTAAGAAGAAAAATAGGGTACCGCTTCGGATGAAGCTACAATGGTCTCTACTTTTTCCAAGGTTTCGTAGTCGTATTTGTCCAAACTACTGGATCTTGGGGAACGTTCCGTATTCAATATGGTATACTGGGTACCGTTGTTCATGGAGCGGAGGACATCCATATATTCCGTTCTAAATTCTCCTCCCCAAATCTCTTCGAGGGTTATTTTTTTCTTTTGTGCGGTGGAAAAGGTCAAACATCCTAAAAGAAAAAGGAATAGAAAAGACGGTTTGTTCATGAAGTGATAAATTGATTAAACATGTGTTTTACAACCAAAAACGTTTTAGTCAAGTGGTTTGCAGTCAAAAGGTCAAACAAAAATGTCTCGATGGTTTTCTAATTCACATTCTTGATTTAACAACTTCCAAGTTTACTAATATTTATCCGAAAAATAAATTTTGATGTTGCGTTTGCAACAAATTTTAACCTTTGGATTTAAAAACAATGCTTTCTACTGTAAATGGTCAATATCCGTATATTTGAAAGCGTTAAGCCAACTTTATGAACACTCCAGTTGAAGGATTTTCCAAATTGTCCAAAACCCAAAAAATTGATTGGATAGCGACAAATTGCACCAAAGACCCCAAACAGACCAAATCGCTGTTGCAGCAGTATTGGAACTCGGACCCAAGAGTGCAGCAATTGCATGATGAGTTTATTGAAAACACCATTTCCAATTACTATCTGCCCTTTGCGGTTGCACCCAATTTCTTGATCAATGATAGGCTCTACGCCATTCCTATGGCCATTGAAGAAAGTTCCGTAGTAGCTGCTGCGAGCAAGGCGGCAAAATTCTGGTTGGAACGGGGCGGATTCAAAACAGAGGTCTTGGGAACGGAGAAAGTGGGGCAGGTACATTTTATGTATCGGGGTGAGCAAAACAAGCTCACCGATTTTTTCAATAGTGTAAGGCCTAAGCTGATTACCAGTGTGGCTTCCATCACGCAAAGCATGGAAAAACGGGGCGGTGGCATCAACGATATTGTGCTTCGAAATCTCACGGATAAGGTTGAAGGGTACCATCAGCTCCATTGTACTTTTGAGACCTTGGACGCCATGGGCGCCAACTTTATCAACTCCTGCCTGGAACAATTTGCCAAAACCCTGAAAGAAGAGGTCCAAAATCATAATGACTTTACCGAAGAGGAAAAAAATATAGAGGTCGTGATGAGCATCCTCTCCAACTACGTGCCGGATTGCCTGGTTCGGGCAGAGGTCAGTTGTCCCGTTTCCGAGTTGGGGAGTGACGATATGCCAGCGGATGAATTTGCACAAAAATTTGTGCAGGCCGTCAAAATTGCCAAGGCAGAGCCCTACCGAGCCGTTACCCACAACAAGGGCATTATGAACGGGATTGATGCCGTGGTGCTCGCTACAGGAAATGATTTTAGGGCTGTAGAAGCAGGAGTGCATGCCTTCGCTGCCAGGGAAGGTCAATATTCAAGTTTGACGCACGCCATAGTCGAGGATGGTATTTTCAGATTTTGGATAGAGGTTCCCTTGGCTTTGGGTACCGTGGGCGGACTTACCTCTTTGCACCCGTTGGTGAAGTTGGCCTTGGAAATTTTACAGAACCCTACCGCCAAGGAGTTGATGCAGATCATGGCCGTGGCCGGACTGGCACAGAACTTTGCAGCTGTGCGTAGCTTGGTCACCACAGGAATCCAAAAAGGGCACATGAAAATGCATTTGCTCAATATGCTCAACCAATTGGGCGCCACTGAAAGCGAAAAACAGGAATTGGTCACGTATTTTAAGGACAAAACTGTTACCAATGCATCGGTAAAGGAGGCATTGGAGAACATCAAAAAATAACCGTCTTGTTTTTGTATCTTTAACAGAGTCCAAAAAATAAACTAAGGTGGAACATTTGGAAAAATATATCGAAATCAATCCAGACAAAAGGTTTGGAAGACCCATCTTAAAGGGAACCCGAATTTCCATTTATGATGTGCTTAATTGGATGGCGAATGGTATGGAAAAGTCTGCCATAATCGAAGACTTTCCCGAATTGACCGAGCAACACATCAATGCTTGCCTTGCTTTTGCTGCAGATCGTGAAAAGAAATTGAACATCGCTTCGTGAAATTACTTTTTGATCAAAACATATCTTTTCGACTGCTGAAAACCATAGCCGACATTTTTCCTCAGTCGTATTCGGTAAAAGATTTGAACCTAACAAACGCATCGGATCTTGAAATTTGGAGATATGCCAAGGACAACAACTTCACCATAGTTACCTTCGATGCGGATTTCTTTGACTTAAATACCTTATATGGTGGACCTCCAAAGATTATTTGGCTTAAAACGGGAAATATGACCACTGCACTTTTGGCGCAGCTGTTCAAGGAACAAGAAAGTACCATCAGGGAATTTATAAAGGATAACAACAGTGATTTCCTTTTGCTTTCACTCAAAAACCAAGAATGAAGAAAGAATTCTACAGCAACGGTAAACTTTTGCTCTCAGGCGAATATGCTATTTTGGACGGTGCCCTTGGCCTGGCCATCCCTACCAGTTATGGGCAATCGCTACAGGTAACCCCTACTTCGTCCGGTGTATTGGAGTGGACCAGTTTGGACGAAAATAACCATAGCTGGTTCTCCGCAACGTTTGATCTTGCCAACTTAAAAGTAGTTGCCACTTCGGATGAAGCCATGTCCAAAACGTTGGCGAACCTTCTTTTGGAGGCTAACGCACAAAACCCATTATTGCTGACGGATAGCGACGGATTCGAGATTACGACCCAACTGACGTTCCCAAGATCTTGGGGATTGGGCACCTCCTCCACCCTGATCAACAATCTGTCCCAGTGGGGCCGAGTGGATGCCTACCAATTGTTATGGAACGCTTTTGGCGGAAGTGGGTACGATATTGCCTGCGCACAGCACAATTCGCCCATTACCTATCAGCTTGTGGAAGGAAAACCAAAAGTTGAAACCATTGCTTTTGACCCCATTTTTAAAGATTCCCTCTACTTTGTGCACCTCAACCAAAAACAAAGCAGCAAGGAGGCCATTGCCAATTACAAAAATCGGCAGTTTGATAGGCCCCAACTCATCAAGGAAATTTCATCCATCACAAATAGAATGATGGAATCATCCACCCTAGCGGGCTTTGAGTCGCTAATGGCAGAGCACGAAAATCTGCTTGGCGAAGTACTGCAACAACAACCGGTAAAGCAATTACTGTTTCCCGACTATTTTGGTGTGATCAAAAGCTTGGGGGCTTGGGGTGGCGATTTTGTTTTGGCCACTGGAGATGAAAAAACCATTTCCTATTTTAAGGACAAAGGGTACCCTACCATTATCCCCTATTCTCGGATGATTTTTTGATACCCCCAAAATGCATCCGTTGACTGGGAAGGGCCATCCGTCAGATCAAAAGGGGCATCCGTCAATTGGCACCCCGATAAAACTTTACTTTTTTGCAATTTGAATCCCGAAGACAAAAATGATTGCTTATGTCACTCTGGGATTACACACATTTCTTTCAGAAAAACAAGGTGGAGCTTTTTACCAAAAGTTTCATTTCGTTGTTTCTATTTTTATTTGGGTACACGCTCTTTTTAATTTTTTACAGTTGGTCAAACTTTGAGGATTCCTTTCTCCTATTTGCGGTGCCACTTCCGTTTTATTTGATTGCCACTTGCCTATTGTTGAAATATCGTCACCTATTGAAAACGAAAAGTCAGCGTTCAGTTGCCCACACCAAACAGGACAAATATGAAAAAACGGGATTGTCCGAAGCCTTTTCACAAGAACTAAAGGAAAAACTGGAGGATTTGATGGACACCCAAAAACTTTATTTGAACCACGAACTACGCCTCGACGATATCGCCAATATGCTCAATATTTCCAGACACCATGCCTCCCAAGTAATCAACGAAAACTTTAACATGAGCTTTTACGACTACATCAACACCTACCGGATTGAAGAGGCCAAAAACAAGCTTTGCAACAATTTCAAAAAGTCCTCTGAATCCATTTCCGATATCGCCTACCAATGTGGATTTAACAATCGAGTATCGTTTTATAAGGCATTTAAAAAACGGACCAAGATTACACCCAAGGAGTTTATCCAAAACGCGGCCTAGCCCAGTTTCCCACCGAATTTGTAAACGTAAATCCTATTCGGGAAATACGTAAAGGTTAATAAGCGCTAACAATCTTCCCTCCAACTTTCCATTCTTTTACCCCGCAATCCACAGGGTGGAGGCTCTAGATCTTATCTCTTTCCGATTTTTTTAGTTTTCATTGTTTCGGAAGATTTTTTGAATTAGCCTACAAAAAAGATTCATCCTCCCCCTGCTCGATTGCAAAAACTAACTCTAAATTAATTTTTATGATAATGAGAAATTATTGGATGATGTTGGTGTTTTTATGCTGTTCCATTACAGCGGCACTGGCTCAAGAAAAGAATGTTAGCGGTACAGTTACCGACCAAAATGGACTGCCCCTGCCGGGTGTCAACATTGTTGTTGAAGGGAGTTCCACAGGTACGCAGACGGATTTCGATGGAAACTATGCCATCTCCGCAAAGGTGGGACAAACGCTTCTATTCACCTACATAGGGCAAAAACCAACTAGGCGCACCATTGGAGCATCAAACTTAATTAACGTACAAATGGAAGAAGATGCCCAAGCTCTTGAGGAGGTGGTTGTAACCGCTCAAGGCATCAAGCGGGAGAAAAAAGCACTTGGTTATGCTGTGACTTCCGTTGGAGCTGATCAAATAGAAAACCGATCCGAAGGTGATGTTGCTAGGGTACTTAATGGTAAAGCGGCCGGTGTGCAAATCACATCAGCAGGCGGTACCTCTGGGTCAGGTACGAACATTACCGTAAGAGGTTTTAGTTCCTTTAGTGGGAGCAACCAGGCCTTGTTTATTGTTGACGGGGTACCCTTTAGCAATGATACCAACGCACCTGGTAACTTCTTGGACGGCAACCCTGCTCCTTCCCGTTTCTTGGACTTAGATCCAAATAACATCGCCAGCGTAGAGGTATTAAAAGGACTTGCAGCGACCACACTTTACGGAACTTTAGGGCGTAACGGCGTAATTTTGGTAACAACCAAAGCAGGTGCAGCCCAAAAAGGTCCGAAAAAGACGGAGATAACAGTAAGCCAATCCTATTTTGCGAACGAGTTTGCCTCCTTACCTGATTACCAACAACAATTTGGTAATGGCTTTGACCAATCCTTTGGTTGGTTCTTCAGTAACTGGGGTCCTAGTTTCGACCGCGCAGGTGTTTCTGGGTGGGGTAACCAAGCTGCCATAGACGACCAGGGCACCTTATTGCATCCTTACGCTTCCTCGGCCTTTTTAAATCCTGGAGGACCCAATACAGGTTCGGGAGCATTGGCCCAACAGTTTGCCAACCAGAGATATGAGTGGAAACCCTATAATTCGGTGGAGGAGTTTATGCGCCCAGGGCGCACATTGAACACCTCTGTGAACATTGCCGGCGGCTCTGAAGACGGAAATACCACCTTCAATGCCAATATTGGTTATTTGGATGAAGAAGGCTTTACACCTGGCAACTCGTTGAATCGTTTCAACTTCTCAGTAGGTGGCAAATCCAAACTATCCAACAAATTTACCGTACAGGCCACAGCCAATTATGCCCGCAGTGATGTGAAAAGTCCTCCAATTGCAGCAAGTAGAGGTAATGGTTCCTTAGGTCTTTCGGTATTTGGAAATGTCCTCTTCACGCCTTTGAGTGTAGACTTAATGGGACTTCCATTTGAACAGCCGGAGGACGGCTCCAGTATCTATTATCGAAATGGAAATGATATTATCAACCCAAGGTGGACGGCAAAGAATGTTACCTACAATAACTTGACCAACAGGTTCAACTTCAATGCCTCCTTGAACTATGAAATCAACCAAAATCTAGGGTTGACTTGGAGAACAGGTCTCGATTTTTACAACGAACGAAATATCAATGGGTCCAATAGAGGTGGTGTTGAATTTACCGATGCCATCTTTGGTTTCTTAGATACATTCGACAATAACAACACCATTTGGGACCACTACTTAGCGCTCAACGGAAACTACGATCTTTCTGAAAAAATTGGAATGACTTTCATTGCCGGTGCAAATGCTCGTTCGGACATCTTTGATCGACAAGGGGTGGCAAGTACGGGTCAAATTGTTTATGGCATCAAGAGGCATTTCAACTATGAAAACCAACTGCCCATCCAGTTTTCTCAACAGCGGAACATTATTGGTCTGTTAGGTCAAGTATCCTTCGACTACGACAATATGCTATTCTTAAATTTGAATACAAGAACCGATTGGGTATCGAACTTGATCAGGGAAAACAGGGCACTTACCTATCCCGGAGTAAGTCTTTCCTTCTTGCCTACAACGGCCTTCAAAGGACTACAAAGTGAAAATGGCCTAAATTATCTGAAGCTAAGAGCAGGATATGCCACCTCTGCCAACTTCCCAACAGGTTATCCAACCGTTGGTGTGGTAGAACAAAATACACAGATTTTTGGTGATGGTGGAGAAATTACGACCAACCAAGTCGGTAACGTCAAAGAGAATCCCAACCTAAAACCTGAACTTTTAAAAGAATTCGAGGTGGGGCTGGAATCGCGTTTTTGGCAAAATAGGGTTTCACTGGACTTCACCTATTATGACAGAAGAACAGATGACCTAATCGTAAATCAACCGCTCCCCCCTTCCACCGGATTCACCCTGACTCAATCCAATATTGGTCAAATCAGCAATAAAGGTATCGAAGCCGACTTAGGTATCGACATTTTTAGAGGTGGAAAAGATGGCTTCAACTGGAACTCAAGGATAAACTTCTTTGCTAACGAGGAAATTGTTGAAGAACAAGAGGAGGATATCATTTTCTACGCTGGTAGTACTGCCCTTGTTGTTGGAGCCAACGCTGCCATAAAAGGAGAATCTTTGGGAACTATCGTGGGTACCGCGGTAGGTCGTGACGTGGATGGAAACCTTTTGGTTAATGATGCGGGTAACTACGTTATTGTGGAGCAAGACAGTGAAGGTAATGTCCCTATTATTGGAGACGCTGTTCCAGATTACACCATGAACTTCTTCAATACCTTTTCCTATAAAAATTGGAATCTTGGTTTCCAAATCCAGCATGTTAAGGGAGGGGATATCATGTCCAGCACCATAGCCACCCTTTTGGGTCGTGGTTTGATTACTGAAACTGTGGACAGGGAAAACACTTACATCATTCCAGGAGTTAATCAAAATACGGGAGAAGTAAATACCAAACAAATCAACAATTCTTCCTATTATTTTGACAACCTATTGTTTGGACCGGCAGAAATGAAGATTTATGATGCCTCAGTCATCCGATTACAAGAGGTTTCCCTGTCGTATTCATTCCCCAAAAAGTATTTGGACAATACTCCTTTTGGATCGTTGACCTTGACCGCGCAGGGCTTCAACCTATGGTATGATGCCTATAATACTCCTGATGGTGCCAATTTTGATCCTAACGTAGCAGGTGTCGGTATCGGAAACGGTAGAGGATTTGACTTTATGAACGGCCCACCCCAGAGACGATATGGTCTAACCGTAAGAGCATCGTTCTAATAACAACAGTTAATGATATACGTATTATGAAAAATTTTCTAAAATATATTACCATAGTCTTAATCACAGGGATGACGCTCATCAGCTGTGAAACGACTGAATTGGACTTAAGAGTTAGTCCCAATGACCTTGCTGCCGATCAGGCAGACCCAAATTTGTTGCTGAACTCGATACAATTGGCATACGCTTCCAATATGGCTGAGATTAGTGACATTGGTGCCGAACTGACCCGAATCGATTATATGTTTGGTAGGAATTATTTTAACAACTACCCTGGAGATACTTTTGATGACATTTGGGCAAGAACGTACAGTAGTGATTTTAATGATGTGGGAAACGGGGATATTCGAGTTGGAATGTTTACCAACATTGCCAACTTAGAAACGATAGATGAAATCAGTGACCTTGATTACTCCTTTCATGTTGGCGTTTCCAAAACACTTCAAGCGCATATGCTGATGCTTTTGGTTGACTACCTTGGTGAGGCTGCCTTGGGAGAAGCTGGAAAACCAGAAGATTTTCCATCCCCAAAATTAGACGAAGGAGTCGCCATATATGCCGCTGCGATGTCTATTTTGGATGAAGCCGAAGAATTACTTGCCACTAATCCCCAAACCTTGGGAGCTACCGATTTATTCTATGGAGGAGACACGTCAAAATGGTTGAAATTAATTAATACCATTAGGTTAAAGTCGTATATGATGACAGGTGATGTTGGGAGTTTTAAACAGGTAATTGCCACTGGTAACTTTATTTCTTCACCTGCAGATGACTTTCAGTTCCAGTACGGCACTAGCGAATTGCAACCGGATACCCGTCACCCTGACTATGCCGACGATTACACCCCATCAGGGGCCAACATTTACCAGTCCAATTGGCTAATGGAATTGATGCTAAACAATAATGACCCACGCATTCGCTATTATTTCTATAGACAGGTAGGAAAAACTCCTGGAGCAGATGATGAACCTGATGAAGAAAAACTAGCCTGTTCTTTAACTACACCACCCCAACATTATATTGATGGTGGCTTTACGTATTGTAGTGTGCCTAATGGCTATTGGGGTCGCTCCCACGGTAACGACCAAGGTACTCCTCCTGATAACTTTGAGCGTACTGCCGTAGGTGTGTATCCTGCAGCAGGGAAATTTGACGATAACGATTTTGCCGTAGATCCAGAAGATCCTGCTTTTGATGGAAAGGTTGGATTGGGTAAAGGTGGTGGCGGTGCTGGCATAGAGCCTATCATTCTATCGTCTTACGTAGATTTTTGGAGAGCCACCATGGCCGACAATGATTCAGAACGTGCAACCTTTTTAAGCGATGCCCTGGAAAAATCAATTGATAAAGTCATGTCTTTTGGTGCTTTAGACCCCTCCGCAGATTTATCCTTTGCTCCGGATAAAGCTTCCATAGAAAGTTACATCGCTAATGTAGTAGCCAATTTTAACGACGCTACTGGTGAAGAAAAAGAGAACATCTTTGCTGAGCAGTACTTTATCACCCTTTATGGAGGTGCGACAGAAGCTTACAACTATTACCGAATGACGGGGTATCCGACCACTGTGTTACCTAACTGGGAACCCAACCCTGGACCTTTCCCAAGGAGTTTCCTTTACCCTCAAGGTGAAGTTGTGACCAACCCCTCATTGACACAAAAACAAACTATGACACAGCAGGTATTCTGGGATAACAATCCAGCCAGTCCAACGTTCCCTCCTGCTAACTAAAATTTAAAACTGACATTATGAAAAATTGGTTTAAACAAATAACAATACTCCTCTTTTCAGGAGCTGCTCTTTGCGTTTCTTCTTGTGATGAGGGTGACACCGTGGTAGACCAGGTCACAGCTGGTACTGAAAGGGGTGCAATACTACGAACCATAACTGTAATCTCGAATGAACTTCCAGTTGGTGACGATAGTGGAAATTTCGCTGTAGAGCTCGAAGTTCAAGATTCCGAAGATGGTGAACTTGTGAATCAAGTCGAAGTTTATGTGGGTTTTCGTGATAATACAGAAGAGATAGGGCCGGGTACCAACGTTGAAGAAACCCTATTTGCCACGATTTCGTCAACCACATTTACCAATGGTCCATTCGGTCTTCCAAGATTTACCTATACGGCAACATTACCAGATATGTTGGCCCATGTGAACAGAACAAATGATGATATAACTGGTGGAGATCAATTTACCATCAGGTTTGAGTTAGTGCTTACTGATGGCAGAAGATTCTCATTCGCCGATAATACCGGTACATTGACAGGCTCGTTCTTACGTTCACCTTTTTTATATACACCGTTGGTCATCTGCCCTGTTCCTGAGGACTATTTTGTAGGAGAATACTCAATTACACAAAATAGTGGCTCCGCTCCTTTTGGAATCGATGATGCATTCTCACAACCTAGCGTATTTGTTGAGGCCAATGGAGTATCTAGAACAATTGAATTCATTTACGACCCAGGAGGATTTGGAGCTTCATTTGCATTCACATTTGACTTGGTTTGTGGAGAAATACAGAACTTTTCAGGAAGTATTACTGAGGGCGGTCTTGGCTGTGCTGGAGGAGGAGACATTGGACAAACAGCAATGTCCAACTTTGAATATGATTTGACTGATGATTCTGAGTTTACTATCGTATTCGAAGATTTCAACCCTGATGGTGGATGTGGAGGAACATATGAAGCTTCAATTACCCTTACGAAATTATAATCAGACACCAATAGTTTGCTAGACCCCAGTTCTTAAAAGACTGGGGTTTTTTTGTTAAAACCCGAATAGTGATAGCGTCTTCGACAGTTGAAATATCAATACCATTTGCTTTGTCCAACGCTTCAAATTAAAGAAAATTTTTTAGAGCTTAAACCCTTCAAATCAACCCAAACCCCTCATCCGTCAGATCAAAACGGGCATCCGTCAATTGGCACCCTAAAAATCCATCCATAGCCCTTATGTTTGGGATATATTTATCAAAGTATAGTGTATTATGATCCCAATCTTTAAAACACCTATGACCTACTTTTTGGCGAGCGCCTTACTTTTGGGCAGTCCAAACGTTTTTAGCCAAGAAGACCCACAAACAACGCATCGACTGGACAACTTCATCAAACAAAGTTGCACCACCAACTACAACAAAATTACCTCCGAATCGGTACTACGCATCTTAAAGCACGATGTTTACCATATTACCCAAGAAACTAAAAACATCTATGGTGATAAAGAAACCGAAACCCATGAGTTTATTGTAGTGGACAATGGCCGAGAAGTGCAACCTTTCGAAAAAATCCAAATGAACACCCCATTACCCAAATTGACCAACTATATCCGTGAGGATTTTATTTTAAACCAGGAATCTGCTCCTCATTTTCAGGTACTCTTGGACTACATCTACCCTATTGCGGAATGGAAACCGGACAAACGGGAATTCTTTTTTACAAATGGCAAGTGGTACTTTCTTCGGGATGCCTACTTCCGAACCAAACAGGGGTTTGAAATCACCGTTGACCCTAAAGGCAAAATCACTCATATTTGCTATAAAATGAAATGGGACGAAACGGAAAGCAAATAAAAAAGCCTCCCGACTGGGAGGCTTTTTTTTATCCTTTAAAGCGTAATTCTTAGTAAAAAGTAGCTCTCTTATCTTCGATTTCAGCTTTGTCCTTTAAGGCATTATAAACTGCTCCGTTGACTCTGGCCGCTGTACTGGACTGCAGGCTTTGGGCATAAGTGCTGTAGTTTTCCACATCGGGAGCTGCCGTTTTGTTGGTCACGGTTAATTTGTAGACACCTGTCTCTCCCTCGATCAGTTCGGAAGTCTGGTCTTGGTCCAAAGCAAATGCCGTACCCACAACCATGGGCTCTCTTCCTGCACCGGGCAAGGTAGGCGCCTTTAGCGTCAAAGCAGAAGCTGTACTAATGCTCACATTGTTATCCGACGCCATGGCATCCAAGCTTTTTCCTTGGTTGGCAGCAATAATTTGCTGTGCCTTGCGCTCTTTTCTGATGGCTGGCAGTGCAGTTGCCGAAGCATCCTCTGGAGCCATAAGTCCTTTTCTATATTTTTTGGTAAGCTGTACCACGGCATATCCGTTGTTCACATCAAAACGTCTCACGTCACCTACCTTGGTGTCCTCGTTAAACGCCCATTGCACCACACTGCGCTGTGAACCCAAACCTGGTAAGTTTTCTTCCATCTCCTTTATCTTGTTAACGGGACGAACGGTGTAGCTACTTTCCCCAGCAATGTCCCCAAAGTTTTCAGGTTCATCATCGATAACCGCCATTTCAAACTTGGTCGCATCGGTGAACAAGGTGTTGATGGTCTGCTCGGAAGGTTCTACTTCACGGGCCAAAGTAGCCACTTGGATAACGTCCTGCTTGTCATCCACTTTAATAACATGGTATCCAAACTGGGTTTCTACCAATCCAATGGTTCCTACCGGGTTGCCAAAACAGAAATCGTTGAACTCATCTGCCATTAGACCTTCTTGGAAATAACCAAGATCTCCTCCACGTGGCGCAGAAGGTCCATCGGAATTTTCCCTGGCCAATGTGGTAAACATGACATCCTCTTTTTTGGCTTCTGCCAATAATCTTTTGGCCTCTGCTTCAGCTTCCTCTTTGGTCCTTGTAACCGCAGGATTGGCTCTTTCGGCACCTTCCCAAGAAATAAGAATATGGCTGGCCTTTACCGTACCATTTTCCTTTCGGTCCATAACTTTTGAGACTTTATAGAAGTCCCCATCCTTATACGGACCATACACCTCTCCTACTTCCATGGCCATCAAGGTATCGGCCACAACGGAAGGAAGGTCTTTCTTGGCCTTGTAAATCGTGTCAAACTTTTCATCGGAATTTCTGTCCAAAAAGGCAGCCATATCGGTCGTATTCCTAAATCCGGCAATGGTATCGTTGGCATCTTTAGCCTCCGAATACTCTACTGAATCATCCAATAGTGCCGTAATGGCTTCCTTTACACTGGCATCATCTTCCGCTGATGGCTTTTCCTCGAAATACACAAATCGGATATCCCTGGCGTTTTCTTGCTGAAACTTGGCCTTGTGGTCTTTGATGTATGCTTCGATCTCACTTTTGGAAACTGTGATGGTGCTGTCTGGAATGGTGGTGTAAGGAATACGGACATATTTGATATCCACCTTGTCGTTGGCCATGGTGTAGTCCAGTTTTCCTTCGGCAAGGGTAGCAGTCACCCCTCCTTTGACCAAGTTGAAATACATACGCTCTTTGGCAGCTTGGATAATGGACTTTTCATCTTGCAACCAAGCATCGTAACGCAAAGGGTCGTTGGCTTTCCAATCGGCAATGGTACTTTTGAATACCTGCTCGTTGAAAATACCGTTCTCATCTTGAAAATCTGGAATCTGGGCATAACCCGAAGTCCTTACAAAGTCAACGATCTGGTCGCTCTCCACTTCAATTCCCAAATCCTCAAACTGCTGGTTCAGGATGGTCCTGCGCACCTCTTGTTCGTATACCATGTTCACCAACTGGGTTCCTGTAACGCTAGGTCCATATCTTCTGGAGGCATTCTCCACTTGGGCCCTAAATTCATTGATGGGAATATTTTCTCCATTGACTTCTGCGACCGTGGAGCCAACCTTTCCACCAGCAAAATTATCGCTGCTGAATACTCCCGATATTACGAATGCGAACAACGCCAAACCAATGATAAGAATCAGAACTGTTGTCCGTTTTCTAATATTCTCTAATATTGCCATTTTACTGCTTGTTTTCTTTAAATTCAGTGGGCGAAAATACCACTTTCTTTTCAAATAGGAAAGCTAAAAAAGGTGCGGAAATTATTAATCTTCAGTGTGAACGGTGACCTTTACCAAATCGATTTTGGTATTCGATACCTCCAAAATCTTGAAGCTAAATCGACCTAATATGACTTCCGTGTCCTGTTCGGGTATTTCTCCGGTCTGATGCACGATCAATCCGCCCAAGGTCTCATATTCTTCGCCTTCGGGCAGTTCCAGTTTGTAGTTTTCGTTAATGTAATCCACCTCCAAGCGGGCGGAGAACTTGTATTCATTTTCGCTGATCTGCTCCTCGTGCAGGTCCGTGGAATCGTGCTCATCCTCTATTTCGCCAAAAAGCTCCTCAATGATGTCCTCAACGGTCAAAATTCCCGAAGTACCCCCATATTCGTCCAAAACCACGGCCATACTCTTTCGTTTTTTGGTCAATACGTTCAGAATGTCCTGGATAAGCATGGTCTCCGGAACAAATTCCACCGGCAACAAGATACTTTTGATGGTTTTGGGTTTTTTGAACAGCTCGTAGGAATGTACATAACCTATAATCTCATCGATACTGTCCTTGTACACCAAAATTTTTGAATATCCGGTTTCTGAAAAGAGTTTAGTAAGGTTTTTTGGTGTTTCGCCGATCTCTACGGCCGTAATCTCGGTCCGCGGTACCATCACTTCCCTTGCCTTTACGGTTGAAAATTCCAACGCGTTCTGGAATATCTGGATCTCGGAATCCACATCGTCCTCCTCTTCCACGGTTTCCATTTGCTCGTTGATGTAATCGCCCAGCTCCAATTTGGTAAAAGTAAGTTGCACCTCGTCCCCTTCGGTCTTGAAAAGGGTTCTCAGAACAAAATCGGATACCTTGATGACAAAGGTCGAGATCACCGAGAACAAAAGGTAAAACATGTAGGCTGGCACAGCGAACACCTTGATCAGTACATTGGCATAGATTTGAAAGAATACCTTGGGCAAAAACTCCGCCGTCAACAGAATAAGTATGGTTGAAATCACGGTCTGCGAAAGCAGACTAAAATCCGTCAATAGCACATTGACAAACTCATATTTGGCGGGTAACAAGCTTTGGAACCATTCCATGAGCACATCCCCCATAAAAAGACCATAGATCACCAAGGCAATATTGTTGCCTATAAGCATGGTGGCTATAAATTTGGATGGTTTGTCGGTGAGCAGGGTTAGCACCTTGGCCAAAAAGCCTTCTTGCTTTTTCTCTATTTCAATATGGATCTTGTTGGCGGAAACGAAGGCGATTTCCATGCCGGAGAAAAATGCCGATAACAGCAGGGAACCAATGATAATGATTAGGGAGGAGTCCAAGGTTATTGTTGATTATCCTTTTTTCGCTGTTCAAAACGTTTCCGATATCTTCTTCTAAAGACAAACATAGCAACCGATATTACGGCGAAAAAGATAAAGATGTAGGTCTCCTTTGGGTCCACGCTCCAAAGTGTCGCAATCTTATAAATGGATATGGCGGCTACGGCCAAGTATAGGTATTCGGTGTATCGTAAAATCTTAATCATCCTGTTCTTCTTCTTTAATTGTCATCATCCCATAGGTTTTATGGGCCTTGAAAAATGTAAAATCCTTATTAAAATCCATCCCTTCACCGTCCATTACGGTTCTGTCTTCCGGATTGGTATATGTAAATGAGGCTTCTGTAAAGATCCAGTTGTTTTTTCTGTCAAAATACAACTGGTCGGTTTCCAGCTTTTTACCATCGTGACTTTCCAGCACCACATTGCCCCGCAAATCTATTAAATTGGTTTGGGAATATACGATGCCATAATCGGCTATGATGACGCTTTTCTGATTCTTTTCATTGAAAAAATCCACTCGTAGCCCTTCTGGGAAGGTACGGAATTTAAACCGTTGATTATCGAAATCTTCGGATAACGGACTGGTGAGCACGGCGATGACCCGCGAATTTGCGGAATCCTGTGTGCTCATGGCCTCTACGGTTTCGGTATAGGTCAAGGTGAAATTTTGGGCAACACCTTGGGGAAAGAGGGGTTTTACGGCCTCCTCGCCCACTCGTTCGTAGTCGTCACCACAGGACATAAAAAGGATTGCCACGGTGAAAACCGTGGCAAAGCTTATTAATATATGTTGTGATGTTCGTTTCACTACAAATTCGGTACCGTAACACTACCGCCTACCCAACAGCTGAAGGAGATGGTCTTACCGGCCATACCGGAGCTAAAAATCATCTCTTTGGATGGGGCCTTGGCCTCATAACTTGCGGCTGCTTGGCTTGCGCGTCCGCTCAATGCAGGATCCACAGTGGCCGCTTTTCTGGCCATGCTTGCAGCTTTCCAGTAGATAGCTCTTTTCTCGAACGGAGTGCTTCCACAATCGTTGGCACTGTTTCCATAGAGGTTGGCAATCAACAAATAGGCTTTACCGTTTGCTGGATTGGCATCAATGGATTTTAAAGCATAGCTTCTGGCTTGTGAAGAACTGCTTCTTCTTACCGTAGTTGCAATCTTGTATAGGATTTCCGATTTTTTGTATGAATCGGTCTCCAACTCTACCGCCTTGTTAAAGTCGGCAAGGGCTCCGTTCATATCACCGGATTTCTGCTTCAATACACCACCATACATGTAGGCATCTGCAGAAGGATCCAAAGCCAACTGGGCCTCGAACAATTTTCTAAACATAGGGTCGTCCGTACATTCTTTGGAGAACATTCTTCCTACCGCACGCTTAACCCACTTTACATCGCCTTTCTTTTCATCAAAGCTTTTTTCGTAAAGAGGAATTAGGTTATCACAATCTGCAAGTGCACCCAATTTGGAGTCTACACTGCTGGCCACTTTACCGTAAGATTCTGAGTTCACGGTAGCTGCACGCAGCATTCTCTTTTCTTTGGAGGTCAAAGTTCCCAAAGAATCCTTAGGAAGAAGCTTGGTTACAACATCGGTCAACTGCTTATTTTCTTCCTCTATTTTTCCTGTTACATCATCATAGGTGTTGAATACATCTTGAAGATCTTTTTTACCTGCATCGTGCAAGTCTACCAAACTGGAGAAGTACAGGTACAATGCCCTTGGGTTCTTAAAGTTGGCCTGATCCTCTTGGAATGCCTTGTCCAACATATTGAACAATTCCTCATCGGAAGCCATTTTGTTCTCGTACATCAACAATACCTTATCAATAGCAACTCCCGCCTTGGTGTAGTTGGTAGGGAAGTACTTAAGACTGTTGTCGTACAATGCCAAAAGGTCTTTGATGTAAGCATCCTTTTCGGCTCCGGTAGAGCTTTCGATCTTGGCTTTTAGGATTCTTTCCCCGTAGGAAAAGTTTGCCTTGTTGATATCTGGACAGCTTTCATACACCATTTTCCATGGTTCGTAAGCTGCATCATAATTTTTAACCTTTACGTGTTCTGCATAAATCGACAGATTGGTCATACACTCAGGGTTCTGTGCTTGGGCCATACTTAATCCCGTCAACATGGTGACCATTATCATTGTTAAGTAGTGTCTCTTTTTCATCTTTCTAATTTTAAAGCTGTTAAAGTACAAATTTTCATTAAAAAATCCTTTTTTGGGACCTTTTATGGGTGGTTATTTATTAATTTTTCAAAAAAACGGCCTATCAATTAATTTTTACTTTCCTAAACCATCTATCATTTAAGGATAAGCCCAGATTGATTTTGAAATAACTTTCTTCCACCAGGTTCTGATCCGTGGTGCCTCGTCTTCCCAACTCAAACCCAAGGTTCAAATTGGAGAAATTGGCACCCAACGGTAAACCAAGTCCAAAAGTTATGCCAAAATTGTTTATCTCTTTGTTGTTGACGGTCATCCCGGTCACATCGTACCGAAGTCCGGCACGGTAGGTCACCCGATTAAAGTAACCGTTGAGCGCCCTGTATTCGGGTACCCAGTAACCTCCCAGGGCGTAGCTGCTCGCATCATTATAGGTTACGTTGTCCAAGCCCAAGAAAGCGTTCTCGAACTTGCTCATTTGCTGAAAGCTGTACTCTGCCCCCACAAACCATTTTTTATCTTCGCCATACCCCAATCCCAAAGTGGTCCGTGTAGGTATCTTGATTTCGGTGTTTCTGAGGTTGGATGCATCCAAGTTGACATCCACAACCTCTACATTGTTTCCGTTGGCAATGGAAAACGAGCCAAGGGTCTCCGTGTTCTTTGACACCAAGTTTCCTTGGGTATTGACCAGAACCGAAGTATATAAGGTGTATTTATCCTTTATGGTAGGGGTATAATTAAGAGCGTATTTAAAATCGTAGCCGTTTATTCTGGATTCCCGATCGTCCAAGGTGCCAAACTGTACTCCTTCCACGCTTTGGATCCGTTGGTATTCCAGCGTTCCAAAATTATAGTTGATGGTAGCGCCCAAGCTTACATTTTTGATCGGCTCAAAACCAATGGAGGCATACAAACGATTCAATCCGCCCGAGCCCTCATAAAAATTGGTGACTTCCGCCCCGTTGCTGTTCTGGGCTGTGGAGTTTAAGGTGTAGCCCACAGAGGAGTATGGCATAATTCCAAAACCGAAGCCTGCATTCCGCGCTATGGGAAATCCTATGGATAGGTAATCCAAATTGGTCACCGAGGTGTTCTGTTCTTCCGTGAAGGTCTTTAGGCGGTATTCTTTATGGGAAAGTCCCGCGGTGTAGGCGGTCAATCGCAATTTGGAATAGGCCGCGGGATTGCCCAAATTGATATGGATACTGTCCCCGTACATGCTCAATCCGCCCATCATTTGGGTATCCACTGCCCCGTTGTCGCGTTGGTCGCCAATACCGAAGTATGAATAGGGCGAAATGGTTCCGTTTTGTGCGAACAGACCATGGGCAGCCACGCAGAAAAAAGCGATCAGAATTTTTTTAATCATTCAGTTTGTATTGTATTCCAGTAGGCAGTTGAGCCCCTCCAAGAGAAATTTGGAGTTGGCAAATATGGTGTTTTTTAGCCTTTTGGCAAAAAAATGGCAGTCTCCCCCTGTTAAAATAACTGTTAAATCTTGAAAACGAGACCGATATTGCCCGATTACCCCATCCACTTCCTGTGCTACGCCATTGATTACCCCGCTGTGCATACAAGATTCGGTGGAGTTGCCCACAAAGTCCAACAGCTCATCGGGCTGGAGCAGCGGCAGGCCCGCCGTTTGGTTGTGCATGGCATTGTAGCGCATACGGATTCCCGGCGAAATGGCCCCGCCCACATATTCTCCGGAATTGTTCACCATATCGTAGGTGATGCAGGTGCCGGCATCGATCACCAAGGTGTTGCCGCGTGGGTTTTGATGATAGGCGGCCGCGGCCAGGGCCAATCGGTCCACGCCTAGGGTCTGCGGGGTAGCGTAGCTATTTTTAAAAGGGACCTTGGAGGCACTGGTAAGCACGTGCACCTTACAGAACAGGGCCACCACATCGCGCTCCTTGCGGTCCAGTTTGCCTACGGATGAAAGTATGGCATTGTTGATCTGTGGATATTGCTCAAACAATTCCTTGATCTTGGAAAGAAACAGCCCCGACTCGGAAGACTGATCGTGCACAATGCTATCGTTTTTAAAAACAGCGTATTTGATAAGGGTGTTGCCTATGTCGATCACCAAATTCATATCGCAAAGATCGGGAATTGGAAAAAATGAACACCTTTTTTTCGGGTTTTTGTTTGTATATCCTAATTTTGAAATTATATTTGCACCCGCTTAATACAGCATGGTACCTTAGCTCAGTTGGTAGAGCAACGGACTGAAAATCCGTGTGTCCCTGGTTCGATTCCTGGAGGTACCACATAAATTCAAACCCTTAACTATTGAAAATCAATTAGTTAGGGGTTTTTTACTTCCAAAAAAAACTTTTTGGGTACCAAATTGGGTACTAAAATTCACCTTTTTTTCGTATATTGTATAGAGAAATCAGAGGTTGAAATGGGGTTATATCCACGGTTAGACTACAAAAAGAGTAAAAAAGATACCACCAAAGATGACGAAGTGAGGGTGGTTATCGATTACTACTACAACGGAGAGAGAACAAAAATCACCACAGGGGTTTCTTGTTTGGTTAAGGATTGGGATGAAAATTGGAGAAAAAAACCTTCCAAGAAACCGATTAAGACAACAGATAGGGAACATCGAGGAAAAAACTTATTGATTCAAAATAAGTTGGATGAA
>Ga0189278_10090_pt1 | contig 119729 bp, 113 predicted proteins | sample N26A9minimetaG_FD_130326 | JGI IMG/M metagenome (GOLD analysis project Ga0189278, IMG submission 130326) | Marine microbial communities from the Costa Rica Dome - N26 A9 mini metaG | ecosystem: Environmental > Aquatic > Marine > Oceanic > Photic zone | place: Costa Rica: the Eastern Pacific...
GGCTATGGTCCTACAACCACGAGCGCCCGAACATGGGCAACGGCGGCATGACACCCGCTCAGAAATTGAAGATGGCCGCGTAAATTCTACGACCAAGCCCCCGTAAAAAAGGGGGGATTACCGGTACAGCACCCGACGGGCAGGTCAGCTTTGGCTGATCTCTGGCACCTGCGCCAGCAGATCCAGCGCACGGACCGTTTTACGATCCGGCGCAAAACAAAGGGTCACAAACGCAAACACCTCCCGACCATATAGCCGGGAGGTGTGAATTTTCCAAACCCTGCCCCGAGGGGCGCGGTCATGAATTAATCAGTGACAGTTGTGGTGGTTGTTGTGCCATTGCTGCTGTCGCTGGCTGCCAGAACGACAAGCAGCAGTGCACCGGCTGCAACTGCCGCGCCTGTGCCAAGACCGGCACCGGCTGCGTAGAGCGCGCCACCATCGTCATCCTGAACGCAACGACGTGCACGCACACCGTCGATTGTTTCGATTTCAGCTTTGCAGCTGTAGATCTGGCCATTGCCGCCCTGAACCCGGATCGGGTAGTTCGGATTGCCGGTTTCACCCAGGACAGCTGCCTGAGTTGTATTCTGTGCAGATGCACCTGCGGCAATGGACATTGCAACAGCTGCGGTAAGTGCGAAAATCTTTTTCATCTGGACCAAACTCCCAAGAGTATTTCTGTTCACAATTCTTATGACACGTATCAAAAGTCACTGAAAGCCATGTATCGCATTCATCGGCATTTTGCACCTGTTGATACAAAAAAATCGCACAAAAAACAGGAGAACATTGGCGAAAAAATGCTCATTGCCCGCTACAACTCGTAAATCTCGGTAAATTTGGTCCGCAAATAGCCCAGAAGCGGCGACTCGGATGGTGGCTTGCCCGTTGCCCGGGCGATGACATCGCGCGGTTCCAGCAGCCCGCCGTGGCTTTGCACGTTGTCGCGCAGCCAGGCGGTTGCGGTGCTGGTATCCCCTTGCGCCAATTGGTCGTCCAGACCGGGAACTGCCGCGCGCATCGCCTCGTTCAGGCATCCGGCATAGACATTGCCCAGCGAATAGGTCGGGAAATAGCCCAGCAGACCCACAGACCAATGCACATCCTGCAGTACACCGTTCGACGGCTTGTCGACCGGAAAGCCGAAATCGGCCTCGAATCGATCGTTCCAGGCCGCTTCCAGGTCCTGTACCTGCAGGTCATGCGCCACCAGCGCGCGTTCCAGGTCAAACCGCATCAGCACATGCAGATTATATTGCAGCTCATCCGCTTCGGTGCGGATAAAACCGTCGGAAACCCGGTTCACGACCCTGTAGAAGGTTTCGGCATCGGGAATGCCGAAATCGCCGAACATTTCTTTCATCTCGCCAAACAGCCAGGCGGTAAAGGCGCGGCTGCGGCCGATCTGGTTCTCGTAGATCCGGCTCTGGCTTTCGTGCACCCCCATCGACACGCCGCGGCCCAGCGGGGTCAGCAGATAGGCCCGGTCGATCCCCTGTTCATAGGCGGCATGGCCGACCTCGTGAATCGTTGAGTAAAAGCAGTTGAACGGGTCCGTCTCATTGGTCCGCGTGGTGATCCGGACGTCCAGACCGGAGCCGGAGGAAAACGGATGCACCGCCTTGTCCACCCGGCCCATGGACATGTCATAGCCAAAGGTCTTGGCCAGATGGCGGGTCAGTTTCATCTGCGCCGCCTCGTCAAATGTGCCCGTCAGCTTCGGCGGGGCCTTGGCGGCGCGGACCGCTGCGCGCAGCTCGCTCAGTTCCGGGCGCAGCGCGCCGAACATCCCGGCAATTTCCGCCCCCGTGGCGCCGGACTCATAATCCTGCAACATGGCATCATAGACATCCCCGCCCAGGGCCAGCGCCTGCCCCTCTTCGCGTTTCAGCGCGATGACCTCGGTCAGCGTGGGGGCAAATGCGGCAAAGTCATCCGCAGCCCGCGCCTCGGCCCAGATCCCCTGCGCTTCGGAGGTGACGCGGGCGATCCGTGCCGCCAGCTGGGCGGGCACCTTGCTGGCGCGTTCAAAGCTGCGGCGGATGTGGCGCAGGTTGGCGCGGCCCACATCATCCAGCGCGCTGTCCTCGATCTCTGCCAGCCAGTCGCCCAGGCGGGGATCGACGCGGCGGGCGTGCAGCACCGATTCCATCGCGGCCATTTCCTCGGCCCGTTGCGGTGCTGCACCGCGCGGCATCATGGTTTCCTGATCCCAGCCCAGCCTGCCTGCCACCTGCGACAGGGCTTCGGTTTCGCGCTGGTACGCCATCAGGTCATCATAGGCTGTCATGGTCATTTTCCTCTCAGGGATGTCGCGACGGGATAGGCGCTCAGGAACCGGGCGCGCAGGATCAGCACCCACAGGACCACTGCAAGCGCCTGATGCGCCAGGGCAATATGGACGGGCGCCGCGTACAACACGGTGCTGATGCCCAAAGCGATCTGCAGGGCCAGCGCCGCCATCACGGCGTTGAATGCGAAACGGGTGGTGGCATGGGCAGAGCGGCGTCCGCGCAGCCAGACGACAATTCCGAAGATGGCCAGCAGATAGCCGGTCATGCGGTGGGTGAACTGCACCAGCCCCGCATTCTCAAAGAAATTCCGCCAGACCGGGGTCAGGTCAAAGGCCTCGGGCGGAAAGAACTGCCCCTGCATCAGCGGCCAGTCGATGAAGTAGCGGCCCGCGTCGATCCCGGCGACCAGGGCGCCCAGCAGAATCTGCACGAACGCAAGATGCAGCAGCCCCGTGGCCATGCCGAATTGTTTTGCCTCCCTGGTCCGGCGCGCCTGCATCAGGTCGCGCTCCGACCGGCCCAGCATCAGGATGTACCAGGTGATGAACCCCATGATGACAAAGGCGAGGCCAAGATGCGTCGCGAGCCGGTAACTGGCCACATCCGTGACCCCCTCGCCGCTGGTCACGCCGGAAGAGACCATCCACCAGCCGATCGCCCCCTGCGCGCCGCCAAGCGCGCCCAGCAGCAACAGCCGGCCATGCCAGCCCGCCGGAACCTGCCGGCGCAGGGCGAACCAGCCAAAGCCAAGCGCCCAGACCAGCCCGATCACCCGGCCCAGCTGACGGTGGCCCCATTCCCACCAGTAGATCCGTTTGAAATCAGCCAGTTCCATCCAGGCGTTCTGCACCTGGAATTCGTCGATGGCCTGGTATTTCTCGAACTCCGACTGCCAATGCGCCTCGCTCATGGGGGGCAGCGCGCCGGTCACGGGGCGCCATTCGGTGATCGACAGGCCGGAATCCGTGAGCCGGGTCATGCCGCCCACCGCGATCATGATGAAGACCAGCGCGAAGAGGATCATCAGCCAGACCCGCATCGCGCGGCGGCCAGCGCCCCTGCCCCGGTCGATCACACCTGCCTGGGTCTGCGGCCTCGTGGTGCCGGTCTCGGCCACTTCTTCGAACAACTTGCGTTTTTCAGCCATATCCTGCCTCGGTCTTGAAGTACCGCCTTGGTAGGTCACGGCGCGACAGAGGTCCAGTGCGGCAAACCACCTGTCCGGGCGCGCAGTGTCGCACCCATGGGATGGTTCCGGGCGGGAAAGGTATCAGCGACGGTGCAGGCAAGCTTGGCATCGTCCTGGCAATGGCACAGCCGACGCCTGCGGCTGCGCGGTCCGCCGGGCCTGCACGGGATTTGATCCCGACGTGATCTTCGCCCTTGCACCCCGTCATGTCCGAGGCCTGTGCCGTGCCGAAACTGCTGACATGTCATTTATGACAGGTCATAGAAGACCTGTCATAAATGACATGTCTACACCTTTTGACGCTTTCGCCAATTGTCGCGACTCCTGTCGCAGCAATCATCTGCGCGCGGTGTGCGGCGTTTGGACGGGGCAGCGCTTTTCGCAAGGCTCTCACATTTCACTGGGGGTGCTCATCGGGTACGCGTCTTTGCCAACGAGGGTGCATGCCAATGCCATCGCGCCTCTCAGGCATGTCGGATTTCGGGCAATCGCGCACTGCCGCAGCAGCCCGCACCTTACTTGCCCCGATCCTTCCAGCGCACCATCTGCCGCATCATCCCGTGCATCATCTGCACATCCGCCCGCGTCATCGGCATCCGAGACCACATGTTGCGCAGGTTCAGCTTCATCGAGGCGACCTTATGCGCGGGGAAAAAGAACCCCGCTTCCTCAAGCCGTTCCTCGTAATGCGCCGCCAGATGCTCGATCTCCTGGCCGCTGGCCCATTCCGTGCCCGCCATTTCGGTGGTCACATCGGTGACAGCGCCCGTGGCGCGCATCCATTCATAGCCCATCAGCAAGACACATTGCGCCAGGTTCAGCGATGCAAACGCCGGGTTCACCGGGACCGAAACAATGGCGTTGGCCCGCGCCACATCCTCATTCTCAAGCCCCGCGCGTTCCGGACCGAACAGCACCGCGACCCGCTCGCCCCGGGCGATCCGTTTCGCCGCCTCCGCCATTGCCGCCTCGGGCGCGAAGACCGGCTTGGTCATATCGCGGCCGCGCGCCGTGGTCGCCAGCACGAAATCGCAATCCGCCAGGGCATCCGGCAGATCAGGGCAAAGCCGCGCCTCGTCCAGCAGCCGCCCCGCGCCCGATGCCATGGCCACCGCCGCAGGGTTTGGCCAGCCATCGCGCGGCGCCACGATGCGCATATGGTCCAGACCGAAGTTCCACATGGCGCGGGCCGCCGCGCCGATGTTCTCGCCCATCTGCGGACGCACAAGGACAAAGGCCGGAATTTTCGGAAGGCTCACAGGGCGGGTCATGCCGCCTCTTACCGCCGGTCCACCAGGCCCGCAAGAAAGGTTTTCATTTCCCCGCCGCTTGGGGTACGCAGACCGCCAGAGACCGCAAAGGACCGCGCCCATGGACACCCCCGAACAGCCGCAGATCTATCTGATCACCCCACCCGAATTCGAACTTGGCAGTTTTCCGGCCCTGCTGGGTTCCGTTCTTGATGCGCATCCCGTGGCCTGTGTCCGTCTGGCCCTGTCCAGCAAGAACGAAGACCGCGTTGCGCGTGCCGCCGACGCGCTGCGCGAAGTGACCCATGCCCGCGACGTGGCGCTGGTGATTTCGGATCATCTGCTGATGGTCGAACGGCTGGGCCTGGATGGCGTGCACCTGTCGGATGCCGCGCGGTCGGTCCGGTATGCCCGCAAGGAACTGGGCGAAGACGCCATCGTGGGCAGCTACTGCGGCCCCTCCAAACACGATGGCATGGCCGCAGGCGAAGCAGGCGCGGATTACGTCAGCTTCGGCCCGGCGCAGGCCTCCGCCCTGGGCGATGGCAGCCACGCAGAGACCGAGCTGTTCCAGTGGTGGTCCGAAGTGATCGAAGTGCCCGTCGTCGCGGAAGGGGCGCTGGACGCAGAGATGATCCGCACCCTGGCCCCCTATACCGACTTTTTCGGCATCGGCGACGAGATCTGGTCCACCGAAGATCCCGCTGCCACCCTCGCCACGCTGATCCGGGCAATGGTCTGAGGCAAGCGTCGCGCCCACCCCGAAGGGTGGGTGCAGCTTGCCGGTATCCGGAGCCTAGAGGAACACCCGCTCTACCACCCAATAGGCCCCGATGATCGCGATCAGCAGCGATCCTGTGACCGAGACGGCGCGGAACATCACCGGGTATTCGGTCACCAGTTCTTCCTGGCCTTCCAGATGGGCCTTGCGCGCGGCCCCGACCGCCAGCCACAGCAGGATTGCAGCCATCGCGATCACTGTCAGCTGGCCCAGTTCCACCCCGATGTTGAAGCCGATCAGCGCCGGCACGAAATGCCCCGGCGGCAGGCCGAAATCGCCCAGGACCGAGGCAAAACCCAGCCCGTGCAGCAGCCCGAAGCCAAAGATCACCATTGGCCGCCAGCGGCTGAGGCGGTGGAAAAAGATATTCTCGACAGCGACATAGACGATTGAAGCGGCAATCAGCGGCTCCACGATGGCGCCCGGCACATTGACCAGCCCCAGTGCCCCCAGCGCCAGCGTGACCGTATGCGCCAGCGTGAATGCAGAGACCTGCCAGACCAGCGGCCGCAGGTGGATGGACAGAAAGAACAGGCCAAGCACGAACAGGATATGGTCCAGCCCCTTGGGCAGGATGTGGTCGAACCCAACCGGGACATAGCCGACAAAAGTACCAAGGCCGGTCTGTTCCGCACCGCCCTGCAAGGTGATCTCCGGGCTGGTGTCGCCCCCGTCAAGATAGCCGGTGTAAGGGTCTTCCACCCCTTGCTGGCGCAGCACCATGGCCCCGCCGCCTTCCGGCCAGCGAACCTGCACAACCTCGGCGCGCGGATCGACCGGCGCGGTCAGCGTCCAATCGGAGATGCGGGACAGTTCGATGTCCACATCCTGAGGCATGGTGACAGAGGCGGTGCTCAGCGCCACCGGCGCGCCATCCGTGCTCAGCAAGGGCAAAGCATTCCACCGCTCAAGCAGGCCGGGGACACGGGCAATGATCTCCTCGCTGGAGAGCGCGCGCAGCGCATCATAGTCTTCGGCATTGACGGCATCATTGGTGTCATCCACCGCGTCCAGGTCGATCCCGGCCAGAAATGCTTCAAGATTGATGTGCAGCACCAGTTCGATGGTGCCGTCCTCGACGCTCAGATCGCCAATGGTCGGCTGCAGCTCATGCGCCCCCGCGCGCTGCCCGCCAAGAAGGAACAGGCTTGACAAAAGCGCCACCAACAACAGCTTTGATATCAACCCGGTGAAAGTTTTCTGCATGCATCTGTCCCGTCTGTTTTTACTTGTTACCCTTGGCGCGGTGCCTTTGTCGCCCGCCCTGTCCCATGAATTCTGGATCGAACCGCATGATTATCAAGTCGATAATGGCGGAACCGTAGTGGGGGATTTCAAGAATGGACAGGAATTCGTGGGCAACACCCTGTCTTTCTTCGACAAAAGCACAGAGCGTTATGCCATGGTGGCGGATGGTGTCCGCACGCCGCTCAAGCCCCGCGCGGGCGACCGCCCCGCCCTGAACATCCCCGCCCCCATCGACGACGGGCTGCTGGTGGTGGTGCATGAAACCACACCGCAATATGTGACCTATACCGATTGGGACAAGTTCGTGAAATTCACCGAACACAAGGATTTCAGGGATGCCGTCGCCCTGCACGAACAAAGGGGCTGGAGCAAGGAAAGGCTCCGCGAGCGCTATACCCGGCACGTCAAGGCGCTGATCGCCGTGGGCAGCGGCGCGGGCGCGGATCAAGCCGTCGGGATGGCCACGGAATTCACCGCGCTGACCAACCCCTATGACCCCGGATTCGACGGCACCATGCAGGTCAGCCTGACCTATGACGGCGCGCCGCGCGCGGATGCGCAGGTGGAGGTTTTCGACCGTGCCCCCGACGACAGCGTGACCATCACCCTGCACCGGACCGACACCGAGGGGCTTGCCGAGATCCCCGTCACGCCGGGGCATGCCTATCTCTTTGACGCCGTGACCCTGCGCGAGGCCGCCGATGCGGGCGAAACCGAAAACGCGCCGGTCTGGGAAACGCTCTGGGCCGCGCTCACCTTCGAAGTGCCGCAATGACATGGCTTGCGCCCCCACCTCGGGCGCGGGTAAAGCATCATCATGACGGCATCGCATCCCCCTGATATCCTGTGCATCGGCTCTGTCCTGTGGGACATCATCGGCCGCTCCGATCAATCCATGCGGCAAGGCTCTGACATGCCGGGGCGGATCACCCGCCTGCCCGGCGGCGTGGCGCTGAACATCGGCATGGCGCTGTCGCGTTTCGGGCTGGCCCCCGCCCTGCTGTCGGCAGTGGGCCGCGACCCGGAGGGGGATGAACTGATCACCGCCTGCGCCGAGCGCGGCCTGATCACCGATTTCATCTACCGCTCCGACGATCTGCCGACCGACCGTTACATGGCGGTCGAAGGGGCCAACGGGCTGATCGCGGCCATCGCGGATGCCCATTCGCTGGAAGCCGCAGGCGACAAGATCCTCGGGCCCCTGTCCGATGGCCGCCTGCCGCAGCCCTTTACCGGCGCCGTGGCGCTGGATGGCAACCTGACCATCGACCTGCTGAGCCAGATGGCCGAAAGCCCGCTGCTGGCCCGGGCCGACCTGCGCGTCGCCCCCGCCTCGCCCGGCAAGGCGCTGCGCCTTGGCCCATTTGTGAAGGCGGGGCGCGGGACGCTCTATGTGAACCTTGAGGAAGCAGGCCTGCTCTGCCAGGCCGAATTTGCCGATTCCCGCGCGGCGGCGACGGGCCTGCTGACGCGGGGCGCCGCCCGCGTTGTGGTCACCGATGGCAGCAAACCCGCCACCGTGGCCGACCCGGACAGCATGCTGACCGAGACCCCGCCGCCCGTCCATGTGACCCGCGTCACCGGCGCGGGCGATACATTCATGGCCGCCCATATCGCAGCCGAACGCAGCGGCATCCGCGCCGAGCAAGCCCTGCACCGCGCGCTGGAGGCCACCGCCCTTTACGTTTCCGGAGAGACCCGCATATGACCCTGCCCCTGATCCTCAGCGCCGAAGTTGCCCGGGCCCGCGACAAAGGCGCGCCCATCGTGACGCTGGAAAGCACCATCATCACCCATGGCATGCCGCACCCCCAGAACCTGGAGGTCGCCCGGCAGGTCGAAGACGACATTCGCGGGGCCGGCGCCGTCCCCGCCACCATCGCGGTCATCGAGGGGCAATTGCACATCGGGTTGGAACCCGAACAGCTGGAAGCCCTGGCAAAGGCGACCAATGTCGCCAAGCTCAGCCGCGCGGACCTTGCCGTTTGCATCGCGCGCGGCGGCACCGGGGCCACCACGGTTGCCGCCACCATGATCGCGGCACATCTGGCGGGAATCGCGGTCTTTGCCACCGGCGGGATCGGCGGCGTACACAAGGGGGCCGAAAACAGCTTTGACATCTCGGCCGACCTGATGGAACTGGCACAGACCCCGGTGACAGTTGTGGCAGCCGGGGCCAAGGCGATCCTGGATGTGGCAAAGACGCTGGAAGTGCTGGAAACCCAGGGCGTGCCGGTGATCGCCTTTGGTCAGGACAGTTTTCCGGCCTTCTGGTCGGCCTCGTCGCCGCTCAAGGCACCGCTGCGCATGGATGATCCGGCCCGGATCGCAACGGCGCACCGGATGCGCGCGGCACTGGGCCTGCCGGGCGGGCAACTGGTGGCAAACCCGATTCCCGCGGCAGATGAAATCCCGGCGGCAGAGATGGCGCCGGTGATTGCCAAGGCGCAGGCCGATGCCACCGCCCATGGGATCAGCGGCAAATCCGTCACGCCCTATCTGCTGCAACGCATTTTCGAACTGACCGAGGGCCGCTCGCTGACCGCCAATATCGCCCTGGTGCGCAACAATGCCCGCCTTGCGGCCCGGATTGCCGCAGAAATCGTGAAAGCAGCCGCATAATTGCCAGGCAAAGCGCCTGAAATGAAGCGGAAATGGATTGCTTGCCATTGTGGCAAGCAGGCAAAGGTCTTAGCTATATCGCGATCTTGCCGGGACTGCCCATGAACACGCCTTTTGATCTTGATACATCCGAACCCCGCCGCCCCGGACTGGTGGCGCGCCTGCGCGCGTCCTTCCTGACCGGCCTTGTGGTGATCGCACCTGTCGGGCTGACCATCTGGCTGATCTGGACCGTTGTCGGCTGGATCGACGGCTTTGTGCTGCCGCTGGTGCCCAAGGCCTATCACCCCGACCGGATGCTGCAGGATTTCCTTGGCCTGGACCCTTCCGTTCAGATCAACGTGCGCGGGCTCGGGGTTGTCATCTTTCTGGTGTTCACCATCATCGTCGGCTGGATGGCCAAGGGCATCATCGGCCGGTCGCTGATCCGCTTTGCCGAAAGCCTGGTGGAGCGGACCCCGGTTGTGCGCACCATATATTCCGGGATCAAACAGATATCCGAGACGATCTTTGCCCAGTCCGAACGCAGCTTCGAGACCGCCTGCCTGATCGAATACCCCCGCAGGGGCATCTGGGCGCTTGGCTTTATCTCGACCACGGCCAAGGGCGAAGTGGCGGAAAAATCGGACCCTTCGGACGAGATGATCAGCGTCTTTGTGCCCACCACGCCCAACCCCACCTCGGGCTTTCTGCTGTTCTTTCCCAAGAAGGATGTGATCGAACTGGACATGACGGTGGAAGATGCCGCGAAACTGGTGATTTCGGCCGGGCTGGTCTATCCCAGCGACCGCACGGAACAGGGCGACATTCTGGACATCGCACCGGTGTCCCGCGACTGAGCAACGTCAAGGGTCAGCGCCAAGCTGCTGTAACAAATATCAGTTCACATTGCGCGTAACGCCGTTTTCTTCAAAGAAAACGGTCCGGAGTTTTCCAAAACTCCGCCCCCCTCGGGCTCCTAGGGTCAGGACCCATTAATCCTGCGCCGTCAGCGGCAATTTCACGAAATTTCAGTGGTTTGGGTCGTGCCGCCAATAGTGGTTCTATTTGCAAGCGGCCCAAGATGCTGAAATGAAGTGAAATCGCCGCCCTGCGGGTTTGACGGATTTTCCCGATGTCTGCGGTGCATCTATTTGAAATAGAACCACTATTCCTGCACAGATGCTTCTTGTCAGCGGAAAAATCTGTCAAACTGGCGGTGCAGGATTAATGGGTCCTGACCCTAGCCAAACATCTCCGGAAGGTTCACGCTGCTTTCCACACCGATCTTGTCCTTATGCGCGTCAAGGAACCCCTCCGCCGCAGCTTGACCCGCTTCGAAAAGGGTCGCGATCACAGCGGGCAGCGGCACCAGCTTGGTGGCCACGGACAATTTTTCCATCAGGTTGTCGTCGGCCACCATATGCACCCTGATCCGGCTCATCGAGCCTTCGGGGATCTTGCCGCTGTCGAGCAGGCGCTGGACAAATTCAATCGCGCGCAGCTCCCTCAGCAGGCTTGAATTGAAGCTGATCTCATTGATCCGGTTCTGGATCTGCTTTGGCGTGCGCGGCAGGTCGTGCCGTTCCAGCGGGTTGATGTTGATCACCAGAACGTCGTCCGGCAACCCCTTGTCAAACAATGGAAAAAGCGCCGGATTTCCGGTGTATCCGCCATCCCAGAACGCCTCCATCTGGCCGGTTTCCGTGTCGTGCATTTCCACCGCCTGGAACACCGTGGGCAAGCAGGCCGAGGCCATGATCGCCTCCGGCCCGATCTCATCGCCCGAGAACACCCTGATCTTGCCGTTCCGCACCCGCGTCGCGCAGATGAAAAGCTGCGGCGCTATGCCATTGCAGACCTTGTCGTAATCCAGCCTGGTCACAATATCGGTCAGCGGATTGCGGTAGAACGGGCCATAGGCATAGGGCGAGGTCACATTCGACACCGCATCCGCCATGGCAACCGGCCATGAATATTCCAGCGCCTGGCTGACGGCGGCGATGCCGAAAGGGGCCATCCAGCTCTGCATCCGCAGATCCTGCATGCCCGACACCTGCCGCCAGAGCCATGCCAGGTTTTCCCGCGCACCTTCGGCACCCCCGGCAACGAAACCGGCTTTCACCGCCGCACCATTCAACGCCCCGGCAGAGGTTCCGGAAATGCCGCAGATTTCCAGGTCCGGCTCCTGCAGGAGCCGGTCCAGCACGCCCCAGGTAAAGGCGCCATGCGCGCCGCCGCCCTGAAGCGCCAGATTGATCCGCTTTTTCCCGGCTGCCATCAAAGTGCGGTCCAGCCACCGTCCACACTGATGGCTGTCCCGGTGATCTGCGCGGCCGCGTCAGAGCACAGGAAGGTGGTGGTCCCGCCCAGCTGTTCGACCGTTGCGAATTCCTTGCTGGGCTGTCGTTGCAGCATCACGTTCTTGATCACATCCTCGCGCGACATGTCGTATTCCTTCATCGTGTCGGGAATCTGCGCTTCCACCAGCGGGGTCAGCACATAGCCCGGGCAGATGGTATTGGCGGTGATCGGATCCTGCGCGGTTTCCAGCGCCGTGGTCTTGGTCAGGCCGACGATCCCGTGTTTTGCCGCCACATAGGCGGATTTGAAGGGCGAGGCGGTCAGCCCGTGGGCAGAGGCGATGTTGATCACCCGGCCCCAGCCGGCCTTGCGCATCATCGGCAGCGCCATGGCGGTGGTGTGAAAGGCAGAGCTGAGGTTGATCGCGATGATCGCGTCCCATTTCTCGACCGGGAAATCCGGAATCGGCGCCACATGCTGAATGCCCGCGTTGTTGACCAGAATATCGCAACGCCCCGCCTCGGTGATCAGCTGGCGGCATTGGTCGGCCTTGGACATATCCGCCCGGATGTAACGCGCGGTGACCCCGGTCTCCGCCGCGATCTGTTTGGCCAGATCGTGGTCTTCGGTGTTGTCGGTAAAGGAATTGAGCACGATGTCCGCCCCTGCCCGCGCCAGTTCCCAGGCAATGCCCAGCCCGATGCCGGAATTGGAACCGGTGATCACGGCGGTCTTGCCGGAAAGGTCGATTGTATAGGCCATGGTGAAATCTCCTGAAGTTGGATGCTGCGCCGCATCATGCCGCGCTGCACCTGCAAAGTGAACGCGCCGGGCAGAATAATCTTTCCCCTTGCATAGCGCGTCCGGGGGAAAGCTGAAACACCGGGTGATGCCGGTCGATGGCCCCGGACAAGCTATCTGGCGCCGGGGGTTTTCACGGGCAAAGCGCCGCGCCCGCCGCAATTTGCCCGGCACCGGGCGCGGCCAAAAAAAAACGCCAGCACGAAGCTGGCGTTAAGTTATTGAGGCAGGTTTCATACAGGCAAGAAACCTATCGAGCAGTGCCCTATGTATAAGCAATCTCGCGCCTCAGGCCAAGCATTAAGTTTGAAGTGCCCTCCAAGCCCAGCTATGCAAGGCCCTAACAAAATAAGGGCAGTGCGAGATTGTGCAGAAAATGGTGATTCATTTTTTCCAGAAAGCTTGGGCGGTTGCGGCGTTTTCTTCACTGATTCTCTGTGCCGCCCCGGCGGGCGCGGAACCGCAGCACGGGATATCTATGTACGGCGAACCCGCCCTACCACCCGATTTTGTGTCCCTGCCTTACGTGAACCCGGATGCGCCCAAGGGCGGGCGGATCGTGCTGGGGAATTCCGGCAGCTTCGACAGCCTCAATCCATATGTCCTCAAGGGCTCTATCCCCTGGCAATTGCCGTTCTTCACCCATGAGACGCTGATGGGCCGGTCCCTGGACGAACCTTTCACACTTTACGGTCTGCTGGCCGAATCAGTGGAGGTGCCGGAGGACCGTTCCTGGGTCGCCTTCACCCTGCGCGAGGAGGCCCGATTCTCTGACGGCAGCCCGGTGACGGTCGAGGATGTCATCTTTTCCTTCGAACTTCTGGGAACGGAAGGCCACCCGCGCTACCGGGACTTCTGGAAACAGATCGAAAGCATCGAACAGACCGGCCCCCGGTCGCTGCGCATCACTTTCAACACCGACAACCGCGAATTGTCGTTGTTGGCAGGCATCCGCCCGATCCTGAGCAAGGCACAATGGGAGGGCAAGGATTTCGCCAATGCGCCCCTGCAGGAGGTGCCGCTGGGCAGCGGGCCCTATGTGATCAGCGACTATCAGGCCAGCCGCTATGTCACCCTGCGGCGCAATCCCGATTACTGGGGGGCAGATATTCCGTTTCGCCGGGGCACCAACAATTTCGACGAGATCAAGCTGGACTTCTACGGCGATGCCAATGTTGTCTTTGAAGCCTTCAAGGCAGGCGAGATTTCCGCCGTGCGCGAATTCAACGCCGAGACCTGGGACACGCAATACGACTTTCCCGCCGTCCAGCGCGGCGAGATCGTGAAATCGACGTTCCCCCATGCCAAACCTTCGGGCATGACCGGATTCGTGATGAACACGCGCAAACCACCCTTTGACGACTGGCGGGTGCGCGACGCGCTGATCTGGGCCTTCAACTTTGAATATATCGGCGAGACATTGACCGGCGGCAGGCTGCCGCGCATCACCTCCTATTTCTCGAATTCCGAACTTGCGATGCGCCCCGGGCCTGCACCGGCGCCGGTGGCCGATCTGCTGAAACCCTTCAGCGACACCCTGCCCGAGGGCGCGCTGACCGGCTATGCGCTGCCCGAAGGGGATGGATCAGCCCGCAACCGCGCAGGCATTCGCCATGCGATGAAACAATTGCAGGCGGCGGGGTATTCGGCGCAGGACGGGGTGATGCGGGATGCGGCGGGCAAACCGCTGACGGTGAATATCCTGCTGTCCAAGGGCAGCAGGCTCGATGTGGCCGGTTCGGACAAGATTGCCGATCTTTATGTGCAGGCGCTTGCCCGGCTGGGGATCGCCGCAACGGTCGATGTGGTTGATAATGCCCAGCTGAACAAGCGGCTTGAGACTTTCGATTTCGACATCACCACCTTCCGGCGCTCATTGTCGCTGAGCCCCGGCACCGAACAGCGGTATTACTGGGGGTCTGACGCGGCGTCAGTGCCCGGATCGGGCAACATGATGGGGATCGAAAGCCCCGCCATCGACGCGATGATCGACAAGATGCTGACCGCGCGCGGGGCGGATGAATTCACCCATGCCGTGCGCGCGCTCGACCGGCTGCTGACGGCGGGGCGTTACGTCATCCCCTTCTGGCAGTTCGACGAAGGGTTGATCGCCCATAAGGTCGAAATGAAATATCCCGACAGGATTCCGCTTTACGGCGACGGGCCGAATTACATGCCAGAGGTCTGGTGGTGGGATGCGTCACAAAATTGAAACATCTTCGCGATACCGCAGCGCCATGAGTATTTTCGCAACACCCTCCGCGCCTTTCCGGCCCCTCCTGCCATGTCCACAGCCATGAGGCGCCTCGCCGCCGAGGGGCTGGGCACCGCGATGCTGCTGGTCGCTGTCATCGGCTCCGGAATCATGGGCGCCTCCCTGGCCGAGGGAAACAGTGCCATCGCCCTGCTGGCCAATGCCATTGCCACGGGATGCATGCTTTATGCCATCATCACCGTGCTGGGCCCGATTTCCGGCGCGCATTTCAACCCGGCGGTCACTCTGGCCTTTTACCTGCGGGGCCAGATGCCCGGCAGGGAAGTCCCGCTCTTTGTCGCCGCCCAGGTGGCAGGTGCCGTGCTGGGGGTCTGGGTGGCACATCTGATGTTCGACCTGCCGGTGCTGCAGGTCAGCCAGACCATGCACCGCACCGGTGCCGCGCAGTGGTTTTCCGAAGCCATCGCAACCTTCGGCCTGTTGTTCGTGATTTTCGGCGGGCTGAAACACCGCGAAGAGGCGGTGCCGGTTCTGGTCGCGCTCTATATCACCGGCGCCTATTGGTTCACCGCCTCCACCAGTTTCGCCAATCCGGCGGTGACCTTTGCACGCGGGTTCTCCGACACCTTTGCAGGCATCTATCCCGGCCATATCGCGGCTTTCATCGCGGCGCAGATCGCGGCGGTGTTTCTGGCCCATGTCATCCTGCGCCCGCTGTTCGACGACAGGTGATCCGGTGGCGCGGCTGCGCCGCATGCCATCCAGTCTGCCTGCAGCTTTGCCCGACCCCCCCAGACCTATCTGGGCGCATAAAATAAGGTCAGACCAGCGAGGTCACCCAAAGGATCGTGGCATCCTCGGCAGAGGTGGAGATCACATTGTGGCCCATGGCCGCATCGTAATAGGCACTGTCGCCCCGGCGCATCTCCACGGGTTCGTAAAATTCCGTGTAAAGTGTGATCACGCCGGTCAGCACATAAAGGAATTCCTCGCCGTCATGGCGCACCCAGCCGTCGAATTCCTCCATCGTGCGGGCCCGGATGCGCGCGCGGTAGGGCAGCATCTGTTTCTTGCGCAGGCTCTCGGCCAGCAGCTCATGCTCATAGGTGGTGGTGGCCTTGGCCGCCCCCTCGCCCGATTTGGTGACCACCATGCGGCCATTGATCTTTTCCGCGGCAGGCGGCGTGAAAAGCTGCGGCACCGAGATTTCAAGCCCGATGGCCAGTTTCTTGAGCGCCTCATAGGTGGGCGACATCTGGCCATTTTCGATCTTTGACAGGGTGGAGCGGGCCAGACCCGCCTGCTTTGCCGCCTGTTCCAATGTCCAGCCGCGCGCCTTGCGCAATTCCCGCACGCGCGCGCCCAGATCCAGAGGCGGGGTGATTTCCGGCTCACCGCTGGCGCGTGCAATCTCGATCAGGCTGGCGTTCTGGCTCATCCCCCTGCTTTAGCGCCCCGTGGCGGTGCTTGCAACGCGCCACGTGCTGGGCTAGCGCGGTGGCATGGCACGAACAACCGCATATACCGACTTCAATCTGGCGCAGCATGTGCTGCGGGCAGGCCTTGCCACGCCGGACAAGGTGGCGCTGTCGCTGCTCTCGGCGGACACAAGCGAGGACTGGTGCTTTGACCGGCTGACCCGGGCGGTCCGCGGCACCGGCACAGGATTGCGGGCGGCCGGCCTTGCGCCGGGCGACGTGGTGCTGATGCGCCTGGGCAATACGCCCGACTTCCCGATTGCCTATCTGGGGGCGCTGGCCGCCGGGCTGGTGCCGGTGCCCACGGCAACGGCGCTGACCGAGGGCGAAGTGGCGCGGCTGCTGCCCGATCTGCGCCCCGCCGCCATCCTGCACGATCCCGATGTCCCCTGCCCGCCGCATCCTTCGCGCATTGATGTGGACGATCTGCGCGCCATGCAGGCGCTGCCGCCGGTGGACTGGCATCTGGGCGATCCCGACAGGCTGGGCTATATCATCTATACCTCCGGCACCTCCGGCAGGCCCACGGCGGTCATGCATGCGCATCGTGCGATCCTGGCGCGGCAGATGATGTTTGACGGCTGGTACGGGCTGCGCCCGGAAGACCGGATGCTGCACGCGGGCGCGTTCAACTGGACCTTTACCCTTGGCACCGGGCTGATGGACCCCTGGACGATGGGCGCCACGGCGCTGATCCCGGCGCCCGGCACCCAGGCCGCAGATCTGCCCGAGCTGATGGCACGGCATGGCGCAACCCTCTTTGCGGCGGCCCCGGGGGTCTACCGGCAAATGCTGAAAGGGCGCGACCACCTCGCCCTGCCCGATCTGCGCCACGGGCTGAGCGCGGGGGAAAAGCTGAACCCGGTGGTGCGCGACGCCTGGACCGCTGCCACCGGCACCCCGGTTTACGAGGCCTTTGGCATGTCGGAATGTTCCACCTTCATCTCCGGCTGCCCGGACCATCCGGCGACACCCGGCGCATTGGGCCGCGCGCAGGCGGGACGCCAGGTGGCGATCCTGACCGAAACCGGCCCCGCCGCAACCGGCGAAGTGGGCACCATTGCCATTCACCGCAGCGACCCCGGCCTGATGCTGGGCTACCTTGGCGCGCCGGAACAGACCGCCGCGCGGTTTCAGGGCGACTGGTTCCTGACCGGGGATCAGGGCGTGATGGATGCGGAGGGGCAGATCACCTATCTGGGGCGGCGCGACGACATGATGAACGCGGGCGGCTTTCGGGTCTCGCCGGTGGAGGTCGAGGCGGCGCTTGCCAATGCACCCGGCGTCACCGGCGTGGGGGCCGCCGAAGTCGAGGTCAAGCCCGGTGTCAGCGTGATCGCCGCCTTCTACACCGCGCCGGCCCCTCTGGACGATGCGGCGCTGGCCCGTTATGCGGAACGAACGCTGGCGCGCTACAAGCAACCGCGCCTTTACATTCACCTTGCCGCGCTGCCCACCGGGGCCAATGGCAAGCTCTTGCGGCGCAGGTTGCGCGCGGAATTCGAGGCCAGAAAAGATGCCGGACCCGATCAAGCTTGACATCATGTCAGACCCGATTTGCCCCTGGTGCTATATCGGAAAAGCCCATCTTGACCGGGCCCTGCTGGACCATCCGGACCATCCATTCGTGATCGAATGGCACCCGTTTCAGCTGAACCCGGATATGCCCGCCGAAGGCATGGACCGGCGCGCCTATCTTGAGAACAAGTTCGGCGGCAAGGAGGGCGCGGTGCGTGCCTATGCCCCGATCGTGGATCATGCCCGGAATGCCGGGCTGACGATCAACTTCGAACAGATGAAACGCACGCCCAACACGCTGGATGCCCACCGGCTGATCCATTGGGCCGGGATCGAAGGGCGCCAGACGGCGGCGGTTTCCGCGCTGTTCAAGGCCTATTTCGTGGAGGCCCGCGACATCGGCGATGCCGAGGTGCTGGCCGATATCGCGGACAGCATCGAGATGGACGCAGGGGTCGTGACCCGGCTTTTGCAGACCGACGAGGACCGCAAGGCGATTCAGGACCGCGACGCCCACAGCCGCCGGATGGGGATCAATTCGGTTCCGACCTTCATCGTGGCGAACCAGCACGCGGTTCCCGGCGCGCAGCCGCCCGAGCTTTGGGCAAAGGTGATCGCAGAGATGCAAGGCAGCTAGGCCCTGGGCTCTGGCCCTCAAGCCAACATTCTGATTCCGCGTGACTATGGCAGATCGGCCACATCCGGTGTCCATGTGGCACATGGGCTTTGCCAGCACCCGCCCGCTGGCCTAACCTGATGGCACAAATGGGGCACAGACCCCTGATCAGAACAGTTTGAGCGGGTACAATGACAGACATCCAGGCGACGCCGGACCGCGATGCCGTGTGGCATTCAGGCAGGGCTTTCATCATTCTTCCCCCCTCTGAAGAGGGCAGAAAAGCGGCGGCAGAGCCGGTATTCTTCCCCCGGCCCTGCCCTGTTCATGCCATCTGGCTGAAGGAATCCGGCCCGGTGCAGAGGACCGGCGCATGATCGGCCAGGTGCCCGGCCGGGTGGTGCTGACATATGGTGTTTTTGACGATATCGGGCCGCAAACCAGCGCAAGGCTGCGCCATCTGGGCGGCCTTGGCCGGGAGCTGATCGTGGGCTGCGCCACCGATGCGCTTTGTCTGCGCAGCGGCATCCGCTGCGCCTTGCCCTATCACCAGCGGCGCGCGATGCTCGAACGCGCGCGCTTTGTGTCCCGGGTCATTGCGCAGGATTGCTGGGACCAGCTGCGCACCGATATCGTGAACTACAATGCAGGTGCCTTGGCACTGGGCGAAGTGCCCCCCTTTGTCGACCTGCAGGGGCTGAGCGACATCGTTCAGCTGCTTGAAATGCCCAATACATCAGCAACACTTTCTTGCGCAGAAACGCGGCTGGCATCCTGAGCGTTAGAAAAATTCACGACTGTTTTTATAAGTTGTTGTCTGACCTGCAACCATGGGTTATCCAAACGACGGAAAGCGCCTGTTTTTTTGTTCGGCGCACCTGTTGGAGTGCCGTGTGGACAAGCCCAAGCAAGAACTGACAATCCACAGGGCAGAGTTTGTCGGACTGATCGCGATGATGTTCGCCTCCATCGCGTTTTCCATTGATGCGATGCTGCCCGCGCTGCCGGAAATCTCGCGCGAACTGTCACCGGAACTTGCGCATCGTGCGCCGCTGATCCTGACCGCCTTTGTCTTTGGCATGGGAGCGGGCACATTGGTGACCGGCGCGCTTTCGGATGCCTTTGGCCGTCGGCCGGTGATCTTTGGTGGGGTGGTGCTTTATATTATCGGCGCAATGGCGGCCTGGGCCAGCCAGTCGCTTGAGGCGATGCTTGTCGCGCGGGTGTTTCAGGGATTGGGCGCCTCCGGCCCGCGCGTGGTGGCGATTGCCGTGGTCCGCGATCTTTTCTCGGGCCGGGATATGGCCAAGATCGTCTCTTTCATCATGCTGGTCTTTACCCTGGTGCCGGCGCTGGCCCCGATCATGGGCTCGCTGATCATCGAATTGTCGGACTGGCGCGGCATCTACCTGGCCTTTGTCGCCTTCTCGGCCATCAGCGTGATCTGGATGGCGATCCGCCTGCCAGAGACCTTGCGAAGCGAAGACCGCCGCCCCCTGCGGCTGCGCCTCTTGCTCGATGCCATCCGCGAGATCATGACACATCGCACGGTGCGGCTGGCGATCATTGTACAGGTCATGGCCATGGCCATGTTCTTTTGCACCCTGATGCTGATCCAGCCGGTCTATGCCCAGGTCTATGGCCGGGCAGAGACCTTCCCCTATTGGTTCGGCGCCGTGGCCGTGATCGCGGGCACCTCCAGCATCCTGAATGCGCTGCTGGTCGAACGTCTGGGCATGCGGCGGCTGGTCAGGCTGACGTTGTTCGGACAGATCCTGCTGTCCGGGTTCATGTATTTCTCCGGCCTTGCCAGCGCCGGTGGCGTGCTGGGGTTCGGGGCCTTCCTGTTCTGGCAATTGTGCCTCTTCGCCCAGGCCGGGCTGACGCTTGGCAACCTCAATGCCATCGCGATGGAGCCGATGGGCCATATGGCGGGCATGGCGGCCTCTGTCATCGGATCGGTATCGACCATTCTGGCGGCGCTGATCGCCTCGCCGGTTGCCCTGATGTTTGCCGACGATGTGTCGCTGCTCTTCGGTTCCGTCTTGCTCATGGCCTGCGCGGCCTGGGGTCTGATGCTGCTGCTGACACGCTCCGAAGTGGACCTCGCCGCCCCGGCGGAATAACCCGCCACGCTCGAAGACCGGCGCCCTTGCCGCTGCGCCCTGGGTCAGGACACTTTCCTGACCTTCTTTTCCTTGGCAATCACATGCTCTGCAAGGTCACGGGCAATGGCAAAGGCGCCCTTGATCTTGTCGGCTTCGGATTTCCAGTCGCGGCGCACGACAATCTTGTTGTCCTTGACGCGTGCCAGCCCGCGCTGGTCCTGGATAAAGGCCACCAGCCCCTCGGGTGAGGCAAACTTGTCGTTGTGGAACTGGATCGTCGCCCCCTTCGGGCCACCGTCCAGCTTGGCAATCCCGGCGCGTTTGCACATTGCCTTGATCCGCACCACCAGCATCAGCGTGTTGACCTCGCGCGGCAGCTTGCCGAAACGGTCGATCAGCTCGGCGGCGAAACCTTCCAGTTCCACCTTGGTGCTCAGCCCGGACAACCGGCGGTAAAGCCCCAGCCGCACGTCGAGGTCCGGCACGAAATCCTCCGGGATCAGCACCGGCACGCCGAGGTTGATCTGCGGGGCCCATTGCTCGTCCGCCTCCGACAGCCCCTCCATCTCGCCTGCCTTGATCTTGGCAATCGCCTCTTCCAGCATGGATTGATAAAGTTCGAACCCCACATCGCGCATCTGGCCGGATTGCTCCTCGCCCAGCAGGTTGCCTGCCCCGCGAATGTCCAGATCCTGGCTGGCCAGCGTGAACCCCGCCCCCAGCGTATCGAGGCTGCCCAGCACCCGCAGGCGTTTCTCTGCGGTGGCGGTGAGCTTCGCACGCGGCTTGGTGGTCAGATAGGCATAGGCGCGGGTCTTGGAGCGCCCGACCCGCCCCCGGATCTGGTAGAGCTGCGCCAGACCGAACATGTCGGCGCGGTGCACGATCATCGTGTTGGCGGTGGGAATATCCAGCCCGGATTCCACGATGGTCGTGGCCAGCAGGATGTCGAACTTGCCGTCGTAAAAGGCGTTCATCCGGTCGTCCAGCTCGCCCGCCGCCATCTGGCCATGCGCCACCACATAGGTAAGTTCCGGCAGCTGTTCCTTGAGGAAAGCCTCGATCTCGGGCAGGTCCGACACCCGCGGCACCACATAGAACGATTGCCCGCCGCGGTAATGTTCGCGCAGCAATGCCTCGCGCAGGGTGACCATATCGAATTCGCTGACATAGGTGCGGATCGCCAGCCGGTCGACGGGCGGCGTGCCGATGATCGACAGGTCACGCACCCCCGTCAGCGACAGCTGCAGCGTGCGCGGGATCGGCGTGGCGGTCAGGGTCAGCACGTGAATATCCGTGCGCAGCGCCTTCAGCCGTTCCTTGTGGGTGACACCGAAATGCTGTTCCTCGTCGATGATCAGCAGCCCGAGATTGTTGAACCTGATCCCCTTGGCCAGCAGCGCATGGGTGCCGATCACGATGTCGCAGGTGCCCTTGGCCATGCCGTCACGGGTCAGCGCCGCCTCCTTCGCCGACACAAAGCGGCTGAGGGTGCGCACCTGGATCGGGAAGCCCCGGAAACGTTCGGAGAATGACTTGTAGTGCTGGCGCGCCAGCAGCGTCGTGGGGGCAATGACCGCCACCTGCACGCCGCTCATCGCCGCGACAAAGGCCGCGCGCATCGCTACCTCGGTCTTGCCAAAGCCGACATCGCCACAGACCAGCCGGTCCATCGGGTTGCCGCTGGTCATGTCGTCCACAACGTCGGAGATTGCGCGCAGTTGGTCGTCGGTCTCCGTATAGGGGAAACGCGCCGCGAAGGCATCCCAGGCGCCGACGGGGGGTTCCAGCACCGGCGCCTTGCGCAAGGCGCGTTCCGCCGCGATGCGGATCAGCTTGTCCGCCATCTCGCGGATGCGTTCCTTGAGCCTGGCCTTCTTGGACTGCCAGGCGCCGCCGCCCAGCTTGTCCAGCAGCCCTTCCTCATGGCCGTATTTCGACAGCAGTTCGATGTTCTCGACCGGCAGATAAAGCTTTGATCCTTCGGCATATTCCAGCAGCAGGCATTCATGCGCGGCTCCGGCGGCAGTGATCACCTCCATGCCCTGATAGCGCCCGATGCCGTGGTCCACATGCACGATCAGATCACCGGGCGTCAGGCTTTGCGCCTCGGTCAGGAAATTCTCCGCACGGCGCTTGCGGCGCGGCGCGCGGATCAGCCGGTCGCCCAGCACATCCTGCTCGGAAATCACCGTGATGCGGCCCTCTGGCCCCGCCGCTTCCCAGGGCGCCTCGAACCCGGATTCCAGCGCCCAGACCGCCAGATGCAGGCCGCGCTTGCCGATGCGGGTGGCGTTCCTGACCGGGATCGCCTCTGCCAGGCCCTCGTCCTCGATCAGCCCGGTCAGACGTTCACGCGCGCCTTCGGAATAGCTCGCGATCAGCACCGGGCCTTCTGCCATCTTGCGGCGGATATGATCCGCCAGCGCGCCGAACAGGCTGATCGCTTCCTGCTGCCGCTCCGGCGCAAAGCTGCGCCCGATCCGCGCGCCCGCGTCCAGCACGCCGGGCCCGGTGGGTTGCGGCAGCGGCATGAACTGGATCACCCGGTGTTCCTGCGTCGCCAGCAGCCAGGCCTCGTCGTCCAGATAGAGCCCTTCCGGCGGCGCGGGCTTGTAGACGCTGTCCATCTTCGAGCGGTTCGACATGGCAATGCGCCGGGTCTCGTATTGATCGGCGATGCTGTCCCAGCGGGCCAGCCGCGCCGGTGTCACCTGATCGTCCATCGTCACCGTGGCCTGCGGCAGATAATCAAAAAGCGTCTCAAGGCTTTCGTGGAAGAAGGGCAGCCAATGCTCCGCGCCCTGATGCTTGCGCCCCGCGCTGATCGCCTCGTAAAGCGGATCATCCGTGCCCGCCGCGCCGAACTCGATCCGGTAGTTCTGCCGGAACCGGGTGATCGCCGCCTCGTCGAGGATGACCTCGCTCACCGGGGCAAGCTCCACCACCTCCAGCTGGTCGGTGGTGCGCTGGCTGGCCGGGTCGAAGCGCCGCGCGCCGTCCAGCACATCGCCGAAGAAATCCAGCCGCACCGGGCCCAGATCACCCGGCGGATAGATGTCGATGATCCCGCCCCGGATGGCATAATCGCCCGGTTCGGTCACCGTGGGGCTTTGCACAAAGCCCATGCGCACCAGAAAGGCCCGCAGCGCGGCCTCGTCAATGCGGCTGCCGACCCGCGCGGAAAAGGCCGCCTCGCGCAGCACGCTGCGCGCAGGCACCCGCTGGGTTGCGGCGTTCAGCGTGGTCAGCAGGACGAATTTGTCGGGCATCCCGTGCACAAGGGCCGCCAGCGTCGCCATGCGTTGCGCACAGATGTCGGCATTGGGCGAAACCCGGTCATAAGGCAGGCAATCCCAGCCCGGAAAGGTGACCACCGGCATGTCCGGCGCGAAAAAGGCAAGTGCGGCCTGCATCGCCGCCATCCGCTTGTCATCGCGGGCGATGTGCAGCACCGGAGCGCCTTTGGCGACCTCCTCCAGCAGGGCCCGCGCATCATGGCCTTCGGGCACGCCCGACAGCGTGATTTTGCTCTGCTTAACCATGTCGTTCCAATTGGCCCCACGCAGGGCGCTGTCAACCGCCCAGCGGGCCGAGCGCCACGTTTTGATACATGCCCCAGATCGCGGTGATGAAAATCGACACCATGCCGATGATCTGGGTATAAAGCCGGTGCCGCGTCAGCCGCTTGCGCAGCCGCTCTCCGGTCGCACTTTCCGACTGGATCAGCCGCGCTGTGGACAGGCTGAGCGCCCCGATCAGCGACAGCGGAAAGGCCAGCAGGAACACCGCCTGCGCAAATTCCATGCCATAGACGAAGCCCAGCAGAACCAGCATGGTCAGCCCGAAACAGGCAAACCCCAGAATCCAGAGGCCCGAGACCTGCGCGATGAACAACAGCCGGTTCACATTGATGCGCACCATGTCTTCCAGATCAACCTCGGCCTGTGCGCCCTGACGGCGGGCACGCAGCACCATGTCATAGGGCACGCCCAGCACCCAATGGCTGGCCGTCGACCAGGTCACCGCAAGTACAATCCAGAACCACAGGTTCGAAAAGGACCGCATGTCGATGAGTTCGAATAGGGTCTGATACCAATCCAAGTCTTGTCCTCTGGACCACAAGTGCGCAGGTCATACCCAAGGCGCCGGGCAATTCCTACCCTTGAGAGCCCACTTTTTTCATGCCAAGCAATGGGTCTGGCAAACTGAGGTATTTTTGCATGAATCCCATCGTCGCCCCCTTCCCCGCCGCGCGCCTGCGCCGGACCCGTGTCAGCCCCGCCGTGCGTGCGCTGGTGCGCGAAAACGCGCTTGAAGTGGGTGATCTGATCTGGCCGGTCTTCGTGCGTGCCGGCGAAGGCATAGAGGAACCGGTGCCCTCGATGCCAGGTGTCATGCGCCGGTCGGTCGACAAGATCGTCGAGGCCGCGGCAGAAGCCGACGCGCTGGGGATCGGGGCGATGTGCATCTTTCCCTACACCGGCCTCGAAGAACGGACAGAGGATTGCACCGGCGCCTGGGACCCGCAGAACCACGCCAACCGCGCGATTGCCGCGATCAAGGCAAAGTTTCCGCAGATGGCGGTGATGACCGACGTGGCGCTGGACACCTACAACATCAACGGCCACGACGGTTTCGTCGAGGATGGCATCATCGTCAACGACCGCACGGTCGAGGCGCTGGTCAGGATGGCGCTGGCCCAGGCCGAAGCGGGGGCCGACATCATCGGTCCCTCCGACATGATGGACGGCCGCATCGGCGCGATCCGCAATGCGCTGGAATCGGGCGGGCATTCCGACGTCATGATCCTCAGCTATGCCGCGAAATATGCCTCTGCCTACTATGGCCCCTTCCGGGACGCTGTGGGGGCCTCCGGCGCGCTGACCGGGGACAAGAAGACCTATCAGATGGACCCCAGCAATGCCGACGAGGCGCTGCGTCTGGTGGCGCGCGATCTGGCCGAGGGTGCGGATATGGTCATGGTCAAACCCGGCCAGCCCTATCTGGACATCTGCCGGAGGGTGAAAGACAGTTTTGGCGCGCCGACATTCGCCTATCAGGTGTCGGGCGAATTCGCGATGATCAAGGCCGCCGCACAGAATGGCTGGATCGACGAAGAACGGGTGATGATGGAAAGCCTGATGGGGTTCAAACGCGCGGGCTGCGACGGCGTGCTGACCTATTTCGCCCCCGCCGCCGCGCGCCTGCTGAACGGCGGCTGACGCCCGGCCGAACCTCCGCGGCCCTGTGGAACTGCCGGACCCGGACGGGCTGCACAATCAGCCATGACCTGACAAGATCTGCTGCGGACGGGTCTGCCGCTGCCGGATCACATCGCCTCAGGACCGCATCCGTGACCTGACAGATTTTCCCGCATTACGGGTAAGAAACACTGCATTTCCATATTCCAACGCGACGGGCAGATGGGCCGCCCGGCAAACTGGCGGCCAGAACGCACGAAAACCCTGTAAAAAATTCAACAAAACACTTTTCAGACATAAATCAGCCCACAGTTAGACACGATTTCAGTCATTACTCAACCTATAGGTTAGTCAGTGCGGGCGGCCACAGATTCCCGCACCGGTCGTATTGTGTGTTTCTTGGTGTTGCGCGGAGGGTCGCGTGTCGAATATTGCGAAGATAAGGCCTGACGTGATGGTTGAGCACGAGTTGTTGGCACAGGCGATTGCCACTGCGGAGATCGCGGTGATCGTGCTGGATCACAAGGGCGAGGTTCTGATCAGCAATCCTGCCGCATGCACCCTCCTGGGATATGAGCCCGGCCAGCTGACCGGCATGGAAATCTCAACTGTTCTGCCAGGCCTCGACAGCGCCGCCCTGGACGCCCGGATCGCACCACCCGCCACCTCTGCCACGCTGCATGACATCGCGGGCAACCGCCCCGACAAGGAGCAGCGTCACTTCCTGGTGCATGTCACCGCCTGGAAGGACGCGGATGCACCTGCCCATCATACCCTTGTCCTGCGCGACATCACCGAGGAACGCGCCCGTGAAGACGCCCGGAACGCCGAATTGCTGCGCGCGCAGAATGCAATCAGCGGGGCCGGGATCGGGGTGTTCGAATTCGACGTGATCACGAAAGAGGCCCATGTCTCCGACATCTGGCGCGACCTGATGGAGCTGCCCCGCGATGAGATCGTGGACGTTCAGAAAGAATGGCGCAGCCGGGTCCACCCCGATGACCTGAACGCCGCAGATGCCCCCATGCGCAGGCTCGCAAAGGGTCTGGAAAGCCGCAACAGCAATGAGTTCCGGCTGTTCAACCGCGACCGCAGCGAAATGCGCTGGATGCGCACCGATCTTTCCGTGGCCCAGCGGGACGCACAGGGAAACCCGACCCGGATCGTCGGCGCCCAGGTCGATGTGACCGACCGCAAGAGGACGGAACTGGCCCTGCGCAAAAGCATGAAGCAGTTTCAGTCGGCCTTTGACAACGCGCCGATCGGCAAGGCGATCATGGGTCTGGACGGCAAGCTGCTGAAGGTGAACCCGGCCTTCTGCACCTTTGTCGGTCACGACAAATCGGCACTGAAGGGCAAGGGATTCCCGATGATCCTGCACCCTGATGAAATCGCGGAAAACATGCTGGAACTGGAGCGTCTGAAAGACGGCTACCTGTGCTATCACCAGACGGAAAAGCGTTTCCTGCACAGAAGCGGCAAGGTGATCTGGGGCCTGCTCAGCATCGCTGCCGTCCGTGACGAGGATGGCCAGGCCGTGCAATTCATTGCCCAGGTCGTCAATGTATCCGAACAGCACCGCCTGCAGGACCTGAAAAGCGAATTCGTCGCAACCGTCAGCCACGAGCTGCGCACGCCGCTGACCTCGATCCTCGGCGCGCTCAAGCTGTTTCAGGCGCAGGCCGCAGATCAGGACCTGCCAAAACCGATGAGACGCCTGCTGGACATATCGCTTCAGAACGCCGACAGGCTGGGGATGCTGGTGGGCGACATACTTGATTTCGAAAGGTTCTCGAAAGGCGATCTGGACATCGAAACCGGCGATCACGATCTGGGCGGGCTGATCGCAACAGCGGTCGAAGAGAACCGGTCGCTTGCCAAAAGCTACCGGGTCACCATCACCACGAAACTGGACGCAGGGCCGCTGCTGTGCCAGGTCGATCCGGCGCGGATCTGCCAGATCATGACAAACCTGCTGTCGAATGCCGCGAAATTCGCCGATAACGATACAATCGTCGAAGTGATCATGGACCGCAGGGACGATATGGCGCGGGTTGTGGTGCGCAACCGCGGACGCGGCATTCCCGAGGCGTTCCGCCCCACCATCTTCCTGCCCTTCGCGCAGGCCGCACCCACCCTGACACGCGACCATGGCGGCACCGGCCTGGGCCTGAGCATCTGCAAGCAGATCGTGGAGTATCTGGGCGGTCAAATCGGCTTTGTCAGCGTGCCCGGCGACTTCACCGACTTCTGGTTCACCCTGCCACTCTCCCGATCCCAGCAATAATTCGCCCAAAAGCCCAAAGGGCATGACATCCTGCGGAATTATGCTTAAAGTTGCCCGCAAGTCGGACCAACCGGCATCAGGCAACTTTTACGGGCAGAAGAACATGAAAAACACTCAGATTTCGCGGCGGGCGTTCACCCTTGGTGCGCTGGCGGCAACTCCTGTACTCGCGGCATGCGGCAACGGTGTGGGCGGACGGGGCAGCAGCACCATCGACGCGCGCGTGCGCGCCACGCTGGAAGAAATGTACCGCAGCTATCCCAACACCCGCAGCCTTGCGGAAAAGGCCAACGGCATGCTGGTGATGCCGCTGGTGACCGAAGCGGGCCTCGGTTTTGGCGGCGCCTACGGGCGCGGTGCCCTGCTGATCGACAATGTGACGGTGGATTACTATTCCGTCGTCAAGGGATCGGGCGGCTTGCAGATCGGCGCGCAGCAATATGCGCATGTGCTGTTCTTCATGACCCAGGCCGCGCTGACCGAGTTCCGCCGCTCTCCCGGCTGGGCTGCGGGGGCCGACATGGAATATGTGATTTCGGACAAGGGCGACAGCGTGTCTGCCGATACCACGACGGTGCTGACGCCGGTTCTGGCAGCGGTCTTTGGCCGCGCCGGTCTGCGCATCGGTGCCACGCTGGAAGGCACCAAATATACGCGCATCATTCCGTAAACCGGGTCAATTTCTGTTTATGTTGACACTGCGCCGGGGCGACACCTAACCTCGGCGCATTCAACGACAGATTTGGAGCCAGGAATGATCAGAACAACAGCAATTATCGCCACTGCCCTCACCCTTGGTCTGGGCGCCGCACCGGCATTGGCCGGAGATGCCGCATGGACATATTCAGACGGCATGAAGCTCAAGATCAAATGCCGTTCCAGCGGATGCAAGGTCACCGCCAAGAAACCGGGCGGCAGCTGGGTGCTGGTCGAGGAAGGCAAAGGCGGCAACGAGAACTTTCAGGTGCTCGAAGCCAAGTACAAAAAGGTCAAACCGGCGTATTGATTGACGCTTCACCTTAACTTCGACCTGTAACCATCTGACAAGATGATATTAATTCAGGATTGATCCTGCCCCTTCCGGAGCAGGCCCTACCCCATCGCGCGCAGGCGCTTGATCAGGCTCGATGTATCCCAGCGTGCGCCGCCCAGTTTCTGCACATCCTTGTAGAACTGATCGACCAGCGCGGTGACCGGCAGGCTGGCCCCGTTTTCATCGGCTGTTTTCAGACAGATGCCCAGATCCTTGCGCATCCAGTCCACCGCGAACCCGTGGTCGAATTCATCGTCCAGCATGGTTTCATAGCGGTTGGCCATCTGCCAGGAACCGGCAGCGCCCTGGCTGATCACCTCCACCACAGCGCGGCCGTCCAGACCGGCCTTCTCGGCGAAATGCAGCGCCTCGGACAAGCCCTGCACCAGACCTGCGATGGCGATCTGGTTGCACATCTTGGTCATCTGGCCCGCGCCGCTCTCACCGATGCGACGGCAGATCTTGGCATAGACCTCCATCACCGGCAGCGCCCGGTCAAACGCGCCCTTGTCACCGCCACACATGATTGACAGCGCGCCGTTTTCCGCACCCGCCTGCCCGCCCGAGATCGGCGCATCAACGAAACTGATCTGCGCCGCATCGGCGGCCTTGTACAATTCCCGCGTGACCGCCGCCGACACGGTGGTGTGATCGACAAAGATCGCCCCCGCCGTCATCCCGCCAAAGGCCCCGGTTTCGCCCAGGCAGACAGAGCGCAGATCGTCGTCATTGCCGACACAGGCCATCACAACTTCGGCATCTTTCACCGCCTCGCGCGGGGTCCGCGCCATCGCGCCGCCATGTGCCTTGACCCAGTCCTCGGCCTTGGCCGCGGTGCGGTTATAGACGGTTACGTCATGCCCGGCCTTCTGCAGATGCCCCGCCATCGGCGCGCCCATCACCCCCAACCCCAAAAATGCGAGTTTTGTCATCTGCTTTTCCTTGTCCATCAGTTGCGCTAGTCAGAGTTTTACCTATCACCCTGCGCGCGTTGGTCAATCGCGCCAGTCCCCTCGGAGCGCTTAATGGTCACTGTCTTTCGCTGGCTTGTACGGATCACCGCCGCCCTGATCGTGCTGAGCGTGGTGGTGGTGTCGCTCGTCTACTGGCTCGCGTCACGGTCCCTGCCCGATTACAACGACACGGTCGAGGTGGCCGGGCTGCGCGCCCCGGTCGAGATCGTGCGCGACAATGCCAATGTGCCGCATATCTTCGGCAGCGACGACCTGGATGTGTTCTTTGGCCTCGGCTTTGCCCATGCCCAGGACCGGATGTGGCAGATGATCACCCTGCGCCGCACCGCCCAGGGCCGGTTGAGCGAGGTCTTTGGCGCAAGCACCCTGAACACCGACAGGCTGCTGCGCCGCTTCGACATCTACCGGCTTTCGGTGCAATCGGTCGAGGCGCTGGATGACGCCTCCCGTGCCAAGCTGGAAGCCTATTCCGCCGGGGTGAATGCCCGGATCGCACAGATCAACTCGGAGGCGCTGGGGCGCGGCGCGCCTGAGATGCTGCTGTTCAACGCGCCCATGGCCCCCTGGCGACCAGCGGATTCCGTCGCCATCGCCAAGCTGATGGGCCTGCAACTGTCCGGGCACCTTCAGGCCGAGGTGCTGCGCGCGCGGGTGTCGCTGGCGCTGGCAGAGCCGGACCGGCTGCGCGACATCCTGCCCGATGTGCCCGGCCCCGGCATCGCGGCCCTGCCGGAATATGCCGCACTTGTGCCCGGTGCCCCCCGCTTTGCGGAAAACATGCCCCTTGATCCGCATCCGCTGTCGCCCTTCAGGGACATGGCCTTTGCCGGGGCCTCGAATGCCTGGGCCGCCGCCCCCTCGCGCTCTGCCGCCGGGGGGACATTGCTGGCCAATGATCCGCACCTGGGTTTCACCGCCCCCTCGGTCTGGTATCTGGCGCGGATGGAACTGGCCTCCGGCGGTGTGATCGGCGGCACGATCCCGGGGATTCCGGTGGTCCTCACGGGGCGCTCCGCCACCCTGGGCTGGGGTCTGACCTCCGCCTATGTGGACGACCAGGACGTGCATATCGAGGCGCTGAACCCCGATGACGGCGAACAATACCGCACACCGGAAGGGTTCAAGGACTTTGTCACCCGCTCCTCGATCATCACGGTCAAGGACGGCGATCCCGTCACCATCACCCTGCGCTGGACCGACAATGGCCCGGTGCTGCCCGGCAGCCTCTACAACCTGGCCAGCATCACCCCGCCCGGCCATGTCGCCTCTGTCAGCTGGACGGTGCTCAGCGCCAAGGACACCTCGCTGGGCGCGGCCCTCGACCTGATGGAGGCGAAATCCATCGCCGATGCGATCCGCGCCTCGGAACGCTATATCGCGCCGGCACAGAACCTGATGCTGGTGGACCGCCAGCAAATCGCGATGAAGACCATCGGCGCGCTGCCCCGCCGGGATGCGGCGCATCAGTCCAGGGGGCGCTTGCCGTCGCCCGGCTGGATCGCCGCGAACCGCTGGCAGGGGGTGATGCCCTTTACCGCCAACCCCGCCTTTGTGGCGCCTGCGGGCGGCATCCTGGGCAATACCAACAACAAGACCGTGGACCGCCCCTTTCCGAACCATGTCTCCTATCTCTGGGGCGATACCCAGCGGGTGCAGCGCTGGCAGCGCCTGATGCAGGGGCGGCAGGTGCATACCCGCGACAGCTTTATCGAGGCGCAGCTCGACACCGTCAGCTTCACCGCAAGATCGCTGCTGCCGCTGATCGGGGCGGAACTGTGGTTTACCGAGGAAGCGGCCCCCGACGGCACCGCCGAACGCCAGCGCCAGCGCGCGCTGAACCTGCTGGCCGAATGGTCCGGCGAGATGAACGAACATCTGCCCGAGCCGCTGATCTATGCCGCCTGGCTGCGCGCATTGCAGGCGCGGCTGATCCAGGACGACCTCGGCCCGCTGGCCGCCGAATTCACCCATGTGGACCCGCTGTTCATCGAACGCGTGTTCCGCAATGTCGAAGGCGCATCGGTCTGGTGCGACGTCCGCCAGTCCGCTCCGGTGGAAACCTGCCCCGACATGGCCCGGCTGGCGCTGGATGACGCGCTGCTCTGGATCAACGAGCATTGGGGCACGCAACTGGAATCCCTGCGCTGGGGCGATGCGCATCAGGCGACCCATGATCATCCGGTGCTGGGACAGGTGCCGGTGCTGCGCTATTTCGTGAACATCCGGCAATCGACCTCCGGCGGCGACAACACCCTGCAGCGCGGCCTGACCAAGGGCAGCCTGCCCGACCCGTTCAACAATGTGCATGGCGCGGGCTACCGGGGGGTCTATGACTTTGCCGACCCCAATTCATCGGTCTTCATCACCTCGACCGGGCAATCGGGGCATTTCCTGTCGCGCCACTACGACGATCTGGCGCAGCTGTGGCGGCGCGGCGAATATATCCCGATGTCGCTGGACGAGGATCTGGCCCGTGCCGCCTCGGTGGGGATCACCACGCTGACGCCTGAAACCCCATGAACCGGGTCATCCTGTTCAACAAGCCCTTTGGCGTCCTGTCCCAGTTCACCGACAAGGGCACCGAGGGCTCCGCGCGCCCGACCCTGTCGGGTTTCATCGCCGAGCCGGGGTTCTACCCCGCAGGACGGCTGGACAAGGACAGCGAAGGGTTGCTGGTGCTGACCGACAATGGCGCCTTGCAGGCCCGTATCGCGCATCCGAAATACAAGCGGCCCAAGACATATCTGGTTCAGGTGGAGGGGCGGCCGGATGCGAAAGCACTGGATGCGCTGCGCCGGGGCGTTGTGCTGAAGGACGGCAAGACTGCCCCCGCCGAAATCACCCAGGTGGATGAACCCCTGGGCCTGTGGCAGCGCGACCCGCCGGTGCGGTTCCGCAAATCCGTGCCCGACGCCTGGCTGCGCATCACCATCCGCGAGGGCCGCAACCGCCAGGTGCGCCGGATGACAGCCCATGTGGGACTGCCAACGCTGCGGCTCATCCGCTGGCGGATCGGGGATTGGGAATTGAACGATCTGGCCCCCGGCGCCTGGCGCTGGGCCTCCGAGACAGGCGCCTGAAAACCGGGGCCTGAAAGCGGCCGGGGCCTAACCCACCAGCCGCGCCACCCAGACCCCGCCCGTGGCCGCAACCGCTGTCAGGCAGGTGCCCCAGGTCACATCGGTCAGCGTCATCTGCCAGGTCCAGTCCTTCATCACCGCAAGCGAGGTAAACTCGTAGGTGCCATAGCCCATCGCACCAATCAGCGCCGCATTGCCCAGAACCCACAACAGGCTCCTGTCCTGCGTCAGGGCGGGCCAGGACACGAACCAGAGCAGGACGCCCACATAAAAGGCATAGAACATCAGCGCCGGGCCGATGCGGAAATTCTCCAGCAGCAGCGGGCCGATGTCACGCTCAAAGACGGGTTGGATCAACTTTGTCAGCCCGATGTAATCGAGCCCCATGAAGATGACAAAAGTGGCAAGATAGAGAACAGCAAGGGTCATGGGGTGCTCCGCCTGGGGTGTGCAACCATATGATGCGGGGACCGGAAAATTCAAATTTTCCGGGCGAAATTCTGCAAAGAATTTCAGCTCTCCGGCGCAATTCGGGCTGCGGCAGACGGAAAATTCAAATTTTCCGGACCAAACTCTTCAAAGAGTTTGTTGCGTCATGGCCCTGAAACTGAGCACCCCGCTCGACAGCCAGCCCAGAGCGATATCGCGCAAATCGGAAAATTCAAATTTTCCGGACCAAACTCTTCAAAGAGTTTGTTGCGTCATGGCCCTGAACCTGAGCACCCCGCTGGACAGCCAGCACAGAGCGAGATCGAACCATCGGAGGCATTTTCACTCTTCCGAAAACGCCTGCGATATCGCGCAAATCGGAAAATTCAAATTTTCCGGACCAAACTCTTCAAAGAGTTTGTTGCGTCAAGGCCCTGAAACTGAGCACCCCGCTGGACAGCCAGCACAGAACGAGATCGAACCATCGGAGTCATTTTCACTCTTCCGAAAACACCTGCGATATCGCGCAAATCGGAAAATTCAAATTTTCCGGACCAAACTCTTCAAAGAGTTTGCCGCATCACAACCCCTGAAACTGGGCTTCCTGTCTGGCCGACCAGCGCACAACCAGGTCGAATCCGGTCTCCGACGGGGTTTCCTTCTCCACCACATCCTGCTCGAACAGCCAGGCGCGTTTGCGCCCTTCGGAGAAGGCCAGCGATATCTCGGCAACCCGCACCGCGCCCTGCAGGGCCTCGGCCACGGCGGTCTGAAGCCGTTCCAGCCCCGCCCCGGTGATCGCGGAAATGGCGATCATGTCGGGGTCCCGCTCGGCGCGCTGGCGCAGGGCTTCGGCGGTCTCGGGCGGCAGCAGATCAAGCTTGTTCCAGACCTCGAATGTCCGGGTTTCCTTGGCCACCCCCAGCGAGGTCAGGATCTCGCGCACATCATGCGCCTGTTCCTCGGTCTCCGCATGGCTGATGTCGCGCACATGCAGGATGATGTCCGCCGCCAGCACCTCTTCCAGCGTCGCGCGGAAGGCGGCGACCAGTTCGGTCGGCAGGTCAGAGATGAAACCGACCGTATCGCTCAGGATGATCTCGGGCCCGTCCGGCAGCGCCAGACTGCGCATGGTGGGGTCCAGCGTGGCAAAGAGCATGTCCTTGACCATCACATCCGCCCCGGTCAACCGGTTGAACAGCGTCGATTTGCCTGCGTTGGTATAGCCCACCAATGCCACGATCGGGTAAGGCACCTTGGCCCGCGCGGCCCGGTGCAGCGCTCGGGTCTTCACCACCTTGTCGAGCTGGCGGCGCAGGCGCACGAGCTGTTCGTCGATGGCGCGCCTGTCGGCCTCGATCTGGGTTTCCCCCGGACCGCCGACAAACCCCAGCCCGCCCCGCTGGCGTTCCAGGTGGGTCCAGGCCCGCACCAGCCGCGTGCGCTGATAGTTCAGCGCGGCCATTTCGACCTGCAGCACACCCTCGCGGGTTGCGGCACGGTCGCTGAAAATCTCAAGGATCAGGCCGGTCCGGTCCAGCAGCTTGACGCCCCAGGCCTTTTCCAGGTTGCGTTGCTGCACCGGGCTGACCGAGCCATCGACCAGCACCAGTTCCACCTCCGCCGCTTCCAGCGCATCATGCAGATCGGCGATCTTGCCCTTGCCAAAGAGCTTGCCCGCATCGACCTTGCGCAGCGGCACAACCTCGGCCCCCACCACCTCAAGCTGCGGCAGGGCACGGGCCAGCGCCACGGCTTCCTCCAGCGCGGGTTGCGGCGCGCGGCGGTCCGGGTCGGATCTGATTTCAGGGTGCAGAACCCAGGCCCGCGTCACGCGCGGGCCATCGGTATTGTCGATCTGAAAGGACGTCTTGCTCAAGAAGCGTCTTCGCCCTCGTAAAGGCTGATCGGCTGGCTTGGCATGATGGTCGAAATGGCGTGTTTGTACACAAGCTGAGACTGACCGTCGCGGCGCAAAAGCACGCAAAAGTTGTCAAACCAGGTGATGACACCCTGCAATTTCACACCATTGATCAGGAAAATCGTTACCGGAACCTTGGTCTTGCGTACGTGATTCAGGAATGCATCCTGAAGGTTCTGTCTGTCAGACGCCATAAGACTTCTCGCTTTTATTCTTGCCGGCACCCGCGGACCGGGCCCCCCCAATTTGGCCAACTATGCAGTCCCTGCCGGGGAGTTTCCACCCCCAATCTCCGCAGGTTGACCGGTTTTGGGTCAGCCCAGTGTCAGCCGCGCCACAGGTCGGGTGTCAGCAGCGCGATAATGGCCAGAGTTTCAAGCCGTCCCAGCACCATCGCACCGCAGAGGATCGCCTTGGCCGAGACCGTCAGTTCGATCAGCCGGATCGGCGTATCGGTGGCATATTCGATCAGCGGCCCGGTGGTCGCCAGCGACGCGACCGACAACACCACCGCATTGTCGAAACGCACACCGGTCAGGGTCAGCAGCAGGGTCACCGCCGTCAGCGACAGGGCAAAGAGCATGAAAAAGATCCAGGCGATGAAGGCCCCGTTGGATTGCAGCCGCCGTCCCGCGGCCCCGGCCCCGCTGACCGAGGAAGGATGCACCAGCCGCTCCATCTCCCGCGCACCATTCTGATAAAGCGCAAAGACCCGAAGCAGCTTGACCCCGCCCGCGGTGGTGGCCACGCCGCCCCCGATCAGCGCCAGCCCCATCAGGATCAGCCCCGGCGTCGGCAGCCCGGACCAGCTTTGCGCCTCGATCCAGTGGACGGAGACAAACCCCGTCGTCGTGAGGAAGGACAGCACCGTGAACAGCGCCCCCCAGAGCGCGCGCACCGCCTGACCCAGATTCTCCATCGCCGACACGTCATAGGCCCCGATGAAATGCCGGGCAAACAGCACCAGCGGCACCGCCAGGGTGATGAAGATGCCGATGCGGAACTCGGGATCGGTGCGCAGCCCGCCTTGCGTCGCCGTCACCGTGTCCTTGGAAAAGGTCAGCCGCGACAGGGCAAACAGCATGAACAGCGCCATCACCGCCTCGCCCGACAGGCCGATGCCGGTGTTCTGGACCCCGCCCACCGGCGAGATGCCGGAAGTGGCCATGACCGACATCGCATGGCACAGCGCCACCAGCGGCGCCTGCCCCTCTGCCAGCAGCAGCAGCCACAAGAGCAGCGTCAGCCCGGCATAGATCGGCAGCAGCGTCATCGTCACCCGGATCAGCCGGAGCCGCGGGCTCATCGGGGCCATCCGCGACGAGGAGGTGTCGCGCCGCCCCGGCTCGGCCTGGGAGGTCACCTCGAATCCGCCCAGATGCAGCGGTGCAAGGATCGCCGACGCCGCGACCCACATCAGCAGCCCCCCCATCCAGCCGACCTGGGCACGCCACAGATGCAGCGTCGGGCTCAGCCGTCCGGGTTCCTGGAACATGGCGGCCCCGGTGGTGGTGATGGCGCTGACCATCTCGAAATAGGCATTGACGAAACGTGTCGTCGGCAGCGCCTCCACAAAGGGCAGCGCCAGCATCACCGGCAGAAAGACAAAGGCCGAGAGCAGCGACATCAAGGGCCCCAGCGTGCCGTGACGCGGCGCGCGCCCTGCATGTGCGATGGCAATCAGGGAAAAGGCCACCAGCCCCAGCACCCCCGCATAAAGAAAGGCCTGCGAGGTGCCATGGTCATTCACCGCAAACCCGTGCAGCGCCGGCACCAGCATCGAGGCGCAGGCCACGCCGAAAATCAGCAGGAACAGGGGCAGTTCCAGAAAACTGTTGCGCAGCGTCGTCTTTTGCCTGTGATGTGCGGGTCTCATGGCTCAGAAAAAGTCGATGGAAACTTGCAGCAGCTGCTCGACCTTGGGCACATCCCCGGCCAGGGCAAAGACCGCAATCGTGTCGCCCTCGTCGATGCGGGTATTGGCCAGCGGGCGCACGATCTTGCCGTTCTTGCGCAACATGCCCACCAGCACCCCTTCGGGAAACTCGATCTCCGAGACGGTGCGACCGGCAATGGGCGAGGTCGACAGCACCTCCGCCTCGATCACCTCGGCCTCGGCATCGCCAATGGAATAGACCGCGCGCACCCGGCCGTGACGGATATGGCGCAGGATCGAACTGACCGTGGTGGCGCGCGGGTTGATATAGGCATCAATGCCCAGCGGGGTCATCAGCGGCACCAGCGTAGGATCGTTGATCAGCGCGATGGTAAAGGGGCAGCCCTCGGCCTTGGCGCGCACGCAGGACAGCAGGTTGGTCTTGTCGTCATCGGTTACCGCCAGCATCGCATCGGCACGGCTGATGCCCGCCTCTGCCAGCAGCGCGGCATCCAGCCCGTCGCCGTTCAGCACGATGGTCCGCTCCAGCGCCTCCGCCGCGCGCTCGGCGCATTTGCGGTTCTTCTCGATCATCTTGGTGCGCATCCGGCTGGCACCGCTTTCCAGATGCTGGGCCACGGTCAGCCCCACATTGCCCCCGCCAACCAGCACGATCCGCTCCTGTTTGGAGGTGCGCTTGCCGAAGATTTCCATCGTGCGGGAAATGTCCTCGTGATGGCAGAACACATAGGTGTCATCGCCCACGAAAAGCTGGTCCGCCGATTCCGGCGCAAACAGGGTCCCGTCCCGGCGCACGCCGACAACCACCGCCCGCAGCGTCGAAAACAGATCCGTCAACTGGCGCAGCGGCGTGTTCACCACCGGGCAATCCTGGTCGATGGTGATGCCCAGCAGATGCGCCTTGCCGTCCATGAACACCTCGGTGTCAAAGGCGGCAGGCGCCGAGAGACGCTGCAGGGCGGCGGCGGCCACTTCCTTTTCGGGGCTGATCACCACGTCGATGGGCATGTGGTCGCGCCGGTAAAGGTCGGAATAGATCGCATCCAGATAGCTTTGCGAACGCAACCTGGCGATCTTGCGGTTGATGCCGAATACCGAATGGGCCACCTGGCAGGTCACCATATTGACCTCGTCCGAATGGGTCGCGGCGATGATCATCTCCGCATCGCGCGCCCCGGCCCGGTCCAGCACATCGGGATAGCTTGCGAATCCCGCAATGCCCTGGACATCAAGCGTGTCGGTGGCCCGACGGATCAGGTCCGCATTGCTGTCCACCACGGTCACGTCGTTCCGTTCGCCGCTGAGATGGCGGGCAATCTGCCAGCCGACCTGTCCCGCGCCGCAAATGATCACTTTCATGGCGCATCCCTACCTGTTGCCCCGCGTGAAGACACCCCGCGTATCCTGCCCCGGTTAGAGGGCATGATGCAAAGCTTGGCAAGGGGCGGCAATTGCCTTTGCCCCGCGCCCGGTGCAGAATGGTTGCATGAAACGCATCTGGATGGCAGCGATATTCGGTCTGGGGGTGGCGGCAAGCTGCGCGCCGCTGACGACCTATTACAAACCCGGCGTGGCGGTCGACCGGCTGAACCGCGACACAACCGCCTGCCAGGTTGCCGCCCTGCGCGATGTGCCCGCCAGCACGCAGGTCAGACGGCTGCCGCCCGAATTCATCCCGCCCCGCAGGCGCTGCGATTCGGCGGGCAATTGCACGGTGGTGCCGGGCTATTACATCCCCGGCGAGACCATCAGCTTCGATCCCAACGATGGCCTGCGCAAACGGGTCGAACAGCAATGCATGGCCGACAGGGGATATGCGCCCGTGTCGATCCCGCCCTGCCCCGACAATGTGGCCCGCGCCGCCCCGCCCGCAGCCACCAGGGTGCTGCCGGCACTGGGTCCGGAGTCCTGCGCCATCCGCAACCGCGACGGCAGCTTCCAGATCGTCAACCGCGGCTGAACCGCACGCAAAGACCTGTGTCCTGCCAACAACCCGCTTTTCTTTTTGGCCCTAAGTATTCCCGGGGTCTGGGGCAGAGCCCCAGTCCAACATCAGCGCCGGGTGAAACAATGGCCCGGGTCTATGGCAGCCATCCCCCGGATCACTCCGCCGTTGCCTGTTCCTCGTCCACATGGGCCACCCGCACCCCGGATTTGGCCGAGGTCACCACCCCCAGCGATTTCAGTTTGCGGTGCAGGGCCGAACGTTCCATGCCGACAAAATTCGCAGTGCGCGAGATATTGCCGCCGAAGCGGTTGATCTGGGTCAGCAGATATTCCCGCTCAAAGGCTTCGCGGGCCTCGCGCAGCGGCAGGGTGGCCAGCGCACCGGACAGCACCACGCGGCCATCGTCCTCGCCGCGCTCTTCCTCGCCGGGCAGTTCGCGCGCCTCGATCGGGCCGGTGCCCTCGCCCAGGATCAGCACCCGTTCCACCAGGTTCTTGAGCTGGCGCACGTTGCCGGGCCAGACCATGGTCTGCATCAGGGCAATCGCATCATCGCTGAGCGCCCGCTGGGGCAGGCCCTGGCTGCGGTTGAATTCGGCGATGAAATGTTCCGCCAGCAGCGGAATATCCTCGCGCCGCTCTTCCAGCGACGGCACCGTAATCGGCACCACGTTCAGCCGGTGATAGAGCTCCTGCCGGAAGGTCTCGGCCCGGATCGCCGCTTCAAGGTCGCGGTTGGTCGATGAGATGACCCGCAGGTCCACGCGCACCTTGTCGTTGCCGCCGACACGGGTGAATTGCTGGTCCACCAGCACCCGCAGGATCTTGGACTGTGTGCCCAGCGGCATGTCCGCCACCTCGTCGAAATAGATCACCCCGCCATGGGCCTGCTCCAGCAGGCCCGGCTCCACGCCCCGGTCGGCCCCTTCGCGCCCGAACAGGACTTCTTCCATCCGGTCCGGGGCCACCCCGGCACAATTCACGGTAACAAAGGGCGCCTGCGCGCGGCTGGAATGGGCATGGATATAGCGCGCCGCGATTTCCTTGCCCGATCCGGCAGGCCCGCTCAGCATCACCCTGCCATTCGATTTCGTCACCTTGTCCAGCTGCCCGATCAGCGCGCGAAAGGCCGCCGAATTGCCCAGCATCTCCGAGGTCACGATATCCTTGCGCTTGAGGGTCTGGTTCTCGCGGCGCAGGCGCGAGGTTTCCATGGCGCGGCGGATCACCACCAGCAACTGGTCGATGTTGAAGGGTTTCTCGATGAAATCGTAGGCCCCCTGCTTGATCGCCGCCACCGCGATCTCGATGTTGCCATGGCCCGAGATGATCACCACCGGCACATCCGGGTTGTCGCGTTTGACGGTCTTGAGAATGTCGATGCCATCCATCCGGCTGTCCTTGAGCCAGATGTCGAGGATCATCAGCGCCGGCGGCTCGGTGTTGATGGCGGCCATCGCCTCGTCCGATCCGCCTGCCAGCCGCGTCGCATATCCCTCGTCTTCCAGGATGTCCGAAATCAACTCACGGATGTCCTTCTCATCGTCAACAATCAGAATGTCACTCATGCGGTTTCCTCCATCTGGGCCGGGGTCTGGGTTGGCACGATCGGCAGGGTAATCACCGCCATCGCGCCAAAGTGGTTTTGCCCCTCGAATACGGGGGCATTTTCGAGGGTCAGGCTGCCGCCATGTTCCTCGATGATCTTCTTGACGATGGGCAGGCCAAGGCCGGTCCCCTCGCTGCGCGTCGTAACATAGGGTTCAAACAGCCGTGCCCGGTCTTCGGGCAGGCCGATGCCATTGTCGGCAATGGAGATGCGGGCGGTTGTCTCGCCCGGGACCATCCTGACGAAAATCTGCGGCACCAGGTCATCCGGCGCGCCTTTTTCCTTCAGGCTTTCAATGGCTTCGCCCGCGTTCTTGATCAGGTTCGTCAGCGCCTGCGAAATCATCGTGGCATCGACCTGGGACAGCACCGGATAATCCGGCACTTCGGCCCGGATCCGCACCCCGGGCTGGCCTGCCTGCTGCAGGAACACCGCGTCGCGCAGCAGCTGACACAGGTCCTCCTGCGCGGTTTCGGGCTCCGGCATCCGGGCAAATTTCGAGAATTCGTCAACGATGCGCCGCAGGTCCCCGGTCTGGCGGATGATCACGCCGGTCATCTGGTCCAGTTTCTCGGCATCATCGCCCTGCATCTGCGACCCGAACTTGCGCCTGATCCGCTCGGCAGACAGCTGGATCGGGGTCAGCGGGTTCTTGATCTCATGGGCAATGCGCCGCGCCACGTCGCCCCAGGCGGCCATGCGCTGCGCGCTGACCAGGTCGGTCACGTCGTCAAAGGCCACCACATAGCCCTCAAGCCTGCCGTTGTCGCTGCGCCGGGTGGCCATGCGGACCAGCAGGTTCTCCATCGCACCCTGCCGGGAAACCTTGACCTCGCCGGTGGTGGCCTCACCGCCACCGCTGGACAGCGTGTCGAACAGCGGCCCGAATTCCGGCACCGCGACCGTCAGCGACAACGATTGCTGTTCCTCGGTCCAGTCCAGCAGGCGCATGGCGGAGCGGTTGACAAAGGTCACCCTGCCCTCGGGGTCCAGCCCCACCACCCCGGAGGTAACAGAAGAGAGCACCGAATCGAACAGCCGCCTGCGGCGTTCGATCTGACGGTTGTTGTCCAAAAGCGTTTCGCGCTGGCCGCGCAGCTGGGTGGTCATCTGGTTGAAGTAGCGGCCCAGCATGGCAATTTCATCGTCGCCATCCTCTTCGCGCACCTGCACGTTCAGATCGCCGGCACCGACCTGCTGCGCCGCCCCGGTCAGACGCCCCACCGGCCCGGACAGACGTTCGGCAAACCACAGCCCCAGCCAGACCGCCGCCAGAATCAGGATCACCGCAAAGCCGACATAAAGCAGGCCGAATTCAAACAGCAGCCTGCCCCGGTCCTTCTCCAGCTGCTGATAGAGCCGTGCGGTTTCCTGGGTTTCATCCAGCAGCGACAGGATATCGCCATCGACATCCCGGCTGACATAAAGGTAACGGTCGACGGCCCCCTGAAGCGGCACCAGGGCGCGGAATTCATTGTTTGGCCAATCCTCGATCACCAGGACCTGGGCCCCGCGCGATTCCACGATCTGTTCGGTGCTCGGTTCCTCGAAATTGAACAGGTAGGACCGCGCGCCCCGCGCCCGGATCTGGCCGGTGCCGTCAATCAGATAGGCTTCGCGCAGGCCCCGCTGGGATTGCCGCTGCCCCTCGGTCAGAAGCTCTCGATCGGTCAGCACACGCCCGGCCACGATGTTCTGGTCAATGAAGCGCGCCAGCGCCAGCGCGTCCTCACGCAGCCCCTCGCGCTGTTCGTTCTCATAGGCCTGTGCCGCGGTCAGCGAGTTTTCCACCACCGAGCGGACCCGGTCCGAAAACCAGCCCTCCAGACCCACATTGACCGTAAGACCGGCAAAGACCGCCACGCTGACCGTGGGGATCAGCGCCATCAGGGCAAACACCCCGGTCAGCCGCAGGTGCAGCCGCGAACCGGCGGATTTGGCACGCCGTGCCGCAACCAGTCGCGCCACCTGGCTCAGCACAAGGGCCGCGATCAGCAGCACATAGACCAGGTCGGTCAGCAGGATCAGACGCAGGCTGGGGGTATTTGCGCCCTGCCCCAGCGGCCCCAGAATCAGATAGGTCGCCATGGCCAGGACCGGCCCCAGAACCACCAGCCCCAGGGTCGCAAGATTGCGCACGCGTTTCACGCGCCGCAGACGGCCCAGACTTTCCAAGGTGATGCTGCGTGACCGGGATGCCACCCGCTATCCTCGCCGATGATGTGATGCACGGGTGCATCAACCGCCATATTATGTGGTCCTGATCGCATTCAACGTTAAGCTGAGACACGATGGCCACGGTTATGTGGCGCTTTTACATCATTTTGCGACCCCGTGTCACCTCAATATCGAGGTCGGTGATTTTCTTGCGCAGTGTGTTCCGGTTGATGCCCAGCAGATCGGCGCATTTCGCCTGATTCCCCGAGGTCGCCCCCAGGGCGATTTCGATCAGCGGGGCCTCCACTTCGCGCAGGATCCGCGCATAAAGCCCCGGCGGCGGCAACATTGCGCCATGCTGGTCAAAATACCGCCGCAGATGACGTTCCACGCTTTGGCCCAGCCGCTCCGTATTGGCCTGGGTGCTCAAGGGTTCCGGCGAGGGCTGCGCCCCCAGCACCTGTTCGGCCTCCGCCTGCGAGATTTCGGCGGCGCGGCTGGTCAGGGCAAGCTGGCGCATCGCATGTTCCAGCTGCCGCACATTGCCGGGCCAGGGATAATTGGCAAAGACCTTGGAGGCTCCCTCGGACAGGTGACGCGGCAGGGTGGAAACCGATCCTTCGGCCTTTTCCAGGAAATGTGCCGCCAGCAGGTCGATGTCCTCCACCCGGTCGCGCAGCGCCGGCACATGCAGGGTGGCGCCGGACAGGCGGTAATAAAGATCACGGCGCAGCGTGCCCGCCTTCATCGCGGCGGCAAGGTCGGACTGGCTGGTGGCCAGAAAACGCGGCGTATATTCGCCCGGCGCATCCATCATCCGCGCGATGCGGGCCTGAATCTCATGGTCGATGTCCGCGATCTCGTCGATCAGCAGGGTGCCGCCACGCACCCGCGCCAGCACCCGCGCGGGGCCTTCAAGCTCCTGCAGATCGGCACCCGTCACGGTCACGAAAGGCAGCGAACGGCGGTCGGAAAAGTCGTGAATCGCGCGGCCGATCAGCGACTTGCCGGTGCCGCTTTCGCCCCAGATCAGCACCGGAAGGTCCGTGTTCATCACCCGTGCCACCAGCCGGTAAAGCGCCTGCATCACCGGTGTCCGGCCCACCAGCGGCAGGTCGTCGCGTTCCTCTGTGCCGGTCTTGCCGGAGGGGGCCGCACGGGTCGCACCCTTGCGGTCCAGCGCCCGGGCGGTCCGTTTCATCAGATCGGGCAGATCGAAGGGTTTGGGCAGGTAATCAAAGGCTTCCGCCTCCGCCGCCTTGATCGCGGTCATGATGGTGTTCTGCGCCGAAATCACGATCACCGGCATATCCGGCCTGTCCTGCGAGATTTTCGGCAGCATCTCCAGACCGTTGCCATCGGGCATGGCCACATCGGTGATCACCACGTCGCCCTTGCCCTCACCGACCCAGCGCATCAGCGTCGTCAGGCTTGAGGTGGCATGCACCTTGCATCCCGCGCGGGTCAGGGCCTGTGTCAGCACGGTGCGGATCGTGCGGTCGTCATCGGCGACCAGTACGGTACCATCCATGTCTTATATCTCCTCTTGATGCGCCGGGGCGCGGGATAACGATATGCGAAAGACGGTGCGCCCCGGTGTGCTGTCCACCGAGATCCAGCCGTCGTGTTCGGAAATGATCTTGCTGACCAGCGCCAGCCCCAGCCCGGTGCCGTTCTCGCGCCCGGATACGAAGGGATCGAAGATCACCGACCTGATGTGGTCGGGCAGCCCCGGACCATCGTCGATCACCTCGATCTGCAGAGGCAGCGACTGGCCGGAGCCATCGGCGCGGCGCAGGCGGAAGGAATGTTCGAAATAGGTGTGCAGGCGGATCGTCCCGCCCCCCTCTCCCGCGGCTTCCGATGCGTTCTTGAGCAGGTTCAGCACCACCTGCAGCAACTGGTCCTTGTCCCCCAGTGCGGGCGGCAGCGAGGGGTCGTAATCCTCGATGATCTTCATCTGCGCGCCAAAGCCCAGCAGCGCGGAGCGCCGGGCGCGGTCCAGCACGTCATGCAGGTTCACGGGCTTGCGCACCGGCTCGGTCAGATTGCCGAATTGCTCCACCTGCTCCAGCAGCTTCACGATGCGGCGGCTTTCCGCGACAATCAGATCGGTCAGTTCCAGCTCATCCGCGTTCAGGTTCATCGACAAAAGCTGCGCCGCCCCGGTGATGCCCGCCAGCGGGTTCTTGATCTCATGGGCCAGCATCTCGGCCATGCCGATGGCGGATTTCGCGGCGGATTTGACAGAATGGCTCTGGGTCATGCGCCCGGCCAGTTCGCGCGGGCTGATCATCATCAGCATAAAGCCCGCACGCCCCGACAGCGGCGCGATCTGGAGCGAGGATTTCAGCGGCGCGCGCTGGCCCGATCCCACGTCGATGTCATTGACGAACAAAGGCGTGTTGCTCTCGCGCGCACGCTCAAAGGCTTCTTCCAGCGGATCGTCGACGGCGATCATGTCCCACACCGGGCTGCCCTTCACATGTTTGGCAGAGGCGTTGAGAAAGCCTTCGGCGGCGGGGTTCATCGCGTCGATCCTGTTGTCGGGCGCGATCACGAAACTGGGGATCGGCAAAGAGGCCCAGATCTGGCGGTCCATGCTCATGCGGCCACCAATGCGCGGTCGGCGGTCATCGCCTCGCGCAGCAGTTTGACGGTCTGGCCCGGTGTCGCCCCGGTCAGCACTGCGCGGCGCAGTTCCGCCGGGGTGCCCGCGGTATCCATGTACCAGCCAAGATGTTTGCGGGCGACACGCGCGCCAAGTTCAACGCCGTAAAAGCCAAGCATCGCTTCGTAATGTTCCTCAACCATGTCGGCAAAGCCCTTGCCCTGCGGCACCCGGGGTTCCGGGGTGCCGTAAAGCGCATGGGAAACCTGTGCCAGCAGCCAGGGCCGCCCCTGCGCCCCACGCCCGACCATCACCCCATCCGCGCCGGAATGGTCCAGCGCCGTGCGCGCGGCACGCGGGCTGGTGATGTCGCCATTGGCAATCACCGGGATCTCCACCGCGTCCTTCACCCGGCGGATCGCGCGCCAGTTGGCCCGCCCCTTGTAGAACTGGCAGCGGGTGCGGCCATGGATGGTGATCATGCAGATGCCTGCCGCCTCGGCGCGGCGCGCGATGTCCGCCGCATTCAGCATCTCGTCGTCCCAGCCCAGCCGGGTCTTGAGCGTGACCGGCACGTCCACCGCCGCCACCACCGCCTCGATCAGGCGCAGGGCGTGATCCGGGGTCTTCATCAAAGCGGAGCCAGAGGCGCCCTGGGTCACCTTCTTGGCCGGGCAGCCCATGTTGATGTCGATGATCCGCGCGCCCTGCCCCGCGATCATCCGCGCGGCCTCTGCCATCGGCGCGGCCTCGCGGCCCGCGATCTGCACGGCGGTGCCCTCGACGCCAAGACCCAGCTCGGCCTTTTCGCGGGTGCCAGGGCGGCGGCTCAGCAATTCCTGGCTCGCAACCATCTCGGACACCACCAGCCCCGCGCCAAAGCGCGCCACCAGCGTCCGGTAGGGCAGATCGGTGATTCCGGCCATCGGGGCGAGGAACACCGGAGGAAAGAGGTCATTTGGCAGGCGTGTCGCGGTCACATGCTTAATCCTTGTGCGCTTGGGTCAGGTCTATCGTCACCCCCCTGATACCTCAATGAATTATCGCCCCCCCATACCACAGTACAGCCCGAAATGCCTAATATTTAGGCAGCGCACCTGGACGATTGCGCCTTCAGGCTACATTGCCTAGACAGGTTTCATGCACGATCAGAGCCCTTCATGACCATTTGCGCCCTTATCGTGGCGGCCGGGCGCGGCACCCGCGCAGGGGGCGATCTGCCCAAGCAATGGCAGCGGGTCGCGGGGCGCAGTGTGCTGGCCCATACCATCGCCGCATTCCGGGCGCATCCTGCCGTCGATACCATTGCGCTGGTGCTGCATCCCGATGACCTGGACAAGGCCGCACCGTTCCGGGAGGCGGGCATCGCGGTGGCCGCAGGCGGGTCGGACCGGGCCGCATCGGTACGCGCGGGGCTTGCGCTCCTGCCCGACAGCGGCAAGGTCCTGATCCATGATGCGGCGCGCTGCTGCGTCCCGCAACAGGTCATCACAGAGGTGATCGCGGCGCTGGAGCATCACGCCGCCGCCGCCCCCGGCCTGCCGGTCACAGATGCGCTGTGGCAGGGCAGCGCGCAGCGTGTCACCGGCACTCAGGACCGCGAAGGGCTTTTTGCCGCCCAGACGCCGCAGGGCTTTGACTTGCCCGTGATCCGCGCCGCCCATGCGGCATATGACGGCCCGGCGGCGGATGACGTGGCGGTGGCACGGGCGGCAGGCATTGTGGTTGCCATCACCCCCGGCGACGCCGATAACATCAAGATCACGACGCCCGGCGATTTCGCCCGCGCCGCGCGGATACTGGAGGGCCGGATGGACATCAGAACAGGCAACGGATTTGACGTTCATGCCTTTGGCCCCGGCGATCATGTGACGCTCTGCGGCCTGCGCATCCCGCATGATCAGGGCCTTGTGGGCCATTCGGATGCGGATGTGGGGATGCATACGGTGACCGATGCGATCTATGGCGCGCTGGCCATGGGCGACATCGGCCAGCATTTCCCGCCCTCGGATCCGCAGTGGAAAGGCGCCGCCAGCGAGGTTTTCCTGCGCCATGCCGCCGGGCTTGCCGCGCAGGCCGGATTCGCGATCACCCATGTGGATTGCACCCTGATCTGCGAACAGCCCAAGATCGGCCCCCATGCCCCGGAAATGCGCCGCGTCATGGCGGGGCTGCTGGGGCTGGAGGTTGAGCGTGTTTCGGTCAAGGCCACCACCTCGGAGCGGCTGGGTTTCACCGGACGCGGCGAGGGGATCGCCTGTATGGCCACGGCAACATTGGTGAAATCATGAATATCGCAAAGATGATCGGAACCGTTTTTGGCGTCGGCTACATCCGCCCCGCCCCCGGCACATGGGGCTCGCTTGTGGCGCTGCCCTGGGGCTGGCTACTGCATGTTCTCGGCGGTTTTCCCCTGCTGGTGCTGGCGGTTGTCGCGGGTTTCGCCAAGGGCTGGTGGGCCACGGCGAAGATGACGGCAGGCAGCGATGATCACGACCCTTCCGAAATCGTCGTGGATGAGGTCGTGGGCCAGTGGATTGCCCTTTTGCCCCTGTCCTATGCCGCCTGGACACGCGGGTTGGACATGCTGGTGATGTGGCCCGGCTGGATCGCCGCATTTCTCCTCTTCCGTCTCTTCGACATCTGGAAACCCTGGCTGGTCGGCAGGGCCGATGCGCGCGGCGATGCGCTGGGGGTGATGCTGGACGATGTGATCGCGGGCATTTTTGCAGCCCTGGGCGTGATGGTCCTGGCCGGTCTCTATCACGGGGTTCTGACATGAGCATTGCAGCGCAGATTATTGAACTGGCGCAGAAAAAAGGCGTCCTTGTCTCCTGCGCCGAAAGCTGCACCGGCGGGCTGGTCGCCGCCGCGCTGACCGAAGTGCCCGGATCCTCGGTGATGTTCGACTGCGGCTTCGTCACCTATACCAATGCCGCCAAGATGAAGATGCTGGGCGTGCGCCCCAGCAGCCTGCAGATGTTCGGCGCGGTCTCAGAAGAGGTCGCACGCGAAATGGCAACAGGCGCGCTGGCGCATTCCGGGGCCCAGGTGGCCGTCTCCATCACCGGGATCGCAGGCCCCGGCGGGTCCGAGCACAAGCCCGAGGGCCGCGTCTGTTTCGGCCTCGCGGCAGGCGATCAGCTCTGGGCCACTACCCAGGAATTCGGCGCCATGGGCCGCAGCCGGGTGCGCACCGCTGCCCGCGACCACGCCCTGACGCTGCTGGTGCAGGGACTTTTCAGCCTGCCCTGATACCGGGCAAAACACCCCGGCAGTCGCCCAAATTATCGGCATTTTCAAAAAAGATGCCAAAATAGGCATGTTGAGTCTTTTCCGGGCGTTCCGCTTGCCCAAGGTGCGGCAACCCTGACGCTGACCCGGAGACACCCTATGAATGCCGCTGATTCCGCCTGGATCATGACCGCAACCGCGCTGGTCCTTTTCATGACCCTACCGGGGCTTGCCCTGTTCTATGGCGGGCTGGTGCGCGCGCGCAACGTGCTCAGCGTCTTCATGCATTGTTATGCCATCGCCTGCCTGATGTCGGTGCTGTGGTTCCTGCTGGGTTATAGTATCGCCTTTGGCCCCGGCACCGGCGGCATCTGGGGCGGGCTGGGCAAGGCCGGGCTGAGCGGGATCACCATCGACAGCCTCAGCGGCACCCTGCCCGAAATCCTGTTCTTTGCCTTTCAGATGACATTCGCCATCATCACACCCGCCCTGATCGTCGGCGCCTATGTGGAGCGGATCAATTTCGCCTTCCTGCTGCTGTTCTCGGGCCTGTGGATGCTGCTGTGCTATGCGCCGGTGGTGCATTGGATCTGGGGCGGCGGGATGCTGGCCGATGGCGGCATCTTTGGCGAGACGGGGGTGCGCGATTTCGCGGGCGGCATCGTTGTCCATGAAACCGCCGGGATCGCGGCGCTGATCCTGGCGATCATGCTGGGCGCGCGCCGCGACCACAGCAAACCGCCGCACAACCCGGGGATGGTGATGATCGGGGCCGCGATGCTCTGGGTCGGCTGGTTCGGCTTCAACGGCGGCTCGCAGCTGGCCGCCGACGGGGGCGCGGCCATGGCGATCACCGTGACCCATATCTCCGCCGCCACCGCCTCGCTCACCTGGGCGCTCTGGGAACGGATCAAGTTCGGCAAGGCTTCGCTGGTGGGTCTGGTGACCGGCACCATTGCCGGCCTCGCCTCGATCACCCCGGCATCGGGTTTCGTGGGGCCCTGGGCCGCGCTGCTGATCGGCGCCATTGCCGGCGTGCTGTGTCAGGAGGCGGTCACGCTGGTGCGCAACAAGCTGAAGGTCGATGACACGCTGGATGTCTTTGCGGTCCACGGCGTCGGCGGGATCTTCGGCACGGTGATGATCGCGGCACTGGGTGCAGGCACCTGGGCCGCACAGCTGGGATCGCTGGCCATCGTCGGCATCTTCACCACGGTCGTGACACTGGTCATCGCCTATGCCTGCCGCGCCATCGTGCCGATGCGGGTGGATGCGGAAGCGGAATCAAACGGGCTGGACCTGTCCAGCCACGGGGAGCGGGCCTACGACCTGACCAGCTGATCCATGAGGGCGTCAAGGTCATCGCCCTGCGCCGCCAGCCACAGCGCCTCGGCGTGGTCCTCGCCCAGCAGGGCCACCGCCTTGTCCTGCAGTTTCGCCGCGCGGACCTCCAGCGGCATCGGCGCCGACAGGTCATGCTTCAGCCGCCGCATCGCGCCGCCGGTGAAAGAGACGGCGATTTCGGACTGGGTTTCTGACAGGCGCGCTTCTTCGCTGACGCGGATTTTGTCGCGCAACGCGACAATCTCCGGGTCTTTGGTGATCTCATCGGTGAAATTGGCAATGCCGCCGGTGTCATGGCCCAGCAGCGCCATGGCACAGGTCTGGGCATAGCTGAACTTGGCCGCCAGCCCCGTGGTCGGTGCGTCGATGTTGCACACGCTCATCCAGCGCGGATGGGTGCGGATATGGATGCTCTCCACCGCCTCAAGATCCAGATCGGCACCGCGCAGCGCTTCAAGCATCGCATGCAGCCCGTGGCAGCAGGCGTGAAACTTGTGGCTGATTTCCGTGATCCGCCAGCTGCCCCTCGGCGCGCTGACCTCTGCCGCCTCGCCGTGATGGGTGGGGCCAAATCCCAGCGGTCCCGCCAGACCATCCTCTGCCGCCGTCATCCCGGCCTGCGCCCAAAGCGTCGCCTCCACCCCGGTGCGGGCGGCCAGACCGGCATTGAGCGGCTTTGCCATGGTGCCGAACTGCGATTTCAGCCCCGAGGCCATGCTGGCGCAAAGGCCAAGCGCCGCCCGCAACTGGCGTTTGTCCAGCTCCAGCAGCCGCGCGCAGCCCATGACCGCGCCGAAGGCCCCCGCCGTGGCGGTCTGATGATAGCCCACCTGATAATGGCTGCGCCCCAGCCAGAGCCCCACGAGAATCGAGGCTTCAACCCCCAGCGTCGCGGCATCGACCACCTCGTCCAGCGGCGCGCGCAGTTCCTGGGCCAGTGCCAGAACCGCGGGCAGCACCGCAACCGAAGGATGGCCGATATGGGCGAAATGCGTGTCATCGTAATCCAGCGCATGGGACAGTGTGCCGTTGACCAGCGCGGCCAGGGGTGCCGTGGCCGTGCCCCCGCCAAAGATCTGCGCCTGCCCGGTGCCCATCGCACGTTGCGCGGCGGCGAAATCGTCGAATTCACCGGCCTGCGCCCCGGCAATGCCGCAGGCGGCCCAATCGAACAGCGACAGGCGCATCATCACGGCGGCCTCGGCCGGAACCTCTGCCTTGCGGAAACGGATCAGCTGGTCGGTGATGGTGCTCATGCACCCGATCCGTAAAGCGCCTCTGCCCGTTTTTCAAAGGCTTTCACCACGCGCAGCATGGCCTCGTTGAAGACAACGCCGATGATGCCCTGCAAGATCCGGTTGCGGAATTCGAAATCGACGTGGAAATGCACCTTGCAGCCCTGTGGCGCATCCTCGAACCGCCAGTTCGACAGCATGTATTTGAACGGGCCGTCCAGATATTCGGTGTCGATCTTCATCTGATCGGGCCAGAGCGTCACGCGGCTGGTGAATCGCTCGCGGAACACCTTGAAGCTGATCACCAGATCGGCATCCATCACGCGATGGTCGCCGATCTGTTCATCGCTGCGGATGCGCGCGGCCGCCGTCCAGGGCAGGAATTCGGGGTACTTGCCCACATCCGCCACCAGATCGTACATCTGTTGCGCGGTATAGGGCAGTTCTTTGGTCTCTGAATGGGTCGGCATTGCGTTCCGGGTCTGCTCGGGTTAGCCCTATGTCTCCGGTAAACGCCATGAAATCAAGGGCCAATGGTCATGACAGATCGTCGCTATGTGATTGATGAAATGATCTCGGCCAAGGCGATTGCCGCCCGGATCGAAGCGCTGTGCCGCGCGATCCATGATGAATTCGACGGCACCGACAAGCTGATCGTGGTGGGGCTGCTGCGCGGCTCCTTCGTGTTCATCGCCGATCTGGTGCGCGAGCTGGACCTGCCGATCGAGGTCGATTTCCTTGAGGCCTCCAGCTATGGCGACGGCACGGAAAGCAGCCGCGAGGTGCGCATTCTCAAGGACCTGCGCGGCGCCATCGAAGGCCGCGACGTGCTGGTGGTCGAGGATATCGTGGACACCGGCCATACCCTGCACCATGTCACCAACCTGCTGAAATCGCGCGAACCTGCGCGGTTGAAAACCATCGCTCTGCTGGACAAGCCCAGCCGCCGCGAGGTGGACATGAAGGCGGATTGGACCGGCTTCGAGATTCCGGATGAATTTGTCGTGGGCTATGGCATCGATTATGCTCAGCGCAACCGCAACCTGCCCTTCATCGGAAAGGTCCGTTTCACATGAACCCGATCTGGCTCTTGCGCATGGCGAAATGGGCGCATCACCCGCCCTCGGTCAAACGGGTGATACTGGTCTTTGCGGTCATTGCGCTGGCGCTGCTCATCGCCGGGATCCAATGGATGGGATGGTGGCCCGACTGGGCCACGACAGAACGTGTGCCGCGCCGGTTCTGACCCGCGCTACGGGATGTTTCCGCCGATCACGAAAATGTTTTTGGCAGCTTCCATGGTCCGTGGCATGCTGCGGCAAGAACCTGTTAAATTTCACTTTTGCCATTCAGACACGGAGATCAACCCATGCAGAAGAACTTCACCACCCGGACCGTCACCGCGATTGTCTGCGGTGTGATCGCAACGGCGGGCTTTGCCGCCAGCCACGGGGGCGGCGAAAACAAGAGCGTCGAGGCGCGCCATGCGATGATGCAGATGATCGCCTATCACACCGGCATCTTGGGCGGGATCGCCAAGGGCGAAATGGACTATGATTCCGCCATGGTCGACGCCGCAGCCATGAACATCGCCTCTCTGGCCGCGATGGACCGGGCAACGCTGTGGATCGAGGGCACCGAACAGGGTGCCGCCGCCGATTCCCGCGCCAAACCCGAAATCTGGAGCGATCCGGAAGGTTTCGGTGCCGCCTTTGAAAAGCTGGAAACAGCCGCCAGCGCGCTGGTCGGCGCATCGGATGCGGCAGCCGTGGGCGCCGGGATGGGCGATCTTGGCGGCGCCTGCAAGGCCTGCCACGAAACCTATCGCGGCCCCGAAAACTGATCACCGGACCTGAATGTTGCGCCGTTTTCTGATTGCGATCTGCCTGCTGGCGGTGATTGGCCTTGGGGTGTTCTGGGTGCTGACGCGCCCTGCCCCGCTTGATGCCGATTTTGCCGGCGGGCATGTGGCGGATGCGGAAAACGGCGCGCGCATCTTTCACGCGGGCGGCTGTGCCTCCTGTCATGCCGCACCCGGAAGTGACGACAAGCTGACCCTCGCGGGCGGCGAAGGGTTCGCCAGCGATTTCGGCACCTTCCACGCCCCCAACATCTCGCCCGGGCCGGAAGGCATCGGCGGATGGGATCTGCCCGGCTTTGCCCGCGCGGTCACCCGGGGGGTCTCGCCCGACGGGCGGCACTATTACCCCGCCTTCCCCTATACGACCTATATCCACATGGAAGACACCGATGTGGCGGATCTGTTTGCCTATATGCAGACCCTGCCGGTGTCGGACACACCCAGCAAACCGCATGAGGTGGGTTTCCCCTTCAACATCCGGCGCGGCCTGGGCCTGTGGAAAGTGCTCTATCTGGATGAGAGTTTCGTGATGACCGGCGAGATGTCGGAGCAGGTGACACAGGGGCGCTACCTGGTCGAGGCTCTGGGCCATTGCGCCGAATGCCACACGCCGCGCGGGCCTTTCGGCGGGTTGCAGCGCGATGCCTGGCTGACCGGCGCGCCCAACCCCTCCGGCAAGGGGCGTATCCCCAATATCACACCCGCCGGTCTGGACTGGTCGGCCGATGACATCGCCTATTACCTGGAAAGCGGTCTGACCCCGGATTTCGACAGCGTCGGCGGAACCATGGCATCGGTGGTGGACAACATGTCGCAACTGCCCGAAGGCGACCGGGCGGCGATAGCGGCCTATCTCAAGGCGCTGCCCTGACGCGGCCGTCCCGAGCGGGGTGAGTGCGGGATGGATATTTCTTGCCAAAAAGAAAGGGGGACAAGCTGTAGTGCCGCCTGAGCCGTTTCTGGCCTTGTTGTTTTTCACATCGGATTGTGGCCAGTTTCTGAACAGCATCAGCAGGAGGCGGTCATGAAGATTCTGATCGTGGGAGCCGGTCCCACCGGCCTGACAGCAGCCGTGGAACTGGCGCGCCGGGGCGTCATGCCGCGCATCATCGACAAAAGGTCCGGCCCCTCGAACCTGAGCCGGGCCGTCGGCATCCAGCAGCGCACGATGGATATTCTGACCCCCTCCGGCGCGGCGGAGGAGATCCGCAAGGAAGCGGTCTGTTTTGACGGCGTCGCCTTTCACTCAGGCCCCCGCAGGATCGCGAAACTTGCCCTGAACTTCGATGACAAATCCCGGCTCTACGGACTTCCGCAGGACCGGACGGAGCATTTCCTGGCCCGCGCCTTTGCCCGGTATGGCGGCAAGGTCGAATATGACACGCCGTTCGAGGGGCTGACCCAGGATGAAACATGCGCACGCGTGCAGATGGGCGGGACAGAATCACCCTTCGACCATGTGATCGGTGCCGACGGGGCCCACAGCGCCGTGCGCGCGGCGCTGGGGCTGGAATTTCCCGGCTTCGACCTGCCGGGCCAATGGTCCATCGCCGACGTGGAAAGCCCGGACTGGCGTGATCCGCAGTGCTTCCAGGGCTTCCTGCTGCCCCATGGCGACATCTGCATCGTCGCCCCGCTGGAGGCTGCGCGCTTCCGGGTGATCGCAAGCCGGCCCGACGCGCTTGCCGCCTTGCCGGTGCCGATGAACGTGACCAACATCCGCCGCAGCGGCGCTTTCACCATCTCGGTGCGGCAGGTGACGGATTATGCGGTGGGCCGGGTCTGTCTCGCCGGGGATGCCGCACATTGCCATTCCCCGGCAGGCGGGCGCGGCATGAACCTCGGCATCGCGGATGCGGCCGACCTTGCCGGGCGGCTGGTTGACGGGGGCCTTGCCGGCTATCACGACGCGCGCCATGCGGAAGGGGCACATGTGCTGGCCTTCAGCGAGACCGTGCGCAAGGCGGTGCAGTCAAAAAGCCCGCTGCGCCGGATGGTCATGCCCTGGGTGATGAAACTGGTCGCCGCGGTCCCGCCGTTCCAGCGGGCGGCGGTGCATTATTTCGTCAGCGGCTGAAACGCTTCCGGTTTTCGTTGAAATCAGGCCAGCCCCAGCTTGCGGTTGCGCGCTTCGCGCAGGCGGGTGAAATCATCGCCCGCGTGATAGGACGACCGGGTCAGCGGCGTGGCGGAAACCATCAGGAACCCCTTGCCATAGGCCGCCTTTTCATAGGCTGCAAATTCGTCCGGATGCACAAAACGGTCGACGCGGTGGTGTTTCGGCGTCGGCTGCAGATACTGGCCGATGGTCAGGAAATCGATGTCCGCGGCGCGCATGTCCTCCATCACCTGAATGACAGATTGCCGATCCTCGCCCAGCCCCACCATGATGCCCGATTTGGTGAACATCGAGGGGTCCAGCTCCTTCACCCGCTGCAACAGGCGCAGGGAGTGGAAGTAACGCGCGCCGGGGCGGACCTCCGGATAAAGGCCCGGCACGGTTTCGAGGTTGTGGTTGAACACATCGGGACGCGCCTCAACCACCACTTCCAGCACCTTGGGATCGGCGCGGATGAAATCCGGTGTCAGAATCTCGATGGTGGTCCCGGGGCTGCGCTTGCGGATGGCGCGGATGGTCTGGGCAAAATGCTCCGCCCCGCCGTCCGCCACATCGTCGCGGTCGACAGAGGTGATGACCACATGGTTCAGCCCCAGCTTGGCCACCGCATCGGCCACCCGCCCCGGCTCGAACACATCCAGCGCCTCGGGCGGCTTGCCGGTGGCGATGTTGCAGAAGGTGCAGGCGCGGGTGCAGACCTCGCCCATGATCATCATGGTGGCGTGGCCCTGGCTCCAGCATTCGCCGACATTGGGGCAGCCCGCCTCTTCGCAGACCGTGGTCAGCTTGTTGTCGCGCATGATCTTCGCGGTTTCGGCATATCCCTTGCCGCCGGGGGCCTTGACCCTGATCCAGTCCGGTTTCTTGGGCTGGGCATTGTCGGGCTTGCGCGCCTTTTCAGGGTGGCGCTGTTCGGGGATTTTCAGATCGCGCATGGGGACCTCACATTGCTTGCGATCTATGTAACACAACTTTGCGCCAACAAAAGCCCATGCCGCGCAATGCTGCCTTGCACCCGTGCGATGCTATCCGATCATCGGACCACCCGGGCCGATGGTTTCGTCATAATGCCGCTTCAGGCGCATCAGCGCGATGCGCAACACGATCTTGCCGGACCGCGCCGACCAGCCCAGACGTTTTTCCGTGGTCTCCAGCCCTTCGAGATAGCAACAGCACCGCAGCGCCACATCCGACAGGCCCGGCCCGAGATAGCGCAACGCCGCCGTCACCCGTGCCTGCGCGGCCCCGGCACTGTCCGGTATCGCGCGCGTCCCGCAAGTGCCGCCTTGCGTGCCCGCGGTCAGGAAACCCTGCCAGTTCTGGGTCACCCGCGTGCCCATCTGCGCCAGTTCGAAATCCTCGCGCAGACGTTCGCCTGCATGGACCAGCGCATCGCTCAGGAAGGGCTTTCCGCTCTTGTCCTTGCGCCGCGACAAGGCGATCAGCGGGCTTTCGGCCAGTGAATAACGCATTTTCTGGCGGTGGCTGCATGCGGCCTCACCGCTGTCGTCCCGCCAGCCCGCGTCAGCGCCGTCAAATCCGGTCTGGGCTTCGGCAAAGCCCTGGGTGCCACGCGGCATCCCCCCCTCTGCCCCGATCATCCCCCCCAGCGCGCTGCGGCCCGCGGTGGTGATGTGATAGCGGATGATGCGCCCGGAATTGGAGGGGGCGATCCAGTCCTTCAACGCCATGGCCTGTGCCACCGCGGCATCCACCACAGCGGTCCGGGTGCTGCCCCCCGATGCGGTATCGCGCACCACCACGGCCTTTTCCATGTCTGCCGCGATGGCCAGCACCGCGCCGGTTTCGCACAGCCTGGGCAGGATGCGCATCGCCTCCTGTGTCAGCGCGGCTTCGTCGGGGACGGATTTGAGGGCGGGCTGGGCCATTGGCAGTTCCTCCTTTAAGGCGTTTTTCCCGGCACCGGTCCGTCGGCGTTCCGCGCCCAGGCGTTGCAATGCGGCATCCACCAGCGGATCGTCCCGACGGGTCTCGATCCGGCGGATCTGGCGCATGATTGTGGAAGCGTGACATCCCGCACTTCGGGCGAGTTCCCGCATCGGTCGTCCCTGCTCCGTATGGGCCAGATAATGAATAGCGCCTTCCGGCACCCAGTCCGGCAGGCTTAACGGTTGATGAGCACTCTTAGCTGACAAAACGCGTACCACTCTATTTTACATTGTTGTTTCCGTAGGTTGACGAGTTATCCACAGGTGGACAAATCGCAACCTATGGGTGCACTGGTTACCTGATCGTTAAAACTTTTTCGGTTTCTCAATCATTGTTTCGAAAGTCTAAACACTGGTGAAGGCGCCGCACGACCCTCTCCGGGAGGGCGCAACACCCGCGTGAGTTGTGGCAAAACGGAGGCAGCGATTCCGCCATCCCGACCAGAAAAGGACCACTGCCATGCAAGATATCTTTTCCATGCTGAGCGCCCTGCACCGCCCGCAACTGATGATGCGCGCCGCGCGCATCGGGGCGGAAAACTACCGCCGCTCCAGCCATCTGCCCCGGCTGCTGGGCTATGGCGTGCTGCCCCGCCACAGCGCAGCCCTGCTGCGCCTGATGGAGATCGAGGCCGTGCTGGAGGATGAACGCAAGCGCGCGGATGCAGGCTACAGCCTGATCCGGCACATCGACGTGCTGATTGCCATGGTGGGTGAGGCGCGGGTGCTGCGCGCGGTCAATGCAGCGCCCCGCAGCGTGATGTGACGGGTAAATGGGCCGCCACCGGGGCGGCGGCCGGGTCATCCATGCTGCCAGACCGGAACAACCGGCCCGGCTGCAGCCTTACATGAAGCTGTCGGGCGCTTCGGACTTCTTGCGCGCCACATAGGCATCCAGCGCTTCGCGGATCGCCGGGTCCAGCGCCGGCTGCTGGTAATCCGCCAGCATCTTCTCCACCCGGATCGTGGCCAGCTGCGTGGTGTCGCGCGCGCCTTCGTCTTCCCATGTCTCGAAGGGCTTGTAATCCAGCAGATCGGATTTCCAGAAGGCCGATTTGAAGTTGGCCTGCGTATGCGCACAGCCCAGGTAATGCCCGCCGGGGCCAACCTCGCGGATCGCATCCATCGCCTGGCCGTTCTCGTCCATGGAGATGCCCTTGGCAAAATGATGCAGAATGCCCAGCTGATCCGCATCCATCACGAACTTCTCGAAGGAGGCCACAAGCCCCCCCTCCAGCCAGCCGCAGGAGTGCAACATGAAGTTCACGCCGGACAGCAGGCCCATGTTCAGGCTGTTCGCCGTCTCATAGGCGGCCTGCGCGTCAGGCAGTTTCGACCCGCAGAAGGACCCCGCAGAGCGGTACGGCAGGTTCAGCCGCCGGGCAAGCTGCCCCGCGCCATAGGTGATATGCGCAGCCTCCGGCGTGCCGAAGGTGGGCGCGCCCGAGTTCATGTCGATCGAGGTCACGAAGGCCCCCATGACAATCGGCGCACCGGCACGGCACAGCTGGCTGTAGGCGACACCGGCCAGGGTTTCCGCCAGCACCTGCGTCAGGGTCCCGGCCACGGTTGTCGGCGCCATCGCACCGCCCACGATGAAGGGCGAGATGATGCAGGCCTGGTTGTTCTCGGCATAGACCTTGAGCGCGCCCATCATCACATCGTCGAAGGTCATCGGCGAGTTGATGTTGATCAGCGAGGTCATCACCGTGTTCTGCTGAACGAAATCCTCACCAAAGAGCAGCCCGCACATATCCACCGAATCCTGCGCGCGGCTGGGTTCGGTCACCGATCCCATGAAGGGCTTGTCGCTCAGCGTCATATGGGCATGCAGCATGTCCAGGTGCCGCTTGTTGACGGGAATATCCGTCGGCTCGCAGACCGTGCCGCCCGAATGGTGCAGCCACTTGGACATATAGGCCAGTTTCACGAACTTGTTGAAATCCGCCATGGTGGCATAGCGCCGTCCGCCGGCCGCATCGCGCACGAAGGGCGGGCCATAGACCGGTGCCAGCACCAGATTGCGGCCACCGACCTCGACATTGCGCTCGGGGTTGCGGGCATGCTGGGTAAAGCTGGACGGTGCCGTGGCACAGAGCTTGCGAGCCAGACCTTTGGGGATATGCACCCGTTCGCCGCGCACATCCGCACCCGCATCGCGCCACATCTGCAAGGCTTCGGGATTTTCGGGGAAATTCACACCCACTTCTTCGAGGATGATATCCGCGTTGCGCTCGATGATCTGCAGCGCTTCCTCGTTCAACACTTCGAAGTTTGGAATGTTGCGTTCGATAAAGCGCGCGGTTTCGAAAGAGACCGCCGTGCGCTCCGCCCGGCGCGCTGCACCGCCGCCACCCCGTGTCCGTCCGCGCCGTGCTGATTCCGCCATGATATGACCCTTACTCAGAAATTTCCTTCTCCTAACGTATCCCCCCGCCCCAATTCGCGCGATTTCCGCCGCCGGGGGGAGAAAAACGACATCCTCCCGACGCCCCCATGCTGTTTTTGACCAAAATAATCCAAAGCGCCGGGGCCGCGCCCCAGTCCGACACTTGCCACGCCGCGAAACCCTGCCTAATCAATGGCCATGACAGAACTCATCTCCCCCGCCGCCCACGACCGCCTGCTGATCATAGATTTCGGCAGCCAGGTCACCCAGTTGATCGCCCGCCGCCTGCGCGAGCTCAGCGTTTTCTGCGAAATTCACCCGTTCAACACGGTGGACGACGCCTTTCTGAAGGAATTCGCCCCCAAGGCGGTGATCCTGTCGGGCGGCCCCTCCTCCGTCTTTGCCGAAGGCGCGCCGATGCCGCCGCAATCGGTCTTTGATCTGGGCGTGCCGATCCTGGGGATCTGCTATGGCCAGCAGGTGATGATGCATTGCCTCGGCGGTCAGGTCGAACGCGGCCACGGCACCGCCGAATTCGGCCGCGCCTTTGTCAAACCCACCGGCCAGGCGCTCGACCTGCTGGAAGGCTGGTTCGCCACCGACCGCGAGCAGGTCTGGATGAGCCATGGCGACCACGTGAGCAAGATCGCACCGGGGTTCGAGGTCTATGGCACCTCGCCCAACGCGCCCTTTGCCATCACCGGCGACCCGTCGCGTCATTTCTACGCCGTGCAGTTCCATCCGGAGGTGCATCACACCCCCAACGGCGCCAGGCTTTACGAGAATTTCGTGCGGCTTGCGGGCTTCAAAGGCGACTGGACCATGCGGGCCTACCGCGAGGAAGCGGTGGCAGCGATCCGCGAACAGGTCGGCGACAAGAAGGTGATCTGCGCCCTCTCCGGCGGGGTCGATTCCTCGGTCGCGGCGGCGCTGATCCACGAGGCGGTGGGCGACCAGCTCACCTGCGTCTTTGTCGACCACGGGTTGCTGCGCAAGAACGAGGCCGAAGAGGTCGTGGGCATGTTCCGCGACCACATGAACCTGCATGTCATCCACGCCGACGAGGTGGACCTGTTCCTGGGCGAGCTGGACGGTGTCAGCGACCCCGAAACCAAGCGCAAGATCATCGGCAGGCTGTTCATCGACGTCTTCCAGAAATACGCCAACCAGATCGAGGGGGCAGAGTTCCTCGCACAGGGTACGCTTTACCCCGATGTGATTGAATCCGTGTCCTTTTCCGGCGGTCCCTCTGTCACGATCAAGAGCCACCACAATGTCGGCGGCCTGCCCGAGAAGATGGGCCTGAAACTGGTCGAACCGCTGCGCGAATTGTTCAAGGACGAGGTCCGCGCGCTGGGAACCGAACTGGGCCTGCCCGCGCATTTCATCGGCCGTCACCCCTTCCCCGGACCGGGTCTCGCGATCCGCTGCCCCGGCGAGATCACCCGCCAGAAACTCGACATCCTGCGCGAGGCGGATGCCGTCTATATCGACCAGATCCGCAAGCACGGGCTTTATGACGAGATCTGGCAGGCCTTTGTCGCAATCCTGCCGGTGCGCACCGTGGGCGTGATGGGCGACGGGCGCACCTATGATTTCGCCTGCGCCCTGCGCGCGGTGACCTCCGTCGACGGGATGACGGCGGATTACTATCCGTTCAGCCACGAATTCCTGGGCGAAACCGCCACCCGCATCATCAACGAGGTGCCGGGCATCAACCGGGTCACCTATGACATCACCTCGAAACCTCCGGGCACGATCGAGTGGGAGTGATCAGTCAATGCCCCCCGCCCGCCCGTGACCGATAACCCCGTCATCCCCCCGATCAACCAGACGCTCAAGGCAGCGTTCTGGATGATCGGTGCCATCACCTCTTTCACGGCGATGGCCATGGCCGGGCGCAAGCTGGGGGCCGATTACGACACTTTCGAGATCATGCTCTACCGCTCGGCCTTCGGTTTTGTCGTCGTGGCCGGCCTGGCCTGTGCCCTTGGCACCTGGCGCGAGATCAACACCGATGCCCTGGGGCTGCAAACCCTGCGCAACCTGGTGCATTTCACCGGCCAGAACCTCTGGTTCTTTGCGGTGACGGTGATCCCGCTGGCGCAGGTCTTTGCCTTTGAATTCACCACGCCGCTCTGGGTGATCGTGCTCTCCCCCTTCCTGCTGGGCGAGCGGCTGACCAGGGTCCGCTCCTTCTCGGCGCTGATGGGGTTCATCGGCATCCTGATCGTGGCGCGCCCCACTGTTGCGGGGATGAACGCAGGGGTGCTGGCCGCCGCCGGCTGTGCCGTCTTTTTCGCGCTGACCTTCATCACCACCAAGAAACTGACCGCCCGGCAAAGCATCACCGCGATCATGTTCTACCTGACATTGCTGCAGCTGATCTTCGGGCTGATCACTGCAGGCTTTGACGGCGATATCGCCCTGCCCACATTGTCCAGCGCCCCGTTGCTGGCGCTGGTCGGGGTCTGCGGGCTGCTGGCGCATTTCTGCATCGCCAATGCCCTCCGGCTGGCCCCGGCGGCGGTGGTGTCACCCATCGACTTTGCCCGTCTGCCGGTGATCGCCATCCTTGCCATGCTGGTCTATGGCGAAACCGTGGACCTCTGGGTGTTTGTCGGTGCCATCATCATCTTTGCCGGGAATTACCTGAACATCTGGGTCGAGACCCGGCAGAAAACCGCATGATCCGGGTCGCGGTGCGCAGCCCGGCCAATTAGGTCACCCCCATGAGCCCGCAAAAATCAATCACCCCCCGCGCCTGGACCGAAATGCTGCTGCTGGCAGCGATCTGGGGCGCGTCCTTTGTCTCCATCCGGATGGCCCTTGATGAAATCGGGCCGCTCTGGGCCGTGGCCCACCGGGTTGGCTGGGCGGCGGTGGCACTCTGGGCGGCGGTGCTGGTCATGGGCCTGAGGGTGCCCCGCGATCCGCGCATCTGGGGTGCCTTTCTGGTCATGGGGTTGCTGAACAATGTGATTCCCTTCGGGCTGATGGCCTGGGGCCAGTTGCACATCGAAAGCGGCCTGACCTCGATCCTCAATGCCGCCACCGCGATCTTTGGCGTGATCGCGGCGGCAATCTTCTTTGCGGATGAGCGGATCACCCTGCGCAAGGCTATCGGCGTCCTGCTGGGTTTTGCCGGCGTGGCCACTGCCATCGGGCTGGAGAACCTGGCCCAGTTCGACCTGCGGTCGCTGGCGCAGCTGGCGGTGATCGGGGGCACGGTGTCTTATGCGCTTGCCTCCGTCTGGGCGCGCAGGACATTGTCGGGCCAGCCGCCACAGGTTGCCGCGGCGGGGATGGTCACCGGCGCGACCCTGATCATGCTGCCCGCGGCCTGGATCCTCGAAGGGCCAATCGACCTCTCGCTTGCCCCCCGCACCTGGGCCGCCATCGGCTATTACGCCCTGCTGGGCACAGCGCTGGCCTATCTGCTCTATTACCGTGTCCTGGGCATGGCGGGCAGCGGCAACCTGATGCTGGTCACGCTGCTGATCCCGCCCTTTGCGATTCTGCTGGGGGCGCTGGTGCTGGGTGAAACGCTGCGCCCGGCGGCCTATGCAGGATTTGCACTGCTGGCGGCGGGGCTGCTGATCCTGAACGGCCGCATCTGGCGTCCGCGCCGCCGCTCCGCTAGACAGGGGGCGACATCAACCTGACGGACCTGCCCCATGCTATACCCCACTGCCCAGGACTGGCGCGCCGCGCCGCGCCGCAAAGTGCTTGTCTTTGGCATGTCGGGACTGGGGAAAACCCATCTGAGCGGGCTGCTACGGGCCTCTGGCGGCTGGTTCCACTATTCTATCGACTACCGCATCGGCACCCGCTACCTGGGTGAGGCGATTGTCGACAACGCCAAGTCCGAAGCGATGAAAGTGCCCTTCCTGCGCGATCTGCTGATGACCGACAGCATCTATATCGCCTCCAACATCACCTTCGAGAACCTCAGCCCGGTTGCCACCTGGCTGGGCAAGCCCGGATCGCCGGACAAGGGCGGCCTGCCAATGGCGGAATATGCCACCCGGCAGGAAGCCTTCCGCCTGGCCGAGATCGCTGCGCTGAACGACACGCCGCATTTCGCCCGGCGCGCCAAGGCGCTTTATGGCTATGACCATTTCATCTGCGACACCGGCGGGTCGATCTGCGAATGGGTGGACCCGGAAAACCCGGAGGACCCGCTGCTGAAAACCCTGGCGGAGGAATGCCTGCTGGTCTGGATCAAGGGGGATGAGGCCCACACCCAGGAGCTGATCCGCCGCTTTGACCGCGCGCCGAAACCGATGGCCTATCAGCCCGCTTTCCTTGAACGGGTATGGAAGGATTATCTGAGCGAAAACAAGGTGTCAGAGGATGAAGTTGATCCTGATGCCTTTGTCCGATGGACCTATGCGCAGGCCCTGTCGCACCGCCAGCCACGCTATGCCGCCATGGCGAAATGGGGCGTCACCATCACCCCCGACCAGATCGGCGCGCTGAAAAGCGAAGCGGATTTCGTGGAGCTGATCGGACTAGTCAGCGCCCAAAACACCCCTGCACCGCGCTGTTGATGCTCTCACCTGCACCGGACAGCGAAAACTGGACCAGCGACGCACCATTCAGCGCCTCGACCCGCAGCCATGATCCCTCCTGCACCCCCTGCATAAAGGCATCGCCCGGCGGGATGTTCACGCTCAGGTCGCCCCGGCTGCGGTCCAGCGGCACCAGATAGGCGACATCACCGATCACAAAACGGTATTGGCCCGCCGCCATCGGCAGAGCTGTCAGCGCAAAGAAACTGGCCTGCGGTGTGCAGAAATAATAGAAGCCATAGCCCTGCTCGGCATCCGCACCGGCAAAACGGTGCACCCCGTCGCTGGCCAGCCCGGCGCGCCATGCGGGCGCTGCAACTGACTGGCGCGGCGCCGCAGGCTCACCTGAACAAAGCGACACAACACATTGATTGTATTCAGCACTTGCCGGACCGGAGGAATCGGCAAGACAGCGCCAGACGCAGCGCTGAACATCCATGGGATCCTCCTCCTGCGCGGCAACGGCAAGCGGCGTGAACAGGCAGATCAGCAAGAGTGTCAGACGCATGGAAACCTCGGCACTTGGCGCAACAGAATGTCATGATGCGCGCGCGCGCGGAAAATGCAATGTCACATCAGCGGGTGCAGCCACCCCGCCCCCTTGGCAGCGCAGCCTGCCCGGTCTATCTAAGCCCTTCACTACACGGATCGCCAAGCCCATGCCCATCAAAATTCCCGCCACCCTGCCCGCCTATGACGTGCTGAGCCGCGAGGGCGTGATGCTGCTGGATGACGAATTGGCCGACCATCAGGACATTCGCCCGCTGAAGATCGCGCTGCTGAACCTGATGCCCAAGAAGATCCAGACAGAGAACCAGTTTGCCCGGCTGATCGGGGCCACGCCCCTGCAGATCGAATTCAGCCTGCTGCGCATGTCGGACCACCGCACGCGCAACACCGCCGCTGCGCATATGGAAAGCTTCTATCGCCCGGTGAGCGAGGTCTGGGACGAAAAATTCGACGGGCTGATCATCACCGGCGCCCCCATCGAACACATGGATTTCACCGACGTCACCTATTGGGACGAGCTGAAACGCGTGATGGACTGGACCCAGACCAACATTCATTCCACCTTCGGCGTCTGCTGGGGCGGGATGGCGATGATCAACCATTTCCACGGGGTCAGGAAACACATCCTTGAGGAAAAGGCCTTTGGCTGTTTCCGGCACCGCAACCTCGCCCCCGCCTCGCCCTATCTGCGCGGGTTTTCGGACGATTGCGTCGTGCCTGTCTCGCGCTGGACAGAGATGCGCCAGGACGAGGTTGATGCCCATCCCCAGCTGACCACCCTGCTGGCCAGCGACGAGGTCGGCCCCTGCCTGATCGAAGATCCGGGGCACCGCGCGCTCTATGTCTTCAACCACTTCGAATACGACAGCGATACGCTGAAACAGGAATACGACCGCGACGTGGCCTCCGGCACGCCGATCAACGTGCCCTGCAATTACTACCCCGATGACGATCCCACCCGCGCGCCGATGAACCGCTGGCGCAGCCATGCGCATCTGCTTTACGGCAACTGGATCAACGAGATCTATCAAAGCTGCCCCTATGATATTTCGCTGATCGGCACCTGAGCTGATGCGAACCGGCGTGTTTCTTGCCCTTGTCCTGCTGGCGGTGCTGATCGGTGTCGTCCAATGGCGCGCAGCCGCCCGTGAAGCCGCGGCAGAGGCCGCCACGCCGCCCGTCGGGCAGATCCTGAACATCGACGGCGTGCCGGTGCATGCGCTGGTGATGGGCGAAGGCCCCGATCTGGTGCTGATCCACGGGGCCAGCGGCAATCTGCGCGACTTTACCACGGGCTTTGCGGAGCAGCTGGCCGATCGCTACCGCGTGATCCTCTTTGACCGCCCCGGCATGGGCTGGACCGGCCGCCTGCCCGGATCGGGCGGTGCCTGGAACACCAGCGAAGAGACGCCGCAGGCCCAGGCCGCCTTGCTGCAGAAAGCGGCCGATGCGCTGGAGGTGCGCAACCCCATCGTGCTGGGCCATTCCTTTGGCGGGATCGTGGCCATCGCCTGGGGCCTGTCGCGCCCCGATGACACCGCCGCGCTGGTGCTGGCCGGTGCCGTGTCGGAACCCTGGCCCGGCGGGCTGGGCTGGACCTATACGGTCAACGGTTCGCTGCCGGGCGGTGCGCTCTTTGTGCCGATGGTCACCGCCTTTGTCCCGAAATCCTATGTGGAGGCCAGCATCAACGCCATCTTTGCCCCGCAAGAGGCCCCGGCGGGCTATGGCGATCATCTGGGCACCGGGCTGACCCTGCGCCGCACATCGCTGCGCGCCAATGCCCAGCAGGTCAATGCGCTGCGCCCGCATGTGGTTGAAATGCAAAAGCAATACGCCAGGCTGACCATGCCGGTCGAGGCGGTGCACGGCGATGCCGATACCATCGTGCCCGCGCATATCCACGCCGAGGTGCTGATGGGCGACGTGCCCCGTGGCACCTTGAAGATCCTGCCGGGTCAGGGCCACATGCTGCAGCATACCGCGCCCGGCGAACTTGTTGCCGCCATTGACCGGGCCGCAGCCCATGCGGGTTTGCGTTAATCCCCTTAACATCCCATATTGAAACCAAAGACCCTTTCAGGAGGCCCCATGGACCTGCCCTTTGACGGCGCGATCAGCGCCTTTTACGAGAATGAAGCGCCCGACCAGATCCGCAACGCGATCCGCCGGGCCGACAAGGGAGACGTGATCTCCGCCTCCTACCCCCATTCGGAGCGGCTGGCGCGCAAGGTCTATGAGCACGCCTTCGAAAAGCTGCAGATCGAACTGGTCAAGCTGCAATCCTGGGTCCGCAACAGCGGCACCCGGATCGTGATGGTCTTTGAGGGCCGCGATGCCGCCGGAAAAGGTGGCACAATCAACCGGATGCGCACCAATCTTAATCCACGTGCCGCCCGCGTCGTCGCCCTGTCCAAACCGACAGAGACGGAACAGGGCGAATGGTATTTCCAGCGCTATCTGCGCCATCTGCCCACTGCGGGAGAAATGGTTTTCTATGACCGTTCCTGGTACAACCGGGGCGTGGTCGAACCTGTCTTCGGGTTCTGCACCCCGGATCAGAACAGGCATTTCTTCAACCAGGTGCCGGATTTCGAAAAGATGCTGGTCGATGACGGCATCCATCTGTTCAAGTTATGGCTGAACGTGGGCCGCGCCGAACAGCTGCGCCGCATGCTGGCGCGCGAAAGCGATCCCCTGAAGCAATGGAAGCTCAGCAGCATCGACGTTCAGGGGCTGGCCAAATGGGATGCCTATTCCGAGGCGATCAAGGACACGCTGACGCGCAGCCATACTGACCATGCGCCCTGGACCATCATCCGCTCTGACGACAAGCGCCGCGCGCGGCTGAACGCCATGCGGGTGCTCTGCCATGCCTTTGATTACCCTCAGAAAGACGCACGCGCCATCGGTGCGATCGACCCGCTGATCTGCGGCGGTCCGGACCTCTGGGATGCCTAAGCGCGGCTATCACCACGGCAATCTCCGGCAGGCGCTGATTGACGCCGCACTTGAGCTGATCGAGGCGCGCGGCCCCACCGGCTTTACCCTGTCGGAGGCGGCCAAACAGGCAGGGGTGACCCCGGCGGCGGTCTATCGCCACTTCGATGGCCGCGAGGACCTGATCGCCGAAGCCGCCCGGCAGGGCTACGAGATTTTTGCCGATCTGATGGATTTTGCCTATCAATCCGGCCAGCCCTCCGCGCTCAGGGCGTTCGAGGCGACGGGCCGCGCCTATCTGGCCTTTGCCCGCAAATACCCCGGCCATTACATCGCGATGTTCGAAAGCGGCATTTCGGTGAACCGCACCCCGGAACTGGCCGCCGTGGCGGGGCGCGCCAATGCGGTGCTGGAACGCGCCGCCACCGACCTCAGCCAGCATATCCCCGAGGACAGACGCCCGCCCGCCTCCATGTTCTCGGCCCATATCTGGGCGATGAGCCATGGGGTGGTGGAACTTTTCGCCCGCAACTCCCCCGGCCGCGCCTCGCCCTTTCCGGCGGACGACCTGCTGGAAACCGGCATCGGCATCTACCTGCGGGGTCTGGGGCTGGTGCGCCCGGATGAATAGATTTACCCGTTTCCTGCCCGTCAACTGGCAGTTCTTTCTGCACGAATGGGGCGCGCTGCTGGGGATCGGCGGCGGCGTGGCGGTGCTGGGCATTGCAATTCTGATCTATCAGGCATCGCTCGGCCCGCATGAAAGCGGCGGTTTTTACCGTGCCGAGGTCGTGTCGACCTTCGATGTTTCCCACGACTTGCTGTACAGCGTGCGCGCAACGGTCCGCCTGCCCACGGGCGCGCTCGCTAACGTCCGAGCGCGCAGTATCAAACAGGCCCAGTGGCTGATCGACACCGCTTGTGTGGAGGAACGCAGACGGCGCAACGGGAGCCGTTTTCACCGTCTCGTCGCGCCTGTGAAGTGTGGTCAATAAAGGCGCATCAGGCCACCAAGGCGTCTAGCTCCGCCATCACCTCTGCCGCAATCTCAAAGGACCTCAGCCGCGCCGCATGGTCGTGGATCTGCCCGGTCAGGATCAGCTCGTCCGGCTGATGGCGCGCGATCAACCCGGCCAGCTGCGCGCGCACCGTCTCGCGGCTGCCGACGGCCGTCACCCGCAACGCCTGATCCACGCCGCGCCGCACCGCGGCACCGATTTCGGCGTCGATATCCGCCACCGGGCGCGGCAGCTTGCCGCGCTGGCCGGTGCGCATCCGGGCAAAGGCCTGCTGCATCGAGGTCCGCAGGTACGCCCCTTGCGCATCGGTCTCGGCGGCAAAGACATTCACCGCCAGCATGAACTGCGGCTTGTCCAGCTGCGCCGAGGGCTGGAACTGTTGCCGGTAGACCGCCACCGCCTGCTCCAGCGCATCGGGGGCAAAATGCGAGGCAAAGGCGTAAGGCAGCCCGAAATGCGCCGCCACCTGCGCGCCGTAGAGCGAAGATCCCAGGATCCACAGCGGCACATGGGTGCCCTCGCCCGGCAGGGCGCGCACCGTCGCATGGGGCACAGGCGCGCCAAGATACCCCTGCAATTCGGCCACATCGCCCACGAAATCGTCGCTGCCCACCCGGCGCAGCGCCTGATAGACCGCCTGATCGCCCCCCGGCGCGCGCCCCAGGCCCAGGTCGATCCTGTCACCATAAAGCGTGGCCAGCGTGCCGAATTGTTCCGCAATCGCCAGCGGCGCATGGTTGGGCAGCATGATGCCCCCGGCCCCCACCCGCATGCTGCGGGTCACGCCGGCCACATGACCGATCAGCACCGATGTCGCGGCAGAGGCGATGCCGGGCATGTTGTGATGCTCCGCCATCCAGTAGCGGTGATATCCCAGCGCCTCGGCCCGCTGCGCCAGTTCGGTGGTATTGCGCATCGCCTGCGCAGCATCGCTGCCTTCGGGGACAGGTGCCAGATCGAGAAGGGAATATTTCACGGCAATCTCCTTGTTGCTTCCCAAGATAAACAGCCGCAGCCCGGGTAAAACCCTGCCGCATTCTTTTTGGCAAAAAATATTCCCGGTGGGGGTCCGGGGGAGGCAGCGCCTCCCCCGGCGGTCGGCGCGCGCCAGCGCGTCGAAATCACTTGGAAAATAACCTCAGGAAACGAAAAGGCCGCACCAGATGGCGCGGCCTTTCCCGAAAATATGAACAGCAGCTTAACGCTTGGAGAACTGGAAGCTCTTACGCGCCTTGGCCTTACCGTATTTCTTCCGCTCGACAACGCGGCTGTCACGGGTCAGGAAACCTGCCGCTTTCAGCGCGCCGCGCAGGGAGGGGTCATAAAGCTGCAGCGCCTTGGAGACACCGTGCTTGACCGCACCGGCCTGACCGGACAGACCGCCACCCTTGACGGTGGCGACCACGTCGAACTGGCCTTCGGTATTGGTGATGCCGAAAGGCTGCGCCAGGATCATCTGCAGCACGGGGCGCGCAAAATATTCATTCTGCGGCTTGCCGTTGACGGTGACCTTGCCGGAACCGGGCTTGATCCAGACGCGGGCAACCGCATCTTTCCGCTTGCCGGTGGCATAGGCACGGCCCAATTCGTCACGCACGGGCTCACGCGGGGTCAGCTCAACTTCCGGTGCTGCGGCGATGCCTGCAACTTCGGCCAGATCTTCGAGTGTGTTGATTTCGTCAGCCATGCTCATGCGCTCCGGGTGTTTTTCTTGTTCATGGACTTCACGTCCAGAACGTCGGGGTTTTGCGCCTCGTGTGGGTGCTCGCCACCTGCATAGACGCGCAGGTTGGTCATGATCTGGCGGCTCAGGCGGTTGCCGGGCAGCATGCGCTTGACGGCCTGGGTCACGACCCGCTCGGGGTGCGCGCCTTCGAGGATCTGCGCCTTGGTGCGGCTCTTGATCCCGCCGGGGTGGCCGGTGTGCCAGTAGAAGTGCTCTTCACGCTTCTTGCCGGTCATCTGGATCTTCTCGGCATTGATGACGATGACATTGTCACCGCAATCCATGTGAGGGGTGAAGGACGGCTTGTGCTTGCCGCGCAGCCGCATGGCAACGATCGACGCAAGACGGCCCAGCACGACGCCTTCGGCGTCAATGATGATCCACTTCTTGTCGATGTCTGCCGGTGTTGCAGAGAAAGTTTTCATCGGAAATTCCCGTTTGGTGGTGAAAGCAGGGGCAAAGCACCCTGCCTGGTAACTGATGGGCGGGTTATAAACATCCCCCGCGCCCGGTCAAGCGACACTTTGTCTGATTTATCAAGCAAAAACAGGTGCTTGAAATTAAGGTATTATTTTACCCCATCCCGCACCGGGTTCCGCACCCGGTTTGCGGCACAAGGTTCCCGTCGGCCCCTCTCCCGTGCTAAAGCTGCTCCTGTCGCGTCACAACAGGCTCTTCGATGTTTTCGCCCCCCGGCCCCCTTCTTGCCACCCTTGCCTTGCTGGTGCTGTCCACCGCCATCGGCATCCGCCCCGTGGTCAAGCTGATCCAGGTCTACGAGGCGCGCCACGAATTGCGCCCCGGTTCCGCCGGGCGCATCCGGTCGCTTGCGGGCTGGGCGGTGATTGCCTTCTGGCTGATGGCGACATGGTTTTTCGCCACCATCATCGGCGACTGGCATGTGACGGGCGATCTGGCGGGGGCGATAGACCGGTCCTGGCTGCGGCTGCGCATCCTGCTGGAAATCGCCGCCGCCCTGGGGGACAACGACTGATGCCGGGTGACAGCACCGAGCGGGTTGAAGCAGATCAGGCCGCGCTGTCCTGCGCCGCCTGTGGCGGGCATTGCATCTTTTCCCCGCTGAAAGGCCAGCTGGAATGCACCAGCTGCGGCACCGCCCATGACGTCGAGCCCCCCGAAGACGCCGATGCGGCGCGGGAATTCGCCTATGACCCCGAGGCGTCGGAAAACGACCCGCCCGAACTGACCCGCGAGCGCATCTATCAGTGCCGCAACTGCGGCGGTGCCGTCCTCTTTGTGGGGGCGGCCCTGTCCGAACATTGCCCCTATTGCAATGGCCCGGTTGTGCTGGGCACCGGGGATGCCGGCTATCGGACCAAGGCGCTGATCCCGTTTCGGGCCGATCACGGCTTTGCCCGCCGCCAGATGCGGGCCTGGGTCGGCAAAAGACTGGCCGCGCCAGGCAGCCTGCCCGCGCTGCTGGAAGACGCACGGCTGGCCGGGCTTTATGCGCCCTTCTGGACTTTCGACAGTCACGAGGCCCTGCGGTACTGGGCCAAATACACCACCGGCACCGGTGACAAACGCCGCACCCACAAGACCTCCGGGGCGCTGCAGATCGCCTTTGACGACCTGCTGATGCCCGCCTCGCCCCATGTCACGCCGCTGATCCGCGACGGCATTCTGCATGATTTCGATCCCGGATCGCTCCGGCCTTTTCATGCGGGCTATCTGGCGGGATTTGCAGCCGAGCGCCATCACCAGAGCGTCGCACAGGGGCTTGCCGCCAATGCCCCCGACAAGAAACTGCTGATCCGAAACCGGATCAGGCATCACATCAACAAATCCGGCGTTCACGACATCCGTTATCAGACCGATACCACCGGCATCCATTACCGCCGCATCCTGCTGCCGGTCTGGATCGCGCATTACAGCTATGACGGCAAACCCATGAAGGTGGTCGTCTCGGGCATCGACGGGCGCACCTTTGGCGAACGCCCCTTTTCGAAATGGAAACTGGCCGCCTATGCCGCGGGCCTGTCGGCCATGGCAATTGCGCTGGGTCTGGCCTGGGGTGCCGGCGGGCTGCTCTGACGCCGGTCGATTTCATCACCTGGGCGATTGAAAACCCCGGCCCGCTGCCCTATATCTGGAGTGTTCTTCGGAACTATGGACATAAACGCGCTCGTAATAAGCGGATCGGACCCGGGGGCGGTACCCGGCGACTCCACCAACATCCTTCATTTGGGGATCATGGGGTCGAAACAGGATCGACGAACGTCTAAAGGGGTTTTGCTTTGTCTCGGCTGACTGCCACCGTTATCGGCGTAAAAAGTACAATTGCAAATGACAATAGTGCTCCAGTAGCAATGGCCGCGTAAGCGACCGGAGAGACTGAAATCTAAGTCCTTGGGTTTAGCGACTTAAGGCGGGGTTCGCAGGCACCTGGCAACAGAAGCCTGCACTTTCCCCTACCTCGATGGCCGGAATGCGATGCGGATCAGCACCAGGGCGGTCTGCCCTTTTTGTCAGATGCACTGCCTATGACCCGGTGATCCGGGCCGAATCCGCTGCCCCGGAAACGCGCGGCGCCCCCCCAATCGCCCCGCCCGGATGCCAGGCCGTCCCGTCCCTGAAAGGCAGAACTTTCTTGCGAAAACGGCGATCCCGGCGCGGTATCGGCATGTCGCCGCACTGGCATCAAAGGTTTTTTTGCCACCCGACGGGCGGGACATTTTGACCCTATCCAGATTCCTGTCTTGCCCTGATGCGGTCATTTTCAGATGATGTGATCGGGTCACACTATGCCATAATTTCCCCGTTAGATTGAAATATCAGTGGCTTGGTCACGGTTTTTCCCAATTCTGGGCAAATGTTTGTGTAGGTGGTTCGGATAAAAAGACAGAACGATACAGGACAGAAAGTTAGGCCGAGATATGACCCGCTACACGGGAAATCGCCCCACACCCCAGCGTTCCCTGTATCTGTGGGTGCCGCGTATCATGCTGATTGCGGCCGTCTGCGGCATCATTGTTGCCTTTGGCAAGAAGATCGAGAACCTGTCTTACCAGACCTATCTGCAAAGCCTCCGGCTGAATGCCACGATCGAACTGTCCACCATCCGCGAACAATTCGAATCCGAAATGGTGGACCGCGTCCTGAGGATCACCCAGCTTGCCTCCGCCCTGTCGGAAAACCCCGACATGAACCAGACCGAATACAACATCAAGGCGGTCGATTTCCTGTTGCAAAGCAATGATGTGATCAACATTGCCGCAGCGCCCGACCTGGTTGTCAGCATGGTCTTTCCCAAGACCGGCAACGAAGCGGTGCTGGGGCTGGATTATCGCGCGAACCCGGCGCAATATCCGAAAGTGGCCGAAGCGATGCGCACCGGACGCGGCCAGATCGACGGGCCCGTCGATCTGGTGCAGGGCGGGCGCGGCCTGATCCTCCGACAGCCGGTCTTTACCAAGCGCAACGGCCAGACGGAGCCCTGGGGGCTGCTTTCCGTGGTGCTGGATTACGATTCATTCGTCGACAACATCAGCAGATCGAACCTCTCGGAACGCTATGACATCGTGCTGCGCGAAAGGCGGATTGACGATGCCCCGACGGCCCAGGTGCTGCTGGGCGACATTGACGCGCTCAGCCAGGATCCGGTGGTGATGACCCTCAACATTCCGCTGGGCATCTGGGAACTGGCAGCCACCCCGGCAGATGGCTGGCCACAGCGCCGCCCGCAATTCTATTGGCATTGGGCCTTGCGTCTTGCCTTTACCTCGCTGGTTGCCTTCGGCCTGATGTATGTCCTGCGGCTGGCCGATAACCGGCGGAACGCGGAAAGCCGGCTGCAGAACGGCATCGAGGCGCTGCACCATGGCTTCGTGATGTTCGATCCCGAAGGCAGGCTGATCGCGATGAACCAGAAATACGCCGAAATGCACGGCCCCTCCTCTGTCGTGAAGATCGGTGTGAAATACGAAGATATCGTCAAGTCCAGCCTGGCCAAAGGGGTCATCCGCGGCGCCGTCGGCCGCGAGGAGGAATGGCTGGAGGGCTGGCGCAACCGCCCGCTGGACGGCTCTTCGGATCCCGAACAGGTCCTGCCCGACGGGCGCATCATGCAGACTTCCGACCGCCTGATGGAGGATGGCAGCGTGGTGGGCCTGCGCATCGACGTGACCGACCTGAAACGTGCCCAGCAGGCGGCAGAGGCCGCCAACAAGGCCAAGACCGATTTCATGGGCGTGTTGAGCCATGAATTGCGCACGCCGCTGACCGTGATCCTGGGCCATGCCCGCCTCGCCCGCCATGTGGACCGCCTGCCCCCTGCGGTGGCCCTGCATGAAGCGCTCAAGGCCCATCCCGAAATCGCCGAGGAGATCGAGCCGCATCTGAAATCGCTCACCGGGCAGATCGTCAACATGATGACCCGGCTGGAACGTTCGGGCGAACACCTGCTGTCGCTGATCAGCGAGATCCTGGATTTTGCCAAGCTCGAATCCGGCAGCCAGGCCATTCAGCCGACCCAGAACGACATCAACGAGATCGTTGGACCGGTCGAAGATCAGATGCGCCCGATGATCGAGGACAAGGGCCTGGAATTCGACGTCTCCGTCGAACCCGGCGATATCTATGCCGATGCCAACCGGGTCCGCCAGGTGCTGATCAACCTTGTCGGCAACGCGACAAAATTCACCCAGACAGGCAGCATCAAGCTGCATGTGGTCATGGATGACAACCTGGTGGAATTCAGCGTCGCGGATACCGGCATCGGCATTCCCGAAGATCAGGTCAGCCGGGTCTTCGAGGCGTTCCACCAGGTTGATGCCTCTTCGACCCGTCAGTTCGGCGGCACCGGCCTTGGCCTCGCCATTTCACGCGATATCGCCGAAATGCATGGCGGCACGCTGACCGCCAGCAGCGTCCCCGGTCAGGGCAGCACCTTTGTCCTGCGCCTGCCCCGGGAACCCGAGGAATCCGAAGAATCCACCGAAACGCCCGAAGAACGGCAGAATATGGTTGCCTAAAGCGTTTCGGGATAAACTTGAAACATCCCACATCAGTTTTCGCGTAGGGCCGAAGGAAGAGGCAGCGAACAAGTGATTCAGGTTTATTCCGAAGCGCTCTAGGTCGTGTCGCAGGTCGTGCTGCATCTTTGACTCGGCGCTGCGGGTTATCTGACTCCCTGCAATGGGCCGCATCATGCATTCGTGACCCAATCGTCAAGCGCAACCGTCCCAGACCGGTGCTTTGACGCGGTTTGGGTCAAGGACCGGAGTGCGGGACAATATTGCCGTTCGCAACAAAACACCAAGCCGCGCATTGACGGGCCGTGGTGCGGCGATCCGACCTCAGTGACTGGCACTTTATGGCGGCCAAGCACATCCTACATAACGATGTAGCATTATAGCAGCCAAATCGCCGTGCCAGGGGACGGCCCGGCGATGCGCGGCGGCCTGCGGCCTTGATTCCGCGCTTGGGAAAGCTGAAAGGCCTCCTTTCTGCCATTCGTTGCGATCTGCGGACAGGTCCGGTTTTCCATTATTGGGTCAAATGATGACGTAAACGCCAAAGTCAGCTGACGTTCGACACTTGCCTGACGCCCCCGCGCCTCACCATCCGACCTTGACAGAAGCGCGCCGGGGTGCTGTCTGGGGGCATGGGGTTCTCCGCGAACGCCCCGTGAGGCGCCAGCCAAAGTTCGCATGTATCCCACTTGAGAGGACGCATGCCATGGCTGCCCCGAATGAAATAACCGTACCGCAACTGCTGCGCCTGATCGGCACGCCGGACTGTCCGGTCATCGTCGATATTTCCATTGACCCGGATTTTGCCGAGGATCCGTTTCTGATCCCCGGCTCCTTCCGCCACCCCCATACCGACATTGCAGGCCTCAAGGCGCGTCTGAAAGGGCGGGCCTGCGTGATCACCTGCCAGCGCGGCATCAAGCTGAGCCAGGGGCTGGTCGCCCGCCTGCGCGCCGACGGGCTGGCGGCGGAATATCTGTCGGGCGGGATGTATGGCTGGCGGGACCATCCCGACACCCTGCGCATCCCCGCAACCGCCCTGCCCGCACCGGTGGACGGGGCCACCCTCTGGGTGACGCGCCACCGGCCCAAGATCGACCGGATCGCCTGCCCCTGGCTGATCCGCCGTTTCGTGGACCCGGACGCGCGGTTCCTTTTTGTCTCGCCCGCCGAGGTGATGGGCGTGGCCGCGCGCTATGATGCGGTGCCTTTCGATGTGCTGGACGTCCGTTTCTCGCATGAGGGCCCCCTGTGCACCTTCGACAAGATGCTGTCCGAATTTGCCCTTTCCTCCGACGCGCTTGACCGGCTGGCACAGGTCGTGCGCGCGGCCGATACCGATACCCACGACCAATCCCCCCAGGCGGCGGGGCTGCTGGCGCTCTCGGTCGGGCTGTCGCGCCAGTACCGCGATGACCAGATGATGCTTGAGGCGGGCATGGCGCTTTATGACGCGCTCTACCGCTGGGCCCGCGACGGACAGGACGAAGGCCATGACTGGCCTGCGGACCGCGCGTCATGAGCGCGCCCGGCTGGCCGGAAATGACCCGTGTCTTTGGCCGCATCGGGTTGCTGTCCTTTGGCGGACCGGCGGCGCAGATCGCGGTGATGCACCGCGAGCTGGTCGAACACCGCCCCTGGCTGGGCGAGGAGGCGTTTCTGCGGGCCCTGTCGTTGTGCATGCTGCTGCCGGGGCCGGAGGCGATGCAGCTGGCCACCTATGCGGGCTGGCGGCTGCGCGGCGTGGCGGGAGGGCTGCTGGCGGGGCTTCTGTTTGTCGTGCCGGGCGCGCTGGTCATTGCGGTGCTGGCACTGGGCTATGCCTGGTACGGGCAGTTGCCGCTGGTGCAGGCCGGATTCCTGGGGATCAAGGCGGCGGTGATCGTCGTGGTCTTCCAGGCGCTGCGCAAGGTGGCGGGCAAGGCCCTGCACGGCGCAGAAGGCTGGGTGCTGGCGGTGCTGTCCTTCCTGGCGCTCTTTGTGCTGGGCCTGCCCTTTCCGCTGATCATTCTCTGTGCCGGGCTCTGGGGGATGATGCGCGGCCAGACCACCGGGGCGGAGCCGGATGATCTGCCCGCCCGCCCGGCCCGGACCTGGCGCACCCTGCTGGTCTGGTCCGCGCTCTGGGCCGCGCCGCTGCTGGCGCTCTGGGCATTGGATCAGGATTTCCTGCTGCAGCTTGGTCTGTTCTTTTCCAGGCTGGCGGTTGTCACCTTTGGCGGCGCCTATGCGGTGCTGGCCTATATGACCCAGACCGTGGTTCAGGATTACGGCTGGATCAGCACCGACCAGATGATCGACGCGCTGGGGCTGGCGGAAACCACGCCGGGGCCGCTGATCCTGGTGACGGAATTCGTGGCCCTGCTGGCGGGATTCGCACAGTCAGGTGTCAGCGGCGCATTGGCGGCAGGTTTGCTGGCGCTCTGGGTCACCTTCACCCCCTGCTTCTTGTGGATCTTCCTTGCCGGTCCCTACCTGGAGCGGATTTCTGCGCAGCCCCGGCTTGCCGGAGCTTTGCGCGCGATCACCGCCGCCGTTGTCGGCGTGATCGCCAATCTCTCCGTCTGGTTTGCGCTGCATGTGATCTTCGACCGGGTCGAAGGCGCGTTTTTCCTCGCCATTCCGGCCCCGGATCCGGGCAGTTTCAACATCCTGGCCTGCCTCCTTGTCATCGCCGGCATGGTCCTGATGCTGGGCTTCCGGCGGGGTTTTGTGCTGACAATGGCGGCACTGACAACCGCCGCCTTGCTGATGGCTCTGGTTTGACGCTGTACCCCCTTTTCCTTGCCGGGGAATGGGCTATGCTGAGGCGGCCCAAGGGCACAACCGGAGTGAACGATGAGCCGAAAGATCGACTATGGCAACCTGATGCACGAGGCCATGCGGGGCTTGATCCGCAAGGTCCTGCTGGATGTCGCGGAACGCGGTCTGCCGGGGAATCATCACTTTTTCATCACCTTCGACACCTCGCACCCGGATGCGGAACTGGCCGACTGGCTGTCTGACCGCTATCCCGGCGAAATGACCGTGGTGATGCAGCATTGGTACGACAAGCTGGACGTCGGCGAAGAAGGCTTTGCCGTGACGCTGAATTTCGGGGACGCGCCGGAGCCGCTTTACATCCCCTATGATGCGATCCGCACCTTCGTCGATCCCTCGGTCGAATTCGGCCTGCGCTTCGAACAGCAGGACAGCGGCAGCGCCGCGGACAAGACCGTCGAGCGCGGCGATCTGCCCCAGCAGACCGAAGACGAGCTGGAGGTGCCGGAGGAAGACCACAAGGACGCCGAAATCGTCTCGCTCGATTCGTTTCGCAAATAGAGACCGATAGATCCCTTCCGGCAGCCTGTTAGCGCCACCTGCCGATTGCGCAGGGCGCGGCGGGCCGCTACACCCATGCGCAACCGACAAAGACATCAGGAGCCCGACATGGCCGATACCCGCACCGAAACCGACAGCTTTGGCCCGCTCGAAGTTCCCGCCGACAAATACTGGGGAGCGCAGACCCAGCGCTCGATCATGAACTTCCCAATCGGCTGGGAACGCCAGCCGGTTGCGATCATCCGGGCGCTGGGGGTGATCAAGAAAGCCTGCGCCGAGGTGAACCTTGGCTTTGGCGATCTGGACGCGGCACTGGCCCCGGCGATCAAACAGGCGGCACAGGAGGTGATCGACGGCAAGTTCGACGATAACTTCCCGCTGGTGGTCTGGCAGACCGGCTCCGGCACCCAGTCGAACATGAACGCGAACGAGGTCATCTCCAACCGCGCGATCGAGATCATGGGCGGGCAGATGGCCTCGAAAAGCCCGGTACACCCCAATGATCACTGCAACATGGGGCAGTCATCGAACGACACATTCCCCACGGCGATGCATGTGGCCATCGGCATGGTGGCGCGCGACACGCTGCTGCCGGGCCTGCGCAAGCTGCAGGCGGCGCTTGCGGCCAAATCCGAGGAATTCAAGGACATCATCAAGATCGGCCGCACCCATACCCAGGATGCGACACCGCTGACCCTGGGCCAGGAATTCGGCGGCTACGCGCATCAGATGGCCAAGGGCATCGCGCGGGTCGAGGCCTGCCTGCCCGACATCTATGAGCTGGCGCAGGGCGGCACCGCCGTCGGCACCGGTCTGAACACCCGCAAGGGCTTTGCCGAAAAGGTCGCGGCCGAGATTGCCAATATCACCGGCCTGCCCTTTGTCACCGCCCCCAACAAGTTCGAGGCACTGGCCGCCCATGACGCGATGGTCATGTTCTCCGGCGCGCTCAAGACCGTGGCGGCCTCCATGTTCAAGATCGCCAATGACATGCGCCTGCTGGGCTCTGGCCCGCGGTCGGGTCTGGGCGAGTTGATCCTGCCGGAAAACGAGCCGGGATCGTCGATCATGCCGGGCAAGGTGAACCCGACCCAGGCCGAGGCGCTGACCATGGTCTGCGCCCATGTGATGGGCAATGATGCCGCCGTGGGCTTTGCAGGCTCGCAGGGCCATTTCGAGCTGAACGTCTACAACCCGATGATGAGCTACAACGTGCTGCAGTCCATGCAGCTGCTGGGCGATGCGGCGGGCAGTTTCACCGACAACATGGTGGTGGGCACCAAGGCCAACGAGGCGCGCATCGACAAGCTGATGAAGGAAAGCCTGATGCTGGTGACCGCACTGGCCCCCACCATCGGCTATGACAACGCGACCAAGGTCGCCAAGACCGCCCACAAGAACGGCACGACCCTCAAGGAAGAGGCAATTGCGCTGGGTTTCGTGGATGCGGAAACCTTCGACCGCGTGGTGCGGCCGGAACAGATGATTGGACCCAAATGAGCGCCCCCATCAACCTCAACAAGGTGAAGAAAGAACGCAACCGCGCGTCCCGCAAGGCCCGCGCGGATGAAAACGCGGTGCAGTTCGGACAGACCAAGGCGCAGAAAGAAGCGCTGAAGGCCCGCGCCGAGCAGATCGCGCGCAATCTGGAGAGCCACAAACGCGAGACATGAGCGGGCGGCCTGTCAAACATTCGGTGACCCTGCAGGGGCACCGGACCTCCATCTCGCTGGAGGATGCCTTCTGGGACGAGTTCCGCGCCATTGCGGCGTCCCAGGGCCAGCCGATCAACGCGCTGGTGGCGCAGATCGACGCGGAACGTGACGTGGACACCGGCCTTGCCTCGGCCATCCGGCTGTTTGTGCTGCGCCGGTTAAAGGATCGTTTACCTTGATTGCGCTAGGCTCGCGCCATGTCTTTGCCGATGGAAATGTCACCGCAGCATTGGGTCACCCATGTCTTCAGCTCGAAAGCGGCCCGCGAGGGTGGCGTGGTGCGCCGCAAGATCAGGGACATCGAGCGTTACGTGGGGCTGGATGCCTTTCTGGAGGAACTTGACCGCAGGGGATTCTCGGCGGTGGAGAATGCGGGGCAACTGGTGATCTTCTGCAATCAGGAACCAGTGCGGATCGCCTCCGGACCCATTCTTTCAAGGAAATCCGTGCCGAACCTGTGAAGGCATCGGGCTTGCAAACTCCGCTGGGCTTGTATCGTTTTCTTTGAAGAAAACGGCCCGGACTTTTTGAAAAGTCCGCATCCACCCGGTCCGAACCGAAGTGCCTCACCTCACTGCCCATGTCCCAACCAGAGGCACCAAATCCCGTTTTCTTTGAAGAAAACGGCCCGGACTTTTTGATAAGTCCGCATCCACCCGGTCCGAACCGAAGTGCCTCACCTCACTGCCCCTGCCCCGACCAGAGGCACCAAATCCCGTTTTCTTTGAAGAAAACGGCCCGGACTTTTTGAAAAGTCCGCATCCACCGGTCCGAACCGAAGAGGCTCACCTCACTGCCCCTGCCCCGACCAGAGGCACCAAATCCCGTTTTCTTTGAAGAAAACGAACCGGACTTTTTGAAAAGTCCGCATCCACCCGGTCCGCACCGAAGTGACTCACCTCATAGCCCCTGCATCGGCCAGAGGCACCAGAACCCGTTTTCTTTGAAGAAAACGGACCGGACTTTTTGAAAAGTCCGCATCCACCGGTCCGAACCGAAGAGGCTCACCTCACAGCACCTGCTCCGACCAGAGGCACCAGAACCCGTTTTCTTTGAAGAAAACGAACCGGACTTTTTGAAAAGTCCGCATCCACCGGTCCGAACCGAAGAAGCTCGCTTCACAGCCCCTGCATCGACCAGAGGCACCAGAACCCGTTTTCTTTGAAGAAAACGACCCGGACTTTTTGAAAAGTCCGGCGCCCTAGCCGACAGAAGCGCGGTAGATCTTGCCGATATTCTCGCCCAGTGCCGCGTTGAAATCCGCATCCGACATCTTCACGTTCAGACCCTCGGTCAGCGCACGAGAGAAGCTCGCGATCATCTTCGGGTTACGGCTGAGACGGCGGCAGGCCTCGTCGGTGGAATAGCCCCCCGAAAGCGCCACCACCCGCAGCACATTGTCATGTCCGGCAAGCGTGTCATAGATGCCGTCCTCTTCGGGGATCGTCAGCTTCAGCATCACCAGCTGGTCCGGTCCCAGCTCGGAAACATGTGCCAGCAGCGCGCGGGCCAGCATCTCCTCGGCCTCCGCCTTGCTTTCGGAGTTGATGTTCACCTCCGGCTCGATGATCGGCACAAGTCCCGCCGCACAGACCGTCCTGGCCACTTCGAACTGCTGCGCCACGACGGCCTCGATGCCCGCCTCGTTCGCCGCGTGGATGACCGAACGTTCCTTGGTTCCGAAAATTCCCTTGTCCGCGGCGCGGGCCAGCAGGTCTTCGAGACCGGGCATGGGTTTCAGCAATTGCACATCGCGGTCGGTCTCTTCCAGACCCTTGTCGATCTTCAGGAAGGGCACCACCCGGCGGTCTTCCCACAGCAGCTGCGCAACGGGCTTGCCGTTGATCTCGGCATCCATGGTCCGCTCGAACAGGATTGCGCCAATCACCTTCTCGCTGGTGAAATCATCCGCCAGGATGATCCGTGCGCGCATGGCATGCATCGCGGCAAACATCTCTTCGTCGCCGTTGTAATCCTCGGGCTCAACGCCATAGAGGCTCAGCGCCTTGGGGGTCGAGCCGCCGGATTGATCCAGGGCCGCGATGAACCCCTTGCCGCTGGTCATCTGCATCTTTTGTGCTGAATTGATCGCCATGAAGAGCTCCGCCTGTCCTGTGATTCCTGTCAGCATCGTTCATAAGACAAGACGGCGACCGATGGTAGAGAGCGTGCCGGATGATAGCGCAAACGGCCCCGCAAGCGCCCGGGTGCCTCAACGGCGCGTCAGCTGCAGCCAGATCCCGCGCTCAGAGCGCACCGTCAGATGCGCCACGGGGACAGGCACCCTGCCCGGCACCGCCGCCACCCGGTAATCGCGCAGGATGCGCGACAGGATCAGCGGCCCCTCGACCATGGCAAAGCCGGCCCCGGTGCAGACCCGTGCCCCGGCGGAAAAGGGGATATAGGCCTCGCGCTGACATTTCTGCCCGTTTTCCGTGCCCCAGCGCGCCGGGTCGAACCCGTCCGGATTGTCCCACAGCCTTTCGTGGCGGTGCAGGTGCCAGGGGCTGAGCACCAGCTGCGCCCCGGGTTTCACATCGCGGTCGCGGAAGTGCTCCGGGCAGGTGCTTTCCCGGACCATCATCGGCACCGGCGGATAAAGCCGCAGCGCCTCGCGAAAGACATCGCGGCTGAGCCTGAGTTTCGACATCACCGCAAAATCGCAGGTCTCCAGCACCTGCGCCTCTTCGGCCAGCCGGTCCTGCCAGTCAGGATGGGTTGCCAGCAGATACAGCGTCCAGGCCAGGGCCGAGGCGCTGGTTTCATGCCCTGCGAGGAAGAAGATGGCGACCTGGTCCACCATCTCTTCGGTGTCAAAACGCGCGCCGGTCACCGGGTCGGCGGTGGTCATGATCTTGGTCGCCAGATCGTCAGGCGCGGTGCCTGTGGCAATCTCCTCCATCCGGCCTTTGGTCAATGCGGTGATCAGCCGGCGGATGCGGGCGGCGCTTGCCTTTGTCCCGCGGCGAAAGAAACGCGGCATCCAGCGCGGCAGCGGCACAAAGGCGGCAAGATTCAGCAGCGGCTGGCTGCGCTGATAGGTCTTGAACTCCTCGAACACTTCCCGCGCCAGGTGATGTTCGATGGGGATCGAGAACAGCGTGCGAAAGATCACATCGGCAGCAGCATGGCTGGTCTCCGCCTCGATCTCGATCACCTGGCCTGCATGGGGCGCCAGCCGTTGCGCCGCCGCCTCTGCCGCCTCCCACATGGCGGGAAAAGTCTCGCGCAGGCGGCCCCCCTCAAAGGCCGGGTCGATGATGCGGCGCTGGCGCTTCCAGGTGTCGCCATTGGTCAGGAACACCGAATTGCCCAGCAGCGGGCGCAGCCCCTCGCCGATGCGGTCCGATTTGGGGAAATCGTCGGGCCGGTCCTTCAGCACCGTCTTGATCAGCTCGGGCTGGTTCATCAGGTAGCTGCGGAAGAAGGGCGTGCGGAACTCCGCCATCCAGGCGCGGTAAAGCCGCGCGGGCTGCGCTGACAGGATATCGGCGCGAAACAGCCGCGCATAACGCCAGAGCGAGACCTTGTCAGGGCGGCTGGCGGGCTTCGGCGGCAGGCTCATGCGGCCAGCGACGTGTATTTGTTGACCGGGCGGTCGATGCGCGATTTCGACGGCGGCCGCCCGGCATAGCGCGCGGCAAGGGTCCGGGGCCCTGCGGTGATCTGGAAGTAATCATAGTCCTTTGGCCGGTCAAAGGCGCAAAGGTACTGGAAATGCAGGCGGAAGAACCGCCAGCGCAATTCCTTCCAGCGCGCGGGGCTGAGCGACTGCGTGAAGGCGGCAGAGAACACCAGCGGCCATTTCTTGCCCGCCGGGGCCACGCCCGATACCGCCACCGGATCGCAAAGCGCAAAGGCGCAGCCGTCGCCGGGGGCAGTGACATCGACCCAGGTCAGCTCGTCACGGGCGCTGAGATACTGCAAATCCGCCCGCAGCCGGTGCGCTTCGGGCAGGAATGATACCATCGGCACCACCTGCCCCAGCGTCAGAAAGGACAGTGCAGGACCGTCATCCGGCGCCCGGCCCGCGCGGATCAGATCGGCCAGCACCGAGACCCCCAGATGCGCGCCCGATGAATGGCCCACCACCAGCACTTCCTGCACGTCCTCCTGCAATGCCGCTGCGATGCTGTCGCCGAATGCTGCCATCCGCGCTTCAAGTGCGGCGGGATTGGCCCCGCGCGTGGCGGCACCATAGGCGTAGTCATGCATCAGGTAATAGGCAAAGAACCTGCTGTCCTTCTTCTTGAACCAACGCAGCAGCGCGACGGCCAGGAAAACCCCGATGGCAGCCCCTGCGACAACTGCAGGCACCGTGGGAACCTGCGGCAGGAACCCGCGCTGCAGCGCGACCACCGCAAATCCCGCCAACCAGCCAAGGCCCACCGCAATTCCCAACTGCCCCAGCAGCATCCCCACCGGATAGAGTGCCGCGATCACCGGCCCCTTGCGCAGCTTCATCAGCCGCCAGAGCGCGCCGGAGGCGATATAGACCCAGGCCGTGCGCAGCAATTGCAGGTAGGTGGCGGGGATCGAATTGCTCATGCTGTCGCGCACGATGTCGGACCAGACCAGCACCTCCACATCCGCTGCGACATGTGCCGCCTCGATGGTGGCATCGACGTGCCAGCCGTAGTTCCCACCCTTGGGTTTCGGCTTGAGGGCAATCTCATATCCCGAAATCGCCGCCTGGGCCGCGCTTTCCTTGCGATACAGCTCCCGGTAGCGGCGCGGATGGATCGGATCGTAGCCGGGAATGTAAAACACCCGCCGCCGCGCCACCCGATTTTCCACCTGTTCGCTCATTGCCTGCCGCCCGTTGTTGGCGCGAGTTTAGCCAGAAATCCAGGCGAGAGTAAGGCGCTTTAGCGCAAGCGGCATGGCCATCGGCCCTGTGCCTACCGGCGCTCATGCGCATGGCAAACTGGGTGGATCATGCCGAAAGGTTCTGCGCGGCCGGGTCGTTTGATACCGCTCCGCGAAGACATGTCATTCTATACAGGTCTGCGATGACATGTCATTTCAGACCGGTCTTGGGAGACATGTCAAAAATGACATGTCTTCATTTGAGGAACAACAATCGCAAGCTGCCGCGACCGCAGATATCGGGCATAAAGCGGCAGAGGCATATGCCACACCAAGACAACAGCAATCGCTCAGGAGTGGCCCTCAGCCCAGCGACCCCAGCGCCGGAAAGGTCTCCAGCAACCAGAAGGCAAAGCCGGAAAAGGCCCCGGTCAGCATCGCCAGCCCCACCAGCACCAGCAGGATGCCCATGATCCGCTCGATCAGCCCCATATGCGGCTTGATCCGGTTCATCAGCCCCATGGCGCGGCTGATGAACATCGCCGCCAGCAGAAAGGGGATGCCCAGCCCTGCCGCATAGATCCCCAGCAGCAGCGTGCCACGTGTCACGGAAGCCTCGGATGCCGCCAGTGACAGGATCGCCCCCAGCTGCGGTCCGATGCAGGGCGTCCAGCCAAAGGCAAAGGCAAGCCCCAGCACATAGGCGCCAAAGCTGGATCCGCCCTTGTCACCCGCATCAAGCCGCGCCTCGCGGTCAAGAAAGGGAATGCGGAACAGCCCGAGGAAATGCAGACCGAAGACAATGATCACAACACCTGAGATTCGCGCGAAAAGCAACTGATTTTGCAGGAAAAACGCGCCAAATGCCGATGCGGTGAAGCCCAGGATCAGGAAAACCGTGCTCAGCCCCAGAACAAAGAAGACCGCCGCCACAACCGCACGCCTACGCGCCGCAGCCACACTGGACATATCGCCCAGGCTGACGCCGCTCATATAGGCAAGATAGGGCGGCACGATCGGCAGCACACAGGGGCTGAGAAAGCTGATCACCCCCGCCAGAAGCGCCACCAGCATCGCCGGGAAAAGACCCGCATCTATGAGTTCGATACCAAACATGCGCCACCCTTACCCCCGTTGCGCAGCCGCGTCACGCCCCGCGCCGGTCACAAGCCTGTGGACGGGGTGTAACATCTGTCTTATCCCGGCGGTATGATCACACAAGACCTCGATGCCATCGGGCTGCTCTGCCCCCTGCCCGTGCTGAAACTGCGCAAACGTCTGTCCGCGCTGTCACCTGGCGATTGCATCGCCATGCGCGCGGATGATCCTGCCGCGATCATCGACGTGCCGCATTTCTGCGCCGAGGCGGGGCATACCCTGGTCGAAACCCGCGAGGACGGGGCCGCCCAGCTCTATCTCGTCCGCAAGGGCGAATAGCAAAAGGCGGGCCCAAAGACCCGCCTCTTTTTAGGCGTCAGACGCCATAATTCATGATCTGCGCTGCGGCGTCAGCCGCCCAGCGACCACCAGCCGCGTTTCTTCGGCTTTTTCTCGGCAACCTCTTCCGGTGCCGCCTCGGGCGCGGGTTCAGCTGCCTTGGCTTCGGGCTCCGCCGCCTTGGGTTCTGGCGCCGCCGCTTCGGGTGCGGGCTCGGCTGACACGCTGGGGGTCGAAGCCGCCTGTGCAACCGGTGCCACGCTTGGCGTCACCTCCGGCTTTTCCTCGGCCACGGGTTCCGGCGTTGCCGCCTCGACCGGTGCCGCCGCAGTCTCCGCCTTGGGATCAACCTTGGGTTTCGGCTTGGCCCGGCTGCGGGTGGTTTTCGGCTTGGCCGCGGTTTCCTTGGCAGGGGTTTCCTTGGCAGGGGTCTCCTTGGCCGTAGTGGTCTTGGCCGTGGTTTCCTTGCCCGTGGTTTCCTTGGTTGCGGCCTCCTTGGCAGCGTCATCCGCCGCTGGCGCAGTCTTGGCCTTGGACGTGCTGCGCGAACGGGTGGTTTTCGGCTTGGGCTTCGGCGCCGCCTCGGCGTCCGCTGCTTCCCCGGCGTCCGCAGGTGCCGATGTCCTGGCATCCGCATCGAGCGCAGCTTCGGCCTCGGCTTTCGCCTTGGCAGATGTGCTGCGCGACCGGCTGCGGGTGGAGGGTTTCTTCTTGGTCTCCGCCTCGACCGGTTCTGCGCTGGCCTTGGCCTCCTCTGCCGCAGGCTCTCCTGCGGTGGCCGCATCCTCAGCAGGTGCAGCACTCTGGCTTACCTGGCCTGCATCGGCATCCGAAGATTGATCCTCATCATCCGATTCATTGTCATCGGAGGATTGATCGCCATTCTGATAATCGCCGTTCGACTTGCTCTTGGACCGGCTCCGCCGGCGCCGGCGGCGCCGTTTGGGCTTGCCCTCACCGTCAGAGGACGACCCCTTGTCAGAGGAAGATCCCCTGGACTGGCTCTGCCCGCCGCCATCATCTGTCTCCTCGACGGCATCCTCCCCGGCCCGTTCCGCCGCTTCCGCGGCGGCGGCGTCATCCTCGTCGATCTTGTCCATCAGCGAGGTATCGACAGATACCACATGGTTGGCCGGCGGCACGACCCGTGTCGCGGTCTTGAATTTTTCCATGCTGAACTCAGGGCTGATCAGATGCGGATCACCCTCGATCCGCACCGACATGCCATAGCGCGCCTCGCATTGCGCGACATGTTCGCGTTTCTGGTTCATCAGGAAATTCGCGATGGCCACCGGTGCCTTGATCAGCACCTCACGGGACCGGCGACGCGTGCCTTCTTCCTCGATCTGGCGGATGATCGACAGCGCAAGGTTGTCGTCGCTGCGGATCAGACCGGTGCCATGACAGGCCTGACAGGGCTGCGTCGTCGCCTCGATCATGCCGGGGCGCAGACGCTGACGCGACATTTCCATCAGGCCAAAGCCCGAAATGCGGCCGATCTGGATGCGCGCGCGGTCGGTCTTGAGCTTGTCTTTCATCCGCTTCTCGACGGCGGCGTTGTTCTTGCGCTCGTCCATGTCGATAAAGTCGATCACGATCAGCCCCGCGAGGTCACGCAGACGCAGCTGGCGCGCCACTTCGTCAGCGGCCTCCAGGTTGGTCTTGAGCGCGGTCTGCTCGATCGAGCCTTCCTTGGTCGCCCGGCCGGAGTTCACGTCGATCGCCACCAGCGCCTCTGTCACGCCGATCACGATATAGCCGCCCGACGGCAGCTGCACCGTCGGATTGAACATGCCGCTGAGATAGGTTTCCACCTGATAGCGGGCAAACAGCGGCAGCCGCTCCTCATAGCGTTTCACGTTCTTGGCATGGGACGGCATGATCATCTTCATGAAGTCCTTGGCGATGCGGTAGCCGCGCTCGCCCTCCACATGGATCTCGTCGATGTCGCGGTTGTAAAGGTCGCGGATCGAGCGTTTGATCAGGTCGCCTTCCTCATAGATCTTGGCGGGTGCCATGCTTTTCAGCGTCAGTTCGCGGATCTGTTCCCACAGGCGCTGCAGGTATTCGTAGTCGCGCTTGATCTCGGCCTTGGTGCGTTTCGCCCCGGCGGTGCGCACGATCAGCCCGGCCCCCTGGGGCACCTTGATCTCGTTTGCGATTTCCTTGAGCTTCTTGCGGTCCGCCGCATTGGTGATCTTGCGCGAAATGCCGCCGCCACGGGCGGTGTTCGGCATCAGCACGCAGTACCGACCCGCCAGTGACAGATAGGTGGTCAGCGCCGCACCCTTGTTGCCACGCTCTTCCTTGACGACCTGAACCAGCAGGATCTGACGGACCTTGATGACTTCCTGGATCTTGTAGCGCTTGGGCCGGGGCTTGCGCACCGGGCGGATGTCTTCGCTGTCGTCTTCCTCGGCAACGGATTCGATGCTGTCGTCCTTGTCCGAAGCATCGCCACTGTTGTCATTGCCGCGCGCGTCAGCGCCGTCCTCTTCACCGCTGTCATCGTTTTCGGAGGCATCGCCATTTTCGGCACCGTCATCATTGCGGTCGTCATCGCTGCGGTCGTCGTCCTGCTCGTCTTCGCCGACGGCAGGTGTTTCAACCGGAGTCTCGCCAACCCGCTCCATCGGAGAGGAAGCCTCGTCCTCGCGCACATCGACCTCGTCATCCTCGGACAGATCGACGGTTTCCATGCCGTTGATATCACTGGATGTTGTTGCATCCTGGGTTGTGACATCCGCCGCCTTGGAACTGGACCGGCTGCGCGACCGTGACCGGGAGGACGACCGCTTGGGCTTGTCCTCCTCTTCCTCGCGGGCCGCCTGTGCCTCGGCATAGGCGCGTTCCTCTTCCAGCAGCGCCTGACGGTCGGCTACGGGAATCTGGTAGTAATCGGGATGAATCTCGGAAAAGGCGAGGAAACCGTGACGGTTGCCGCCGTAATCGATAAACGCCGCCTGCAGCGACGGTTCGACCCGTGTTACCTTTGCGAGATAGATGTTGCCAGCAAGCTGGCGTTTGTTTTCGGATTCAAAATCGAACTCCTCAACCTTGTTTCCGTCCACGACCACAACACGGGTTTCTTCCGCGTGGGTGGCATCGATAAGCATTTTCTTAGGCATAAATCCACTTTGCACAACACGCGCGCCGCTGCCCGCCCGGGGGGCGCCAGGGGCTGCGTGATGAGACTTGTCAGGGCGATGGGGGACGGCGCAAAAACGGGGCCGGAACCGGCCTCTGATCGTCTGCTCGTGGCACTCGCGCGCGTCATCGCGTTTCTTCTCCGATATGAATCCCCCCGAAAGGGGCCATACCCATTATTTACTGCGGTTTTTCAGGGGGCATTGCCCGGACCGTCAGCGGTTCTTTGGCCGTTTCCGGCCCAATCGGCCTGTTCAGGCGGCCCCGGTGGGGCGCGCGAAAACAGCGAAACTCATTGCGGGGTGTCGGATTGGCGCATTGACGCTCCAGTCCCCCCTCTGTGCAGTTAAGAGGTTTGGGGGGCAAATGACAATGGGCAATCGTCCCCGTTTATATCGAATGGAGTTGAAACCCGGGCAAAGCTTGACAACACGCAGCCGCTTGGGGACAGTCCCTGCGCGCAAACCGGCTGCACGGTGCACGCGCCAAATTGCATTTTGCGGCCCTCTGCCGGTCGCCCTGATACCAAAGGACCTGCCATGCCAAGATTTCTGCGCCCCGCCCTTTTCCTGTCACTGCTGGCGCTTGTCGCCTGTGACGAGGTTGCCGTGGCCAATGACCCGGTTGCGCGGGCGGAATTGCGCGCCACCAAGAGCTGCATCGCGGCGGTGGAGAAGGAAACCGGTGTGAGTGGTGCCGCGATCAACACGACAATCCCGATCATCGAGATCAACCAGTATATCGTGAATGTGCCCAACGCCCCCTACTGGACCTGCTTCACCAATGACGAAGGCCAGGCTCAGACCATCGTGGAAAACCGCCGGGGCTGACCGGGGGCCGGAATTTTCAAAAATTCCGGGCAAATTCTTTTGAAAGAATTTCCATCAGGCCGCCCCATGGGCGGCCTGATGCGTCAGAATTACAGGTAATCCGAGCGTTGCAGCCCGTATTTGGCCATCTTCTCGTTCAGGGTGCGCCGGGGCAGGCAAAGCTCGTCCATCACGCTGGCGATGGAGCCCTTGTGGCGGCGCATCGTGTTGTCGATCAGCATCCGCTCGAAGGCTTCCACATATTCCTTCAGCGGCTTGCCTTCCGTGGTCATCACTGGCTGCATCTCGTCATGATCGGACATCAGCAGCGATGCGATGGTCCCCGAGCCGCGCCGCGATTGCAGCACCGCACGTTCCGCCACATTGATCAGCTGACGCACATTGCCCGGCCAGGGCGCCTGCAACAGCTGCGCGGCCTCCTGCGCGCTGACCTGCGGCGCGTCACAGCCATATTCATCGGCAAACTGGTCCGACAACCGGGTGAACAGCGTCAGGATATCCTCTCCCCGCTGGCGCAGCGGCGGCACGGTGATCCTGAGCGCCGCAAGGCGGTAGAACAGATCCGACCGCAGCGCATCTTCCGAGGTGCGGCCCGCTTCCTGCAGGTTGGAGATCGCCACGATCCGGGTTTCCGCCGGGGTGCCCTGTTCGTTGATCACGCTCAACAGCCGCGCCTGCAATGTCTCCGACAGCGCTTCTATGTCCTCCAGCACCAGGGTGCCGCCGCGCGCCTCTTCGATGGCGGGCAGCTGCGTGTCCTCGGGCAGCATCGGGCCGAACAACCGCTTGCTCAACGCGTCCTCTTCCAGCGCGCCGCAGCTGACCAGCACGAATTTCTTGCCCGCGCGGCTGCCGACCGCATGCAGCGCATGGGCCACCAGCGTCTTGCCGGTGCCGGTTTCGCCGTCGATCAGCACATGGCCATCGGCCTGCCCCAGATCGAGAATATCCTCGCGCAGACGCTCCATCACCGGGCTCTGGCCGATCAGCTTTTTCATCAGCTGGCCGCCGTCGGAGAGTTCACGCCGCAACGCGCGGTTGTCCATCACCAGCCGCCGCGCCAGGGTCGCCTTCTTGGCGAGTTCGTTCATCCGGTCCGGGTTGAAGGGTTTTTCGAGAAAATCGAAGGCCCCGACGCGCATCGCCTCGACCGCCATCGGCACATCGCCATGCCCGGTGATCATGATCACCGGCAGTGCGCTGTCATTGCCCATCAGCTTTTTCAGGAACTGCATGCCGTCCATGCCGGGCATCTTGATGTCCGAAATCACGATACCGGGGTAATCCGGCCCCAGCTTCTTCAGCGCATCCTCGGCCGACCCGAAGGTCTCCGTGTCATATCCCGACAGCGCCAGCCACTGGCTGATCGACTGCCGCATGTCCTGTTCGTCATCGACAATCGCGATCTTCATTGCCTGTGCCATAGCCGTTTACTCCGCCGCTTCCATATTGTTCGTATCGCCCAGAATGGGCAGTTGCATTTCAAAAACTGCGCCACCGCCCTGTCCGTTCCGAGCCGTCAGCCTTCCGCCCAGATCGGTCACGATCCCGCTTGAGATGGCAAGGCCCAGACCAACGCCGTCGCCGGGCTGTTTGGTCGTGTAGAACGGTTCGAACAGCGCGTCGAGGTCCTCGATCCCCGGCCCGTTGTCGCGCACTGTCAGTGTCGCCGTCTCACCCGCGCTCAGCATGATCTCCACATGCGGGTTCCTTTCAGACTTGGTGGCGTCGAGCGCATTGCGCAAGAGGTTGACCATCACCTGTTCAATCCGCATCCGGTCGCCCATGACCATCACCGGCGCATCGGGCAGGATGCGGCTGATCTGGACCTGCCGCTGGCGCAGCTGCGGTTCCATCATCGACAGGCTTGAGGCAAGTGCCGCCGCCATGTCCACCGGTGAAAAGGCCTCCTGCCCCTTGCGGGCATAGGATTTCAGCTGCCGGGTGATCGCTCCCATCCGCTCGATCAGATCGTCGATGCGCCCGAAAGAGGACAGCGCCTCCTCGGGCCGGTTGCGCCGCAACAGCAGCCGCGCCCCGGCAAGATAGGTCTTCATCGCGGCCAGCGGCTGGTTCAACTCATGGCTCACCGCGGCCGACATTTCCCCCAGCGCCGCCAGTTTGCTGGATTGTTCCAGCGTCTGTTCGGCCACCGCCAGGGTTTCCTGCACCCTTTTGCGCTCGGCGATTTCCCGCTGCAGGGCGGCGTTCAGCGCCCGAAGCTTGGCCGACTCACGCTGGAAAATCGCCAGCCTGCCCGCCGTGCGGCGGCTGAGGAAGTAAAAGGCCAGCGCCAGCAGGATGGCAAATGCCATCACCTCCAGCGCCAGCACGCCGTTCACCTTCTCGCGCACCGAGGCATAGGTGGTGTAGCTGGTCATGCGCCAGCCCCGGAACGGGATCTTGTTCTCCAGCCGCATCACCGCCTCGCCCTGCAGATAGGCATCGGGGGGCAGCGCGGTCCAGTCCGCGGTCACCTTGATCGCGCGTTCGATGGCGCTGCGCGCAGGCTGGGTCGACAGCGCCTCGGGCTCGGTCCGGCCACGCCAGCGCGGCTCGGTCGCCAGAATGATCTCTCCGGCGCTGTCCATCACGATCACCGCATCCGAAATGCCCGCCCAGGCGCGTTCGAACTTTTGCAGATCCACCTCGACGGCAATCACCCCCAGCGTGGTGCCGCCATCCTGAATCCGCCGTGAATACATGAACTTATAGCCGCCGCCATCCACCTTGATGGTGCTGAAGATGGTGGCATTCGACCGGATCGCATCGACAAAATAGGCATTCGACCGATGGTTCGATCCCAGCCGGTTGCGGTCGGTTGCAGCCACGGTGCGCCCGTCCAGATCATAAAGCATCAGCGAGGCCGCCCCGATTTCCTCGACAAAGGAGATCAGCCGTTGGGTGGAAAGCGAATAATCTGCCGTCTGCAGCGCGCCGATCAGCGTGGGGTCACGCGCCAGCAGCTGCGGCACAATGGCGTTCTGGCGCAGCTCGGCCAGCAGGTTTCCCGAATAAAGCGCAATCCGCAGTTCCGCGCGGCTGCGGGTGCTGTCGGTAAAACGGTCGGTCAGCAGGCTGTTGGTGACCGAGATCACGGCCACCGCCAGCAACATCAGCACGCCAATGGCCACCCGGACCCGCCAGGAGACCGTCAAGGTTCGTCGTTTGTCTGTTGCTTCCGCCATCTGCGCAATTTACGCGCAAGGCACCGCGCACTCAAGTCAGGCCGTGGCCAGCGCCCCTGCCAATGCGCGGAAGAGCGCCACCCCGTCGGTTCCGCCATGCCCCGCATCCGCCGCCCGCTCCGGATGCGGCATCATGCCCAGCACCCTGCGGTTCGGTGACAGGATGCCGGCGATATCGGCCTGGGCCCCGTTGGGATTGTCAGTATAGGTAAAGGCGACGCGGTCTTCGTCCTGCAGCCGGGCGATGGTATCGGCATCGGCAAAATAATTGCCGTCATGATGTGCGATGGGAATGTCGATCACGTCACCGGCGTTATAGGCAGAGGTGAAATCGCTCTGCGATGTCTCCACCTTCAGACCCACGGTCTTGCAGATGTACTTGAGCCCCGCATTGCGCAGCAGCGCACCCGGCAGCAGCCCGGTTTCCGTCAGCACCTGAAAGCCATTGCAGACCCCCAGCACATAACCGCCCCGCTCTGCATGGGCCCTGACCGCGCCGCAGATCGGCGATTGCGCGGCAATGGCACCGCAGCGCAGGTAGTCGCCATAGGAAAAGCCGCCGGGAATGCCGACCATGTCGATCCCCTCGGGCAGCGCGCTGTCCTTGTGCCAGACCATCTCGACCTCGGCCCCGGCGGCGCGAAAGGCCACCGCAAGGTCGCGGTCGCAGTTCGATCCGGGAAAGACGACAACCGCCGCGCGCATCAGGTCAACTCCACCGCGTAGGATTCGATCACCGTATTGGCCAGCAGCTTTTCGCACATGGCCGTGACATCGGCCTCGGTGGTGCCCTCGGCCAGGTCCAGTTCGATCACCTTGCCCTGGCGCACCCCGTTCACCCCGTCAAAGCCAAGCGCGCCAAGCGCATGACGCACGGCCTCGCCCTGGGGGTCCAGGACCCCGTTCTTCAACATCACATGCACCCGTGCTTTCATGGCGCGTCCCCTCGCTTCTTTATGCCAAAATACGCAGGCGCCCTGCCCGCCCTGATTGTCTTCCGCCTCAGTTGATGAGCTTCGGTTTGGAAATCGGCGTGGAGGACTTGGGCATCACACCCAGCCGCCGCGCCACTTCGGTATAGGCGTCAGTCAGCGAGCCAAGGTCACGGCGGAACACATCCTTGTCCAGCTTCTGGCCGGTCTCGATGTCCCACAGCCGGCAGCTGTCCGGGCTGATCTCGTCGGCGACAATCAGGCGCTGGAAATCACCGTCATAGACACGGCCGATCTCGATCTTGAAATCCACCAGCTTGATACCGACCGCCATCATCACACCGCTGAGGAAGTCGTTCACCCGCAGGGCGAGGCTCAGGATATCGTCCATGTCCTGCTGGCTGGCCCAGCCAAAGGCCGCGATATGTTCCTCGGTGACCAGCGGATCGCCCAGCTTGTCGTCCTTGTAGCAATATTCGACAATCGGGCGCGGCAGCTGCAGCCCTTCCTCGATCCCCAGCCGCTTGGCCATGGTCCCGGCGGCGAAATTGCGCACGATCACTTCCAGCGGAATGATCTCGCACTGGCGCACCAGCTGTTCGCGCATGTTCAGACGCTTGATGAAATGCGTGGGCACCCCGATCTGGTTCAGCCCGGTCATGAAGAATTCGCTCAGGCGGTTGTTCAACACGCCCTTGCCTTCGATCACGTCTTTCTTCTGCGCGTTGAAGGCGGTGGCGTCGTCCTTGAAGTACTGAACGATGGTGCCGGGTTCGGGGCCTTCGTAGAGGATTTTCGCTTTGCCTTCGTAAATCTTGGTGCGCCGGGCCATGGGCGTCCTTTCCGCAAGGGGGCCAGCCGCAAGAAGAGAAGCAAGGCCCGTTTGCGCTCCTCTTAGTCTATGGGTGCGCACACCGCAAGCATGCCTTGGGCCGGTTTTCCCTTGCGCCCGTCCGCCCCAGCACCCACATTTAAATTCAGAACGATCATTGCCAGGGAGAGAACCCGATGACCACGATGAAAGACCGCGAAAAAGCGTTCGAGAGCAAATTTGCACATGACGCGGAAATGCAGTTCAAGGCCGAGGCACGGCGCAACAAGCTGCTGGGCCTCTGGGCGGCGGAGTTGATGGGCAAGACCGGCGATGCGGCGCAGGCATATGCCCGCGAGGTGGTCAAGGCGGACTTCGAGGAAGCAGGCCACGAAGACGTCTTCCGCAAGGTCTCGGGCGATCTGGGCGACAAGGCGGACGAGGCGACGATCCGCGCCCGGATGGCCGCCCTGATGACCGAGGCCAAGGCCCAGATCCTGAACGAGACCGACTGAAACCGGATCCCGCCATAAACCCGCTGCAAAGGCTTGAAAATTCAACGCGTCTTTCATTCAAATGGAAGGCGCGTTTTTGTTTGTGATGGCGGCGGTTTAACCTTTTGACCGCCACCGCCCATTATTGTCGCCCCGCAGGCAAGGCATGGGGGACATGGGATCATGGCACGTATCGCGGTGGCATCGCGGCATCTGGCGCGGGGGGCACGTTTTGTTGTGCCGCTGGCCCTTACGGCGGGCTGTCTCTGGCTGGTCCGTCAGCAGGTGGGCGATGATTTGCCCGCCGCCCTGCCCGCCAGCCTGTCCGGCATTGGCGCGGTCAACATCCTGCTGGCGCTGGGTTGCGTTGCGATCGGTTTCTGGGCCGTGGGGCGCTATGACGGTTTGTCGCACCGCCATTTCGGCACCCGGGTGCCGCCACGGGTCGCCCGGCTGAGCGGCACCATGGCCATTGCCCTGGCCCAGACCCTCGGCTTTGGCGTGATCACCGGGGCGCTGGTGCGCCACCGCCTGTTGCCCGGTCTGGGGTTTCGCCGCGCGTTACAGCTTTCGGTCTTTGTGTCGCTCAGCTTTCTGGCCGCCTGGCTCTGGATCACCGCGCTGGCCTGCGTCGCTCTGGCCGCGCCGGGCTGGACAACGCTGCCTGCCATGGTTGCGCTGGCCGGTCTGCCGCTCTGTGCGGGGCTGATGGCCTTCGGTCCGCACCCACGTCACCCCCGGTGGCGCGCTGCCCTGCCGACACTGCCGGCACTTGGTGCCATCCTGCTCTGGGCGGCGCTGGACCTGCTGGCGGCGGCGCTGGTCCTCTACCTGCTGATCCCGGCAGGCACCCTGGGTTTCGGCAGCTTTGTCCCGGTCTTCCTGCTGGCCTATGGGGCCGGGCTGCTGTCCGGTGCGCCGGGCGGGGTCGGCCCCTTTGAACTTGTCCTGCTCAGCCTCTTGCCGCAGGTCCCGGATGCCATGCTGATCGGCGCGATCATAGGCTATCGCGGGCTTTACTATGCGCTGCCCGCCGTCCTTGGCGCGCTCGCCCTGCTCCGCCCGCTGACGCTGAACCTGCCCGCCCCGCCCGCGCCGCGCCCCCATGGCGCGGGACGCGCGGAACTGAGTCTCTTGCGGCAGAACGGTGGCCGGGTCGCGCGGCTGGGCGGCAGTGACATGGCACTGTGGCGCATCGGTCAGGCGCTGGTCGTGCTGCCCGGTGCCGCGCCGCTGGCGACCGTTGAGTCCCTCACCGCGCTGCAGCGCCAGGCGCGGCACGACAACCGGCTGGCCTGCCTGTACAAATGCACCGCCCGCGAGGCAGCGCTTGCCCGGTCGGCGGGCTGGCAGGTGCTGCGCATCGCGCAGGAGGCGCTGCTGGACCCGCAGACCTTCGATCTGCACCAAACCGCCTGCCGGGGCCTGCGCCGCAAGCTGCGCCAGGCGGCAAAGGCGGGGGTCCTTGTGCAGCAGGCCGGGGTGCTGCCGCTGGGGCCGATGGCGGCGATTGATGCCTGCTGGCAGCGCCGCAACGGCCCCGCGCGGGGCGGCACCATGGGGCGGTTCTGCCCCGATTACATCGCGGGTCAGCAGGTCTTTCTGGCCTGGCAGGATGACAGGTTGCTGGGCTTTGCCAGCTTCCACGCGGGCGCCCATGATATGGCGCTGGACCTGATGCGCCTGTCGGCGGAAGCCCCCGCCGGGACGATGCAGGCGCTGGTGATCGCCGCCCTGGAGGCGGCGCGCGGTGCCGGGTCAAGCGGCTTCAGCCTTGCCGCGGTGCCGGATATTCCCGCGCTGGCGCATCCGCTGCTCGCCCCCATGCGCGCGCCGCTGCTGGTGCGCGCCGGTGCCGCGGGGCTGCGGCAGTTCAAATCCGGTTTCGCCCCCCATTGGTCGCCCCGCTATGTCGCGGCACCAAGCCGCGCGGCGCTGGCGCTCTGCCTGGCCGACCTCACCCGCGAGATCCATCATCCGCCCGCGCTGGCGGGTGGTGGCCCGCTTCATGAAGGTGATGAAGAATATGAACTTGCCCCAGGGCGGGCTGCGTGAAATAGGCAGGGAACCACGCGCGGAGTATACCTGATGTCTAATGCATTCACCGACCTTCTTGCCGAAAAAGGCTTTCTGCTGGCCGATGGCGCCACCGGGACCAACCTGTTCAACATGGGGCTGATGTCCGGCGATGCGCCCGAGATGTGGAACGTCGAAGAGCCGCAGAACATCATCAAGCTCTACCGCGGCGCGGTGGACAGCGGCAGCGACCTGTTCCTGACCAACAGCTTCGGCGCCAATGCCTCGCGCATGAAACTGCATGGCGCGGAAAAGCGGGTGCACGAACTGGCCCGGGTCTCGGCCGAACTGGCGCGCGAGGTGGCGGATACCGCCGGGCGCAAGGTGATCGTGGCCGGATCCGTCGGCCCCACCGGCGAGATCATGGAGCCGGTCGGCACCCTCAGCCATGCATCAGCGGTGGAGATGTTTCACGAGGCCGCCGACGGGCTGAAGGCCGGCGGAGTCGACATCGGTTGGCTGGAGACGATCAGCGCCCCCGAAGAATACAAGGCCGCCGCCGAAGGTTTTGCCCTGGCCGGTCTGGACTGGTGCGGCACGATGAGTTTCGACACCGCCGGGCGCACCATGATGGGCGTCACCTCGGAAGCGATGGTCGACATGGTGCATGGGCTGGACAACCGGCCGATGGCCTACGGCGCGAATTGCGGCACCGGGGCATCGGACCTGTTGCGCACGGTGCTGGGCTTTGCCGCCAAGGGCGGCACATTGCCGATCATTTCCAAGGGCAATGCGGGCATTCCGAAATACCACGACGGTCACATCCATTATGACGGCACGCCGGAGCTGATGGGCAAATACGCGGTGATGGCGCGCAATTGCGGGGCCACGATCATCGGCGGCTGCTGCGGCACCATGCCGGAGCATCTGGTGGCGATGCGCGCGGCACTGGACAGTCAACCCAGGGGCGCGGCCCCGACCCTTGAGGAGATCGTCGCGACGCTGGGTGATTTCTCCTCTGCCAGCGATGGCACCGACGGCCAGGGCCCGGTGCGCGCGCCGCGCAAGGGGCGCCGCAGGGGCTGACAGAGGGGCTGACCCCGGCTCGGCGGGGCGGCAGAACGGGCTGGCGGGCAACCCGTGGGTTACGCAACACACTGTTAATACACATTTTTATTCCGCTAACACGGCGCGCGCGGCGCATCGAAAAGCCGGGGAGCGACCCGTCATGTCGCGGCATGCCTTTGCCATGACGGGCGGCGGCCCGGCTTGCGCCCCACCCGCTAAAACAATGACATCTGCGCGGTTTCCTTTTGTGGCGGCTGGAACAGGTCGCAGCGCATCGGGCTGCCGCGCGACTTCAGGCCCAGGCGTTTGACCGCCACGTTGAAGCGCTGCGCGACCATCTCGGCATAGGGACCTTCGCCGCGCATCCGGCGGTGCCAGCTGGCATCATATTCGCGGCCGCCATGCATCTCGCGCAGGCGCGACATGATGCGCCCCGCCCGGTCCGGGAAATGCTGCGCCAGCCAGTCCTGCACCAGCGGCGAAACCTCACGCGGGAGGCGCAGCATGATCCAGCTTGCATGGCGCGCCCCTGCATCCCGGCCCGCCCGCAGGATGTTTTCCAGCTCCGGATCGGTCAGCGCCGGGATCATCGGAGAGGCCATGATCCGCACCGGAATCCCCGCCCCGGAGAGCGACCGGATCATCTGCAGCCGCCGTTGCGGGGCGGGTGCGCGCGGCTCCATCAACCGGCTGAGCCTGGCATCCAGCGTGGTCACCGAGATGCCGACCCGCACCAGCCCGCGCCGGGCCATGTCCTCCAGAATGTCAATGTCACGTTCGATCAGCGCCCCCTTGGTCACGATGGCAACGGGATGCCCCGCATCGGACAGCACCCGCAGGCAGGCGCGCATGATCTCATGCTCCCGTTCTATCGGCTGATAGGGGTCGGTATTGGTGCCGATGGCAATCGGCGCCACCTTGTAGGATCTGGCGGCCAGTTCCCGCTTCAACACCTGGGGCGCATCGGGGCGCGCCACCAGGCGGGTTTCGAAATCCAGACCCGGCGACAGACCGAGATAGGCGTGACTGGGACGTGCGAAACAATAGACACAGCCGTGTTCGCAGCCGCGATAGGGGTTGATCGACCGGTCAAAGGGCAGATCGGGCGAACTGTTGTAGGTGATCAGCCTGCGCGGCACCTCGATCGCGGTCTGGGTGCGCAGCACCGGCAGATCGGTTTCCGGCGTCCAGCCGTCATCGACCTGCACCCTTTCATGCCGCTCGAACCGCCCGGCATGGTTGCTGCCCGCCGCGCGCCCGACCACCTTGAATCGCCGATCTTCCCTGTCCATGCCCGACACTAGAACAAAATGAGAACGCGGACAATGCAAATCCGCCGCCCGGCACACTTGCGCGCCTTGTCTCCCCTGTGCGAAAAAGCGTAGTCTGGACCGGATCGCGTCGCGCTTTACGCGGTCGATGTCGCAATTCGCTCTTCTGACCGGGGGATTTCGTGACATGTAGGCAAAAGCGCACCGCACCTGCACAGACGGCAGAAGGAACCACCATGTCTGACGACGAAGATATCATCCTCTCCGAACTCGATGACGAAGAGCTTGTACAGCAGATGTTCGACGACCTCTATGACGGTCTCAAGGAAGAGATCGAAGAGGGCGTAAACATCCTTCTGGAACGCAAGTGGGAGCCCTATGACATCCTGACCAAGGCATTGGTCGGCGGCATGACAATTGTCGGCGCCGATTTCCGCGACGGGATCCTCTTTGTCCCCGAGGTGCTGCTGGCCGCCAATGCGATGAAGGGCGGCATGGCCATCCTCAAGCCGCTGCTGGCCGAAACCGGCGCGCCGACCATCGGCAAGATGGTGATCGGCACGGTGAAGGGCGACATTCACGACATCGGCAAGAACCTTGTCGGCATGATGATGGAAGGCGCGGGTTTCGAGATTGTCGATCTGGGCATCAACAACCCGGTGGAAAACTATCTTGAGGCGCTGGACCGCGAGGGTGCCGACATCCTTGGCATGTCCGCCCTGCTGACCACCACCATGCCCTATATGAAGGTCGTGATCGACACGATGGTCGAACAGGGCATCCGTGACGATTACATCATTCTGGTCGGCGGCGCGCCGCTGAACGAGGAATTCGGCAAGGCCATCGGCGCAGATGCCTATTGCCGGGATGCCGCAGTGGCGGTGGAAACCGCAAAGACCTGGATGCACCGCAAGCACAACAGAGCCGCCTCCGCCTGAGTGCGCTGCCCGGCTGATTGAATGACAAGGCCCCCGAAGCGGATTCGGGGGCCTTTTTGTATCCGGGGGAGCTGCCCCTTGTCACGGCTTCTGACTGCACGGGGCTTTTATATGGGCTGGCAAGTCTTACCTTGGGATTGAAAGAGAGGTTCCATGCCCTTCAAGCACCTTGTCCTGCTCCTTGCCCTGGTGATTGCCGCCGCTGCGGTCACCATCTGGCTGGCTATGCTCGCCGCCCCGGCCCTCGACCTGCCACAATCCGCAATGGCGCTGGTGCCGCTGGCCCTGCTGGTCATTGTGCTGGTCCGGATGCTGCGCGGCCGGTCCAGACAGAAATAGGATCAGGCCCTGCCGCGTGTCAGCCAGACCATCACCGCCACCATGACAATGCCGTAAAGGACATGCCCCACCAGAGCGACCCAGGTGATTCCGGTGAAATTGAGGAAAAACGGCAGGCCCGCAATCGCCGTGATCCCGCCGATGGCAAAGACCCAGAGGCCAAAGCCATAGACCGCCGCCGGCACGATCCAGGGCTGGCCCTTGCCGATCACCCGGTCCCAGACCGGTTTGAAGATAAACAGCCAGCCCACCGGGTATCCGATCAGCCCCACCAGATAGAAATGCATGAAATAGCCCGCGAAATCGCCATTCGGCAGCCCCAGCGCGCCAAACAGGCTTTTGGCCAGCCCATGCGGCGACAGATTGGCAAAGCCCAGGCCCGGACTGACCACCTGCCCCCAGAGATCAAACGCCATCGTCGCGAAACAGCCCGATATGAACATCAGCCCAAGCGTGCCCGTGTTCAATCCCGCCTTGTTCGAGTAAACTGCCATTGGTTCCATCCCTGTCTGAAATGTCGTATCTGACCTAGCCAGTTACGCGCCTTCCGTGGCAGCGTGCAACGACACAGAGACACCCACACGCATTGGTTAGAATTGTGACAGACCACGCGACACCCCTGCCCGACCTCGACCAGCTGACCGAAACCGGCCTGCGGGCAAAGGGCGCGGGCTCGATCCTGCTGATCGCCTGCGGGGCGCTGGCGCGCGAGATCCTGGCCCTGAAACAGGCCAATGGCTGGACCCATCTGGACCTGACCTGCCTGCCTGCCAAATACCACCTCTACCCCGAAAAGATCACCGCCGCCGTGCGCGAGAGTGTCGCCAGGCACCGCGACCGTTATGACAGCATCTTTGTGGTCTATGCCGATTGCGGCACCGGCGGGTTGTTGCAGGCGGCCTGTGCGGAAATGGGGGTCGAAATGGTTGCAGGGCCCCATTGCTACAGCTTTTTCGAAGGCAACGACGCCTTTGCCGCCAAGGCGGATGCAGAATTCACCAGCTTTTACCTGACCGACTTTCTGGTCCGCCAGTTCGATGCTTTCATCATGAAACCCATGGGGCTGGACCGTCATCCGGAACTGCGGGACATGTATTTTGGCAATTACGAAAAGCTGGTTTATCAGGCGCAGACCGACGACCCCGAACTGACGGAAAAGGCCCGCGCCTGTGCCGGGATTCTGGGGCTGGCGTTCGAGCGGCGCTATACCGGCTATGGTGACCTGAAAACGGCGCTGGCCGATCTTCAGCGTCCTTGATCGCGGCGGGTTGGTGTGGTGTACAACCGTCATAGCCAGCACCCGATCTGACGGATGATGCGATCAGAAGAGATGTCCGCTTGTAGGGGCTGCCACGCTTGATATGATGCGATGATGGCAAAACCAGAACGCGCATCTTTTCCGTCTATTTTATTGAAATGCTTTGCAATTTTCATGCTGGCTGTCCTAGTCATTGTGGCTCTGGGCCTCGTGAGAAATAGTGTTTGGCGACACACCGCAAAAGAAGAACGCCGCACGCTTGTTTCGGAACTGGAAAACGATCCCACCGCCATCCGCCTGCGCGCGGAAAACGAACAAAGCTGTGAGCCGACAGGCCAGGAATATTATTGGCTTTGTGGTGTTGTCATCGCTGCCACCCCTTCCCTTCCCTATGGTTACTGCTCGACCACAGAGCGCCCGCTTTATGCCGGTGCTTTGGATACGGCATCACAAACGGATTCAAGCGCTGAGCTGATGTTTGAACAGGCCATCCTGGTGTCTGGTTCCTGGATTTCGCCAGCCAATGCCAACACACCATATGCCTACCCTGACATATTTCCGCCAAAGGATATTCCCGCCTTCGCGCCGGAGCCAAGGATAGCAAGCGCGCCCCTTGGCCATGACTGGGTGAAGTATCGCGATATGCCCATCCTGTTTTCCTGGCGCGAACACGGCTGGGAAACAACGGCGCAGGAAGGCACCAGTCTTTCTGTGAACATGATCTTCGTGCATCCCGACTTTCCGCTTCGCATTTTGCGGTCGCTGCAGGAAAACGAGATTGCCAGATGGCAGCAGGTTGTCGACAAAGTTGTTTCCGAAGTCAGTGCTGCCGTCGTTTCATATGAGGACGGCCGGAGCTGTTCGCAACCTCCTGAAACCGTGCGCTTTTCCTACAACATCCACAACGCGGGCAAGCTCAAGAAGCTGACCGATTGGGTCAGGGTGCATCACAAACCGTGAGGCAGGCGCTTGGGTGTTAAGAAAGAGCAGCCAGAGCGTGCCGCCCTCACGCCGTCTGCGCGGCGGTCTCTCTGATCCGTTCGATCATCGCGCGCAGCCCGTTGGAACGCTGCGCCGACAGGTGATCGTTCAGACCCAGGCGGCCCATTTCGGCGCGCGCATCAACGGCGACGACTTCGGCCGGGGTCAGCCCGTTGTAAAGCACCCGCAGCACCGCGATCAGGCCGGACACGATCATCGCATCGCTGGCCCCGTCGAAATGCAGCGTGCCATCGTCGAACTGGGCATGCAGCCAGACCTGGCTGGCGCAGCCGTCCACCTTGGTTGCAGGCACGCGCAGGGCTTCCTCCAGCGGATCCATCGCCTTGCCCAGGTCGATGACATGCCGATACCGGTCCTCCCAGTCATCCAGGAATTCGAAATCCTCGACAAGTTCTTCGAATGCGGCGGTGGCCATAGATCGGGGTCCTTTGTAACTGCGCGTGTGGTCAGAGGTAAGCAGCAGCCCGGCAAAGGTCCACCCCCTTCCCAAGGACCGGGGAATAGGCTAGTCAAAGATCAAGAAAACACCCGAGGCGGCACCATGCGCAAGACCCTGACCCTTTTGGCGGTCCTCACACTCACACTTTCGGCCTGTGGGGCGATCCGCGACAGTCGGGTCAACCCGTTCAACTGGTTTGGCAAGTCGCGCTCCGTGGCAACCTCTGTCGCGCCGGAACAGACCAATCCGCTGATCCCGCGACGCGGCGGTTTCCTTTCGCGGGCCGGCAAGGAAGAAGCACCCTATCTGGGCCGTCCCTTTGAACAGATCACCGATCTGACGGTGGAGCCCATTCCAGGCGGTGCGATCATCCGGGCCACCGGGCTGGCTGCGCGGCAGGGCATCTATGCGGTACAGTTGACCCCCCAGAACGAAGAGGAAGAGCCGGTAGACGGCGTTCTGATCTATCGTCTGGAAGGTGTGCGGCCCGACAAGAACACGCCGGTCGGCACCAAACCGACCCGTGAAGTCACCGCAGGGCGCAAACTGACCGATCAGCAGCTGCGCAATGTCCGGGTGATCCGGGTCGAGGGGGCGCTGAACGCCCAGGAAAGCCGCCGCCGCTGACACGATAGCATTTCGGGGATATACCTGAATCACTTGTTCGCTCTCCCTTCGGCCCCAGGCGAAAAGTGATGTTGGATGTTTCAAGCCTATCCCGAAACGATGTAGGCACAAGCGCCGCTGCCAGCCTTACGTTTTCTTCAAAGAAAACGGACCGGAGTTTTCAGAAACTCCGACGCGCGGCGCGCCACAATCAGGGAAACGACTGCCGAAAGTGCCGGAACCAGGCACAAGCGCCGCCGCCAGCCTTGCGTTTTCTTCAAAGAAAACGGCCCGGAGTTTTCAAAAACTCCGGCGCGCAGCGCGCCACAATCAGGAAATCGACAGCCGAAAGTGCCGGACCTAGGCACGAGTGCTGCCGCCAGCCGTACGTTTTCTTCAATGAAAACGGACCGGAGTTTTCAAAAACTCCGGCGCGCGGCGCGCCGCAGTCAGGGAAACGACTGCCGAAAGTGCCGGGCCTATAGCGCTTCGGGATATACCTGAAGCGCTTGTTCGCTGCCCCTCCCTTCGGCCCTAGGCGAAAAGTGATATGGGAGGTTTCAAGCCCATCCCGAAACGCCGTAAAGCCAGCGGAATCGTTATTTTTCAAACCGTTACAGTTCGACGTTGAAGGAACCGCTCAGGCGGCGGCGGTCACGATGATCTCGACCGTGAAATCGGCGCGGGCCAGCTTGGCCTCGCCGCAGGCGCGCGCTGGGGCCTGACCTGTTGGCACCCATGCATCCCAGACGCCATTCATCTCTTCGAAATCGGCCATGTCGGCCAGCCAGATGACCGCCTGCAGGATACGGGATTTGTCCGATCCGGCCTCGGCCAGCAGCTTGTCGATGCTGTCGAGGCAATCCTGGGTCTGCTGGGCAACGCTGGCACCGGGCGTGCCGACCTGACCGGCAAGATAGACGGTGCCGTTATGGGTGACGATCTGGCTCATCCGGGCGTTGGTGTGGTGGCGGGTGATTTGCGACATTTTGTGCTCCTGCAAAGGGTTTGGTGTGAAACCTTGACCGCTGTTAGACCTCAGCTGCTGTCAGACCTCAACAACGATTACGTCGTTTCCTTTGGCCGTGAGCGCAATCTCCCCGTCACACAGGCGCAGGGCGTCATTGCCAAAGACCTCGCGCCGCCAGCCGACAAGGGCGGGCACATCGCGCAGGCCTGCGGCAATTCCGTCCAGATCCGCGGCGGGGGCGATGAGCTTGGCGGCAACCCCGGCCTGTTCGGTCTTGGCCTTCAGCAGCACGCGCAGCAGATCGGCCAACGCGGGGTTCACCTGCAACTTGTCGCGGCTGCGGTCGGGCTGGGGCAGATCCTCGGGCTTGCAGGCGATGCCTGCCTTGACCGCCGCCAGGATGCCATCGGCGACATCGCCCCGCCGCCCCTCGCGCAGCAACAGGCGCGCGCGGCCCAGCTCTTCGGCGTTGGCGGGCTTGAGGCTGGCCAGTTCGATCAGCGCATCGTCCTTGTAGACCCGGTTGCGCGGCACGTTGCGTGACTGGGCGTAGTCCTCGCGGAAGGCCGCAAGTTCGCGCACCACGGCAAGGAACTTGGGCGAGGAGGTGCGGGTCTTCACCCGTTTCCAGGCATCGCGGGGCGCGGTGACATAGGTGCCGGGGTTGGTCAGGATCTCCAGCTCTTCCGCAACCCAGCGGGCACGGCCGCTTTCCTCCAGCCTGTCGCGCAGGAATTCATAGATCTGGCGCAGGAAGGTGACATCGGCCAGCGCGTATTTCTTCTGCGCATCGGTCAGCGGCCTGCGCGACCAGTCGGTAAAGCGCGAGGTCTTGTCCACCCCGGCATGGCAGATCTTGCGCACCAGCGTTTCATAGCCCACCTGTTCGCCAAAGCCGCAGACCATCGCGGCAACCTGGGTGTCGAACAGCGGTTCGGGAAAGACCTGCGCATCGACAAAGAAGATTTCGAGATCCTGCCGCGCGGCATGGAACACCTTTACCACCGAGGTGTCGCGGAAAAGATCATAGAGCGGGTCAAGTTCGATGCCATCGGCCAGCGGATCCACCAGCACCGCCTTGCTGTCATCTGTCCCCGGCATTGCCAGCTGCACAAGGCAGAGTTTGGAATAATAGGTGCGTTCGCGCAGAAATTCCGTATCTACAGTAACATAGGGATGATTGGCGGCCTCGGTGCAAAAGGCGGCCAGGTCGGCGGTGGTGGTGATCGTTTTCATGAATTCACTTCGTGACTGCTGGTTTGATCACAGCTACAGCATGTCCGGCATCATTGCCAGTCACCCCTTGAGGGTGACCGGGCTGCGGTCTCCGGCGGCAAAACGGCGCAGGACGGCGGGATAAAGCCTGTGTTCGAGGGTCAGCACCCGTGCGGCCAAAGTCTCGGGCGTGTCATCCGGGGCCACGTCAAGGCGGGCCTGCCCCAGGATCGGCCCGTCATCCAGCGCAGCGGTGACTTCGTGTACCGTGCAGCCGTGCTGCGCATCGCCCGCTTCCAGCGCGCGGGCATGGGTGTGCAGGCCCTTGTACTTGGGCAGCAGCGAAGGGTGGATATTGATCATCCGCCCGGCCCAGGCATCGGTGAACCCTGCCGTCAGCTTGCGCATGAAACCGGCAAGGCAGATGATATCGGGCGCATGGGGGGCCAGTGCCGCGGTCATCGCCGCCTCAAAGGCGGCGCGGTCCGCACCGAAAGGCCGGTGATCGACCACCACCGTCGCAATCCCCTGCCCCTGCGCCCAAGAAATGCACCCGGCATCAGCGTTGTTGGACAGTACCACGGCGGGGCGCGCGGGGTGATCGCCCGTCATGTCCGCCACCAGCGCGCGCATGTTGGAGCCGCCGCCGGAGGCAAAGATCGCAACGCCTTTGGTCAAAGCAGGCTGCCCTTGTAGGTCACGCCGCTGCCTTGGGTGATGCGGCCAATTTCAATCGCGGCGTGGCCGTCGGTGGCAAAGGCGGCCCGGGCGGCCTCGACCTGATCCGGGGAGACCACGGCGATCATGCCGATGCCCGAATTGAAGGTCTTGAGCAATTCGGCCTCGGCCATGCCACCCTCGGCTGCCAGCCATTTGAAGACCGGCGGCAGGTCCCATGCGCCCAGATCAATCTCGGCCCCCAGGGTGTCGGGCAGGACGCGGGGCAGGTTCTCGGTCAGGCCACCGCCGGTGATATGGGCCAGGGCCTGAACGCTGTCGGCCCGCAATGCCGCCACGGCACCTTTGACATAAAGCCGTGTCGGCGTCAGCAGCGCCTCGCCCAGCGTGCCCTCGGCCCAGGGGCAGGAATCATCCCAGCCCAGCCCGCTGAGCTCGACGATTCTGCGCACCAGGGAATAGCCGTTGGAATGGACCCCGTCGCTGGGCAGGCCAAGCAGCACATCGCCCTCACTGACCGCGCGGGGCAATTCGGTGCCCCGTTCCATCGCGCCCACGGCAAAGCCCGCAAGGTCGAAATCGCCCGCGTGGTACATGCCGGGCATCTCTGCCGTCTCGCCCCCGATCAGCGCGGAGCCCGAGGCGGCACAGCCCGCGGCAATGCCTTCGATGATGCGCGTGGCCTGATCGAGCTCCAGCTTGCCGGTGGCGAAATAATCCAGGAAAAACAGCGGCTCGGCCCCCTGACAGACCAGATCGTTGACGCACATGGCAACAAGGTCGATGCCGATGCTGTCCACATTGCCGGTGTCGATGGCGATGCGCAGCTTGGTGCCCACTCCGTCTGTGGCAGCGACCAGCACCGGGTCGGTGAACCCCGCCCCCTTGAGGTCAAACAGCGCGCCGAAGCCGCCCAGCCCCGACATGACGCCGGGCCGTGCGGTGCGTTTCGCCGCCGGTTTGATCCGTTCGACCAGCGTATTGCCGGCGTCGATGTCCACGCCCGCATCGGCGTAGGTGATCCCGTTTCTTGGTGATGACATGGCATGGCCCCCGGCGCAGTGATCCCGTTCGCGCCGGGGTTAGTGCATCGCCGCCTTTTGCGCAACGGTAAGCCTTGACGAAAGCGCGCCCCGCGCATACCCAAGCGCCCATGGCGGGCCTGTAGCTCAATTGGTTAGAGCAGAGCGCTCATAACGCTTTGGTTGCGGGTTCAAGTCCTGCCGGGCCTACCACACCTGCCTTTTTCATACCTGCCTTTTTCAGCTTAACGGATCGGGCGCATCCCGCAGCGCCACCGGTAAGGCGTTTTGCCCGGAACCGCGGCGACAGGTCAAAATTGTGCCACGTTCCGCTGTTATTGCCCGCCGGGTAACGATTAGCAGACGGTTTTTGATGAAATTCGGACTTGTCGCAGGTTTTTGTGGGCTTGGCATTCTGGTTGCAATGGCAATCAGCGGTCTAGGCTTGTTCGCATCCGGGTCCGGCGATTTCATTTTCCCCGCCTCGGACGGCAAAGGCGCGTTGAGCTATCGCTGCGCTGACACGGCAACCACCAGGATATCGCAGGAAAACGCCCGTGCCGCCCATGCGCTCTTTGAGCCTGCTCTGCGGGAGACCGCCCGCATCCAGGCCAAGGCCCTGGTTGTTGCCATGACGTCAAATAGCGTTTCCTCAGAAGTCATTACCGAGTTGCAGGCCCTCATCGCCGAAGCCGACGCGCGGCGGAAAAAGCTACACCGAGAGATACAACAAAAATTCGGCTGCGTTTACCGGGGCAGTACCTGAAGGTTTTCAGGCTCAGGTGCCGTTAAACCGACCGCGCCGCGCTCACATGCCAGTTCACGGCCATCTCCGCCACGCTGTCACCGCTTTCATCGCGAATATCCACCGTCACGTCAAAGGCCGCCTTGCCCTCCGACTTGATCCGTTCCAGCAGCTCTGCACCGGGGGCGGAGGTCTTTGCATGGGCGGTCAGCGTGCCATGCGCAACTTTGACAAAGGCGATCCGTGCGGTGGCGGCGACCGGGCGCATATCCAGAATCACCGGTGCCAGCGCCCCGGCCATGGCGGCGCCCGAGGCGGCCTCGCCCAGGGTGAACATCGCCCCTGCGTGCATCGACTTGATGTGGTTCGACACCTCATTGCGCTGGTCAAGCCGCGCGCTGGCCGTGCCGTCACCGAGTTCGATCAAGGCGACACCGGTGTGGGTGGCGAAAGGCACGGCGGTATCGAGATGTGATTTGATCATGTCATAGGGGGTCATGGCGGGCTCCGTTCCATTTGGCGTCAGACTGGCCTGCGCCGCGCGCCGGATCAACTGTTCCGCCGGGTCAGCCAGATCAACGCGCAATCGCAATACCGCAAGCCCAATCGCTCCGCGACCCCCACGTCACGGGGCCATGGGGCTGGTCAACGTGCCCATGCGGGTTCCCCCTGATGGCATGACAGCGGTGCCCCTGCCCCCGCGCCTTGGGCGGCGCGGGGTGTCGTCTCGCCCGCGGACCCGTTACAATAGCGCGCTCAGTGGCCCTCCAGTGCCTCGATGCGCCGCGCCAGGGAGGCGATCAGGGCTTCCTGTGCGCGGGCTTCGCGTTGCTGGCGGGCAATCGTGCTCTCCTGCTCTGCCGCGCGTTCCTCCTGCGCGAGGGTGTAGAGCGTCAGCTCCTCCACCTTCTTCAGCAGGGTCATCTGCATGGCGGTCATATCAACACCATTGGCCCTGATCTCGGCCTCTGACGGCACCTCCGGCAGGTGGCTGTTGGCGTCGATGAAGGCGCGGACCTCTGCCAGGGGGCGCAGGGCGTAATCCTCGGCAAAGACATAGTCCGGCACGTTCATGTCGGTGTTGTTGACCACCAGGGTGCCGGTCACCACCACCTCGTCCGGGCGGCCATTGCGGCCCAGGCGCAGCAGGTTGTTGTCGGCAAGATTGTCGATCTTGAGCGGTGTGTTACCCCCCGCGATGCCGATGTTCAGCCGACCGGAATCTTCCTGATTGCGGAACTCCCAGGTGGTCGGGATCTGTCCGTCCTGGCGCAGCAGGAAGGCCGCGTCGGCCCGCTCTCCCCGGGCATCGAACAGAGCAAAGGCGTCGACGCCATCCGTATTGCTGACGATGTGCAGCTTTTCCTCTGGCGTGTTGGTGCCCAGCCCGACAAAGCCCCCATCGTCGACATATATTGACGCCGGAGGGGCACCGGTCTCCAACCCCAGCAGCGAAGAGCCGTTGGTGATGTCGGTTATCGCGAAGATCGACGGAAAGCCCTGCATCAGCCACGACTGAGGTGCCGGGGTGGTACTCTCCAGCCGGATGACGGAGGAGCCGGCGCCGACGATATGAAGCTGGTTCTGGGGCAACGTGGTGCCGATGCCGACATCTCCGTCGTCCTGGATATAAAGCGCATTGTTCGGCGCGCCAGCTTCGATCTGGAAGGGCGTGGTGAAGGTGTCGAGGCTGCGGAAATACAGCCGTTCGGGGAAATCGCCGCCGACTTCGATGATCCAGTCGGCCGTCGGAAAGCCGTTGACCGAAGTATCCTCGAACAGCAACGAGGGCTTGGTGTCCTTCATGATCAGGCTGTGAAGGGCGTATTGCTCTGTTCCGTTGCAGGCAACACCGACGCAAAGCCGGCCGTCGATATATTGATCGCCCGTTGCCAATTCGGTCTGCGCGCCTGCAGGCAGGGCCAGCAGGCAGAGAGCCATGACAGTGGCAGGCAGTTTGGTGTTGAAAATCATTTCTGAAAACTCCGATGGGCGTCCGGGCGGGCCGGAGGAATGTGCACAACTTCCTTTTATATTGCCAAGGGCGGTGGGCGGCGCGCAGGCCGCCCCGCCGCATGGGGTCACTTTACGGCTTCGAGCCTGTCGAGCCGCTGTGTCAGTGCCGCCAGCGCATCGCGGTAAGCGGAGATTTCGGCCTCCTGCGCGGTGATGCGGTCTTCCTGCGCGAGGGTGTAAAGCGTCAGTTCCTCGATCTTCTTGAGCTGGGCGAACTGCATTTTGGTCATGTCCACACCGTCCGCCCTGATCTGTGCTTCGGAGGGGACATCCGGCAGGTGGCTGTTGGCCGCGATAAAGGCGCGGACCTCGGCCAGGGGGCGCAGGGCGTAATCCTCGGCAAAGACGTAATCCGGTACGTTCATCTGGGTATTGTTCACCACCAGCTTGCCAGTCACGATCACCTCATCCGGTTTGCCGTTGCGGCCCAGTTTGAGCAGGTTGTTGTTGGCAGCATTGTCGATCTTGAGCGGGGTGTTGCCGCCCGCGATGCCGACATTCAACCGGCCGGAATCCTCCTGGTTGCGGAATTCCCAGGTTGTGGGGGTCACCCCGTTCTGCTTGAGGCGGAAGGCCGCGTCAGAGCCGCTGCCCGTCGCTTCGAACAAGGCGAAAGCGTCGCTGTTCGCTGCGTTGCTCCGGATGTGGAGAAGCTCGTCCGGGTCGCGGGTGCCGATCCCGACGGAACCGTCGGATTCGACAAAGAGCGCGCCGTCAGGCGCGTCGGCGCGCACCTCGAAAGGAATATGGAAGGTCTCCAGGTCGAAAAGGTAGAAACCAAGTTTGTTCGCGCGCAGATCCCAAGCGTATGAGGCCCCACTGGTTTGTTCGAACCGGATCCCGGGTTCGTTGAAGTCGGTGATATGGACTTCCTGCAACGGTATGGCCGTCCCCAGCCCCAGTCTGCCGCTGGATGTCACCCGGAGCGCGTTGGAAGGGGCGTTGGCATCGACGCGGAAGGGGACCGTGCCATTGGTCGCGTCCACGACGGAGAAATAATCTTCGCCACCGTTGTAGCTATCGTTGATCGAGATTCTCCAGTCGTTGTCTGGCAGACCTGCGACGGTTGAATCGTCCTCGAAATGCAGGCGCACATTGTTGCCCTTCAGCCGCAATTCGTCCCCGGCGGCGGTTTCATTGTCAGCGCAGCCGGGACCGACGCAAAGGAAATTCCTGATCGTTGGATCGTGGGTCGCCAGCACGTCGGCATTGGCAGCCACGGGCCCCAGCAGGTTCAGCGCAGCGGAAAAGAAAATTAAGGATGTGTAGGTTTTCAAGGTAATACTCCCGGCATGAATCGGGGGCACTCAAATAAGGTGTGTGAAAGATCGCAATAAAAACATCCGCCGCCCCCGCTGACGAATGCCGGCACGTTATTGCGAAGCGCGGCACCCCGTCAAACCTGCCTTTGTCCGGCGCGTCTGACAGGGCGGGCCGGGTTCAGTGGTTGGCAAGCAATGTCGCGACCATGCCTTCCAGCTGCGCGATGCGGTCGCGCTGTTCGGCGTTCGCCTTGCCCAGGTCGATGACATGCAGGGTCAGCTCCTCGATCTTTTCAAGCTGGGCCATTTGCATCTGCGTCATGTCGAGCCCGGTTTCGGCGACCTGCGTGGCCGAAGGCACGCCCGGCAGGTGGCCGTTGTTCGCGATAAAGGCGTCAATCTCGGCCAGGGTGGGCAGCTCATACCCCGGCTCAAAAACGTAATCCGGTACATTCATCTCGGTGTTGTTCACCACCAGCTTGCCGGTCACCACCACCTCGTCCGGGCGGTTGTTGCGGCCCAGTTTCAGCAGGTTGTTGTTGGCGAGATTGTCAATCTTCAGTGGCGTATTGCCGTCCACGATGCCGATATTCAGACGCCCTGAGTCCTGCTGGTTGCGGAACTCCCATGTGGTGGGGACAACACCGTTCTGGCGCAGGCGGAACGAGGAATCCGAGCCCGCCCCATTGGCATCGAAAAGCGCAAAGGCATCTGTATCGACGGCATCGGTGCGGATGTGCAGCAATTCTTCAGGCGTCGTCGTGCCAAGGCCGATCTGACCCGTTGCATCAATCGTGAAACTGCCCGTGGGCGCACCGTTGGAAATCAGGAACGGCTGCACCGTGAAGGAATCGTAGCTGATCGCAAAGGAATCTGGCGTGGCGGCCATCTCCCAGCTTTGCGGCGTGACCCCCTGAACGTCGAGTTTGACAGTGACGGCATCGGTTTCGGTGATGTGCAGATCGGCCTGCGGGATCGCGGTGCCCAGCCCCAGATCGCCCGTTGACCCCAGCCGGAAAGCATTCTCCGGCGCCCCGGCCATGACACGGAAAGGCGTGGTATTGCTATTCGACACATCCACGATGCCGAAATATTCTTCCCCGCCACTCGAGTTGTTTTCGTCATTGGCCTTGAGACGCCAGTCGTTATTGGGAAGGCTGGAAGTGCTCGATCTGTCATCAAACAGAATGCTGATCGTCGGCGCTTCGAACCTGATCTCATCCCCGGTGAAGGTTTCCGACGACGAACAATTTGAGCCTATGCAAACCATCGAAGCGATGGATGGATTTGTGAGACTGAGATATTCAGCGCTGCCCGCGGCAGGAAACAAAAAAGCGGTCGAGGCGGCGGCTGCAACAGCATGGAGAGATTTGGCGTATTTATTGGTGCGAATAGACAAGTCGAAAAACTCCTGAAAATGGGGGGAAACCCCGAAAATTGCGATGGGTCGGAGCTTAGACCGCGCAATCTTCGAAATGCAACAAAATGGACATTTTCAAGGCAAATCACACGCTTGACGTGAATCGCTCGCCCAAATAGAGCGTCCGACCCATAGCGCTTCGGGACATACCTGAATCACTTGTACGCTGCCCCTCCCTTTCGCCCCAGGCGAAAAGTGATGTGGGATGTTTCAGGCCTATCCCGAAACGAAGTAGGCACAAGCGCCGCCGCCAGCCTTGCGTTTTCTTCAAAGAAAACGGACCGGAGTTTTCAAAAACTCCGACGCGCGGCGAGGCCCGGTCAGGAAAACGACAGCCGAAAGCGCCGGACTTAGGCACAAGCGCCGCCGCCAGCCTTGCGTTTTCTTCAAAGAAAACGGCCCGGAGTTTTCAAAAACTCCGGCGCACGGCGCGCCACAGTCAGGAAAACGACAGCCGAACGTGCCGGAACCAGGCACAAGCGCCGCCGCCAGCCTTACGTTTTCTTCAAAGAAAACGGACCGGAGTTTTCAAAAACTCCGACGCGCGGCGCGCCACAGTCAGGGAAACGACAGCCGAAAGTGCCGGGCCTATTGCGCTTCGGGATATACCTGAATCACTTGTTCGCTACCTTTCCCTTCGGCCCTAGGCGAAAAGTGATATGGGAGGTTTCAGGCTTATCCCGAAACGCTGTAATACCTGAGACACGAATATCCTGCCGCGCCTGCGGCGCTCTCGGGACAAACGTGTCACAGTTTGTTTCAAGTTAAAGATCGGACGCTTGAGCGGGCCTGTCCTGTGATTTCACTCTGCCTGCGCGATCAGCAAGGCTTCGATCTGCGCCAGCCGCGCCTCAACCGCAGAGAGACGCGATACCTCGCCTTTGAGATCACTGATCGTTTGCTCCTGATCCAGCGTATACAGCGTCAGTTCCTCCACCTTTTTCAACAGCGCCATCTGCATCGCGGTCATGTCCACCCCGTCCGCCCTGATCTCGGCCTCTGACGGCACCTCCGGCAGGTGATTGTTGGCGTCGATGAAGGCGCGGACCTCGGCCAGGGGTCGCAGGGCGTAATCCTCGGCAAAAACGTAATCCGGTACGTTCATGTCGATGTTGTTCACCACCAGGGTGCCGGTCACCACCACCTCATCCGGTTTCCCGTTGCGGCCCAGGCGCAGCAGGTTGTTGTCGGCAAGGTTGTCGATTTTCAGCGGTGTGTTGCCCCCCGCGATGCCGATGTTCAACCGGCCGGAATCTTCCTGGTTGCGGAATTCCCAGGTGGTGGGGGTCACCCCGTTCTGGCGCAGCCGGAAGGCCGAATCCGAGCCTGCGCCCTGTGCGTCGAACAGGGCGAATGAATCGGTGTCTGCCGCCGTGGTCACGATGTGCAGTTTTTCCTCCGGCGCTTCGGTGCCCAGCCCGACATTGCCGAGGGGAGAGACATAAATGCTGTCCTCGGGCGCGTCGCCCCGGATACGTAACGGGCGCTGGTTGGTGTTATCAATATGCCTTATGGCAAATTCAAAGGCGCTCGACTCGATCGTCCAGTCGCTTGGCGTGAAGCCGCCCGATCCGTTGCTGGTCAGCCGGATGGAAGGGACGTTGTCAGCCGTGCTGACATGCAGATTTGCCTGGGGAATACGTGTGCCGATGCCAATCCCCGCCTCCGGAATGGCCGCCGTCCCCACGTTCGACACGGCCAGCGTGTTGTCGGGCGCATCCCCCCAGATCCGGAACGGCGCGGAATTCGCATCGACATTGCGGAAGACAAGGAAATCCGAACCGCCTGAGTTGATGTCGTTGGCCTTGATCTCCCAATCGGTGGTGGGAAAGCCCGTGCCACTGCTGGTGTCTTCCAGAAGGATGCTGATCGCGGCCTGCTTGATCTTCAGGTCGGTGCCGCCGAACACCTCGCCAGTTGCGCAGCCGGCGCCGATGCAGGCGGAACCGTCCACCACCAGATCATCGAGGATCAATTCCTCGCCCCTGACCGCTCCGGCCAGAGAGATCGTCGAAACGGTCGCCAGCAAAGCTGCGCTAAAGTGAAAATTGGTCATGGTTCAATTGTCCCTCAGTTGGAAATTTCAGTCGCGCTATTGGCGTTTTGGTGCGGGGCCTGCCTTGAATAACCCGTTGGCCCGGATGAGATGATTTTCTGCTGCACAAAATATAGCGCTTGGGGAAAGAGCTTGAACCTGACCTTCCCTGCACCTGCATGATCAATCCGACGCCCCCCTTTCGGGTCAGACCCGTCGCCCGTCCTGCGGGCGCCAATTGCCGTGACGGAAAAAGGCCCGCCTCCTGTTGTGGCGGGCCTTTCCAGAAACGGGATCTGACGCTTTATTGATCCGCAAGCGACCGAACCACGGCCTCAAGCCGGGCAATGCGGTCCTGCTGCGCCGTCAGCGCGGTTTCCTGCGCTTCGATGGTCTTTTGCTGCGCGATGGAATGGAGGGTCAGCTCTTCGATCTTTTCAAGCTGTGCCATCTGCATTTCGGTCATGTTGAGCGCACCGTCGCTTGCGACCTTCCTGGCCGAAGGCACGCCGGGCAGATGGCCGTTCTGATTGATGAAGGCCTCGATCTCGTGCAGGCTGGGCAAGGCATAATCCGGCTCGAACACGTAATCGGGCACGTTCATGGTGATGTTGTTCACCAGCAATTCGCCGGTCACGACAACCGCGCTGGAATTCGCATTCGTCCCCAGTTTGAGCAGATTGTTGTCCGCGCCATTGTTGATCTTCAGCGGGGTGTTGCCCCCCACCAGTCCCACGTTCAGGTTCCCGGAGTCTTCCTGATTGCGGAACTCCCAGCTTGTCGCGACCGTGCCGGCCTGTTCGATCACAAAGGAGGAGTCGGCGGAAGCGGACTGGATCAGCACCTTTGCCTCTGTCGTACCGGTGCGCTTGACGTGCAGAGGGGCATCTGCGGTCAGCGTGCCGATCCCGATATCGTTATCTGTGTCAATGGTCAGCGAATTTGATGCGGCACCCGGGCGCACGCGGAATGGCAATGTCGACCCGTTTGTTGCGTCGCGCAGGAAAAAGCTGGTTTCATTGCCCGCCAGATCCCAGGTCTGCGCCGTAAAACCGGATGACGTATCCTGTTGCAGCCGCAATGTCGGTGTGTCGCCCCGGACGGCATGGATCTCTGTGACCGGGTTCTGTGTTCCGATGCCGATGTCGCCATCGCTTTCGACAACCAGCGCATCTGCCCTTGCACCGGCCTCGACCCGGAAGGGCAAGCGGTTGGCGGTCCGGTCAACGAAAGCCAGATAGTTGCCGCCGCCATTGGTTGAATCGTTCGCCTGGATCGCCCAGTCGTTCGACGGAAAGCTGGCGGAGGTCGATGTGTCTTCGAAATGGATCCGCATGTTGTTTTCCTGCAGGCGGATCGTGTCAAAGCCAAAGCTCGGGTTTGCCGGGCAATCCAGGCCGACGCAAAGGCTGCCGTCGACCACGAGATCCTGAGCGGTTGCGGGAATGGCCGTCAGTCCGGCAAGGCTGGTTGCCGCAAAAAAGGCCGCGCGCTGGGTGAATGTTGTGTTTTTCATGGTGTCCCCTGTCGTCATCGCATCAATAGGTTGTTTAAAAAACTCAGCAAAAAGGGCTGAGATCGCAGATTCGTCACTATCGCGACATTGTACCCGGTTTTGACATATTTTCAAAGTTTGACCATAATTGGTTGAACTTATTATGTTATTTTTAATCTAAAGGAATTTTTTCCGGTCAGAACTTTTGCCCCAGCCGAAGAAATCTGACCCAATATATTCAACGCAGGGTTGTCTTTATTCAATCCAGAAGTGTTTCCAGCCGGGCGACCCTGTCTTCCAGTTCGGCCATCCGCGCCAGTTTGGCCTCCTGCTCCAGCGTGTACAGCGTCAGTTCCTCGATCTTTTTCAGCAGCGCCATCTGCATCGCGGTCATGTTCACGCCATCAGCCTTGATCTCGGCCTCTGACGGCACATCCGGCAGATGGGAATGCGCGTCGATGAAGGCCTGGACCTCGGCCAGCGGGCGCAGGGCGTAATCGTCACTGAACACGTAATCCGGCACATTCAGCTGCGTGTTGTTCACCACCAGCTTGCCGGTGACATGCACCTCGTCCGGGCGGCCGTTGCGGCCCAGCAGCATCAGGTTGTTGTTGGCCGCATTGTCGATCTTGAACGGCGTGTTCCCCCCGGCCAGCCCGACATTCAACCGGCCTGAATCCTGCTGGTTGCGGAATTCCCAGGTGGTGGGGGTCACCCCGTTCTGCTTGAGGCGGAAGGCCGCGTCGGAGCCTGTTCCCACCGCTTCGAACAATGCAAAGGCGTCGGTGTCGGCCGCGTCCGAACGGATGTGCAGCAACTCCTGGGGCAAGCTGGTGCCGAGACCGACAAATCCGCTTTCGTCGATATGGAACGCAAAGCTGGGCGCATTGCGGTCGATCTGAAACGGTATCGTGGCGGCGGTGATGTCATTGATGGAGAATATGGTCTGGCCTTTGACCTCCCAGGTCTGGGCCGGCAACATGCCACCGCTGCCCATCTGCTGCAGCCGCAGTCCGGGGCCAAAAAGCCCGGCCGCGTGCAGCATGGATTGAGGCAGCATGGTGCCAAAGCCGACCTGACCGGTATCGGCAACCCAAAGCGCATTGTCCGGCGCACCGCCCGCAACGGTAAAGGGCACGGTGCCCGCATCAATATCTTCGATGGAAAAGCGGTCAATGCCGCCCGCGCTGGTCAGCGCGCTGTCATTGACCATCAGGCGCCAGTCGCGGGACGGATACCCTGAAATCCAGGGCTGATCATCAAAATAGATGGAGGTTTCCGTGGCCTTGAGTTTCATCACGTTCTCAGCCGAAAAACTTTCGGCAAAGAGGTACCGCCAGCCGACACAGAGATTGCCGTTCAGAACAGTATCGTCATCCACCCACAGATCGGGTCGCGACACATCGTAGTCAGAAATATTGACACCTTCGTAAAACACATCCTCTGCGCCCGCCGGAAGCGCGGCAAGCGCGGATATCAGAAACAACGTATATTGCGACATGCGGTGAATGATCATGGGCAGGCTCCCGTTCACGGGCACCACCCCGGGTCAGGGGCGGGCGCTAAATGGCTTTTGTAAAAATTCCGCCATCCCAGGAGGGCGGATGCATCTGTCTAGGCTCTGGACCCATTAATTCTATATGCTCAGTTTGACAGATTTTTTCGCAGACCAGAAACTTCTGCGCAGGAATAGTGGTTCTATTTCAAGCAGATGTGACGCAGGCTGCGGGAAAATCCGTCAAACCCGAAGGGCGGTGATTTCACTTCATTTCAACGTCTTGGGTCGCTTGCAAATAGAACC